>Ga0272447_1001189_pt1 | contig 17045 bp, 17 predicted proteins | sample YNPCB0133_FD_194589 | JGI IMG/M metagenome (GOLD analysis project Ga0272447, IMG submission 194589) | Hot spring microbial mat communities from Yellowstone National Park, WY, United States - YNP-CB-013-3 | ecosystem: Environmental > Aquatic > Thermal springs > Hot (42-90C) > Sediment | place... | reverse complement strand
ATTGCTTCTTTGGGGGAGATGCTAGGGGTGCCCTGTCCCGCCATCCGCACCATTATCTATTTGGCAGACCTGATGCACGGTTGCGATTACTGGCAAATCGGGCGCACGGTGGAGAGGATGGGACTAGAAGGGTGCAGCTTGCGAGAGATCCGAATGCGTATTTTGGAAGGAATGGTCGCTTAGGGGCACTGGTTATGGCGCATCCGCTGAGGAAGGATGAGGTCTTTGGGCTAATACACCCCGCTGTCGACGCGCACACGCTGGGCATCAGCTCGGTAGCACAGCTGCTGGAGGACTGCGGCTACCCAGTGGTGATTGCCGATGCCTTCGTGTGCGCCGCCGCGAACCACCCTTCCCACTTGGACAACGTGGAAATCGTGCTGGACTGGATTCGGCGTCATGGCATTACGCGGCTGGGCTTCAGTTATCGCTTGGACCCCGCGGAGGGCGCAGAGCGTTTCGGCAGGCTGCTGTATCAGCTACGCACGCGCCACATGTTTGCCGAACAGGGCGGGCCGCTGCAGGGCATCTACTTTGCTGGTCTGCCGGCAGCCTGCGAGCGCGTGTTGCGGGAGCATCGCGACCTTGTGGAAACCTTCGATGGCGACGAGACACCCACCGAAACCTTGCGCAAGCTGGGGGTTCCTGCATCGCGCATCCCCGCAGCGATGACTGCCGAAGTGGAGTATGACGAGTTCCGCCTGCGTTTTGGACGTGAGCTGGTGGAGAGCGGTAAGCACCTGCAGATACAACCACCCGACCGCAGCGGTTATTCCGAGTTCGGAACGGAGCGGGATACGGTGATCGCGCGGATGCTTTGCGCGCGGCACTACCAACAGCCCCCACTGATGCGAGCGCACGTCGGTCCCTACCTGCCCGACCGCGAAGCAGCAGTGCGCCTGTTTCTGGATTGGACGCGCCAGCTGGCACAGGCAGGCTTTCTGGACATCCTTTCTATCGGCACGTCGCAGCTGAGCCAGTCGCACTTTGGCGAGGATTGGACTGGCTTGCCCAACGGCGGTGGAGTGCCTATCAACTCGCCGGAGGAGTTCCGCATGGTGTGGCAGGCGGCGCGCCCGATGCTGGTGCGCACCTACGCAGGCACCAAAAATGTGCCGCAACTGGCGCGGATGTATGAAGAGACCATTCATATCGCCTGGCATGCGCTGTCTTTCTGGTGGTTCTGCCAGATCGACGGACGCGGACCCTACACTGTGCGGGAGAACCTGCAGCAGCATCTGGAGACCCTGCGGTTCATCGCGGAGTCGGGCAAGCCGTTTGAGCCAAACATTCCACACCACTTCGCCTTTCGCGGTGCAGACGACGTCAGTTATGTGGTCTCGTCTGTGCTAGCAGCGCGCACGGCAAAGCGGCTGGGTGTGCGCACCCTAATCCTGCAGAACATGCTGAACACGCCTAAAGCCACGTGGGGCATTCAGGACTTAGCGAAGTCAAGGGCGTTGCTGGCACTGGTGCGCGAGCTGGAGGACGAACGGTTTCGAGTCGTCTTGCAGCCGCGGGCAGGACTGGACTACTTCTCTCCTGATTTGGAGCGCGCAAAAGCGCAACTGGCTGCGGTAACCGCCTTGATGGACGACATCGAGCCGCACTGCCCAAACAGTCCGCCCATCATCCATGTAGTCAGCTACTCCGAAGCTTCGCATCTGGCAGATCCAGCGGTGGTGAACGAAAGCATTCAGATCACCATCGCTGCCTTGCAGGAGTATCGGCGTCTACGGGCAAAAGGTGAGGTGGAGGATATGTCGCAGCACCGCGAGGTGAAAGCGCGCACGGAGGAGCTGCTTCGGGAAGCGCGCACCGTGCTGAAGGCGATTGAGGACAGCATCCCTGACCCCTATAGCGCAGAGGGGCTTTATACGCTTTTCTGGGCGGGTTTCTTGCCTGTGCCATACCTGTGGGAGGGGCGCGAAGAGTTCGCTCATGCCGTACGCTGGCAGACGCGCGTGATACGCGGTAGCGTTAAAGTGGTAGACGAACATGGAATGCCAGTTGCCGTTGAACAGCGGGTGCGGTCGACGGTTGAGGCTATTCAGAGGGCGTCATTTGATTTCCAGCCGTGATTGGGATGGGTTGCGTCACCCGTTGGGTGAGTGCCCGCTTGTGCGTGCCTTGAAGTCGACTGGGGGCAGGGACGATGGGGCTTCGCCCCTGCCCCTGCTGCGCTAATGCACTGGTGCAGCCCCCGCAGGTACAGACTTCTCGGCTTCTAGCGAGACCTCGCGCAGGTGGCGAGCGGCGTCCTCAGGTGTGGTCACGTTGATGTAGATACCCGTGCCCAGTTCGAATCCCGCCGCGATGGTCAAGCGGGGCATAATCGCGAGGTGCCACTGGAAGTAGTGGTAGTTGCGCTCCTGGTTGATAGGTGCGGTGTGCAACGTGAAGTTATAGGGTGGATGATTGAGCGCGATGTCCATGCGCAGCAGCACCTCCTTGAGGATGCGCGCGAAGGCTGTGGCTTGCGGTCGCTCGATCTGGGTGAAGGAAGGCTGATGCCGCCGCGGGACAATCCACGTCTCGAACGGGTACTTGGAGGCGAAGGGGGTGAATGCCAGAAACTCCTCATTCGCCACCACCACGCGCTCGCCCAATCGTTCTTCTTGCCGCACCATGTCGAGGTAGACGCATCGCTCGTGCAGCTCGTAGTATAGGGATGCGCCTTCGATGCGCCGACGCACTTCGGCGGGCACCATCGGCAGCGCAATCAGCTGCGAGTGGGGATGTTCCAGCGATGCTCCAGCAACCTTGCCGTGGTTGCGGAACACCATGATGTATTGGAACCGCCTGTCTTGCGCCAAGTCCATCGAGCGGTCGCGATACATCCAAATGACCTCTTCCAGCTGCTGTTCGGGCATGAGGGCAGGGTGTTGGTCATGGCGAGGCGTTTCGATAATCACCTCGTGCGCGCCAACCCCGTTCATGTAGTCGTACATGCCGATGCCGCTGCGCTCGAGGTCGCCCTCGATGGCGAGTGCAGGGAACTTGTTGGGCACTGCACGCACCCACCAGCCGGGCGTATTCGGATGCGTCCCCGCTGCCCGATAGGCAAACACTTCCGGCGGCGTTTGACGCTCGTTGCCAGGGCAGAACGGACATGTCTCCACGTACTCCGCTCGGCCTTCTATCACTTCACCCGTCTTGAAGTCCGACGGGCGTTTGCTGCGCTCGGTCGCGATAATCACCCATTCGCGGGTGACAGGGTCTTTGCGTAGCTGTGGCATGGTTGACCTCTCCTTACGTCAACATTATCTCACCCGGCAGGTGTATCCTGATTCCAGTGGAAACGTTCCACACTGGAAACTTGCACACCATACCAGTTTTTGGGCTTGTGTTTCGAATCTTGCGAATCGTCCTGCTGGTACTCTTCCTGTGGCTATGCAAATATTAGACGTTTGTTTACCGTATAAAGTTTCCACCTCCCTTGACAGAGGCGACTTTGTTGAGGCATCCTATCCATATGAGCATCTGGACGGATACGCATTGTCATCTCAACCACCCTGAGTTTGCCTCCGACAGGGCGCAGGTTTGGAACCGTGCCCAAGAGGCGGGCATCCGCTACGCGATTGTCGTGGGATACGACCTTGCCAGCAGCGGATGGGCGATTCAGTTGTCAACGCAGCTCGCAGGTTGCTTCGCCTCGATCGGCATCCACCCGCATGATGCCACACAATGCACGCCAGAGACTCTCAGGCGGCTGCAACAGTTGGCATCGCAGCCTGATGTGGTGGCTATCGGAGAAATCGGTCTGGATTACTATCGTAATCTTTGTCCGAGGCAAGCCCAACAACGGGCTTTTCGGCTGCAGCTGCAGCTGGCTGTGCAATTGCAGCTGCCCGTGATTATCCACTGCCGTGATGCTTACGACGACCTGCTTACCATCTTGTCCGAGTATCCTGTGCGCGGGGTGCTACACTGCTTCAGCGGTGAGCTGCATCACGCCCAGCGCGCAGTAGAGATGGGCTGGTTTCTGGGCATTGGGGGCGTCGTGACCTTCAAGAACGCTCATACTCTCCGCGAAGTGGTGCAGCAGACCCCGTTGGAAAACCTACTCTTAGAGACGGATGCGCCATACCTAGCGCCGATGCCCCATCGCGGTAAGCGCAACGAGCCAGCGTACATCCCTGTAATTGCTCAAACGGTAGCCGCGCTAAAAGGCGTTTCGCTGGCGGAGCTATCAACTGCTACCACAGGCAACGCCTTTCGCCTGTTTGCGCTGAAGGAGTGATGCTCGGTCATATAATCGGCTTTTCGCAAGGGGTGTTAAACGGTATGTAGGGGATTGGGCAGTAGGTGGTTGGCATCGCGACGGTCTACAACCCAACTTGCATTTATTGTCGACTAAGGGTATAATTTATATCAGGATTTGGTCAGAAGAGGCTTGACGATGAGCGCCTGCATTCAACCTGCTGAGCGGCCGCCTGCCGTTACAGCCGCGGGCAATCTAGAACAACTTATTGGTAACACACCGCTCATCCGTTTGCGGCGGGTGACGCGCTCTCTATCGCGAGGAGTGCAGGTGTTCGTCAAAGCGGAGTGGTTCAACCCAGGCGGCTCGGTGAAAGACCGTCCCGCTTGGAACATGATCCGAGTGGCGGAAGAGCAGGGCGTATTAACGCCAGATAAAATCCTAATCGACGCGACTTCGGGCAACACAGGCATCGCCTACGCCATGATCGGTGCAGCACGAGGGTACCGAGTTCAGCTGTGCCTGCCTGCCAACGCCAACGCCGAGCGCAAACGAATGCTTCGTGCCTTCGGCGCCGAATTGATTCTCACCGACCCGCGCGAGCAGACAGACGGCGCCATCCGCAAGGTGCAAGAGATTGTCGCGGCGGAACCCGAGCGATACTTCTACCCTGACCAGTATAACAACCCCGCCAACTGGCAGGCGCACTACCACACGACTGGCGTCGAAATCTGGGAGCAGACACAGGGTGAGATCACGCACTTCGTAGCAGGGCTCGGTACCAGCGGCACCATGATGGGCACGGGGCGCAGATTGAAAGAGTACCATCCAGGGGTCCGTCTCATTGCAGTGCAGCCAGACGGTCCATTTCACGGTTTGGAAGGGCTGAAGCACTTAGAGACGGCGTTGGTGCCCGGTATTTACGACCCCACCCTTCCAGATGAAATCGCGGAGATTTCTACCGAGCAAGCGCACGCGATGGCACGGCAGCTGGCGCAAGAGGAAGGGCTTTTCGTGGGCATCTCGGCAGGAGCGGCGGTGTGTTGCGCGTTGCAAGTGGCAGAGAGGCTTTCGCACGGCACGGTGGTCGCGTTGGCACCCGATGGAGGAAGCCGTTACATCTCCGACCCCCTATGGGAGGAGGACTAATGCTCTCTCTCAGTGCGGAACAGGTAACTCGTATTCGCCAACACGCTAGAGCGGAATATCCCCACGAATGCTGTGGCGCGTTGCTGGGAAGGGAACTTGGTGGAGGGGTCCGCTGGGTGGAAGAGGTCGTCGCCATCGTCAACGAACAGAAGGAGAACCGCGAACGACGGTTCCTGATCACCCCTGCGCAAATGATGCAGCTTGAGCGTGAAGCGAACCAGAAGTCGCTGAAGGTGTTGGGCTTTTATCACTCACATCCCGACCACCCAGCACGCCCAAGCGATTTCGACCGAGAGAACGCCCTGCCTTACTACTCCTACCTGATTATCGCAGTGCAGAAGGGCAAGCCTGCCGAAATGCATTGCTGGCGGCTGCTGGAAGACCGCAGTGATTTTGAGCGAGAACCTACCGAGATACGTGGACTTTGACGAGCGAGGTGAAGGGAATGGCGATAACCGTTTTGATACCCAGTGCGCTGCAGTCCTACACTGGCAACCAAAGTGAGGTGATAGTACAGGCAAGCACCGTGGGCGAGGCACTGCAGGCAGTGGTAGAAACTTATCCCGACCTGCGCAAGCACCTGTACAACGAGCAGGGCAAATTGCGCAGTTTTGTGAACGTGTACCTTGGCGAGGAAGATACCCGGTATTTGCAAGGGCTGGATACGCCGGTCAAGGACGGCGATACGCTGATGATAGTGCCTTCCATCGCAGGGGGGAGTGTGTCGGTGTTGGAGCCAGAGGCGGCGCAGCAGGTGGTGCTGGATAACGAGGAAATCCTGCGCTACAGCCGCCATCTCATCCTGCCCGATGTGGCGATGGACGGCCAGCTAAAGCTCAAAGCCGCGAAGGTGTTATGCGTAGGAGCAGGGGGACTGGGCTCGCCGTTGGCGCTTTACTTAGCAGCTGCGGGCGTGGGCACTATTGGTCTGGTGGACTTCGACGTGGTGGACCTTACCAACCTGCAACGACAGGTTCTGTACACCACAGATGATGTGGGGCGTGCCAAGCTGGAGGTGGCGAAAGAGCGTCTGCTGGCGATGAACCCGCACATCACTGTGCGTACCTACGAGACCCGTCTCACCCGCGACAACGCGCTGGAGATATTCGCTGACTACGATGTTATCGTGGACGGCACAGATAACTTCGCCACGCGCTACCTAGTCAACGACGCCTGCGTGCTACTGGGCAAGCCGAATGTGTATGGTTCTATCTTCCGCTTCGAGGGACAGGCATCGGTCTTCTATGCCAAAGAGGGACCCTGCTACCGCTGTCTGTATCCCGAACCGCCGCCGCCCGGCTTGGTGCCTAGCTGCGCGGAGGGTGGGGTGCTGGGCGTGCTGCCTGGCATCATCGGTACCATTCAGGCAATGGAAACGATTAAGCTCATACTCGGTAAAGGGGAGCCGCTTATCGGCAGGCTACTGCTGTTCAACGCGCTCAAGATGCAGTTTCGCGAACTGAAGCTGCGCAAAAACCCGCAGTGCCCCGTGTGCGGTCAGAACCCCGTCATCCGCGAGCTGATCGACTACGAGGAGTTCTGTGGCGTACGCGGAGAGGAAAGCGCGGTGCCAGCAGATACCATCGAGGAGATTACCCCCGCCGAACTTAAACGCCGGCTGGATGCAGGCGACGATATCTTCTTGCTGGACGTGCGCGAGCCTGTGGAGTGGCAAATCTGCCATTTGGACGGCGCGGTGCTGATACCGATGAACACTATCCCTGCGCGGATGCACGAGCTGGATTCGGCGCGGGAGATTGTGGTCTACTGTCGCTCAGGCAAACGCAGCGCACAGATTACGGCGTTTCTGAAGGCGGCGGGGTTCCGCAAAGTCAAGAACTTGCAGGGGGGCATTCTACAGTGGTCTGATGAGGTCGACCCCAGCGTGCCGAAGTATTAATTGGTCAGTAACCATACGTCAAGTGACTCACGCCCCTCGCCGCGGTCGAGGGGCGTGGTGGTGTGCGTCACGGCACCCACTGACTGAAGACCATATCGCGGTCTTTTTGAGACAGGTGACAATTGGCGCATTGTTGTACTGGGTCGGTGACTAGTGGCTTGCCATTGGCGTCCCACGCCTGCCATCCCCAGCCATAGCTGCGGGCGTATCGCTTGCTATCTTTAACCATCACCGCCGTGACCTTCTTTTTGCCCGCCACGTACATGCCGTCCACATCCTTGGCTTCGTACAGCACGAACACAATTGCGCTGCCGTCCGGGAAGCGTTTGCCGTTGGCTTTGTAGACAGCAGCGGCTTTGGCGTTAGCGTAGATGTGATGGACGCCGCCAAAGGGGTCAAATAGCGGATGCTGGTCACTGTAGATAACGCCCGTAGTGATGTGCGTCCAGCTGCGCCAGTCGGGTGGGAGGCGGTCAGGCGTGGGCGGCTTCGCCTGCTGTGCCTGTAACGTGAGCATGGCAATCAAGCCCAGACAAGCGGTAGTGAACCAGAAGAACCGTTTCATGCGCGTTCACCTCCTTGATGCTAAATATGCTATAGAATCACTTGTGATTGCAAGAGGTTACCAAAAAGTAAGGTAGCTACTTTTCAGTAAGCATTGGGGGGATGCGAGGGGATATTTATGACTTCGGGCGCATCTGCGGGAAGAAGATGACGTCCTGGATCGATTCCGCACCCAAGATGACCATCGCCATGCGGTCGATACCAATGCCTAATCCGCCAGTGGGGGGCATTCCATACTCCAGCGCAGTAACGAAATCCTCATCGTATGGATGTGCTTCCTCGTCGCCTGCAGCACGCATTTGCAATTGCGCTTCAAACCGCTCGCGCTGGTCATCGGGGTCGTTAAGTTCCGAAAAGGCATTGGCAACTTCCTGACAGGCGACGTAGCCCTCGAATCGTCGCGTGAAGCGCGGGTCTTGCGGATGCCTCTTCGCCAGCGGAGAGGTCTCTATCGGATAGTCGGTCACAAAGGTAGGTTCTATCAGGTTGGGCTGCACAAACCGCTCGAGCAGCTTTTCGATAATGCCGCCGACGGTATGCTCGTTCTCGGTGGGCAAGCCTTTACGCTCCATCGCCGCCTTCGCGCTTTCCAGCGTGGCGAACTCTTCGGGCTTGACGCCAGCGTAGTGTTGAATCAGGTCAAGCAGTCGCCCGCGTCGCCAAGGGGGGGTCATGTCTACCCGTTGTCCGTTGTATACGATGAACGGCTCGCCCCGTATTTCGATGCAGACGTGGTAGAACAGCCGTTCCACCAGCTGCATAATGTCTTCGAGGTTCGCGTACGCCTGATAGAGCTCTAGCAGCGTATATTCCGGGTTATGGCGGCGGTCCATCCCTTCATTGCGGAACACCCGCCCAATTTCATACACTTTCTCGATGTTTCCCACGATGAGACGCTTCAGGTAAAGCTCCAGCGAGATGCGCAAGTGAAAGTCCACATCCAGTGCGTTGTGATGGGTGATGAAGGGGCGGGCGGCGGCACCTCCAGCCAGTGGCTGAAGCACTGGCGTTTCCACCTCGAGGAACCCTTCGTTGTCCAGAAAGCGACGCACCGCCTGCACCATGCGGCAACGGTCGAGCAAGACCTGTCGCGCATCGCGGTTCACCAGCAGGTCGAGATATCGCCGTCGGTAGCGCAGCTCCACATCCTGCAGCCCGTACCAGTGCTGGTCGCCCTTCTCCTTGCCGAATGGGATGGGGCGCAGGGCTTTGGAGAGGATGGTGAACTCACGCACATGCACGCTGATTTCGCCAGTTCGCGTGCGGAACACCTCGCCCTGTACGCCCAGAAAGTCGCCAAGATCGAGCAGCTTCAGCAGCCCGTAGCGCTCTTCGCCGAGGTCGTCAATCCGTAGGTATATCTGGATTTTGTCGGAAGCATCTTGCAGGTGCATGAATGAGGCTTTCCCCATCAGGCGCATTGCTACGATGCGCCCAGCGATGCGTACCGTTTGCCCTTGCAGCGCGTCGAAGTGGTTCAAGATCTCGGCAGCGAGGTGCGTGCGCTCGTACCGTTCCTCGCGATAGGGGTCGATGCCCATCTGCCGTAGCGCGTGCAGCTTCTCTCGCCGCCGAAGTACCTGGTCGTTCTCGTCATGCGTCAGTTCCATACGCTGCTGTTACTTCCGAATGTTTAGGATCTGATAACGCACTTTGCCTGCGGGAATATTCGCCTCGACGACCTCGCCGACCTTGTGTCCCAGCAACGCCTCCCCAATCGGCGATTCGTGCGAGATGCGGTCCTCATCGGGGTCCGCCTCGAACGGACTAACCATGCGGAACTCCCACTCTTCCCCAGTATCCAAGTCGCGCACGCGAACATACGAACCGATGCCCACATGCTCGGTCGAGATGTCTTCCTCCTTCAAGATGACCGCGTGGCTCAGGATTTGGCGCAGCTCCAAAATGCGTCCTTCGATAATCGCTTGCTCGCTCTTAGCGTCCTCATATTCGGCATTTTCCGTCAGCTCGCCGAAATCCTTCGCCTCGCGGATACGGTCTGCCACTGCCTTGCGCTCTACCTTGCTCAGGTGTTCGAGCTCTTTCTCGATGCGCGCGTAACCCTCGGCGGTCAGCACAATCTCCTGTCCGTTGAAGGTAGTAGTTTTCATCGGTGTCAGATGCTCCTTCGTTGAACTCTCCGGTCGCAGGCGACAGGAGGCTCACTGTGATATGTTATACGCAAAAACGGACGCGCACTGCGCCCGCCTCAAAAAGGGTATATCCGTTTGTTTCCCTGTGTTATTGTGCCACATCATGCCCGTATTCCTGCTTGATTCCCTAATCGTCGGCACAATTTTTTCCGCATCGTCTAAGTGGGAAACACCTTCCCCAGCGGCGAAATCTCTGGTGGAGGGGGCGATGCCTGCTTGGACGGTAGCCAGAGAATGGTTAACTATCGCTCTTGACGCCTACCGAGGCTGGCGTGGGCACGATGGCACCCTTCTCAGCGCGGCGATCGCTTTCTACGCCATGCTGTCGTTGTCGCCGCTGCTGGTGATTGCGGTCGCGGTAACCGCGCTCGTGCTGGAACCCGAACGCGCCTCACGCTATTTGACGGAGGTTGTTGCTCAGGTCGCCAACGAACAGATGGCAGGTTTCGCGCAAGAGGTGCTGCGCAACACCCAACGTCCCACCAGTGCCTTTTCGGCGGCGGGGGGAAGTCTGCTGCTGATGCTTTTCGGGGCGGCGCGGCTGTTCCGCCAGCTGAAGGCAGCAGTCAACATTGTTTGGGAGACGCGAGGACACTCACAAGGCATCCGTGCCATGCTAAACGAGCATCTCATCGCGATGTTGATGGTGTTGATGGCAGCGGTAGGGCTGGTCGCATGGCTGGGAATAGATGTGGTGTTATCGGCAGTTTCGTCCAGGTTGGTGCCGCACGCTTCCCTGTGGCGCTGGGGGAGTAGCGTCGCAGGCTGGGGACTGCTGACCCTGCTATTTGGTGCGGCATATCGACTGCTTCCAGATGCGCGGGTGCCCTAGCGGGACGTTTGGGCAGGCGCAGCGATTGGCGCACTGCTGTTCGTGCTGTGCAAGCTGGTGGTGAGTGTATATTTGGGATTGACCGGGGTGCATTCGGCGTATGGCGCAGCGAGTGCGGCGGTGGTGCTGTTGTTGTGGGCATACTTTTCCACTCAGGCGTTCTTATTCGGAGCCGAGTGGGCGAAGGCAGTATGGGCAAGGAGGCGCAGCATGCCCACATAACGCCGCGTAGGTAGAGGAGAGGCAGAACGTGGCGCGAAAACAGTTCTCTATGGTTTCCTCGTCGTTAGCAAGGGCAACGAGGTTTCTCACATGGTGGCTTGCGGTAGCGATGTTGGCGGCGAGCTGCGCCCGTTTTCCAGAAACGGGTGGAGCGGTCAGCAAGCGGCTAGTGGTGCAGTTCCGTGTTGCTGGGCAGATTCGCTCAGACTACTATTACTTCATCCTAATCGATAACGATAGCGATGTGCTTGGGGTAAGCGGTCCCGTGGCGCCCGTCGCGCCACCGTGGGGAGGCAATGGCTTCGCAACGGGATCGTTCCAGTATTTCGTGGAACACAACGTCGCGTTGCCCTTCAATGGTTTTGTCTTGTACAAGGTGCTGGATCCCGACCGCCTGCAGGTCTTTCAACCGTTGGGGCCGCCGCTGGAAGCGTCAATCAGTGCGGACGGTAAGAGCCTGCGGGTGGTAATCGACTTTGCCAGCATCGTGCGCGAGGGGCAGGAACCCGCCGACATCCGCACCTTGCAAATCAACATCATCGCGACCGACCGTACCCCGAAAGACCCCACCGATACCTCGCTAAAGATGTGGGATGCCTTAGGCGATTCACGCCAGTTCCCTAACAGCTACCTAAGCATCCAAACGGATGCCGACCGCGTCCTGCGCAACAGCGATATCAATCTGGAACCCACTGGCGATGTGGTCAACGGCAACGACCCGAATCTGGATATTGTGGACTGGCAAATAGAGGTGAGGTCATAAGTAAGCCCCTCTCCCGCAACGCGGGAGAGGGGAGGCTGCGCTGCCCCCGCTGGCTAAATCGCCTGCAATTCCTTCTGCAGCACTTCGGTGTAGTTGGGGTCGTCTTCGTCGATCTTCTCTAGCACCGACTTTAGCAGGTTGATGTAGCCAATGTCCGTGGGGTTCACCCCGTACAGCAACGCTAGGTAGCAACTCACCCAATCGCCGAGGTAGATGGCGTAAAGCATCCGTGCTAGCAGGCTTTGCCCTTCAGCAAATACTTCATGCACTTCAGCGGCGCGGCTAAACAGCCGTTTGGTGGTCTCTACCCGTGCCACGATTTTCGGACGCTCCACCCGGTCACGCAGCAGCACGACCGCCAGATTGGGCACTTGCTGCTGGGCTAACACCCAGCCTAAGATTTCGTTGTGATTCATTTCGGGGTAACCGTTGGAGAAGGCATGAATCTTGGTGTTTTCATTCAGCTGGGTCTTCCAGCGGAAGGCGACCACGCTAGAATACGCCTGCGAGCCGTAAATGATGGGCAGTTTGCCGTACAATTTGGCCGCTAGTTGTTTGGCAGGGTTCTTCTCGAAGGGCACATCGGCGTTCCACTGTTCACGGGCGTTCTCCAACAGGCTGATGGCTTGGAGCAGGTCGCCTTTGGGGTCGCGGCGCAGTGCCCCGACCTTGTGCGCTGCCATCAACATGGGGATGAACAGGTATCCCATCGCGCTGCGGGGAGGCTGTCCTTTCGGAATGAACGCCACTGGGCTGCCATGGTGTGCTGCCCGCTGTGCCAGCTCGCCCCCGCTGGTCACGCAGACCAACAACGCTCCGCGGTCCTGCGCATCTTCGAACGCGCTCAGGGTCTCTTCGGTATTCCCAGAGTAGCTGGCAGCGATGACAAGCGTGTGGTCGTCCACAAAGGCAGGCACCTGGTAATCGCGGTTCACCACGAGGGGTACCTTCCCGTTGTCCTCCATCAGCACGCGCAGCAGGTCTCCTCCCACCGCAGAACCGCCCAGACCAGTCACCACCACATTCTGGATGGGTATGCGGGGCGAGGGGGGGTTGAACTGTTCCGCGATATCGAGCGCTTTGCGGCACTGCTGAGGAAACTGGTCAGTAAGGGGAATCATGTTCTGAGCGTCTAGTGCGGAGCGACGAGCGGCATCGTCTAGCACACTGGTGTCTATCGCCATCTGTTGAGACATCGCTTGTCCTCCTTGCGTCATGGTTGTGCATGAAGGTTGTCTATCGTACCTAAGCCCCTCTCCCATTGGGAGAGGGGCGTTCTCCAAGTCGGGCCGGGAGGGTGTTGACCTTATGGCTTATTCCGCCACAAAGGGAAGCAAAGCCAGATGACGTGCCCGCTTGATGGCTTTCGCTAATTGGCGTTGGTGCTTGGCGCAGTTGCCGCTGGTGCGCCGAGCGACAATCTTACCGCGGTCTGTGATGTAACGGCGCAGGCGAGGCACGTCTTTGTAATCGATATAGGCGATTTTATCCACACAGAAGCCGCACACTTTGCGGCGTCGCCGGTAGCGCGGTTTGCTGGTCATAACTTCCTCCATCGATTCCTCTATTCCTCTTCGATGTCCGCAAAGGGGTCATATCCTTCGAACTCGTCCTCTTCCGAAGACTCGTCCTCACTCAGGAAGGGGTCGCTTAAATCCTCAGTCGGTGTCGGGACGGGCGTCGCCACTGGTCTCGGCGTGGTCGGTGCAGCGCTAGGTGCCTGTGGCACCTCCTCTTCGGGTACGGATGTCTCTTTGGGGCGGTCTAAGCCCTGCAGCCGGTCGAGCACCACTTCGTAGACACGGCGACGTTCTCCCTGCGGCGAGAGCCAATCGCGCACCTGCAGGCGTCCCTCCGCCATTATCAATCGCCCCTTTTTCAAATAGTTGATGGCAAACTCTGCCTGCTGTCGCCACGCGACCAGGTCGATGAAATCGGTCTGGCGCTCGCCAGTTTCGCGGCTGCGGGGACGGTCTACCGCAATGGTCATCCGCGCGAGGGTAACGCCCTCCGGCGTGGAGCGATACTCCGGGTCCCGCACGAGCCTTCCGATAAGGATGACGCGGTTATACATGGCGATGTCCCCTCCCTGAGATGAAAGCGATGTTACGCTGGTTCCTCCTCAGCGGTGTCCGACTCGTGACTTTGGGAGGCCGGTGGCTCTTCGTCACTCGGCTCGGGTGCTGGCTCGGCTTCGGCGGTTTCCGCAGCCGTGGCGGCTTCCTCTTCTACCGTCGCTGTGTCCTCGACGACCGCCTCAACAGCCGCTGGCACTTCTGAAGCGGTCAGGACCTCTTTGGGCTTCTCGTGACGGATGATGAGGTAGCGGATGACCTCGTCGCTGATTCGGAACAGTCTGTCTAACTCCTTGGGCACCTGAGGGTCAGCCTGGAAGTACATCAGCACGTAGGTGGCTTCCTGTACTTTGTTGATGGGGTAAGCTAGTCGCCGACGGTCCCACTTGCTGGCACGCTCGATGGTGCCACCTGCGCTTTCTACCACCTGATTGTAGCGAGCGATGATCTCCGCCAATCGCTCGTCGTCCACGCTTGGGTGGACAAGATACATCGCTTCGTAAAACGGCACGGTAGTGTTTCCTCCCTCTGGACTGATTTGGCTCCGCCCCCGTTGGGACGGGGCAGGAAGGGGTGTTTGCGAATCTCCCGTTATTATACTACGGGCACCTTCCTTTTTGCAACGTGCCACGAAGGTGGGCAAATGCAGTGGTTGTCCTAACATTGTAACCGACCCAAAGTTTCGTGCCCAACTGGTGTCTCGAGGTTCTCAACCAGCGATGCTAACATCTTATGAACAATGTTGTATACTCATTCATGAAAGCCTTTTCTGAAGGAGGTGGTTACAGGGTGAGCCGGGCGGAGATTCGTTTTGGCACGGACGGCTGGCGAGGCGTCATCGATGAGGACTTTACTGAGGCGAACGTGAAACTGGTCGCGCGGGCGGTGGCGGAGTATCTGCACCACGCCCGCCCCGAGGGTCACGGTGTGTTGGTGGGTTACGACAACCGCCTGAAGTCCGAGATATTTGCGCGTGTAGCGGCGGAGGAGCTGGCGCGATGTGGCCTGCCTACTGTTCTCTCCGAGCGGTCACTGTCGTCCCCCGCGTTATCGTTTGCGGTGCACCACCGGAAGGCGATGGGCGGGGTGATGATTACCGCCAGCCATAACCCGCCACGCTTCAACGGTTTCAAGTTCAAAGCCAACTACGGTGGTTCCGCACTGCCCGAGATTACCGAACAGATTGAGGCACACCTGCAGCGTTTGCTCGCCGGGGAACAAGCGGCGCCGCGTCCCTCTGCGGACTTGCGTGTGGAAGACCTGACCGCAGAGTATCTGCAGCAGCTGAGAGAGCTGGTAGACCTACCGCGCATTTTGAGCTCGGGCTGGCGCGTGGTTACCGATGCGATGCACGGTTCTGGGGCGGGCTACCTGCGCACCTTACTCACGGGGGGACGCACGCAGGTCATCGCCATCCGCGAAGAGCGCGATACGCAGTTTGGGGGGGTGAACCCCGAGCCTATTGCCCCCAACTTGGGTGCGCTGCGAGAGACGGTGTTGCGAGAGCAGGCTCACATCGGGGTTGCTCTGGATGGGGATGCCGACCGCGTGGGTGCCATCGATGAACATGGCAACTTTGTAGACAGCCACCGTATCTTCGCTATCACCCTGTACCATCTGGTGCAACGGCGAGGATGGCGCGGGCGCGTGGTGAAGACCGTCTCGACCACCAACATGATAGACGCGCTGTGCCAGCATTTCGGGCTGCCACTGACGGTAACGCCCATCGGCTTCAAGTATATTTGCGAGAACATGCTACAGGGTGACGTGCTGATAGGCGGAGAAGAGAGCGGCGGCATCGGTATCCAAAACCACATTCCCGAACGCGACGGCGTGCTGATGGGGTTGATGCTGCTGGAAGCGATGACGCTCAGCGACATGCGACTGAGCGACCTTGTGCAGCAGATATTCGACCTAGTAGGGGAACATCACTATGACCGGATCGACCTGCACCTACAGCGAGAGGAAATGCCTGCCGCCCGTGAGCGGATTGCGAAGACGGATGCCCACGAAATAGCGGGCTTGCCAGTCCGGTCTATTAACCGCATGGACGGCACCAAGTTTTTGTTTGAGAGCGGTGCGTGGCTGCTACTACGCGCTTCGGGCACGGAGCCAGTGGTACGGGTGTACGCGGAGGCGTCGACGCCCGAACTGGTGCAGCGGCTACTATCGGCAGGAGAAGCCCTAGTGCGAGGCAAGTAAATGGCTCGGCGGGCGACCGACCGCCGAGCCTGCTACTCGTCAGGACGTGCCTTGCCTCGCGCGTGTCGGTACGCACGGGGGCGGTTGGCGGGTCTATGGCGCCAGTGTGAGGGCTCACTCTGCGATAGCGATGGCTTCAATCTCCACCTGCACGCCGCGTGGCAGAGCAGCGACCTGCACCGTCGAGCGAGCGGGAGGCTGTTCGGGGAAGAACTCGGCATACACCGCGTTTACGGCTGCGAACTGCGATAGGTCGGTGAGAAAGATGGTAGTTTTCACCACGTGTTGTAGCGAAGTCCCTGCCGCCTGCAGCACCGCTTGCAGATTCTGCAACGCCTGCCGCGCTTGGTCTGCCGCCGTTTCCCCAACGATTTGCCCCGTTTGTGGGTGCAAGGGGATTTGCCCCGACGCAAAGACCAGATTACCCACCCGAATGGCCTGCGAATAGGGACCAATCGCGGCAGGTGCTTCTGTAGTGGTGACTACCTGTTTCAGCATGTGTTGCCTCCTGAATGGCGGTGTTTAGGAACGCTCTCTGATTCCACAGCCCCGCCGCTTTTTCCCTGTCCCCGTTGAGGTGTTCTTGTTTTTCGCAGGGTGTTGGTTGGCTTGACTTTTTAACCTGTTTGAGTTACTAATGTAGTGTGGCGCGCACACCTATCCACATGACAAGCTTCGCACCGTGCATTCAGGGAGCTGTTCGTTTCGACCGGCGCACAAAGCGTCTGGTGACGCGGCTGCACGCGGGTGATATCGCAGTCATTGACCACCCCGATTTGGATGGTGTTGCAGCAGAGGCACTAGTAGCGCGGCGGGTGGCAGCAGTGGTCAATCTTTCGCCCTTCATCACTGGTCGGTATCCAAACTTGGGACCGGGCGTGCTGCTGCGCGCAGGCGTTCCGTTGTACGAGTGTCGCGAGGGTGACCTTGCGGAGGCGGTGCAAGAAGGCGGAGCTGGTAGCATCGTCCAGAATACGCTGC
>Ga0272447_1001188_pt1:15000-17055 | contig 17055 bp, 9 predicted proteins | sample YNPCB0133_FD_194589 | JGI IMG/M metagenome (GOLD analysis project Ga0272447, IMG submission 194589) | Hot spring microbial mat communities from Yellowstone National Park, WY, United States - YNP-CB-013-3 | ecosystem: Environmental > Aquatic > Thermal springs > Hot (42-90C) > Sediment... | reverse complement strand
CAAAACCCCCTCCTTCTCCTCCCTCTCCCCTGGCCGCAAGGCCAGGGGGAGAGGGGGGATCCAGGGGGGTGAGGGGTTCATCAAAGCCGGTGAGCGCAGAAAGTGTCCGCCGTGACGGCTCTCTGGAGGTACGGTTTTTCAAGACTTTGGGCTTCTGCCTCCGGTACGATTTTAAGAGACTGAACACTCCTTTAGAGTTTATCATGACCCGGATGCTAAGCTCTGATTTCCGATGAACTCTTATGTCCGGAGGACAATTTGGGCAACCGGGGGACAAAAAAAGGTGTGTCCCAAAATCATCGGGAGCCCGGTGGGCCAGGCCGTAAACGGCCTGGCTGAGGTTGCCCAGGGCGCTGGAAGCGCCCATTCCCTTCGGTAGCCCTTCGGGAACCCGGGTTGCCAGGGTGGAGAGGGGCGCTCTCGCGCCTCATCTTCGCCGGAGCCTGGCCGTTTACGGCCCGGCGAAAAGGCCAGCGGCCCGGCCCGACAAAACTGGGACACACCCACAAAAAGAGGTGCCAGGCACAATGTGCCTGGCACCTCTTCCTCCCTCTGCTACCGAATCTCGTAGACGACCTGAACGCTGACGGTGACGGAGAAGGCGCCGGGCGAAATGGTGGGGGCCTCCACGCCGCCTCCGCCTGTCCCTTCTAACCGCATAACGGGGGCAACCGGGTACCATCCTCCCTCACTGATCAGAACCGGTTTGCCCAGGGAGATCCCAAGGACCTGAGCGGTCTGTTCGGCCTGGGCACGGGCGTTCTCCAGCGCTTTCTGTCGCGCTTCCTTCACCAGCGCGTCGGGGTTCTCCACGGTGAAGTTCACGCCCGAGATGGAGTTGGCCCCCGCTTCAATCACGGCGGCCAGCAGGTTACCCGTCTTGCTCAGGTCCCGCAGCGTCGCTGTCACGAAGTGGGAGGCGTGGTAGGCCATCTGTCCAGTGGGCTGCCCGGTCTGCGGGTCGTAGATCGTCTCCACCCATACGCTGTAGCCTGTGGTCTGAATGTCTTTGTCGGCCACCCCCAGTTCCCGCGCGGCCGCGATGGCCCGGTTGATTTTCTGAGCGGCCTCGTTCACCACGGCCGCCGGGTCATCGCCCCGCAGGTCCACCCCGAAGGTGACCTGGACGATTTCCGGCTCGGCGCTGACGGTTGCCGTGCCGGTGGCGACCAGCCCCTGGGTGATGGTCCCGTTGGAGACGTAGGAGATGCCGCCCCCGCCCAGTGCCCGCGCCGGCTCGCCAGCCGCCAGGGTGGGGGACGTCCCCGCCCCACAGGACGCCGTGGTCAGCAACAACATGACCGGAAGGGCAATCAGCCAGAATCTGGATTTCATCTCTCCTCCTTGTCGGAATGGGATGCGAATCAGCGGTTTGCTGATTCCTGTACTTTATAGACGCTGGGGCAGGGTTCGGGGTTCCCGATTTCTCCAACGTCAGGCGCGAATAGAGATTTCATACGCCGCGCGCAGGCCCGATTCTATCGCGCCCTGAATCCAGGCATGGTGGAGCTAAGCGTGTTCCCCGGCAAAGTGGAAGCGGCCCTCCGGGGCCACAATATGTTCATGCAGCAGTGTCTGCTGACCAGGATCAAACAGGGCAAAGGCACCGCCTGCGAACTCGTCATCGTGCCACATCCAGGAAGTACCCACCTCAAATTCATCCAGCGCCTGCGGATGAATCACGGCCACATTTTCCAGGGCCTGCTCTATGCGACTCGCCGGGGGGAGCGAACCCCAACGCTGGGCGTCCTCCGACCAGGTGTAGGAGGCCAGGAGGACGCCGCGCCCGGTCTCGCGGCTATGGTCGGGATAGTAGAGATTGCGAATCGGCAGGTCGGTGATCGTCCCGCCGCCGAAAATCCCGTCCTCTTCCTCCCAAAAGCGACGGCGGAACTGGAGCAGGATTTTGGCCGAGGCGTCGTAATGCAACTGGCGAATGGCGCGCTGTTTGGCGCGGGAAAACGGCTTGAGCACATCTATATGCCGCATGACCGGGAAGGGAATCGTCAGGATGGCATAATCCCCTTTCTCGGTAAAGCGCCCCGCCGGGGTCTG
>Ga0272447_1001188_pt1:0-10000 | contig 17055 bp, 9 predicted proteins | sample YNPCB0133_FD_194589 | JGI IMG/M metagenome (GOLD analysis project Ga0272447, IMG submission 194589) | Hot spring microbial mat communities from Yellowstone National Park, WY, United States - YNP-CB-013-3 | ecosystem: Environmental > Aquatic > Thermal springs > Hot (42-90C) > Sediment... | reverse complement strand
AAAGACCACGGCGTGCAAACGGAGCGCGGCGGCCTCATCTTCCAGTCTCGCCAGCGAATCGGCGGGGGCGCGTCCCTGCGCCAGGTCGGTGAGGGTCAAATAGGCCTGCATCAACAACTGCCCGTAGGCGCTTTCCACCTGACGGGCATTTTCCAGCCCGCGCGCGAAGTCCCGTCGTGCCTCCTCCAGACTGCCCATCCGCAGGAAGGCCGCCCCACGCCCGGCGAACTTGCCCCACAGACCCGGCAGATACGATGTCCCGGCCACCTCAATAGCCTGGGAGTAGATGCGGACCGCTTCGCCGTAGCGGCCCTGATTGAGCGCGATTTGCCCCAACATCGTCAGGGCGGCGGACTCTATACGCCGCAGACCGCCCCGACGGGAGAGTTCAACGGTTTTCGCCAGTATTTGCTGCGCCTGCGCGTAGTCCTGTACAAAGACCAGCGCGGTGCCGAGATGGTTCAGGCTTTGCACCCTCTCCGTTGAAGAACCGGCGGCGGCCTCTTCCAGTGCCAGGGCCTCCTGCAAGTCCTGGATCGCTTCGTGGGGACGTCCCATCATCAGGGCGACGATGCCGCGAACGTTCAGGGCCCGCACAACGGCCGGTTTTTCTCCCAGAGTACGGGCGATTTCCAGCGAGTGGCTGGCGGCCTGATGCGCTTCCGGGTAGCGATCGCGGGTGTAGAGGGCGTGGGCATAGCGAACCAGGGCGCTGGCACAAAGGGAGGGGAATTCACGGCAGGCAACGAGGGCGCTTTCCAGGAGCGGCAGGACTTGAGCACTCTGACCGCGATAGTGGGCGAGCACGCTGCGTTGCAGGGCGGCCTGCGCCCGCAGTTGGCGGATCTCGCGCGTGGCGGTTTCTTCTCCCAGCAGGGCAACGGCCCGCTCAATGGCTGCTTCTGCCTGTTCAAAGGCGGCCAGGTCCGTCAGTTCCTGGGCGTGAACCAGCCAGAAGCGCGCCGCCGGAAGGGGTTTTTGCGCTGTTTCGTAGTGGGTGGCGATCTCTGCGGCGAACCCCGGCTGCCCGGCATGGACGGTTTCCAGGGCCCGGGCGGCCTGCTCGTGCAGAAGGACGGCGCGGTCGGAGGGAATTTCATCCAGAATCATCCGGTGGATGAGTTGGTGCGAAAACGTATAGTCGTCCGGCCCCGGCGGGACTGCATCCCGGATCAGTCCCTGGGCCTGTAACTGGTCCACCACTGCGGCGCAGGTGGCAGGGGGCCAGGCCAGCATCGTCTCCAGTTCCAGGTTGGAGAAGGAAAAGCCCAGCACGGCCGCCGCCTCCAGCATCTGCTGCGCCGGGGCGGGAAGTTGGGCCAGTCGCGTCCGGATCGCTTCCCGCAGGGTAGGGGGAGACCTCCGGGAGACCTGCCGAGCCCGGCGCAGACTTTCGGCCGCTTCCCGCAGCAGCAGAGGCAGCCCCCGGGCGTAGCGATTGATCTCAGCGATCAGGGCGGGGGTAACCGTCTCACGGCCCAGCATCTTCTCCAGAAAGAGACGACTTTCTTCGTCAGTGAACGCGCGCAGAGGAATTTCCTGCCCACAGCGGTAGCGACGCAGGTCCCGTTTGAGGTTCAGCAACGCCGCCGGTGCCCCGGTGGTGCGGTACGTGATCAGGATCATCAGGGGCAGCGTCTGACAGGTGTGGGTCAGTTCGGCCAACAGTTCCAGGGAGGCGGTGTCCGCCCAGTGAAAATCCTCCATCACGAGAACCAGTGGTCGCTGGATGGCCAGGAAGTGGATACCCTGGCGGAGAGCGGTGCGCAATTCGGCAGCATCGGGCTGGGGAGGGGCCAGCAGGTCGGGGCGCAGCAGGCTCAAATCGGGGACCAGTGGCAACAGCCGGCTCAGCCACTCGGGCGGGATTTCGGCGCTGCGGGCCAGAAGGGGAGCGGCAACGGTGAGCACCTGTCGCCAGGGGTCGTAGGGACGGGGCGGAGCAGTTCCAGTGGGAGGCGGGCATTGTCCCCAAAACAGGCGCGGCGCATCTGCGCCGGCCGATTCCAGGAAACGGTGCAATCCCTCCCGCAGCAGAGCGGTCTTGCCCACGCCGGCCTCGCCGGAGATGAATACGATTCCGCCCTGGCCGTTGCGTAAAGCGGCGAGGAGGGCCTGCAGTTGCGATAACTCATCGGTGCGGCCAACAAAATGCGGCTCGGGCGAGACGGTCTTTCGCGGAATCAGACGCGGCAGACGGTCGCTGAGGATGTCGCGATAGAGCGCCATCGTTTCGGGCATGGGCTGCGTGTGCAACTCGCGCTCCAGTTCGCGCGCCAGCGTTTGATAGGTGGCCAGCGCGGCAGCGCGGTGGCCCGAAAGCACCTCCAGCGTCATCTGCAACCGCACAGATTCCTCATCCCAGGGGTCTTCGGCGGTCAGTTTGCGGGCCCATTTCAGCGCGCGCTCCAGTTGATTCTGCTCAATGCAGGCCCAGACCAGTTTTTTGAGCAGACCCCGATAGTGGCTGCGCAATTCTTCACGGCGGGCAAGGATGACGTCGTCCATATCCACGCCCGCCGCCAGGTCGCCGCCATACAGGCTGATGATGTCTTCCAGTTCGTCTATTTCGTCGCTGTCCCGCTCAAAGGCGCGCACATCCAGCCAGCACTCGTCCGAATCGGCCCACGAAACGGTCTGGGGAGAAATGTGCAGGAGCGGCCGGGCGACCGGGGGGAGCACGCGGCGCAGCAGGTAGAGGTGACGGCGCAGGTTAGCCAGGGCGTCGGCTTCGGTCTCGTCGGGCCAGAGGGAAAACGCCAGCGTTTTGCGCGATAACGGTTGTCCGATCTGGAGCAGCAGGCGCACGAAAAGCCGTAGCAAACTCTCCCGTTGGGGCAAGGGAACGACCGTTCCCTCTATCTCCAGGCGGACTTCGCCCAACAAAAAAATTCGCAGAGGGGCTGAGAACGACTGCATATACCTACCCCTGGCCGTTGCGCTACTTTTGTATTTTAGCACATTCCCCAGAAATCGGGTAGGTCTTTTCGCATTGACGGGATCATGCTGTGCCGCGGGGTGGGGGCTTCCGGGGATAAAAAATTGTTTTTTTGTGGCGGCAATGAAGCCGCCGCAATGAAAAATATATTTCACTTATCCTCGTGGGCGAAAAGGCCAAACTTAAGGAGAGGGGGCCAAAAGTTCCCCAAAGCAACTACCTGCCAGGGGGGCTTTGAAGCACCTTAAGAGATGTTGACGAAGGCATGCCCCTGTAGCGCAGGCCGCCAGGCCTGCAGAGTGCAGGCTGACAGCCTGCGTTACGTTGCCATAAAAGATGGTCCCCCGGGCAGGGGGGAACCCGGGGGACCGCCAGCCAAGGAAAGGAGGAGAGGTGCGATGTGGCTTGGGGAAAACGCCTGCCGCACGGCGTTGGCCACGCCCACCTCGCTTTGTATTATATCACTTCCTGTCCGGATAGAGAGTGACGAATAGCAGGATTTCGGGGTGACAACTGTCTTAAACGGCCCACAGCGCCTCTCTGGGCAGGGGCAAACTCCCGCTCAGGTCGTGCAGGGAGACGCGAAGGTGTCCCTCCGGCCCCGGGTCCACGCGTACGTAGGTCAGATAGTGGGGGGTCGTGAAGGATTCGGGATGTTCCAGCAATCGCTGCCAGTCCTCCCGACTGGCCTGAGAGAAATCCCGCCACCACGTCCAGGTGCCACTGTTGGCGTAAACGCCCCCCTGCAGCACGTCCAGCCGCGCCTGGTGCGTGTGACCGAAAACGACCAGAGAGACGCCCCGTTCCCGAAGGATTTGCTGCGCCGCCCCCACCAGATGGTCGCTGAACCCCCGGCTGATCCGCTGACCGGCCTCCAGAAAGTCGGGTTGCGGCGGGGCCGGGCGGCCCGCGCGGCAAAGGCGACGGACCCGGGCCCGGAAACCCCGGAGGGCCCGCAGGAGGCCCGCGGTGCTCATAGCCTGTGCGCGGATGGACGGACGCCCGGTTTCACCCCTCGCCGGAGTGGGAATATTGTACGGCCCGATGCTCTGCAGGACCTCCCCCAGGGCCGCGTCCAGTTCCCGGCGGAAGGCCGGGTCGTCCGCATAGCGGCGTGCCACTTCGTCCACAGCGCCCGTGCGGACCGCCTCCAGCGGCGGCGGTTCCCCCTGCCCGGCCGCGAACGGGTGGAAGACCATCCCCGGCAGGGCCGTCAGCAGAACGGCCAGCGCCTTCAGGGCGAAGGCCGGTTCCAGCACCATCCCGTAGGCAATGAGGGCCGGGATCGGTTTGACCGCGTCCACCCACCACTTTTCGTACTCCACGTGGTTGAAGAACTCTATGACGAACCGGGAGCCGACAGGGGTCTTCAGACGGTCGGGATGGCGGGGGTCCACCGGGTTTTCAAAGTCGTCCAGGGAATTCAGCGGGTCCCCGTACTGGTTGCCGTGCTCCACGTAGACCCCATCCTGGAGGACCGAGCGCGCGGCGAAGGCCAGGAGGGGCGCCCGGGGACCGACGGCCCCCAGGGCCTGCCGGATACGCTCCTGGACGCCGGGCCAGTGGAGTTGCAGGTCATGGTTGCCCTTGATGACGGTCACCGTCCGGCGGGGGCGCTCCGAGAGAAACCCCGCCAGTCCCTCAAAGACGGGACGGTGCCCGGCGATGACCAGGTCGGTCCGCAGGACGGCATCCGCCTCGGTGGTGGACCGGTAGGCGTCCTCCGGGTAGGCGGCCCGGGGGTCGTACTCGGAGACCGGCACGGCGGGGACCTGGAGGTACTCTACGAAGTCGCCGTTGATGATGAGGTCCATGGGCCGACCGGCGGACTCGCTCTCATCCCGCAGGCTCATCAGAAAGTCGGAGAACTGGCGGTCGTGGCGGAAGTCCTCCAGCGGGTTGGCGCCACCGAAAGACCCGGCCCCCAGATGCAGGTCGCTGAGAATGATTTTGGTGGATACGTCCATCGCCCCCTCCTGAGAAAGTTTACCACAAAGGGCACAAAGGGATAAAAATCATCCCTCGTGTCCTTTGTGCGGCCTTCGTGTCCTTCGTGGTTTTTTGAAAAAATCTCTGCGCCCTCTGCGGTCTCTGCGGTGAAAAAGGCTACTCCCCCGAGACCCTCCCCGGCGACGGGCTCCAACTGACGTAGAAGTCCCGCGAGCAGTCGTTGCGGTCGCCCGTGGGCGGGTAGCGTTTCAGCGAGGCCGACCAGGGGAAGGTGTCCCCCGGGTCCAGCGGGAAGGGGATGACGCCCGCGCGCGGCTCCCCGCCCCAGGCCACGCTGTCCACCAGCGCGCCGTCGGGCTTCAGGAGCAACACCTCATCCTGCGCGTTCCCCAGCGCCAGCCCGAAGCCCGCCCAGGAGCCCACCGGGACCAGGTCCGGCACCAGCGGGTCGCAGTTCGTCCACTCGTAGGTCGGGTTGAAGCCGTAGGTCGGGGCGAAGTTCGTCGCACAGGCCGCCACGACGATGACCTGCCCCCGCAGGAGTTGGGCCCCCGCCGGGAACGCGTACCGTCCGTCCCCGTAGTCTCCGACGTTGATGGCGTCCCCAATCGTCCAGCCCGCAAGGCTCACCGCCGGGCCGGGGTTGTAGAGTTCTATCCACTCCTTGCCCGCGTCGTCCCCCGGTGGGTTGATGAAGACCTCGGTGACCAGCGGGTAGTCCGCCGGGGGGACGTAGTCCCGGAAGACCAGCGGGAGGTAGAGGGGGAAGACCAGCGGCGCGTGGGCACGCGCCCAGTCGTGCTCAAAGACGGTCATCAGGAAATCGTAGAGGTCGGCGGAGGCCACCTGCAGCGCCACCTCCCGGTTGGCCTTGTGGGCGGTCTCGGTGCCGTTGACGCTGCCGACGTGGACCCACTTCTCCTCTCCCACCCGCACGAAGAAGGCCTTGGCGTGCACGCCCAGCCCGGTGACGTTCCCCAGCCGGCAGGACAAGGGGAGGAATTCGCTGCGAGCGATGCCGTTCAGGTAGAGACAGGTGGCAACGTTGGTGCCGGTGTCGTAGTACTCGTCCAGCAGGACCCGCACCTCTGCCCCCCGGCGGGCCGCCGCCACCAGTTCCTGGACGCGGGGGTTCAGCCCCGCCGTCCCGATGCCCGCCGTCCAGGTGACGGGCTCGTTCAGTTGCATTACGGCGACCGCGTCCCCCGCGCCGGCCCGTTTCAGGAGCCCCAGCAGGCCGTCGTCGGGGCGGAGGAGGTGTTCCGGGCCGTGCAGGACGGTGATCGCCGTCGCCGTCGTCGCCAGGACCTGGCTGAAGGGCGCGGTGTAGGTGGTCCAATCGGGCGGGGGGAGGGGGGTGTAGCCCGACGGCGGGGCGTAGGTCTCGTCGTACGGCGCGACGTCGGCGTGGACGGGGTCGGCGTCCCGGCGAAAGAGTTCCGCCAGACGGGCCACCACGCCGGGGCTGTCGGTGACCAGGACGAAGCCCCGATGGCCCGCCGTCCCGTTGACGACGGGGTCGGAGGGCATGGAGCGTTCGGTGAAGTTGTCGCTGCTCACCAATGCCAGGCGGTCGTCCACCAGGATGTACTTGGCGTGGTGGTAGCGGTAGCGGGCGGCCGTCTTGCCGATGAAGTAGACGGTGGAGGTGGGCGGGTTGTGCAACTGCCGGGCAATCCACTTCTCGTCGGGCGACATCCCGCCGGTGGGCCCGCTCTCCAGGAGGACCGTCACCACCACCCCGGCCCCAATCCGTTCCTGGACCGCCTGGTAGACAGGGACGCTCTCCAGAGTGTAGGCGGCAATCTTCAGGGACTGCTGCGCCGCGCCGATGGTCTGCAGGGTCAGGGAGAGGGTTCCTTCGGGGGAGACGGCGACGGTCACCTGCGCCGAAGCGGTGATTTCCGCCGGGAAGAAGAGGTCTTCCAGGTCCCAGCCGGGGTAGCGGAGTTTGCGCCCCCGGAGTGGGTCGGCGGGGTCCTGGGCCCAGTCGGCGGCGGTGTCGGTGTCGGGGACGGGGAAGCCGGTGGCCGGGTCCAGTTTACGGTAGAGGACCTGCCCGGCGCCGAAGCCGGAGTATGGGTAGGGGACGGCGGGGCCGGACCAGCCCTGGGCCGCCGAACCGGTGCCGTAGGCCAGCGCGTCCACCACAACCGTACCGCTGACCAGGCAGGCCGCCTCGCCGGAGTCGGTGAAGCCGGGCCAGGAGCCGGGGAGGAGGGGGACGGAGCGCTCGGAGGCGTTGTCGGCCCAGTCCGCATCAAAACCCCAGACAGGGTAGAACCCGTCCCCGTTCTGGGCCAGCCAGAGGATGCGCCCGGGCCCGATTTCGGCCCCGGCAGGGAAGCAGACCCGGCTGGTGGAGGAGACGGCATCGTCCAGGCACCAGCCGGAGAGGGAGGCGGTGTACGGGCCCCGGTTGACCAGGGCCGCTGCCTCGCCGCTGCCGGCGTAGTTAACGGGGGCCAGCGCGTAGAGGCGGACGGCGGGGATGACGGGCGCGTTCCAGGCGGCGGTGGCCGTCCCGCCACCCGCTTCGGTGGCCGTGGCGACGAAGGTCGGGGTGCCGGAGAGGGCCGGGCTGGCCTGCAGGGTGAGGGTGATAAGGGCCTGCGCGCCGGGCGGGAGGTCGCCTGCATCCCAGGCCAGGGTGGAGGGGTCGGCCTGGCGGAAGGGGAAGGGCGCGGTCTGGGTGACGAAGGTCACTTCCGCCGGAAGCGCGTCGGTGAGGACGACGCCGGTGGCAGTCAGATCGCCGGTGTTGCCCAGGGCCAGGACGGCTGTAAAGGTCCCCCCGGCGAGGAGGACCGGCGGGCCGGTGTGGGTCAGCGTCAGCGCGGGCGCGGGGGGCGAGAGTTGGGTGACGGCATAGGCGACGTTGTTGGTCGTGGTCACTTCGGGGGTGGCGGTGGCCGCCTCGGCGGTGTTGGTGAGGGTCGTCGTCCCCGGCGTCGGAGTGACCTGCGCGGTGACGGTGATGCGGGCGGAGGCCGTGCCGGGGGCCAGGTCGCCCACGTCCCAGACCAGGGTGGCGGGGTCGGCCTGGGTGAAGGGGTAGGGGGAGGTCTGGGTGACAAAGGTCAGTTCGGGCGGGAGGGTGTCGGTGAGGAGGACGGCGGCGGCGGTGAGGGAGTAGGCGTTTCGTGCCCACAGGGTATAGGTGACCAGGCCGCCAGGGCGGGCAGTGGCGGGCCCCGATTTCTCCACCACCAGGTCGGCGTGGGACGCGGAGTTGCGGGCTTTCGGCGTCCCGTTGATGGGGTTGCCATTGGCATCCCGGCCGTTGCGGATGATGCCGTTGTTGGAGGCCCAGTTGGCGTCGGTGTCGGGGGCGGCGGGGTCTATGCGCTCCATGGAGAGACGCCCGCTCGTGGAGCCCGCTGGCCAGGACCCGCCATTCCCGTTAGCAGTGTCCACAATGTTGCCCAGAGAGTCGGTAAGGGTCAGGACTTCTCCCGTATCACCCAGTGCCCCGGTATAAATCCGGTCGGCCGGAATATCAGAAATTGTGCTGTCATCGGTGCGCTCCAGCAGGTAATAGCCAAAAGGTGGAATTTCGCCGCTGAGGGTCAGGGAGGGGCTGCCATCTGAGGAATATAACCGCCAGCCGCTCAGCGAGATGGTTGCGGCGGTAGTGTTATAGAGTTCAATCCACTCATCGTTGGCGTCGGCCGCTGTCCCTGCCCAGGCCACTTCGTTGATGACGACGGCGCCGGGGCCGGGGGATTGGGCGGGCGTAATCCCCCTCATCCCCCCCTGCCCCCCTTCTCCCCCGAGACGGGGGAGAAGGGGGGAGAAAGACCCGCTCTGCAGGTAGGGTGGGGGTTCCCCCGCCCGACTGCGAGCAGGGTGGAGGGCAAAGAGGACCAGGGCCAGGAGGCCCAGGCTAAGGGTGAGGGGAAGGCAGAGCCGACGAAGCAACGACATCTCGCCCCCTTCTGCTGTCGTCTGTGGTCCGTGGTCTATGGTCTGTCGTCTGTGGTCCGTTGTCTGGTCCGCCGCGATGCGGAAGCGAAAATCTGTGGTATAATTTCGGCGTAACTGTTCAGCCTCACCCCTCCCCCAGCGGCTTCGCCGCTGCCGCCGCAGGCCTCGGCCCGAAGGGCCTTCGGCCCGAGGGCGGCGGGGGTGGGGTGAGGAAGCCTGATAGTTACATTTCGGCATCATCCGTATTGTATCCCGAACCTGCTGGCTGTCAAACCTCGGAGCGATGGCGCGGGGGAATCGTCTGAAGACCGTGCCGGACCTGGCCGAAGAAACCGGACTTCTGGCCTGCGGGTACCGGCGGATTGCCGGAGTGGACGAAGCCGGCCGCGGCGCCTGGGCCGGCCCCGTCTACGCGGCGGCGGTCGTCCTGCCGCTGGAGCGCCCGGACCTCTCCCGTCTGCTGGCCGACGTGCGGGACTCCAAGGGACTCTCGCCTCTCCAGCGGGAGGCCCTGTATGACCGCATCCGGGAGGTCGCGCTGGCGGTGGGCGTCGGCTGGGCGGAGGTGGCGGAAATAGACGCGCTGGGCATTCTCCTGGCCACCCGACGGGCCATGGCGCGCGCCATCGGTGGACTGGCCCTGCCGGCCGATGCCCTGCTCATTGACTACGTCCGCCTGCCCGAAATCGGGCTCCCGCAGCGGTCGCTACCCAGGGCGGACGCCTGCTGTCTCTCCGTCGCTGCGGCCAGCATCATCGCCAAGGTGGAGCGGGACCGGCGGATGACCGAACTGGACCGGGAGTACCCCGGCTACGGGTTTGCCCGTCACAAGGGCTACGGCACCCCCCAGCACCGCCGGGCCCTCCAGCAACTGGGCCCTTCTCCTATCCACCGGCGGACCTGGCGGCCGCTGGCCGGTTGGACTCGGGGATAGGACACGGATAATTACCTGACCTGTGTTGAGTCCTTTAAAAAATCGTACCCTTTCGGAGCGTCGTTCCTGACAACTTTTGGCCCGCACCCCTCCCCCTGCCCCCGGTTCATTGATGTCTCTGAATCCTTCGTGCCCCTCGCCCGCTCGCCTGCGGCGGAGGGGGCCCTCACCCCTCCCCTGGCCCCTCCCCTCTCCCGCTGTGCGGAAGAGGGGAGGGGAATGAGGGAGGGGGTTTTGCGGCGGGCGGCTTC
>Ga0272447_1001187_pt1 | contig 17058 bp, 9 predicted proteins | sample YNPCB0133_FD_194589 | JGI IMG/M metagenome (GOLD analysis project Ga0272447, IMG submission 194589) | Hot spring microbial mat communities from Yellowstone National Park, WY, United States - YNP-CB-013-3 | ecosystem: Environmental > Aquatic > Thermal springs > Hot (42-90C) > Sediment | place... | reverse complement strand
GTGCGGGCGAGGGGGGTCTCGTTTGGGGGATAGAGGGGCGCGGTGGCCTGGGGTGGGTCTGCCTCTGGGGCTTTGCGGGAGGCCTGCGGGCTGAGGGGGCGGGGGGCGATTGCCGGGGTTGGTTGCTGAATGGGGTGCGGCGAAGGGATTGCTTTGGGGGCCGTTGCGGGGTCTGGGGAAGCTGCAGGGCCTGTTGTGCGGCGGTAGACTGGGGATGGTGGCCTGGTGAGGGGCTATGGGCGGGCCAGGCTGTTGCCCGCTGACCGTTGCGCGGTCCCTAAGGGTTGCCGCGGTGGCCTGGGGGGCGGTCTGAGACCTTGGGGCGGTGCGATTTGTGCGCCTGCCCGGTCCGCGGGGGAGGTCGTCAACTCGCTTGTGGGTTGAGGAGAGTCTATCGGCCATTCTATGATCTCGGCTATTCTATGGTCATGGAAGGGCGGAGGGGATCACCCGGAGGGCGAGGTAGAGATCCAAGGTGAAGGCGCTGAGGCAAGCGAGTAGGGCCAAGGCGGAGCGGAGAGCGGGGATCCGAGCCGCCCCCTGAGCAACGAGCCCGGTCCCCGTCATCAGGAGGATGGGAAAAGCCAGCAGATCCCCCCCGAGGATCCCTGCAAGCCCCAGGATCAGGATCCCCAGGCCGCACGCTCTCGCTAGCCCGTTCGCGGTGGGCCTCTCCAGCCAGGCGAGCCATCCTACGGTGAGGCCTAAAGCAATGGGCAGCAGAGCCGGGAAAAGATAGCGCCCCTGATGCTGGACAAACGATAGGTTATACCCAACGTAAGCGGCGACGGTGAGCAACAGCTGCAACGCCAAAAGCCGCCCAGGCCATCCCCACAACGGAGCGTGCCGGCCCTCCCGCCCCAGGTGCAGGGCCAGGCCCAGCAGCCCCAGCGTCGTCAGCCAGGCAAAGAAAAGATACCATCGGGCCTCCAGCACTACTCCCATCCACCCGAACTGTCCCCAAAAGCTCTGGAACGTGAACGTGCGGAAGCGATCGAGGGTCGCCGCCAGCCCATAACGGGCGATCCACTCCGCCGTCCGCGGCTGCCCGATCACCACGCGATCGTGCTGTTGCAGCCCCAGAAAATCCGGCCATCCATAGGTGAGGACGTTGCGCGCCCACCAGAGCCCTCCCAGGAGGAGAGCGGGGAGCAACCAGCGCGCCAGGCGCCGCATCGCCTCCGGCCGCGGGGCGCCATCCGCAGCGATCCGCGCCCCCACCGCCGCGAGGACCACTAAGGCCATCGGGTAGACGGTGGTCTTGGTGAGGAAGCCAGCCCCTAAAAGCAGACCGCCGATCCATGCGGTGCGCGGGCGGTGGCCTTGAAGCTCCTTCGCCAGCTGCACCCAGAGCCCCAGGATCAGGACCTCCGCTAGGGCGTCGTTATTCACCCCGCTGTTCATCGCCACGTGCTGGGGCAGGAAGGCGAAGATCGCCGCCACTCCCAACGCCCAGGCTGGCTGTTCGGGGAACAGGCGTCGGGCTGCAGCGAAAGCCAGGAGGACCTGGAGGAGGCCCAGGAGGGCCGAGAACAGGCGGAGAGGGAACAGTTGGCCTCCGAAGAGCACAAAGAGCGGAGCGGCCAGCAGATAGTAGAGGGGAGGCTGGTGGAACTCGTAGCGCAGGGGATCGATGGGAAGCTCCGGCGGGAAGCCTCTGGAGACGATGGCGCTCAGGTATTCCTGATCGTAATCCCCCAGCCGGAGGACAGGCAGACGGCCGACGGTCGCGATGAAGCGAATGTAATTGTAATGCGCAGGCTCATCGGGCACCTGCCACGGCGGCGTCTGCCGGGCGAAGCTCCAGGCCAGGATGAGGTAAAGGCCTGAGATCAGAAAGAGAAGCCATCGGGTCATCAAAGGCCGTGTTCCCTCTGTCTGGGATGCCGCAAGGGATCTCTCTGCAGGAGGGGCCCCCGCTAAAATCTCGGTCTTCAAGACAGCCAGGGTCGCGGCTTGTCGCCGATAATGAATCTCGGCTCACGAAGGCGATCGATCGCGGCAAAAGCCAGCCCTACCGCCTTCTTTGTTCTTTGTAGGAGGGGCTTTCACCCCGAACTTCGATAATTTGATATTTGATCCCGCCGGGTCGCGGCTCAGGCCCCTCCTACAGGGATTAATTTTCTGTAAGAGGGGCTTTCGCCCCGAACCCGCGGTTTCGATCCCACTGGTCGCGGCTGAAGCCGCTCCTACAGAAATCAATCCCCCTATTCGTGCTCCTGTTTGTGGATGGCCCCGCTCTCTTACTCCAACCGGTTGCGGTGGAGGCAAAGGGTCGCGGCGAAAGCCGGTCCCACGTCATTCATCCTCCGGTAGGAGGGGCTTTTGCCTTGAACTTTCATACTTGACCCCGCTGGGTCGCAGCGAAAGCCGTTCCTACCAAATATCAGTCTTTGCAGGACGGGATTTCTTCTCGAACCTTCTGTTTTCGATGCCGCAGGGTCGCTTCCTGAAAGAGGGGCCTTCGCCCCAAGTCCCTGTCTTCGATCCCGCAAGGTCGCGGCGAAGGCCACTCCTACCCAACATCGGTCTTTGCGGGAGGGGCTTCAGCCCCGAACCCTGGCTTCAAGATGACGAGAGTTGCGGCAAAAGCCACTCCTACAACGTCTGGGCTTTACGCGTGGACGGGCAAGCGCTTGGCTTTCCCCTTGCGGTCCCGGAACGCAGCCAGGTCGATGCCGTAGCGCTTCAGGCGGCGCCACAGGGTCGTGCGGCTGAGGCCCAGGGCAGCCGCCATCGCTCCCACGCGCCCTCGATATCGGATCGCAGCCCGCAGGATCGCCTCCCGCTCCAGCTCCTCCACCGGTCGAACGGAATCCGAAGGGCAATCTGAGTTGGCTCCGCTCAGGATCCGCTCCGGGAGGTGGATGACGTCGATCCATCCGGCCCCGCTGAGCGCCGCGGCCCGCTCCAAAACGTTCTCCAGCTCCCGCACGTTCCCCGGCCACGGATAGGCTTTCAGCTGTTGCAGGGCAGCCTCGCTGAGCCGGTAAGTTCGCCCGGATCCACGGCGCAAGCGCCGGAACACCGCCTCCGCGATGAGGGGGACGTCCTCCGGCCGCTCCCGTAGGGGCGGGATGTAGATGGCCATGCTGGCGAGGAGGTGGTAGAGATCCACCCGGAAGTGCCCTTCCGCCACCAGCTGCTCCAGCGGGGCCGAGGAGGAGGCGATCAGCCGCACATCCACCGGGATGGGGCGCAGGCCGCCCAGGCGCATCACCTCCCCCGTCTCCAGGATGCGCCGGATGGCCGCCTGCAGCTCCAGCGGCAGCGCCTCGATCTCATCCAGGTAAAGGGTCCCGCCGTGGGCCAGCTCGAACTTCCCTGGCCGCCCTTCCGAGGGCCCGTTCCGAAACGTTCCGCCCTCCATGCCCAGCAGCTCCATCGCCAGCAGCTCCCGCGGGATGGCCCGGCACGAGACAGCGATGAAGGGTCCGCCGGCCCGGGCGCTGGCGTTGTGGATGGCCCGGGCAAGCACCCCCTTGCCGGTCCCTGGTTCCCCGCGCAGGAGGACCGGGAGGCTGGTGCGCGCCGCCGCTCGCGCCTGCTGGCGGACATGCTGGATGGCCCGGGAGCGGCCGGGGATGTCTGCCGGGGTCATCAGCGCTTGCGCTCCCACCAGCCGGGCGACCATACGATGGATCTGCTCGCTTCGGCGGAAGGTGAGCACGCATCCCAGATGATGCCGGCCTTCGGCGACGGCGTAGAGGTTCAGCCAGCCCTCCAGAGGCGTTCCATCGATGAGCAGCGTGGCCTCGGTCTCCAGGCGGACCTGAGGGTCTGTGAGGGCGTTCTGGAGGGCGGGTGGCAGCTGGATGTGGCTGCTCAAGGGGCGCCCCAGGATCCCGGAGGGATCTAGGCCCAGCACGCGGGCCGCCGTACCGTTGAGGCCGACGATCTCCCCCCGAGCGTTCAGGACCATCACCACATGGTCGATGGCTTCCAGGATGGCCTGAAGCTCCGCGAGCCGCTGATGGCTCTCGCGAAGGTTCGCCGCCGCCTGGAGCTGGTTCTCGATGGCCCGGGCGGTGGCCATCACCATCCCTAAGGTGTCCGGCTGGGCTCGTTCCGCCGGTGCCGCTGTGCCGATCGCTCCCAGGGGCTGGCCATCCAGGCCGTAGATGGGAGCGGCCGTGGTCACCCAGTCGTGGTAGAGGGCGACGAGGTGCTCGGCCCCGACGACCTGCGCGGGGGTGCGCTCCAGGAGGGCGAGGGCGAAGGCGTTGGTGCCCACATGGCCCTCGCTCCAGAAAACTCCAGGCCGCAGCCCTACCGCCTCCGCCGCGCGCGCGATCCCCAGGTCCCCCAGGACGTCCAGCACGCATGCCGCGGGGTCGAAGAGGGCGATGGCCAGCCCCGAGCCCTCGGTGAACTGATGGAGATCCTCCATGAGCGGCCGAGCGGTGGCGATCAGATCGAAGAGGGTGATCCGCACGCGCTCCAGAGTTTCCTCGTCCAGACAGGGGAGGGCCGGGGGGGCGTGGGGGTTCACGCGAAGGGCGCATCGGGCCCACGAGGCCGCTACCAGCGGGTCCAAGGCTGGGTTCAGCTCCCGGCATTCCACAAACCGCTGCCACCAAGATCGGATCCGACGAAGGTCCACCGGATACGCCCAGGGTCGCATCGTTGCCTCCTTCGCCGCGCTGCCCGCCCGGTTGTGCATCCAGCGCTACTACGCTCAAAGAGACAATACTGCCTCCTCCGGGTGGAAAAGGCAAGGTGCCGGTCCCGCGGGGTGCGTCCCAAAATCGGAGGACAACGGCGCGCAGTTGTCCCACGAAGCGGCCAAGCTCAACAAAATCGCGACACGTCCATCTCGCACAGGACCTTCTGGTTCTTCCTGGATGGGCGCAACGGCTCGCGCCCCCGGTGTCGGCTCCATTGGATCCTCTGAATCGGAGGCTGCGGTGGAGGACGCGCGCGCCGGACAGCGACTCGAAGGGTTCCGGGACGGTGCCGATGCGGAAACCCCCGAGGTGGGGGCTGGCGGGAACGCTTCTGCGGATCGGTGGGTGTTGCTTTCGCCCATCGCCTACGCCATCTGCCTCCCCCCTGGACGGGATCCCCTTCCAGGCGTTGTGGGAGGCGGCCTTTCCGGCGGCGTGGTCCGGGCGGATGCCACAGGCCATGGCACGGGGGGAGGCTGGCCTGCATCCCTGCGGATGTTTGCAGGGGATCCGGCCTTCGCTAACAGAGCAGGCGGTGGAGGAGTCAGCCCCTCTCAAAGAGGAGCAGGGGATCGATGCCCCGTATGCAGCGAACATCCCGGGGGGATAGGCCCAGCGGCTGGAGCAGACGGCCGGCGTGCCGATCCTGGCGATGGCCCGATCCCCGGATGGCGAGCGCCGAGCGCGCCTGCGCTCCGCTTTAGCCACGATCCCGGAGCGGTTCCAGCGGATCTCCTGGTCGGTGCGTACCGTGGTGGTCCCGCCTCCTCGGCCCCGTATGGAGGATCTGCCTTCCTGCGGAGCCCGGCATAATCTAGCCTTGGGGGTAGGGCTTGTTGCGGGCGGCGGTCACGGCGTGGCGTCCACCTACTTCGAAGGAGCATGGCTGCGCGGGCCGGATCCCAGGGGAGGACTTTTGTCCGTTGCGGGGGGAGCTGTGGTCTCTGGCGGCGGGGCCGGCTTTGAAGGACCGGCCAGAGGAGTTCTTCCGTGGGGCTTTCGAAGACGCGGACGCCTTCGCCTGCTCCGAGCCGGCTCTGCGGCGGGATCCGGCGGCGATGCAGGCAGCGTTGCGGAAGAGGCTCCGGGAGGCGCGGGGGAACCTGATCCCGCTGGAGCGGTAGGCCGCCGCGCAGCGGCTGGCCAGCGAGGAGGCGCCGTGGCCGGCGCTGGAAGCGGCCTGGGACCAGGTGGAGCGGCGTCTGTTCGGATCTGCTGAAGGTCTCCCCCCGCGGCCTAAGCCTCTGGAGGACGGCCGCAGCTATAATATCGATCGATGGTTGCGGTGCCCGAAGTGGAACCCTTCCGGGCATTCCTCGTGCCTTCACCCCTGTCTGGAACGGGAGGCAGCTGTGAGCAAGGAGAAAGCGTTCTTCTCCGCCCTGCGGGACCTCTTTGTGGGTGCGAAGGTGGAGGGCGAGTCCGGCTTCGTGAACCTGATGCGGATGAAATCCCGCTACTATGAGGAGGGGGTCTTCCCTCGGCTCCGGGGGGACATCGAGCGGGCCCTGGCGCCCTTCCCCGAGTTCCGCGAGGAGCTTTTCGACCGCCTTTACACCTTCTTCCGTCGCTACTTCAGCGAGTCCGGCTCCATCTACTTCCGGTTCACCCCGCCTCATGGTCACGTCTACGAGAGGGTTTATACCGACGACCGGGATGTGGTTCTCTTCTGGAAGACCCATATGCTCTACTACGTCAAGACCGATTGCCTCTTCCGCAGCATGACGGCGGAGGTCGACGGCTTTCGCTTTTTCTTCGATGTGTCTGCTCTGGAACACCGACGGGCGAACGAGAAGCGAGACCTGATCTACACCTTCCGGGAGCGGCGAGGCGACGGCACGCTGGTCTTCACGGTGGTCTACACGGAGCGAGGGCGGCAGACGAACCTTGAGGAGATCCGCCGGGCGATTCGGGACGCCCAGGGGCTGAAGCGGTTCACCCCGGACATCCCCTCGGAGGAGACGCTGGAGCGGGCCTTCCGCCTTTTCGAGCGCCAGAGCGAGGTCGACTTCTTCATCAACAAGGACGCCCGGCGCTTTCTCCAAGAGCAGTTCGATCTCTGGCTCTATCAATACGTCTTCGAACCGGGCCAGCGGGACGGAACGGTCTGGACGGAAGCGCGCGTCCGGCAGCTGCGGGCCCTTAAGGACATCGCCTACCGGATCATCGATCTCATCGCCCAGTTCGAGGACGAGCTGGTGCGGATCTGGAACAAGCCCAAGTTCGTCCGGGGGAGCCACTACCTCATCACCCTGGATCGCATCGCCGGACAGGAAGGGGGCACGGAGGTCCTGGAGCGGATCTTCGCCCACCCGGGGATAGAGGACCAGGTTCAGGAATGGCGTGAGCTGGGCATGGTGGGAGAGGACTGGACGCCGGAAGCGATCTGGTCCGAAGATCTCGTGGGCCGGCGTTTGCACGAACGCTACCGGTATCTCCCCCTGGACACCCGTTACTTCCCCGACCTGGAGCCGGCCATCCTCGCCCTCTTCGACCACCTGGACCAGGAGCTGGACGGCTGGCTGGTCCACAGCGAGAACTACCAGGCCCTGAACACCCTGCTCCCCAAGTTCCGGGGGCGGGTGAGGTGCATCTATATCGATCCGCCCTACAACACCGCCACTACGGAGATCCCTTACCCCAACCGCTTCCGTCACGCGGCCTACGCCTCGATGATGGAGAACCGGCTCGCGCTGGCTCGGGAGTTGCTCTCAGAGGACGGCGTCCTCTTCGTCAGCATCGACAAGCGGGAGCGGGCCGTGGTGGAGGGGATCCTGGTCCGTTTGCTGGGCGAGGAGAATCGGGTCGAGGAAGTGATCTGGGTGATGAACACCACCAACAGCCAGGTGCCCACCTATTCCACCAACCACGAGTATGTGGAGGTCTGGGCCAAGGATCTGGAAAGGGTCAAGGCGGACCCGATGACGTTCCGGGAGCCCAAGCCTGGATATCCAGAGGTCATGGCCCTGATCGAGGCGCTGAACTCCCGCTATCCCCCCATCGCCGAAGTGGAGCGGGCTCTGGAGGAACTCTATCGACGGCATCGGGAGGAATGGCTGCGGGAGGCGGCGGCCCAGGGGATGAGCCGCGAGGAGGCCGAGCGCAACGATCCCTGGCGGGGCCTCTACCCCTATCGGCGGGCGGAGTATCGGGACGCGGAAGGACGCTATGTCCCCGAGGCCGAGGCCCAGGCGCGGAAGGCGGGGATCTGGGTGTGGCAGGAAGGCGATATGTCTATGCCTGCGGGCAAGCAGTCGCCCACTACCCGGGATCCGAATCATCCCAACTATCGCTTCTATCGACCTCGTCATCCAGTCACCGGAAAGCCTTGTCCGCCTCCTAAGCGCGGCTGGAACAGGGGATATGAAGAGTTTCTGCGCCTTGCCGAGGATCACCGCATCGTCTGGGGGGAGGACGAGCGGAAGGTGCCGCGGATCAAGCGCTTCCTCCACGAGACGGAGACCAACGTGGCCAAGAGCGTGGTGGTGGACTACAGCGATGGCGAAAAGGAGCTTTCGGCCCTCTTCGGACGGTCGGGGGTCTTCTTCGCCCCCAAGCCCACCAGCCTGGTGGGCCGCTTCGTTCGCCAGACCGCCCGCCAGGGGGAAATCGTCCTCGATTTCTTTGCCGGCTCCGGGACCACGGCCCACGCGGTCATCCACCTGAACCGGGAGGATGGGGGTCGGCGCAAATACATCCTGGTGGAGGTGGCCGATCATTTCCACACGGTGCTGCTCCCTCGTATCAAGAAGGCCATCTTCTCGGATCGATGGAAGGATGGCAAAGCCCGGGAGGACGGCCGGGGTGTCCGCCACTTCGTCAAATATTTCCGCCTGGAGCAGTATGAAGAGGTGCTGCGCAAGGCCTGCTTCCGGGATGACGCCCCCCTCTTCTTTCGGGCCGATCCGTATACGCAGTATGTCTTCCTGCGAGATCCCAAGATGCTTGACAACGCCGAGACCGGCGAGCGGGTGATGGAGGTGGACCTCGAGGGGGACCGAATCCGGGTGGATCTCTCAAAGCTCTACCCCGACATCGACCTGGTGGAGACCCTTTCGTGCCTCACGGGCCGATGGATCCGCCGCATCCACCCCGCCGCGGACGACCCCACCCGGCCCGGCGCGGTGGAGTTCGAGGATGGGACGGTGGTGAACGCGCAGGATCCGCCTTGGGAGATGATCCGACCGCTGATCTGGTGGTGAGGGATGGGGGCGACCCGGGCTCGGGCGAGGGCGATCCTCTGGGAGGAAACAGAGCAGGCGAGCGATCGGGTCCGTTGCGTGCTCCTCTTCGGAGGCCAGGCCCGCGGTGAGGCACGGTCCGACAGCAGCTGCGATTTCCGCGTGATCGTCGGCGCCGATGCGTTCGCCGGGTCTGAGCGGATCGTCGCCGAGCGATCCGGCGTCACTGCATATCTTGCTTATTTGGGAGGAGATCGATCGATGAGCGAACGTGCCGTCTGGATGTGGGTCCGGAAGGCTGAGGATGATCTCAACGCAAGCAGGCCCCTGGGATGGTTTGACAAACTGAGCGACCGGAGCGTTCGCTTTTCCATCTGCAGTGGGGGCTGAGGGTCTTAGGAGGCGTCGCCGATGCGCACCTTGCAAGATATGCTGGAAGATATCTCCTTTGAGAGCCTGCCTCCGGCCTGGCAGGACTTCGATCTGGTGGCCTTTGCGCCCGCCAAGCGGCTGTGGCCCTATCAGCAGGATGCCTTGCGGTTTGCCCTCAAGGCGCTGTGGAAGTATTACGAGGACTTCCGGGACTTCCGGGAGGGGGAGCCGCCGGAGGCGGACGAAGAGCGCAAAGCGAAGCTCTGGAAGTGGTATCGGGATAACGGGCTGGGAGAGGACCTGGATATCTCCCTCGAGAAGCAAAAGCGGGACGTGCGCGATCTGTTGCAGCGCTATTACCCCGTCCAGCACGAACGCATTCCCTATCGCCACTTCGTGAACCGCATGGGCTTCTGGATGGCCACCGGCAGCGGCAAGAGTTTGGTGCTGGTCAAGCTCATTGAAATCCTGTGGGGCTTGATGCGTCGCGGAGAGATCCCTGTGGCCCCGGTCCTGGTGCTCAGCGCCCGCGATGACCTGCTGGACCAGCTCAAAGCCCACGTGGAGGAGTTCAACCGGGGCCGGTTCGATTTCCGCATCCAGCTGGCCAACCTTAAATCTTACCCGGATCGCCAGCACAGCTTTTTCCCTCTGGTGGGGGAGCACGAGCTCACCGCTTTCTTCTATCGTGCCGACAACCTGAGCGATGAGCAGAAGGAACGTATCGTGGACTTCCGCAATTATGAGAACGACGGGCGCTGGTATGTGCTCTTGGACGAGGCTCACAAAGGGGATAAGGAGGAGTCCAGGCGCCAGCATATCTACGGCATCCTCTCTCGTCATGGTTTCCTTTTCAATTTCTCCGCCACCTTCACCGATCCCCGGGATATTGTCACGACTGTTTACAACTTCAATCTCTCCGAGTTTGTGCGTGCAGGTTACAGCAAGCATATCGTCCTTCTTCGGCAGGAAACCCGGGCCTTCGGGGAGAAAGAGGACTACACCGGAGCGGAGAAGCAACGCGTGGTCCTCAAAGCCCTGCTGATGCTGGCCTATTTGCGCCGGGTGCAGGAAGCGCTGCCGTCCGGTGCTTACCACCGCCCGCTGCTGCTGATCCTGGTTCACTCGGTGAACACGGAGGATGCCGACCTCCGCCTCGTCTTCCGGGAGATCGAGCGCGTCGGCCGAGGGGAGATCGATCCCTTGGTGTGGGAGCAGGCGGGCGACGAGCTCCGGCAGGAGCTGATCGAGGAGCCGGAGTGGTTGTTTGAGGAGGAGCGGTTCCGGGCGGACATTTCTCTACGGGAGGGGATCACTCCGAAGGAGCTCCTGCGCCTGGTCTACAACGCGCCTGCCCCGGGCGAGGTCGAGGTGCTGTTGCGCCCCTCCAATCGCCAGGAGATGGCCTTCAAGCTCAAGAGCGCTGACCAGCCCTTCGCCCTGGTCAAGATTGGCGATATCTCGGGCTGGCTCAAAGAGGAGCTCCGAGGCTACGAGATCGTCGAAGGTTACGAGGACGAGGGGTTCTTCCGCCGGCTGAACGAGGAGAGCTCGCCGATCAACCTCCTCATGGGCTCCCGCGCCTTCTATGAGGGATGGGACTCAAATCGCCCGAACGTCATCCTTTACATCCATATCGGCGCGGGGGTGGAGGCCAGGAAGTTCATCCTCCAGTCCGTGGGGCGAGGGGTGCGGATCGAACCCCTGCCGGGGAAGCGCCAGCGCCTCCTCTCCCTCCACAACTCCGAAGAAATCGAGGAGGAAATTTTCGAGAAGCTGCAGCCCGTTGCCTCCGCGCTGGAAACCCTCTTCGTCTTCGGCACCCGGCGAGAGGTCCTGAATCAGGTCTTCCGGGAGCTGGATCGCGAGAAGCGGTACGAGGCTGAGCATCGCCTTGAGCTGGAAGTGAACCGGGGGCTGGAACTTGATCTCCTGCTCATACCGACCTATCGGGATGCGATGCGCCCCTTGGCGGAGGACGTAGCGCCGCGGAAGTTCGAGGTCGCCGAAGAGGAGCTGGAGCGGCTTCAGGAATACGTGGGCTATCTGAACGACCCCCGGCTCCTGATCTGCCGCCATCATGCCACTCCCCAGGGGGTCCGCTGGCTTCAGGCCTCTCTCCGGGATCCCAATCGCTATTTCAACACTCGAGACGGCCGCCGTTACGGGCGGATGGACCTGCTGATCGAGCGGCTTCTGGCCTACTTCCGGGTGATCCCTCAGGAAGTGGACCGTATGAAGCCGCTGGAGGAGGAGATCCGGCACTTCCGGCACATCCGGGTCTTCCTCCGGGACATTCGGGAGCTGATCGAGAAAGTGAAGCGGGTAAAGGAGCTGCCTCGGCGCCTGCAGGAACTCAGCGTCCGGTATGAATCCCGCCAGCTCTCCTTTGATGAGATGCTGCGCCAGATTCGGGCCATCCAGAGCGATGAGGAGTTTGCTCATGGCGGTCACAAGCTCTACATCAAACGGGTGGCTCAGCATTATTACCTTCCCCTGATTCATTCCGAGAACGAGCGCATCGACTGGATCCGCCACATCATCCGCCATCCCAGCGAAGTGCGATTCCTCAACGACCTGGAGAAGTATCTGGGGCAGGAGAACCAGGCTTTTGCCTCCCTGGTGTGGGCCTTCAGCAAGATCGATGAAGCGCTGGATGAGGTTTACGTCCCTTACTACGATCCTCGCAGCAACCGCATCCGCAAATTCTTCCCGGACTTTGTTTTCTGGCTCCGTCGCGGAAGCGACTACGCCATCGTGTTTTTGGATCCCAAGGGGATGCAGCAGGCAGACTATGCCTACAAGGTGGACGGCTTCCGGAGGATCTTCCTCGACGAGGAAGGTCGGCCTCGGGTTTTTCGCTATCAGGACCTGAGGGTCCATGTTCACCTGCTGCTTTACACTGAGGACGTTCATCAAGTGCCAGAGGGATATCGCGCGCATTGGTTTGATCATCCGTCGCAGATCGCGATGGTCTTCCCTTCGTTCGATGGAGCAGATTGAACGGCCTATGCGTGGGGTTCCGTTACGGGAGCTGGTGGAGACCACCTTGCCGCCAGGGACCCGGGTGCTCGGCGGCCGGGACGGGCTGGACCGCGAGGTGACGTGGGCCACCCTGCTGCGCACCCTCCCCGCGCGGACAGCGATCCAGCGTGGGGACCTTCTTCTCTTCCCGGTCGACTTGCTCTCCATGCGAGAGCCCCCCCTCTCCTTCCCCGCCCTCCTGGAGCTGGCCCTGGAACGGGAGGCGGCTGGCCTGGGGGTAGTCGGGCCGGTGCCGGAGGGCTGGGGTCCGCTGGCCGAAGAGGGAGGACTTCCCCTCCTCGCGCTGCCGGAAGGGATCAGCTTGGCGGATCTGGCCAATCAGATCGCCCGCTTCATCACCGCCCGCCGGGAGGCCCTCTACGAGATCGAGCGGGAGCTCCAGCGCCGGTTCCAGCAGGCAGCCCTGACCGGCGAGGGGCTCCCGGCGATCCTGCGAGCGCTGGAGCGGGCAACGGGGAAGCGAGCGTGGCTGGAGGATGCTCAGGGGAGGCCTTGGCCCGACCTCTCCGGGCCCTCGGAGCCCTCGCCGGGCGTCCCGGAGCGCCGGGCTTGGCTGCGGCGCTTGCCCCCGCGCGAGGAAGGTGGGGAGCCTCCGGTGGCGCTCTTCGGGCCGGATGCCGCCGGGCAGATCTGTCTGGCCGGGGCGGTGCTCCTGGAGCGGCGGCCAGTCGGGGTGGTCTGTCTGCTCGGGGCGGCCGGGGGGATCGCTGAGCGGGACCGCCTGGCAGTGGCCCAGGCAGCGGCGGCCTGTGCCCTGGTGCTGATCCGGGAGCGCTCCCTCTGGTCGGCGGAAGCCCGGGTCCGTGGGGAGTTCCTGGCCCAAGTGCTGCGGGGGGAGCTCCCCGAGGCGGAGGCCCGCCGTCGGGCCCGCATCCTCAACGAGCCCATCGAAGAGCCCATGGCGGTGGCGGTGTTCCGGGCGCCGGAGGCGGAAGGGAATGCGGAGCGCCTCACCGAGGCCATCCGCCGCCTCACTGCCCGCTTCCCCCGCTGTCGAGTCCAACCTATGGCCGAGGGGATCGCCTTCGTGTTCCCGCCTCTAGGCGGAGAGGCAGATCCCGAAACCGTGATGGAGGGCCTGCGGGCCGAGTTGGTCCGCGCCCTGAGCCTGACTCGCCTGGCGGCCGGGGTGGGTGGGGTCTACGCCGGTCCCGCTGGACTGACCCGCTCCTTCCGCGAGGCCGTCCAGTCCTTGCAGATGGTGGAGGCCCTGCTGGGAGGAGACCACACCCTGGCCTACTCGCGGCTCGATGTGTACCGCATCCTCTATCCCCTGCGGGAGAGCGAGCTTCTGGAGGAATTCTATGAGCAGGCCCTCGGCCCTCTGGAGCGATATGACCGGGAGCATCACGCCGAGCTGATCCCCACCCTGGAGGCCTTCTTCGCCTGCGATGGGAACCTGCAGCGCACAGCCGAGCGCTTGTTCCTGCACCGCAACTCCCTGGCCTATCGGCTCCGGCGGATCCAGGAGATCACCGGGATGGATCTGCGGCGCTGGGAGGATTGTTTCCGGCTGCAGCTGGCCCTCAAAATCCGACCCATGTTGAGGAGGTCCAATGCACAGTCCGGCGGTGGATCCGAACCGCGTGCTTGAGGAGGCCCGCCGGGCGGGCGTCCGCTTCGTCATCCTGCGCTTCACCGACATCCTGGGAGCCCCCAAGGGGGTGACCATCCCCCTGGAGGATCTCCCGGAGGCCATCGAGACCGGGAAGTGGTTTGATGGATCGGCCATCGAGGGGTTCGCCCGCGTGGCAGAGTCCGATCTCTATCTCAAGCCGGACCTCAGCACATTCACCATCCTGCCGTGGACCCAGGGGCAGGGGACGACCGCCCACGTGATCTGCTGGGTGGTGAACCGGCAGGAGGAGCGCTTCGCTGGGGATCCCCGGGCGGTGCTGGCCCGGATGATGGAGCGGGCCGCCCGAGTGGGATATACCTATGTGGTGAGCCCGGAGCTGGAGTTCTACCTCTTCCGCGCTGAAGGAGGGCGGTTCGCCCCGGCCCCTCACGATGAGATCGGCTACTTCGATCTGGCTACGGATCTGGCTTACCAGGTCCGCTGCGAGATGGTGGAGACCTTGCGGGCGTTGGGCATCCCGGCCGGGCCGGGCCATCACGAGATCTCCTCAGGCCAGCACGAGATCGACTGCCAGCCCGCCGACGCCCTGCGCATGGCCGATCATCTCGTCACCGCCCGGCTGGTCATCAAGCACATCGCCCAGGCCCACGGCCTCCATGCCACCTTCATGCCAAAGCCCTTGGAAGGACGGGCGGGGTCCGGGATGCACACCCATCAGAGCCTGCTCCGTCTGGAGGACGGGGGAAACGCCTTCGCGGATCCGGAGGACGATTACGGCCTTTCGCCCTTGGCCAAGGCCTTCCTGGCGGGCCAAATCGCCCACGCCCGGGGGATGTGTGCCGTGCTCTGCCCGCTGGTGAACTCCTACAAGCGGCTGCTGGGCGGGTTCGAGGCGCCGCCTTACGTCAGCTGGGCCCGCATCAACCGCTCCGCCCTCATCCGCATCCCGGCCATCAAGCCTGGACGTTACCAATCCACCCGCATCGAGCTGCGGAGCATCGATCCGGCCTGCAACCCCTACCTGGCTTTTGCGGCCATGCTGGCCGCCGGGCTGGATGGGATCGAACGACGGCTGCCGCTACCGCCGCCGGTGGAGGAGGAGCTGTTCCCGATGGAAGCGACGGAGCTGGAGGCGCGGGGGATCCAGCGCCTGCCGGCCACCCTGGGGGAGGCTCTAGAGGCCCTGGAGGCCGACGAGGTGGTCCAGGAGGCCCTGGGCCCGCTGGCGGCCGAGCGCTTCCTCGAGGCCAAACGGCTGGAGTGGGAGGCCTACTGCCGCCACGTTAGCCCCTGGGAGATCGATCGGTATTTCCACGTGTATTGAGGCGATGGGGGGTGGACGTTGTGGATGTCCGCCCCCTGTTTTCCCTGCAATCCCCCTTTGGATTCCCCGTCGGGCAGTCAACTTGTGCATCTCACCCGAGACCGGCCTCGCGATTTTTGTTCCCCCCGACCGTAGCGGGGCTTCCCCAGCTTTCCAATCCGTGCGAACCCGTAGCCGGGGGGAGCCGTTCGAGGGAAAACCGGCGCGAAGGAGGTGCGCTAGTGCATCGATGGCGTCGACGAGCAGTCATCGCGTTGGTCGCGGCCGTCCTGATCGGGGCCGTGATGTATTCCCCGGCGCCAGCGCAGGGATCCGGCCTGGAGAGCGAAGCGGTAGAGGCGGCGAAGGAGGAGCTGAGCTGCGCGATCCATTTCGCATAGACATGGATCGCGGCTTTCCCGTGGGTATGAGGGGGGCTGGTTGAGGAACCTCTCCGCTTACCCGCCGTCCCTGGGGGAAGGAGCGGGGGCGCGGGATTTTGCGGGATTGGGGGCAGTGCACGCGGTGGGCAGGTTCGTGGGGCCGGGTGGGAGCGGCAATGGCGGGACCCCGCTCGGGCCGTTTCGATCGGGATGGCACGTCCAACGTGACCCTGGGACGCAGCCCGACCCCGGTGACCCTGGGTCCTTTCATCTTGTTCTTCGGCAGGTTCGGATTCAACCCCGGCTCCACCCCGACGGCGACGGATCTTCGGATCGCCGTGATCGCCCTCCACACCTTCCTGACCGGGGCTGCTGGCGTCGTGGCGGCGCCTCACTTCAATCTCTTCCGCTGTGCGGAGCAGCTGCAGGGGATCGAGGTGGAGATTATACTCCCGAAAGGCGAAGGGCTCGTGGATCTTCTCCTTTCCGGAAACTGCATCGTCAAAACCGAAGCATGGGATAACTCGGAAAATCCGAATCAAAAAATCAGGCAGCGCATCCTCAGCGATCTTCGCTGCGCCCTGCTTGTGGAGTTTAAAGGGAGGATCCCGAAGGAAGCACAGGAGCTGCTGGAGCGATTGGCCCGGGATCCTCATTGCAGAGGGGGTATGGGTTGGATCATACTCCCATGGGAGGGCTGATAGATGTTCCTGCGAGATTGGGTAGAGGCCCTGGAGCTCGAGTTGAGCTTTTGCGGACGCCTAGATCCAGATCAGGGCGCCGATCAGCTGATTCGCCTGATCCGCCAACATGGAGGTGAATTCTTGAAATGGAATCGGCGTGAGGTGGAACCCCATCCCCTCCCTGATTTAACGCGCCTTTTCGTGCATATCGAGCATGATCTGCTTCGGCCGGATATCCTCACTCCTCCCAGGCGGGGAAGGGGGCAGGCCTCGTTGGGCTTCGTGCCGGATAGCCTGACGGTGATCATCAGTCAAAATGTTTCCTTTCCGGATCTCCGTCGCGTGGATCCGGTGGCCCTGGGCCTGTTAGACCTGGGCCGACGCCTCTACCCAGGAACTCATCTCAAAATTCTCCAGGCGATGAGGAAGCCGACAAGGAGGACGAAGGCCAGGAACGTGGACAGCCGCCTTTCGTGCCGAACCGTCAGCCTTCGGAACCCCCCTTTCCGCCACCCGAAGAACCGTTCCACGCGGCTTCGAGCCTTCCGATCAGCCCTCCGACGCCCGAACGCCCGCTTTCCCCCTCGGGTTCCCTTCCCCCGCCGCGGATTCTTCGGAATGCCGGCCCGAATCCCCCGCCGCCGCAACCCCTCCCGAATCGCCTTCGCATCATACGCCGCATCCGCATACACGACCTTCGGCCGCGTCCGTGCCCGCCCCCTCCCGCTCTTCTTCACCCGCAAGCCCCCCAGCGCCTCCTCCAACCGACGACAATCGTGCTCATCCCCAGGCCCCACCACCACACGCAAGGGAAGCCCATCTTCATTCACCCAAACGCGCGCTTT
>Ga0272447_1001185_pt1 | contig 17072 bp, 11 predicted proteins | sample YNPCB0133_FD_194589 | JGI IMG/M metagenome (GOLD analysis project Ga0272447, IMG submission 194589) | Hot spring microbial mat communities from Yellowstone National Park, WY, United States - YNP-CB-013-3 | ecosystem: Environmental > Aquatic > Thermal springs > Hot (42-90C) > Sediment | place... | reverse complement strand
GCGCCTCCTCCAACTGCGCCCGGAGGCGTTCCAATTCGGCCAGAAGCTGTTGGCAATTCGGACAGGTGGACTGGGTGGTCATGGCCCTCCTATGATACCCTATCCAGAGACGCTAAACAAATACCCGCGCGCCAATTCACCGATTGGCTGGACGCCGTGGCGGCCGCAGCGCAGCGGCTGCGGGACGCCGGACATCGGCCGTTGCTGCTGGTGGGCTATTCGATGGGCGCAACGTTGGCGCTGACCCTGGCGCCGACCATCCGGCCGGACGGCCTGGTCGTCCTGGCCCCGTTCTGGTGGGAAGAGAAACCGTGGACGCCCATCGTGGAGTTCTTCGTCCGGCCCTTCCTGCCGATCGGTTTTCGGCCGCTGCGCGGGGCCGACTTCCGTGATCCGAGGGTGCGCCAGGGCATCGCCAAATTGATGCCCGGACTGAACCTGGACGATCCGGCCACCCAGGCGGCGATCCGCGACCTTGAACTGCCCCTGAGCCTGATCGACCAGTTGCGCGCGTTATCCCGGCGGATGTGGACCATGCTGCCTCAGGTCCGTGTGCCAGCGCTAGTGGTGCAAGGCACGCGCGATGTCGCAGTGCGCGCGTCGCAGACCCAGAAGCTGTTGCGCCGCCTTCGGAGCCACGCGCGATACGTGGAAGTGGATGCCGAACACGACCTGGTCCTGCCGGAGAACCCCGCCTGGCCACAGGTGGCTGCGGCGGTGATCTCATTTGCACAAGCGCTCACAAGTGGGCTCGGAAAAGGGTCTGCTCTACAGCGATAACAAAACAAAAAAGACTCCGATGCGCATGGCTTTCCGCTCCATCTCGTGGATAGCCCTCCTGGGGCTGTTGACCCTGAGAATTGGCGTTGGCCCGGCCGCGCCACGCGCCGACATTGCGTCTGCCGCCCTACAAATCGTGGACCTGCAGGCCAGCTCCACGACCGTCGGCCTGTACGAAAAATTTGAACTGACCTTCCGCGTCACCGGCAGCGGGGCGACCAACCCCTACTTCCCGTACGATCCCAACCCGCCGCCTGGCGTGCCCGCCGGCGTGGGCATCACCGTGGACGCGCTCTTCAGCCCCGACAACTGGACCACCGTCATCACCCAGCCGGCCTTTCTGTATCAACCCTATGAGCGCCGCTGCATCTTCAACAACACGGTGGTGACCCACTGTCCGCCTAACGGCGAAGAATGGCTCTATCCGGCGGGCGATCCGGTCTGGAAGGTGCGCTTTGCGTCCCAGCAGATCGGCACCTGGCGCTATCGCGTGCGCGCCACCGACGCCTCCGGCACAGTCCAGAGCGCCGAGGGGGTGTTCACCGTCGTGCCGTCCACCCTGCCGCACAACCACGGCTTTATCCGCATCAGCCCCACCGACCCCGGCTACTTTGAGTACTCCGACGGCACGCCCTTTATCGGCGTCGGGCACGGCGAGGGGGTCTCCGGCTGGCGCTTTACTTACGACGTGGATGACACGCTGGCGCGGCTGGAGGCCGGCCGCGTGAACTTTGTGCGGATGTGGATGACCGGCAGCAGTATCTTTATGGCGCCGTGGAACCCCTGGCACTCCCATCACCTGCCCGGCGAGGGCGGCTACTTCAACCCGACCAGCCTGACCTACACCCACGCCTACACCGGTCACCTGGTCTCCCTGCGCCTGTGGGATTATGCCGACCCGTCCATGGAAGGGCGGCGCAACCCCTGCATGTTCCAGGGCTTTACCAACAACGTCGCCGTCCGGCCCAATACGGCCTACCACCTGAGCGTGCGTCTGAAGACCGTCGGAGTGACCGGCCCGCGCGACGGCCGCTATCCCTACGGATTTGCCGTGCGCACCGGCGGCTGGCTGGGCGAGGGCTGCGCCGACCCGGCATCCACCAGCGGCAACAGCCGTCTGCTGCTGGGCCATGTCAACGGCACGACAGCCGGCTGGGTCACGGTCACCACCACCTTTACTACCGGCCCCAACCAGTATTTCCTGGACTACTTGTATCTGATCCTGGAGAACACCACCGGCGGCGATGCCTACGTGGACGAGGTTTCCCTGCGTGAACTGCGCCACGGCGCGCCGACCGGGCCGGAAATCCTGCGCAAAAACCGTTTTGCCTATCACCTGTACTTTGACCAACAACCCTCCTGGCAGTGGGATCATCTTTTCCAGCGCGCCGAACAGGGCGAAGTGACCATTCGTCCCGTAGTGCTGGAGAAGAACGATTGGATCGCGAATCATCTGGACGCGAACGGCAATCCCGTGGGCGGCTATTACGATTTGGACAACAACCGCTTCTACGCCGCGCCGAACACCGCCGTGCGCCGCCTGCACGAGTATTTCTGGCGCTACCTCATCGCGCGCTGGGGCTATTCGCGCGCCCTACACTCTTGGGAACTGATGAACGAGGGCGACCCCTATAACGGCAACCACTACGCCATGGCCGACGCCTTCGGCCGCTTTATGCGCGGGAACGACCCCCATCGCCATCCGGTCACCACCTCCAACTGGCACAGTTTCCCGCAGGCCGAGTTCTGGGCCAACCCGCAATACAGCGGTGTGGACTATGCCGACATCCACGAGTACGCCTGTTGCGGCAACCGCTACGCCGGCTGGGCGCAGAATATCGGCGCGCCGCTGGCCTTTGAGAACCGCCCGGCCTATGTCGTGGGCGGGCGGGGCCACTCCGTGCGCATCCCCGGCGCAACGCGGTTCAACAACGCCGGTAGCACCCCGCGCCACCTCATCATCCGTGGGCGGGGCGAATGGGTGATCCGCTACCAGATGAAGGCCGAGAATTTCACCGGCGCGTGCTCGTTTGGCATACCCCATTCGCTGGCCGGCCCGCGCCTGCTGTGGATACTGGATCACGGGGAGAGCCACTCGCGCAACAGCGTCGTGCCGCCGCCCTCCGAATCGGGCAAGGGCTGGCTCTGCACGGCGCCGGCCGGCACCTACGACTGGCGCACCTTCGACAGCCGCTATACCCACGACGGCCAACCGGCGCCACTTAGCGAGCGGATCATCCTCAATGACGATCACGTGCACACACTGTACGTCGCCTTCCAGAACAGCTTTGGCACAGGCGGGTATGCGTGGATCGACAACGTGGAACTGATCGCGCCGGACGGCCGCCGCGCCTACCTGAACGGCGAATTTGATCTCACCCACATCATTTCCGATTCCGCGCATCTCTCGGCGGCGTTGAGTATGCAAATCGGCGGGCGCGCCCTCACCGGCCCGCGCCGGCCGGTCACCCGCGGCGAAGTGGCCATCGGCGATGAGAACGACTATCGCGGCGACGACCAGCACGACCAGCGGAACGACACCCAGGGCGTCTGGCTACACAATTTCATCTGGGCGCAGATCAACCCCGGCGGCCTGTACGAACTCTACTGGGACGCAACGAACATCCGCCGCTACGATCTGTACTTTCACTTCCGCGCCTTCCGCAACTTTATGGACGGCATCCCGCTCAACAATGGCCGTTATGAGGACGCGCGGGCCACGGCCTCCCATCCCGACCTGCTCGTGCTGGGACAGGCCGACCGGCTGGCCGGGCGCGGTCATCTCTGGATTCGCCATCGGCAATACACCTGGCGCAACGTGGTGGACGGCGTGACAATCTCGCCTGCCTCCGGCCAGATCACCGTTCCAGACCTGGTGACGGGCACATATCGGGTCACCTGGTGGGACACCTGGACCGGCGCGCCGACCGCAAGCCAACTGGTCACCACGAGCAGCACGACGCTGACCGTCTCGCTGCCGGCGCCGCTGTCCGCAGACGTGGCGCTCCGGTGGGAACGGATCTATCCCCACCGGGGGTTTTTACCACTGGTTCTCCGAAACCGATAGGGTAAGGTCTCGTCTCAGCCTGTGGCCGGTCTCTGGGTAGGACAACTGCGAGCAGTTGTCCTACACTCTCGCAACACACTTACAGGAGATGAAGCGATGAAGAGCAAAGTGCTTATCATCTTGCTCATCCTTGTCCTGCTTGGATTGATCGGCATATCCACCGTTCATCCCCCTCATCTCAACGCCCAACAGACTACCCCCACTCCGCAGGCCTACCTGCCCCTGGTGATGCGCGCATATCCTCCGTCTGTCGCGTCCCAGGAATGGAGCCAGCACGCCCACGACGCCCAGCACACCGGCTACACGGCGCAGACCGTCCCCCATCCCTGGCGGTTGCGCTGGATTTGGAACGGAGTGAACGCCAGCGGCGGGGTGAGCAAAGTCACCACCGGCGGCTCGCTCCCCCGCAACGTCCAGCCGGTCACCGGCGGCGGGCGGGTCTACATCGCTGCCGGAGTGGATGGCGTCTTTGCCCTCAGCGAAGCCACCGGCCAGCAACTCTGGCGGCGGGGCGGCATTGGCGCCATCAATTCCACCGTCGCCTACGACGCCGACACCCAGGCGGTCTTTGCCCTCTCGGCCAACGGCACCCTCTACAAACTGCGCGCCTCCGACGGCGCCGTGCTGGGCCAGTTCGCCACCGGCCAGAGCAGCAACCTGCCCCTGCCGCCGGCCGTCGTCAGCGACCGGGTGTTCTTCTCTATGGGCAACTCGGTCTACGCGGTCAACAAGCAGACGATGGGGCAAATCTGGCGCTACAACGCAGGCACGGGCCTGACCGTTGCCGTCCCACCCGCCTATTCCCCCTCGCGCGACCTGGTGATCGTCGCCACCGAGCCGGACCTCTACGTCCACGCCATCCGCAACGCCGACGGCGCCCGCCAGTGGCGCGTGCGGCCGGTGCACTCCAGCCGCTCCTTCGAGGACCCCACTGAGTACCGCTACGGCTGGCCGGTGATCGCCGAAAGCGCCGGCTATGTGCTGATCAAGGTACGGCTGGATTGGGAGACCATCTGGCAGGACTGGCCGCAGACCAACAGCGAAATGCGTCAGTTCCTCAGGGAAAACCCCGACCAGCAGGCGCTCTTCGTGCTGGACCTAGATGATGGCCGCGTGCCGTACATCGCCAACGTGGGCCACGGCGGCTACGGGGATAGCGGCTACGTGCCGATGGGGCCCCAGCCGGTGGTGAAGCGGTTGCCCAATGGCAAAGAAGTCGTCTACATCATCATCCGCGCCAAACACGCCTACGACCCCCGTTGGGATTCCCACTTTGGCGAAATGGTGCTGGATAACACCACCGTGAGCGGGCTGACCGGCGGCGACGTGCGCTTCATCGCTTTTGACTGGCCGCCGGGCTCTGAGGACCCCTTCCTGATCACCGACGAGCAGCCGAACGTCTCTATGGCCGGAGACTATCTGTTTGGCGGGCACTGGGAGGCGGGCTTTGCCCTCCGGATTCTGGACCGCTCCGATGCGCTCGGCAGTTTCACGAACCGGATCACCAGCCAGCGCCTCTACAACGTTGTTACCTCCCAGGACAACACCGGCGCCTGCGCCTTCAGCTCTTCCCACTACTGCGCCAGCGGCCTGGAGAACACGCGCATGTATGATTTCGGCTTTTACATCTATTACAACCAGGGAGCGGTCTACGACCAGTACTGGAGCGAATACGCCACCTGGGTGGTGAGCAACGATAATGTCTATTTTCGCAGTTGTGACGGCGCGATTGTGGCCCTGACGAGCGGCAACCCGGTGGGGGCGGCGTCTGTGCCTGTGGTTACCCCATCCCCGTCCCCTGCCCCCGACGAGCGCCCGTCGGCGGTCATCCCGCACACCCAGGCGCGCCAGTGGGCCGGGCAGACAGTGACTGTCACCGGCACGCTGCGCTACGTCTTCAACAACGGCAAACAGGTGCTGCTGGGCTTCTCGGACCCGCATCAGGGCAGTTTCAAGGCCATCATCCGCCAGGCCGACTGGGCTTCCTTCGGCGGGCCGCCGGAACGGTTGTACCGCGCGGGCCAGCGGGTGGAAGTGGTCGGCCGGATCGCCTGGTACCAGGGCGACCCGGCGGTCTACGTCACCGCGCCGGAGCAAATCCGGGTGTTGGGCCCGGAGCAGAAAGGGGGCCACAATGGCCGCTGAATCTCATAAAAACAAAGGGTTCATCTTTGGGCTGACGGCGCGGCTGGGCCTGCTGGCGCTGATCGTCTCGGGTCCGCCCGTCGTCTCCGGCCAGCCCTTGCCGCCCACCGGCGAGACCTTCATCTACTTGCCATTGGTGATGAGGGGGTACTGCGCGCCGGAGACGCTGCCCCGCATCAACGCCCCCCGTTTCTTCGGCGATATTCCCTTTGAGCAGACCGCCATCGCCTGGTTCGGGCAGGTCTCCCCCACGCAGAACTATGCCGACATCCGCGTGGGCTATAACGCCAACGAGTTGTACGTTTACCTGGCGGTCTTTGACCGCCACCTGTGGTACGACGAGAACCCCACGCCGCAGACGTTGACCCAATGGGATGCGGTGACGCTGTTGCTGGATACGTCGGGGGGCAGCCCGGGCGGAGCATCGCTCTGCCCCTACTCCCCGACCTGTTGGCGCTTTGTGGCCCAACTCTACGGAGAGCCCAGTTCGGCGCGCCGCGCAGTTTATCGGGGGGCGCATCCGGCTGGCAGGCCGTCAGCGTCCCCTTCGGGGCCGTGCCCGGCTGGCGCGGCAACGCGCTCAACGACGATAGCGACAGCGACCGCGGCTGGGCGATGGGCTTCACCATCCCCTTCAGCAGTCTGGGCCTGGCCTCGGCCCCTTCTATGGGAACGACTTGGCGGATGGCCGTCCTGCTCCACGACCGGGACTCGCGGGCCGGCCCGCCCGTGGGCGACCAGTCCTGGCCGCCCGCTACCGGGCCGGATAACCCGGGCTGTTGGGGCTTCTTGACCTTCGGCATCCCGGCTTACCGCGCGGTCGGCCCATCCACCGACCACACCCTCATCCGCCGGCCCACGCAGAACAGCCCGCTGGTCCCCGACGCCAACGTGGGCGGCACCATCGCCAACCAGCGCCCCGGCGACGAGCACCGCATCTGGAACGTGTGGGGCAACCGCAACGACGGCCGCGCTCCGGACTTCAACATTCAGAATCCATATCCCATCGAGGGCGACCGATAGTGTCATGGAGGGCAAAAGTTCGGGGATAAGGCCTCCTCGCTTCCAAACTGTCCATCTCAACGACAAAAGTTCGGAGCGAAAGCCTCTCCTACAACCGGATGGATTTCGGCCTGCATCGGCCGACGGAAGGGACACGGCCTCGCGCACGTCTCCGGATCCACAAAGAGGGCGGGGCATCTGAGCGCCCTGCCCCAGGATGGAGAGGAACGATTTCAGGAGGGAGGGATAGGCGCCCCGTGGCGTTCGCGGAGTTGACGGGCGGTGTCGACCATGTTGCGCAGGGAGGGGATCACCTCCTCCCAGCGTCGGGTCTTGAGCCCGCAGTCCGGGTTCACCCAGATGCGCTCCGGAGGGATCACCCGGATGGCCCGCTCGATGATGGCCTCCACCGAATTCGGCGCAGGGATGGCCGGGGAGTGCACATCGTAGGTGCCGGGGCCGATCTGGCGCGGGTAGCGATGGCGCCCGAAGGCCTGAATGACCTCCCCGCGGCTCCGGGTGGCCTCGATGCTGATCACATCGGCGTCCAGGGCATCGATGTATTCGATGATCTCATTGAACTCCGAGTAGCACATATGGGTGTGGATCTGGGTCTCTGGGCGGGCCCGGGAGGCCAGGCGGAAGGCCTTCACTGCCCAGTCGAAGTAGGCCGGCCAGTCCCGGCGCTTGAGAGGCACCCGCTCCCGGAAGGCCGGCTCATCGATCTGGATCACCCGGATGCCCGCCGCCTCCAGATCCCGCACCTCGTCCTGGATGGCCAGGGCCAGCTGGAAGGCCACCTCGTGGACGGGGATGTCCTCCCGGATGTAGCTCCAGGCCAGCATCGTCACCGGGCCGGTGAGCATCCCCTTAACCGGCTTCTCCGTCAGGGACTGGGCGTAGGTGATCTCCCGTAAGGTCATGGGGGCCGGGCGGCGCACCTCCCCGTACAGGATGGGCGGCCGGTAGACCCGTGTGCCGTAAGAGAGGATCCACCCATGCTGGGTGAAGGCGAAGCCCTCCAGCCGCTCGGCGAAGAACTCCACCATGTCCGAGCGCTCGAACTCCCCGTGCACCAGGACGTCCAGCCCCAGCTCCTCCTGCAGCTGGATCACGTAGCGGATGCGCTCCTGGATCAGCGCCTCATACTCCTCCGGCGGGAGCTTGCCAGCGCGGAAGGCGGTGCGCGCCCGACGCAGGTCCTCCGTCTGCGGGAAGCTCCCGATGGTGGTGGTGGGGAAGAGGGGAAGGTTCAGCCGCGCCTGCTGCTGGCGAATCCGCTCCTCATACGGGGCCTCCCGGGCGAAGTCCGCCGGGCCCAGCCGGCGCACCCGCTCTTGCACCTCTGGATGACGCCAGTGATCCGCCGGTTGCGCATAAATGTTCCAGCGCTGGGCTTCCTCATTGGGCTCCCCGGTCAGCAGGGCCTTCAGGAAGCGCAGCTCCTTCAGCCGCTCCGTGGCGAAGGCGATGCGCTCCCGAAGGGCGGGGTCCAGCTTCGTCTCCGACTCCGCCGTCACCGGCAGATGATAGAGCGGCCCGGCGTTGGAGATCCAGATCTCCGCCTCCGTGTGCCGGCGCAGGTCCTCGACCTGGGCCGCAGCCTTGCTCAGATCGGTCTTCCAGATGTTGCGGCCGTCCACCAAGCCGGCGATGAGGATCTTATCTGAGGGGAAACCGGCCTGGCGGATGGCCTCCCCGTTCCCAGGCCCGTAGAGGAGGTCCAGGCCGATGCCCCGGAGGGGGAGATCGTAGAGGGCCGGCAGGAAGTCCACCGCCTCGTAGTAGGTGAAGACCAGCAGGGCCGCCTCCTCGCCCAGAGCGGCGTAGGCTTCCCGGATGAGGGCCACGTGTTCGGGGGGCACATCCAAGGCCCAGGCGGGCTCATCGACGTGGACGGCCTCGGCGCCGGCCGCCCGCAGGGATCGGAGCAGCTCTCGATAGACTGGCAGCAGCGCCTGCAGGATCTCGCCGAAGGCCTCAAGGGGATACCCCTTGCTCAGGCGGACGAAGGTGTAGGGCCCGATGATATAAGGCAGCCCCTCCGGATGCTTCCGGAAGGCCTCGAGGGGCTTGTTCCAGGCCAGCCGGAAGGGCGGCGGCGCGCCAGCGTCCATCCGGATCTCGGGGACCAGGTAATGATAGTTCGTGTTGAACCACTTGGTGAGCTCGAGGGCCCCTTCACCCCGGGCCAGGGCGAAGTAATCCTCCGGCCGGCCGCTGTTCGGGCAAAGGCCCAGCATCAGGGCTGTGTCCAGCATCGGGTCGTAGAGGGACATCTCGCCGACGGGAAACCGGTCGACGAACTGACGGTAGGCGGCGAGGCGTTCCTCCTCTAAGGCTTCCAGGCTGGCCGTCAGCTCGGCCTCGGGGACCTTCCCCTGCCAGAAGCCTTCGATCAGGGTCTTGTATTCCCGCTTGCGCCCCAGGCGTGGATATCCATATGCATAGGTACGCATCAGTTTCTCCTCCGGATCTCAGGATTCCCCCTCAGGCGAGAGCTCCCGGGCCACATCCTCCGCCGTGCCGATCGCGTCCCGAGCAGGGATCCTTCCAAAAGTCTCTCCCCGTCGAGGGGAATCAGTTTCCCCTTCCTCATGTTTTTCCTCTCCCAGAGGCAGGAACCCCCTAAAAATCAACCATACCTTTCGGACCCAACGGCGCTTGAGGATATCGATTTCCGCGACCTTCGCAAGGAGATCCATCCTTCCGCAGAAGGCGTAATCCCAATCCTGGGAGACCCATCGGGCAGGAACACATCCCGCGAAATAGAGGGCCAGGTAGCGGTCTCGCCCAGGGCTCCTTCTGACCCTAAGACGCGGCTGCGGTTCCTCCGGAAATTTACGGATCTCCCGGATCCCCTGAACCTAAACCACTTAAGGGATGACCTCGATCCAATCGGGGAATTCGCGCAGATAGGTCTCGGATCTCATCGGGCCCGTGGCAGCGTATCCCCAGGCCTAAGAACGTATCGAATAGGGCATCGATCTCACGCTGCACTGAGGCGCTTGGGCTCACGTGGGACCTCCTCCCCCCTTCACCATCCTTCCCGGTAACGTTCCTCCCGCCACGGATCCCCGCGCAGGTGATAGCCCGCCTGCTCCCAGAACCCGGGGCGATCCTGGGCCATGAACTCCAGGGCCCGGAGCCACTTGGCGCTCTTCCAGAAGTACAGGCGGGGGACGAGCAGGCGAAGCGGATAGCCGTGCTCAGGGGTCAGGGGCTCCCCACTGTAATGGGTAGCCAGGAGGGCGTCTTCCATGTATTCCATGGGAACGTTGGCCGTGAAGCCGTATTCACAGTGGGCCATTACGTAACGGGCCTCGGGCTTCACCTGGATGAACCGCAAAAGATCCCGGAAGGCCACGCCGCTCCAGGTGGTGTCCAGCTTGCTCCACCCGGTGACGCAGTGGACGTCCACAGTGATGGTGGTGCGGGGCAGCTGCTGGAACTCCTCCCAGGTCCACCGTCGCTCCTCCTCCACCAGCCCGAAGACGCGGAAATCCCATGTGGCTGGGTCAAACCGGGGGATCGGGCCGTAATGCAGCACTGGGAACTTTTCAGTGAGCACCTGCCCGGGCGGCAGGCGCCGTGCCGCGCGAGCGGTTTCTTCCTGGATCCTGCGCTTGAACAGCATGGATGCCTCCTCCTTTCCGGCTTTTCCGGGCTCGCTGTCCCATTAGCTGATGAAGCCACGGGACTTCGTGGTCCTCTGATGCGGATCCGTACGCGATCTCTATTATCTTAGCGTCCCCGCCCAGGTGCTGCCACATCCGGGCAGCCGCTGCCCTCCGTCCCCGCTCCTCATGGCAGGGACGGGGATCCGGCTTACACTGGCATGAGGGGATGGAGAGCGCGGCACGGCGGCACGAAGGAGGGAAGCGTGGAGGGGATCCCCGCGCGGCTGGCCCTGGGCCTGGTGCTGAGCTTCGGGATCGGCGGGGTGGCCTATCGGCTGGAGGCCCTGGATCGCAGCGGATGGCTGGGCGCCGTCCTGGTGGGCACGGCGGTGTTCGGATTCGGGGGCTGGCCGTGGGCCTTCCTGTTGCTGGCCTTTTTCATCTCTTCCTCCGCCCTCACCCACTATCGAGCAGGCCGGAAGGCGGGAGTTGCGCAGGAGTTTGCCAAAGGGGGGCGCCGGGATCTGGGCCAGGCCCTGGCCAACGGCGGCGTGGGCGCCCTCCTTGCGCTGCTCTGGGCGCTTTCCTCTTACCCAGCCCTCTGGTGGGCCTTCGCCGGGAGCCTCGCCGCGGCCACCGCGGACACCTGGGCCACCGAGGTCGGACTGCTCAGCCCGCGCCTGCCCCGACGGATTCTGGACGGACGGCCTGTTCCTCCGGGCACCTCTGGGGCGATCTCCCTGGAGGGGACGGCTGCCGCGGGGATCGGGGCGCTAGGGATCGGGTTCCTCGCCCTCCTCTTGAGCCCGGTTGGGGGATCCCTGGGACACGCCTTCTTTGTGGGCATGGCCGGCCTCCTTGCTGCCCTGTTCGACAGCCTGCTGGGGGCCACAATCCAGGGGATCCACTGGTGCGACCGTTGCGGCAAGGAGACCGAGCGCCCGGTGCACAGCTGCGGCCAGCGCGCCCGGCGGTGGCGAGGGTGGCCGTGGCTGACCAACGATGGGGTGAACGCCCTGGCCGCCCTAGCTGGCGCCCTCCTGGCCGGGGTTGGGGCGGTCTGGATCGGCTAAGGCGGCCCGGATGCTTGTCGCGCGGGCCCTTTGGTCCGGTTTTCTGTTGGGATTAGGATAATAATTAGGGGAAAGTTCCGCGCGCAGGGGAGCGCTCTCCGCGCGGGAGGTGAGGAATGGCGAAGGAGGAGACCCTGTTCTGCGCTTGCCATCCGAACGTCCCCACCACACTGCGGTGCAACCGCTGCGGGCGGCCGATCTGCGTCCGTTGCGCGGTGCAGACGCCGGTGGGCTATCGCTGCCGGGAGTGCGTGGCAAGCCATCAGGCCCTCTTCTTCAACGCCCGCCCCCTGGATTACGGGATCGCGGCGGCGGTGGCCCTGGCCATCGGCCTGATCGCCGCCCCGCTGGTCGCCGTCCTGGGCTTCTGGTCGATCTTCGTCGGGCCGCTGGTAGGGAGCCTCACCGCGGGAGCGGTGCATCGCCTGATCGGGCGGCGCCGCGGGCGCTGGATCTGGCTCATCACCAGCGGCGGTCTGGCCGTCAGCTTGCTCCTGCTGCGCCTCCCTCTCTGGCTCTCCTCTCCTTTTTTTCTCGCGCGCGCCCTCTGGGATGGGGTGTATCTGGCCTTGGCCATCAGCACGGTGATCGGTTACCTGCGGTTCTGGCGGTAAGGCTTCGGAGCGGAGGGTGGGATGCTGGTGGAGCTCCACGTGCGGGATTTCGCCATCATTGATGAAGTGGCGCTGCGGCTGGAGCCGGGGCTGAACGTCCTCACCGGGGAGACCGGGGCGGGCAAATCCCTCCTGGTCGACGCGGTGGCCGTGCTGGTGGGCGGACGGGCGGATGCGGAGATGATCCGCGCTGGGGCGGAGCGGGCCCTCGTCGAGGGCCTCTTCCAGGTCGATGAGGCGACCGCCGCGCTGCTGGCCCCCCTCCTGGACGAACACGGGTTGCAGGAGGAAGGAGCGGCCTCAGAGCTGGTCCTGAGCCGGGAGATCCGGCAGGGCGGGCGCCATGTGGCCCGGGTGAACGGGCGGCTGGTGCCTGTGCATGTGCTCAGGGAGATCGGCCAGATCCTGGTGGACATCCACGGGCAGACGGAGCACCTCTCGCTGCTGCGGGCCCGGGAGCAGCTGGAGCTCCTAGATCGCTACGCGGGGGCAGGCGAGCTGCGGGCGGCCCTGGCGGAGCGGGTGGCCCGCTGGCGCGCGATGCGCCGGGAGATCGAGCAGCTGCGCCAGGATGAGCGGGAGAAGGCGCGGCGCATGGATCTGTTACGGTTCCAGATCGAGGAGATCGAGGCCGCGCGGCTGCGGGAGGGGGAGGAGGAGACGCTGCTCCATGAGCGCAACCGCTTGGCCAACGCCGAACAGCTGGCTCATCTGACCGACGCCGTCGATCGGGCCCTCTATGAGGGAGAGGACGAAGCCCCCTCCGCCCTGGACCGCCTCAGCGAGGCCGCGCGGGCCTTGCAGGCCCTGGCCCGCATCGACCGCTTCTTCCAGCCCTATCTCGAGGCGATGGAAGGCCTGAGCGCCCAGGTGGAAGATCTCGCCCGCACGGTCCGGGATTATCGGGAACGAATCGAGTTCAACCCGCGGCGTCTGGTTCAGATCGAGGAGCGCCTGGACCTGATCCGGCGCCTGCAGCGCAAATACGGGGACACGGTGGCGGAGATCCTGGCCTACGCCCAGCGGGCCCGGCAAGAGCTGGAGAAACTGACCCACGCTGAGGAGCGGCTGGCCGCCCTGGAGGAGGAGGCGGAGCGGTTGCTGCGGGAGATCGGCGAGCTCGGCGAGGCCCTCTCCCGACGGCGCCGAGATGCCGCGGAACAGCTGGCCCGGGCGGTGGAGGCTCAGCTGGAAGATCTGCGGATGGCCGGGGCGCGGTTCGCCGTGACCCTGGAGCGGACACCGGATGAGGAAGGGGCCTATGCGAACGGGGCGCGCTGGGCCTTCGACGCCACTGGGCTGGACCAGGTGACCTTTCTCATCGCCCCTAACATCGGCGAGGGGTTGCGGCCCCTGGCCCGCATCGCCTCTGGGGGGGAGACCTCCCGCCTGATGCTGGCCCTCAAGGTGGCCCTGGCCCGGGCAGACCCGGTGCCCACGCTGATCTTCGATGAGATCGACCAGGGGATCGGCGGCCGGGTGGGGGCAGTGGTGGGGGAGAAGCTGTGGCGCCTAGGATGCCATCATCAGGTGCTGTGCGTGACCCATCTCCCCCAGCTGGCCGGCTTTGGGGATGCCCATTTCAAGGTCGAAAAGCAGGTGGCCGGGGAGCGGACCGTCGCCCGGGTTCAGCGCCTGGAGGGGGAGGCCCGGGTGGCAGAGCTGGCCCAGATGCTGGGCGGGACCGGCCGGGCAGCGGTGCAGAGCGCCCGGGAGATCCTGGAGTACGTGGCCCGGGTGAAGGTGGGGGAGGAGGCCCGGGCGCCCTCCCGCCGCCGATAGCGATGGCTCGGCAACGCTCCGGAACCGAGATCGCCCGCCTGGTTTTTGATCTCTCTTCGCTTGTATGATACGCTTACCTCAAAGGGCTCACAGATCAACGATCGGAAGGCGCCCCCAAATGCATGCCTCAGGGTTCATGGAACCCGGCTTTGGGAGGGAGACCCTTCCGCTTGATTGAGCGTTTTCCGATACGTCGTCCATCTTGATCCCGTGCCCGCCTTCCAAGTGAGTCCGGAAACCTACCCATAGAGGGGATGCTCAAATGCAGGACCGGCGGCTGGCCACGTTGTTCTTGATCGCGTTCATCGATCTGCTGGGGTTCAGCCTGATATTGCCGCTGTTGCCTTACTACGCGGCCCAGTATGGCGCCAGCGAGGCGGTGATCGGCTTGCTGGTGGCTTCCTACGCCGTCATGCAGACGATCGGCAGCCCCTTTCTGGGCCGCCTGTCCGACCGATATGGGCGCCGTCGGGTGCTTATGGTCTGCGTGGCCGGCACGTGGATCGGCTTCCTGCTGCTTGCCTTGGCGGATCCTCTGGGCCGGTGGCTGAGTCGTTGGATTGCGCCTCAGGCTCCCGACGCCCTGGTGATCGCTGTGCTCTTCTTCAGCCGAATGCTGGCCGGGCTGACCGGTGGAAACCTGAGCGTCGTGCAGGCTTACATCGCCGATGTGACCGACGAGCGAGGGCGGGCCCGGGGCATCGGGCTGATCGGTTCCGCCTTCGGGTTGGGGTTCATCATCGGCCCGGCCGTGGGTGGGCTGCTCAGCCGGTGGGGCTATGGGGCGCCGGCCTTCGCCGCCGCTGGGTTGGCGGCGCTCAACCTGGCCCTGATCTACGTGTGGCTGCCGGAGTCCCCGAACGTTGCCCGGGGAGCGCCGTCTCGGGACACGCGGCGGGCGCCTTTCAGCCTGACGGCGCTGATGGACGCCTTGCGCCGTCCTTACACTGGGGCGTTGCTGACCACGCGTTTCCTCTTCAGCGTGGCCTTCTCGATGTTCCAGACCATCTTTGCCCTCTATGCCCTGCGACGGTTCGGCCTCACCGCCCAGAGCACCGGCTTCGTGCTCACGTATGTGGGCGTGCTCGTGGTGTTGGTGCAAGGATACCTGGTGGGGAGGCTAGCCGACCGCTTCCGCGACGACCTGCTCATCACCCTGGCGGTCCTGGTGATGACGGTATCCCTGTTGGGGTGGGCGTGGGCACCTTCGGTGGCTTGGCTGCTGGTCATCCTGGTCCCCATTGCCGCCTCCGGGGGCTTGCTCAACACCCTGATCACTTCGACGCTCACCAAGGTGGCCCGGCCCGATGAAATGGGTGGTGTCCTCGGCCTGGTGACCGCCCTGGACAGCGCCGCCCGCATCGCGGCCCCCAGCCTCGGAGGCCTGCTGATCCAGCAACTGGGAACAGCAGGGCCTGGCCTGTTCGGCGCCGCGGTCATGGCGGGGGTGAGCGCCTTCGTCTGGCGAACGATCTGGAACCATCCCCTTGCGCTCCAGACGCAGACGGTCTGGGAGGCGAAGGGGCCCGGCCGGCGATACGGGACCTCAGGTGAGTAGGCAGCGCCCGAATGCCATGGCCGCCGGACACTCCTGCCAAGCGCCCTGTGAAGATCGTGCGGCCTGGGGCCGGGTTGATGGCTCCAAATCCCCTGCGAATCGCCTGAACGGACGGAGAAGCCGAAGCCGTGTCTGCTCGCAAGCGCATCGCCTTAGGGTTTCTGGTCTCATTGGGGATGGCCGTCGGAATAGGGCCGCTCCTCATTCCGTTGCCCCCCCTCCCAGACACCGTGCCGCCCCAGGAGCTGGCGGATCCCGACAGTCGCTTCCTCGCCGTTAACGGCCTGATGCTGCACTACAAGATGGCCGGGCAAGGCGAGCCGGCGTTCGTGCTGTTACACGGCTTTGGGGCCAGCGTGTTCTCCTGGCGCAAGGTGATGCCTGAGCTGGCCGCCTCAGGCACTGCAGTGGCCTATGACCGTCCGGCCTTTGGCCTGACCGAACGGCCGCTCCGCTGGCAGGGCCCTAACCCTTATGCCCTCGAGACCCAGGTCGACCTGTTGATCGGCCTCATGGATGCTTTGGGCGTGCGGCGGGCGATCCTGATGGGCCACTCCGCCGGCGCCCGAGTGGCCTTCCAGACCGCCCTAACCTATCCGGAACGGGTCCAAGCGCTGGTGGCCGTGGGCCCAGCGATCTACGCGGGCGAAGGCGTGCCGACTTGGCTACAGCCTGTGTTGCGCCTCCCCCAGGCGCGCCGGCTGGGCCTCCTGATCGTGCGCGAGCTTCTTGCCCAGCGAGGGGATGCGCTGATCCGCTCCGCATGGCATGATCCCCGTCTCGTGGACGCGGAAACCATCGCAGGCTATCGCAAGCCTCTGCGGGTCGAGAACTGGGATCAGGCGTTGTGGGAGCTGGTGGTCGCTGGCCGGCCCAGCCGGATAGACGACCGCCTGGAGGAGATCACCGTGCCCGTGCTGGTGATCACCGGCGATGACGACCGCCTGGTTCCCCCGGATCAATCTCAGCGCCTGGCCCGAGCGTTGCCGGATGCCCGCTTCGTCATCCTGCCCAACTGCGGCCACGTGCCCCAGGAGGAATGCCCTGAGGCCTTCATGCAGGCGGTGCGCCAGCATTTCAATTTCCTCGCTCCTTGATTCCTGGAGGGCCTAACGATGTCCATAGATCGCTTCGAGGGCCACCGCTACCTCAACCTGGAGACCTTCCGCAAGAGCGGGGAGGGGGTGAGGACCCCGGTTTGGTTTGTGCGGGAGGGCCACACGCTGCATGTGTGGACGCTAGCGGATTCCGGTAAGGTGCGGCGCATCCGTCGGAACAGCCGGGTGCGCATCGCGCCGTGCACTGTCTCTGGCCGCCTGCTGGGCGATTGGGTTGCGGCCCACGCCGAAGTCGACGGCTCGCCGGAGGCCCTGCGCCATGTAAGCCGACTGATGCGCAGCAAGTATGGGATCGCCTTCCTGCTCTTTGCGT
>Ga0272447_1001184_pt1 | contig 17077 bp, 13 predicted proteins | sample YNPCB0133_FD_194589 | JGI IMG/M metagenome (GOLD analysis project Ga0272447, IMG submission 194589) | Hot spring microbial mat communities from Yellowstone National Park, WY, United States - YNP-CB-013-3 | ecosystem: Environmental > Aquatic > Thermal springs > Hot (42-90C) > Sediment | place... | reverse complement strand
GCGGCACTGGGGCGACGCCGTGGCCAGGCTGTTTGCGCGCGCCTGGCACAGCGAGACGCTGGCCGACTGCCCGACCTTCGGCGAGTGGCTGCTGGCGCTGCCGGGCCAGCCGGCTGCTGAGCAGCGCGCCGCTGGCGCAATCCCGTCGCTGTCGCTGCCGGCTGCGCCGCCGCTCGCGGAGGCGACTGCGCCGGCAGCGGACGAGACCGCCGCGGACATGGCCGCTGCCAAGGTGCGCGCCTTGATGCAAGCCGCCGCTTACCAGGAGGAACAGCGCGACCTGGAGAGCGCGCTGAAGCTCTACCGCCAGGCGTTGGGGCTGGCGCAGGGCGACCCCTTCCTGCGCTCGCTGGCGCGGGAGATCGCGCTGACGATTGAGCACGTGACGCGGCGGCTGAAGGTTGCGCCACTGCCGGCGGAACAACCGCCTGCGCCGGCAGCCGCGCCGGCTGCGGAGCCGCGGGCAGCGGGCAGGCGCATGGGATGGCTGGGGGTTGTTGGCCTGCTCCTAGCTGGGGCGGCTGCGCTGGGCGTCCTGTGGCTGGGGCAAGAAGCGCTCATAGCGCCGGCTCGCCCTGCCCAGCCCAACATACCGGCAGCATCTCCCGCTGAGGCGATACCCGCTGAGATACCCACCGAGACGCCTGCGCCGACACCGACTGGCATCGTATGGCTGGGGCAGATTGCGCCGACGCCTGTCGCAGCAACACCTGCGCCAACGCTTACCGAAGCGCCGACGCCCACTGAGATGCCCACGCCTTACCCGCCTCCGCGCGAGCCGCTCGGGCTGGAGAACGCCGCGCGTGTCGCGCAACTGGCGCGCTGGGGGAAGGGCTGGGTTGCCGAAATAGCCTTCTCGCCCGACGGGCGGCTGCTGGCGGTGGCTTCTTCGATCGGCGTGTATCTCTACGCCGCCGCCGACCTGCGCGAGGTGCGCTTCTTGCCGACAGATTCACCTGTGCTCAGCGTCGCCTTCTCGCCCGACGGCCGTCTCCTGGCCTCGGGGTCCGAGGACAACACCATCCGGCTGTGGGACGCCGCCAGCGGGGCGCTGCTGCGGACGCTCGAGGGGCATACAGACTGGGTGCGCAGCGTCGCCTTCTCGCCCGACGGGCGGCTGCTGGCCTCGGGGTCTTATGACAAGACCATCCGGCTGTGGGACGCCGCCAGCGGCCAGCTCGTGCGGGCGCTGGAGGGGCATACCGCCCCGGTGCACAGCGTGGCCTTCTCGCCCGACGGGCGGCTGCTGGCCTCGGGGTCTGATGACAAGACCATCCGGCTGTGGGACGCTGCCAGCGGGGCGCTGCTGCGGACGCTCGAGGGGCATACAGACTGGGTGCGCAGCGTGGCCTTCTCGCCCGACGGGCGGCTGCTGGCCTCGGGGTCTGATGACAAGACCATCCGGCTGTGGGACGCTGCCAGCGGGGCGCTGCTGCGGACGCTCGAGGGGCATACAGACTGGGTGCGCAGCGTCGCCTTCTCGCCCGACGGCCGTCTCCTGGCCTCGGCGTCCGATGACCGCACCATCCGACTGTGGGACGCCGCCAGCGGGGCGCTGCTGCGGACGCTCGAGGGGCATACATACACTGTAAACAGCGTCGCCTTCTCGCCCGACGGCCAGGCACTGGCTTCGGGGTCTTGGGACAACACCATCCGACTGTGGGACGCTGCCAGTGGGGCGCTGCTGCGGACGCTCGAGGGGCATACATACACTGTAAACAGCGTCGCCTTCTCGCCCGATGGCCAGGCACTGGCTTCGGGGTCTTGGGACAACACCATCCGGCTGTGGGACGCCGCCAGCGGGGCGCTGCTGCGGACGCTCGCGGGGCATACAAGCTGGGTGCGCAGCGTCGCCTTCTCGCCCGACGGCCGTCTCCTGGCCTCGGCGTCCGATGACCGCACCATCCGGCTGTGGAACGCCGCCAGCGGGGCGCTGCTGCGGACGCTCGAGGGGCATACAGATGGTGTGAACAGCGTCGCCTTCTCGCCCGACGGCCGTCTCCTGGCCTCGGCGTCCTGGGACAACACCATCCGGCTGTGGGACGCCGCCAGCGGGGCGCTGCTGCGGACGCTCGCGGGGCATACAAGCTGGGTGCGCAGCGTCGCCTTCTCGCCCGACGGCCGTCTCCTGGCCTCGGCGTCCGAGGACAACACCATCCGGCTGTGGGACGCCGCCAGCGGGGCGCTGCTGCGGACGCTCGAGGGGCATACAAACGCTGTGCTCAGCGTTGCCTTCTCGCCCGACGGCCGCGCGCTGGCCTCGGGGTCTCTTGACAACACCATCCGGCTGTGGGACGCCGTCAGCGGGGCGCTGCTGCGGACGCTTGAGGGACATACATGGCCTGTAAACAGCGTCGCCTTCTCGCCCGACGGCCGCGCGCTGGCCTCGGGGTCCGAGGACAACACCATCCGGCTGTGGGACGCCGCCAGCGGGGCGCTGCTGCGGACGCTTGAGGGACATACACGGTCTGTAAACAGCGTCGCCTTCTCGCCCGACGGCCGCGCGCTGGCCTCGGGATCATGGGACGGCACGGTGCGCCTGTGGGGGGTGCGATGAAGCAGGATGGCAACAGATTGGTGTTGACGATTATCGGCGCCATAAAACGACGCGAGGTGACCCTTGATGTCTCTCTTCCACCGCTCTCCCCGCACGTACCTTAACCCGCCGACGGCGGCGCTGGAGATCCAGCCGCCGCCCAGCAAGCCGGTCCGCCCGACCTCTTCGCTGATGGCGGTATTGTTGCCGCTCTTCTTCACGCTGCTGGGACTGGGATTGAGCGTTGCCTTCCTGGCAACCAACGCCCTGTTTCTGTTCTTCTCCCTACCGATGATGATAGGGTCCGGCCTGTGGGGCATCATCAGCTACTTCAGCGAACGGAACAAGTATGCGGCCAGCATCGCCCAGCGCGATCAGAGCTACCGCGCTTATCTAAAGCAGCAACGCCAAGCGATCGAAGGGCTGGTTAATGAACAGCGCCGCGCCCTGCTCGACCCTCACCCCGCGCCAGACGAGTGCCTGCGCCGAGCCGGCGTCGGCGTGGGCCAACCCTCCGCGCGCTTGTGGGAGCGCTCCTCCGGCCTGGAGCGGCCGCGCGACCCCGACTTCTTGCATCTGCGTCTGGGGCTGGGCAGCCTGCCGCCCACCTTTCATCTGAAGCCACCCTCGTTTCAACTACCGGTCGGCGAAGCCGACGAGCTGTATGACATGGCCGTGCGCCTGGTGGATGAGTTTCGCCAGGTGGACGGCGTGCCCATCGTCCTGCCGCTTGCTCAGGTCGGCACCGCCGGCCTGAGCGGCGCGCCTGCCGTCGTCCACGAGGTTGTCCGCGGCTTGCTGATACAAATGGCGACGCATCACGCCCCGAATGAGGTCAAGCTGGTTGCTGTGTTGTCACCGCACCAGGTGGACGAATGGGCATGGGTGCGCTGGCTGCCGCATGTCTGGGACGAGGAACGCCGGCATCGTTACATCGCTGCCTCGCCCGACGAAGCGCGCGCGCTGCTAGCAGACTTAACAGCCGTCCTTCAGAAACGCGCGCTGAACCGTCCGGAAGGCGACGCGCCGCCTATTTATCCGCAAAACTTTGTCTTTCTGTTCGCCAATCCCAGCTTATTGAGCGGTCAGGGGAGTGGGGCGGTCGGCCCGTTGATCAGCCTGCTGCTCAGCCAGGGCACGAACATCGGCGCCTTCGGCCTCTTCCTGGCCGATCGGCCCGAGGCCTTGCCGAGCGGCTGTCGCGCGCTGGTGAACTGTCGCAGCATGGGCGAAGCGTTGCTGCGCCTGGTCGGCCCGCCCACACAAGACTTCGCCCTGCGGCCCGATCACGTCAGCCATGACCAGGCAGAAACCTTTGCCCGCGCGCTTGCGCCGATCCGCTTGAAAGCTGCGGCGACCGCCGGCGGCTTGCCTTCCAACGTCCCGCTCACCGGTCTGCTTGGCGTTCCGCGCCTGGAGCAATTGCCGACCCGCGACCTCTGGGAGAGGCGAGACGCGCATCGGTCTCTGGAAGTGCCGCTGGGGATAGACGCCAGCGGTAGCGTGGTGATGCTCAACTTTCAAGACACCGCCACCGGCGGCGATGGTTCGCATGCCATGGTCGGCGGCACCACCGGCACCGGCAAGACGCGCTTCCTGCAAACCCTGATTGCGCTGTTGGCGGCACATCATCATCCCCACGACGTGAACTTCGTCCTGATTGATTACAAAGGCCGCGACTTGCTTCAAGGGCTAGAGGCGTTGCCGCATGTGGTTGGCACGCTGGGCAACATGGAGAAAGCCGAAGCGCAGGCCGTGTTAGTGGAGCGCCTCTTCGTCTGCCTGGAGGCCGAGCTGCGCCGGCGTCGCAACCTGCTCAGCGGTCGCAACATCAATCAATACTACGCTGACCACCTCCAGGGCCGCGCGACCGAGCCGCTGCCCCATCTCTTCGTCGTCATTGACGAATTCGCCGAGATGATCCGCAACAGCCCCGACAAGTCGGCCATGACCAAGCGGTTGCTCAGCATTGGCGCGACCGGGCGCAGCCTGGGCGTCCACCTTGTCCTGGCGACGCAGGATCCCTCTGGGGTGGTGACCGATGAGCTGCGCAACAACATCAACATCCGCGTATGTCTGCGGATGGGGTCGCGCCAGGCCAGCATGGACATCTTGCGCCAGCCCGATGCGTTTGAGAACATCAGCAGCAGCCAGGTCGGGCGCGCGTATCTGCAGGTGGGGAACAACGATCGGTTTGTGCCCTTTCAGGTGGCTTGGGGCGGCGACCGCTACCAGCCCGAAAATGGGACCGGCCACCTGCAGATTTATCGGGTCAGCCTCAACGGCAAGCGCGAACCACTGCGCCGCTTCATTGCGCTGAGCGCCGGCGAACAAACACAGCTCACCGCTCTGGTCGAGCACCTGCGCAGCACAGCAGCGGCGCTGGGGCTGGGGACGCTCAAAAGCCCGCTCTCGCCACCGCTGCCCGCGACGATTTACTTGGAGGAATTGCGCCGCGGTCAGCCTGGCTGGAACGGCCGAGGTTGGAATCCCCTCCCGCCTGACCGCTGGCTTGCGCCGCTCATCGGACAGTTGGACGACCCCACCAACCAGGCGCAGCCGCTGTTCCAGCTCCCGCTTGGCCAAGAGGGGCACTTCGTCCTCTTCGGCGAGCCGGGCAGCGGCAAGACCACGTTTGTGCAAACGCTGGTGACGTCGCTGGCGCTCGACCACAGCCCGGCCGAGGTGCACATCTACCTGGCCGACTTCAGCGGCCAGCGCCTGAAAGCCCTGGCCGGCTTCCCGCACGTCGGCGATGTCTTTAGCATAGATGAGTTGAGCCGCTTCAAGCGCTTCCTGCGTTATCTGAGCCAGGAGCTGCGCGGCCGCAAAGAGAAACTGGCCGCTGTCAGCGCTGCCAACCTTCGCGAATACTGCGCGGTGAGCAACGAGCGCCTGCCGGCCATTGTCACTGTGGTGGAGAACCACGCCGCCTTTGCCAAGCTATGCCAGGACCGCATGCTTGATCTGGACGACTTATTGACCGACCTGGTGCGCGATGGGGCAGCGTATGGGCTATATTTCGTCTTCACCCTGCCCAGCCCCTCCGACCTTAAAGCGCGGCTGGCCAACAGCCTTTCCGGCGCGGCAACCTACCGCCTGGCCGCGCGAGATTACAGCATGGCCATTGGTCCGACGGGCGGCCTGGAGCCGGCCGGCCTGCCCGGTCGCGGCCTGCTCAAAGGCAACCCGATCCTGGAGTTTCAGACTGCCCTGCCGGCGCGCGGCCAAACCGAGGCCGAGCGAACGCTGGCGCTCCGGTCAGTCATGGAAGCGATGCAGCGCGCCTGGCCGGGGCCGCGCCCGCGCGCCTTTCCGCCGCTCCCGGACAAACTCGGCCTTGCTCAGCTCCTGCCGCCTTCCGACGCCTGGGCCGCGCCAGCCGATGGCTGGCAGGCCGTCTTCGCCGTTGACCTGGAGGACCCCGACCGGCCCTTCAGCGTGGAGCTGACGAACGGCCCTTATTTCCTCATCACCGGCGGTCCGCAATGCGGCAAGACCACCCTCCTCCAGGCGTGGGTCCTCTCCCTGTGCGAGCGGTACCGGCCGGAGCAGTTGGTGATATACATCGCGGACTTTCGCCGCACGCTGCGAGCGCTGAGCGACCTGCCGCATTTGCGCGCGCCGCTGATGAGAGACGCCGCCGCTGCGCCGCGCTACATCACCGATGAGAGCCAGCTCTCCGAGGCGCTGGCCGAGATCGAGCGCGTCCTGCGCCAACGCTTGCGCGACGATCTGCGCGCCAAGCCATGGCCGGCTTTGTGGCTGGTGATTGACGACTACGACATCTTCAAGAGCGACGCCGGCCAAGCGAACCAGGACCTGCTCAATGCCAACCTAAAACGCTGGCGCGATCTTGGCTTCTTCCTGACCGTGGCGGGGCCGACCGGCGATATCGAGAGCGACTGGGGTTGGATCAAGCTACTGCGGGATGTGCCGACCGGTTTCCAAATGGGAACGGCCGGCATCAACCAAGTCTTCAAGGTCAATTTGCCGTTCGATAACCCAGCGCGCGTCCTATCGCCAGGCGAGGCGTTTTACATCCGGCGCGGGCAGTTTTGGCGCGTCAAGATCGCCGACCCCAACCACGGGCCGATCTCGGCGGAGGCATGGGTACAGTCGATCAGGCGCAAGGCTGAACAACAACCAGCAAGCTAGCTTGCGCAACTATCAAGGGCAGGCTATAGTAGCGCTCGTATGAGCAGCGCATTAGAGGACGCGGTCTGGCTCAAACCAGAGGAGCTGTTTACGCTGGCCTCTCTGCTGGGCGGGGAGACCTTGATCGGCATCCCTGACCCATTTCCCGGCTGGCTGACCGAGGAGATTCAAGAGGCGATGAGCGCTGCCCAAGACGAGCTGATCCAGAAAGGCTACTTGGGCATGGTGGATGGCCGCTTGCAGATGGATGCCGTCGTCGCTGCCCTGATCGGCACGCTGATCAAGCCGCAAGCAGTTCTCATGCTCATCCTCAGTCAAGCTAACCGCGAGCCTCAACAAACGTGCATATACCATCGCCCACCCTTCTTCGTCCACCTGCACCCCCAGCAGGAAGGCTATGCACTTTGGCCGCTGCTGGCCGGCGAGATCACCCCGCTGCTTCGACAGCACATTAGCTTAGGGGAGGTGGATGCTGCGTCCAGCGAGCCCTTCTCGCTCCTCGAAGCTGACCTCATGGCCGTGCGCGAAGCGTTTCACGACGGCCGGCCGGCGGATGCGCAGCAGATACTGCGGCGTGCCGGGGTGAGCGAAGAAAGCGCGAGCGCCTTTCTCTCCGCTTGGCAAACAGGCCGGCGCAATGGCTCGCTGGTCTGCATGACCCAGCGCAACGGATGGCAGGTCAACGGACTGGGGTTTCTGGAAGGCGAGAACGGCTTATGGCGGATGCGCGTTTATCGATCCGCTGCACAAGATTGGGTGGAATGTCTGCCCTGTTCCGCTGCACAGCTTTGGCAAGAGGTTGATAAGCTTCTGAATACTACTTCTTCGAATAGAACAACCAAAGGGGGAACACGTGGATCGCGTCATTGTGACCATCGAGCGTCGCGAATGGGGCGATGAGCATGATCTCGACCTGCCGGCCGACGCCAAGGTTGCCGATCTCCTGCGCGAGTTGGCCCTGGCCTGGGGAGCAAAAGAGGAATGGGCGATTTACACGTCGCCAGCGCATCGCATGCTATCGCCGCATCTCACCCTCGCCCAAGCTGGCGTGGGTGACGGCGCGCGCTTAATTCTGCTGCCGGCGCACGTGGGCGTGCCGGCGCAATCCTTCACCAACACGTCAAGCCAGACACTGCCGCCGACGTCGTTGCCAGACGCCGCGCCGGTCCGCAGATGGCGACCGCTGGGAGCAATTGCACAGCCGACCACTCCGCCAGACCCATCCCCGCCGGCCAAAGGCGGCTTCATCTGGCGACGTGTGGATGACGAGAACTAAGGGGGTGAGAGACACAAGTGCACTTACACGCGAAACTCCAACCGATATTGACAGGCTCAGACACATTCATCTTCAAGGAAAGGAGGCATTCAGCAATGGCACGCATTAGGATCAGCCCGGAGCAAGTTCGTCAAGTCGCTGCGCAATTCGCACAATCGGCCTCGCAAAGCGAGGAGATGATCAACCGGCTCGCCAACGCGATCAACGCGATGCAGCCGGAATGGGAAGGGATGACCTCCCAGCGCTTCTACAGCGATTTTCAACAGTGGCGCGGCCAGATGCAGCAGTTCACTGAGCTGCTCAGAGGCATCAATCAGCAACTCAACCAGATTGCCGATCGCTTTGCTGCTGCCGATCAGCAAGGGTAAGCGCAAGCGCAGGGAAGGCCCTGGCGCGGGGCTTTCCCTGCGTCAGCGCGCAACGGCTCGAAGGGCGCTGGCTTGCCGTGTGCATCCTCGTCGTTCCAGAATTGCTGCGCGCACAAGCAGCACAGTTGCGACAGGCGGTGCTTGTGCTCGAGGCATGCCACCAACAGGTGCAGCGCGCCTGGGCCAGCTTGGACTGGGAAGTGCGCGCCGCCGGCCAGATAGAGGAATCGCTGACCTGGGCGCAGCGACAGGCCATCGCGCTCGGCGAAGAAGCTGAGCGGCTGGCACGCTTTTTGCAGGCGCGCGCCGACGACTTTGAACAAGCCGACGCCACAGGCAGCGCCCAGCTTGCCCAGGTTGTCGCCGCCCTGAGCGCGCCGGCGACCACGCGGCTGAGCCAACACGCGCCGCCCTTGGCCAGGCTGGCGCGCCTGATGCGCATGGGGGCGTTGCTGGCAAACGCGTCGGCGCCGCCGCCGGCCCAGCCAGCGCGATTGATGAGCGATCTGCGCGCACCCGTCGAGTTCAGCGCCCCCGAAAGCAGCTTGCCTACATGGCGCGACCGGGCGCGCGCTGCTCTGGCCGCCTGGCAAACCGAGACCGCAGCGACGTGAACCGCAGGAAGAGGAGATCAACCATGCGCATCATCGTCCAACCAGAGCAACTGAGACAAAATGCCCAGCATCTGCGCATGAGTAGCGAGTTCTGGCACGGCCAGGCTAGACAACTGCGCGCTGCGCTGGCCGGGCTTGACTGGGAAACGCGACGCAGCGCCGCAGTTGAATCACAAGTCCAACAGGCCGCCGCCCTGGCTGATCGCCTGGCCATCCAGGCCGAAGAGAAAGCCAGCTTTTTGGAGGCCGCCGCGACTCGCTTTGAACACGCCGATGCCGTAGGTGCGCAGGGCATCGCTCAGGCATCCAGCCAGATCACAATTGCGCCCTCAACCCCGCGGCTGCTTTCAGGGATATTGTTCATGCTCCCGCGGTTGTCTGTTGGCACGGTTTTCGCGCGCCTGCTGCCGCTCCCCGGCATCGTCGGAGTCTTTGGAACGTTGCCGAGCCTGGTCGAGCGAATCTGGGACTGGCTCAACGGCTGCCCGCAGCGCCACGCGCCTGTTGCGAAGGACTCGCCTTCCATCCCCAAAGGAAAGCTGGCTCAGGTCATCCTCACCGGCTTGGAAAGAGCGCGCCGCGAGCAGCCGCCTGGCCAGGTTATCCAGAGCATCGAGGTTGCGTCGCCGCAGCGCGGAGGCGTCCGTGGTCCTATTCAGCTCGTGGACGTTGATCCCGCCGTATATAGGCACAACTGCGCGCGGTATGCGCAAGCCCGCCGGCCCGACCTTGGGCCAACCGATGGACAAGGCGGAGCAGCCGATTACATAGAGAAATTCCGCCACAAGGTCTTCCAACTCCCTCGCAACGCCTCCGACCTTCGCCAGCACCTCGACGTGGGATATGCCGTTGTGTGGAATCGAGGTCATCCGACCCTATCCGGGACGCCTGGCGCGCAGCACGGACACGTCGCCATCATAGAACAAGTTGAGCCCGATGCAATCGTCGTGAGCCACACCAACTGGGGCGATGGCTTCAGGATGACGATCAACCGTGAGCAATTGGTCAACTGGAGACTCCACTTCATCCCCTGAGTTATGCGCATCCTGATTACTCCCGAATTATTGGAGGGCCTCTCCCAACAAGTGGCCCAAACCGCCGCACAGCTCTATGAGTTAGGAGAACGGCTGGGGCGCGCCCTGAACGCGCTTGACTGGGAGACGCGTCAGCGGGCAAATGTGGAAGGCCTGGTCAATGCAGCGCGAAGCCGAGCGCAACACCTGGCCGACGAGGCCAGTCGCCTGGCGCGCTTCCTCACCGACCGCGCCTCTGCCTTCCGTCAGGCAGACGCACAGGGGGTTCAGTCGCTAGAAGCCGCGATTCAAAAATACCACAGCGCGCTCCATTCCCTCCCGACAGATGGCAGGGGTAAACAGCTTCCCGATCAGCGCACCCTGCGCCAACACGCCGGGCTTGGCACCTTGCTCGGCGGTGCTGAATTGCTGGTTACGCTCGGCGCCCCTCTCTATCTGCTGTCCAAGATCAAAGTTGACAACGGACTTGCGATTGTGCGCGGCCCACGATGGCTCAAAGAGATGGCAGGCTTATCCACTCACCTGACGCGGCTGTACCCTCAGAATTTCATCGCCCATTGGCTGCGGATGGAGGGGCGGCTATCGTTCGGGCTTCTTGCAAATGCCCTGGCCGCGCTTGACCTGGTGACAGCTGCTTTCCGCGCCCATCAAGACTATGGCCGGCACGGCCGAGCGGCGGTCGTCAGCAGCACGCTGGTGGACGCCGCCGTCAGCATTGGCCTTAAAAAGGTGGGGGCGCTCAGCGGCGGTGCGATAGGCGGCACTCTCTTCGGCCCCTTCGGGGCACTCGCCGGCTATGCCGTCGGCGGCTACGCAGGCATCACCGTCGCAGACTGGCTGCGCGCCACGCCATACCAACATTCGGCCCGAAACTTTGTCCAGCAGAGCATTGAAGCAGTGAGCAGAGCAGTTGACGAGGCCGTGCTCAAGAGAATCTTCCGGAAATAATTCAACCCACCGACGTATGAATGAACCGCTCGTGCTCAGCCTGGAGGAGTTCGGTTGCGGATTGCTCTTCCTCGACGAGGGCGCCGCGCTCCCGGCATGGTTGAAAGCCCATGCGCTCCCCGACGACGAGACAACGCTACAGGCGCGTTTCTCCGCGGCCGCTCGCACCTTGATCGTGCGCGGATTGGCGCGAGTGGAAGATGGAAAGATTGTCCTTGATGAATTGCTGGGGCGCATGCTGCGCGTCGCCATTCATCCCCGCTACAGCTTGAGCCTGGTGGCGATGAGCGAGCAGGAGGTGCAATCCTGCGCCTATCACGTCGGCGACGAGCACACTGTGGTGTGCCAAGCCTGGAAAGCCGAAGGGGGATACGCGCTGGCGCAAGTGCCCTTCTCTCATCAGCACCTCGGCGCGCGAGCCGCAGAATTCTTTCAAATCAAAACAGCGCCGGCGACCGACGAAACATGGGCGGTCTCGCTTGAGCAATTCCAGGACCTTCCGGCAGCGACCGACCTGCCGGAGGCCGTCCGCCAGTGGCTGCGCGAGGACTACGCCCATGAGCGCATGCGCGGCAGCCTGAGTCGCGTAGAGCGCGTTGGGGATAGCTTGGTCTCCGACTACGCTTGTCTGATCTTGCGCGGCCCCGAGCGCAACTGGCTATTCCGGCTGATGCCCCAAGAGGGACGTGTGCGCCTTCGACTTGCCTCCTCAGAGGCATTAGCAGAGGAGTTGGCATTGCTCATCGAGAGGAGATATTGTTAGTGTGCCCTTCCGCCCCAATGCCCACGACGAGCTGACCATCGCCGGCGTCACCTACTGCGTCGCCGAGCACCCTGCCGCGCCGAGCTTCCCCTATGGCCAGGCGGGGAGAGTGGTGTGTACCCCATTTGGTGGAGACCGAGAAAAGGAGTACTATGAGCAGCAAGATGAACGGAAGCAGAAGGCGATACACGTGAGTTCAAGGAAGAAGCAGTGCGACTCAGCGAGCGCGGAGACACCGCCAAGTGGCCAAAGACTTGGGCTTGTCCGAGAGGATCGCTGGCGAAGCGAGATGCGCGCAAGTCAACAACGTCCTTGCACCGGGTCATGGTCGAGCGCGAGACGACGCGGCTGAGAAGGGAGAATCAGCAGCGCGCTCGAGATTTTAAACGGCATTCTTGGCGCCAAGTGAAGTATGAGTTCGTGGAGATGAATCGCAAAGCCTTCCCCGTCGCAGCAATCTGCCGAGTGCTCGGCATTCTGCCTGGTGTGGCCGAGGCCACATGAGCGCACGCGTGCGGTCGAATAAGGGGTCGAGATACGTGCGATTCACAGACAGTACAAGCAGCGTTCCCGAATGAGCTGATGCAGCTAGGTTGGCGGGTAAGCCACAAACGGGTGGCCCGATTGATGCGCGAAAATGGCTTGCGTTCGCGGCGAGCAAGGCAACGCAGGATAAGGACAAACAGCAATCACAGCTTGCCAGTTGCGCAGAATCGCGAGTTCACCGCAAGGACACTAAGTGGGTCGGTGACATCACGTTTGTGCCCGCTGGCGAAGGATGGATGTATCTGGCCGTGGTGATGGATTTGACGAGTCGTGGGATGGGAGATGCACTAGCCGCGAACTGGTGATGGCAGCGTTCGATGACGTACGCGCAATCCAGAAGCGGATCTGGTCTTCCATTCAGACCGAGAATGCTAGCAGCGATTTTGTCAGTAAGGCAGTGCAGAGTATGAGCAGACCTGGAGATGTCTATGACAACGCAGCTACTCTTCGCCAGCTACAAACTAGAGTGCGTGCCGAACAAAGGGGTTCACCACTCGCCAACAAGCATGGCAGGAGACGTTCGAATACATCGATGCCTTTTACAACCGGCAGCGCAGCTGGGCTATCTCACCCCTGCAAACACGCTGCTGGTGTATCTTAACCACTTCTCCACTAGATGGGGTACGGTCCACGTTGTCCCCTCCGTGAGCAGTTGGGCGAGGAACGGGCGCACGTCATCCACCACGCCCAGCAGCAGCCGTTCACAGGAGTATACTATAGTCTTCTAGACGCTTTGTTGTAATGCTCAGCGCTGCGGCGCTCCAGGTAGCCATGCGCGCCCGCCAGATGAGCGACGATGTGCGCTTCGAAGCTGCGTTCGGAGATGTCCAGAGTCACCGCTTCACTCCCCCACGGCGCTTGATCCCCAGGCCGCCGAGAAACAAATCGGGCACGTCAACCCGACCATCCGGCCGCCGGCGACACACGCCCAGGTCAATTAAGAAGTCCAGCAGTTCAGCCGGCGTCTGGCAGGGCGGGCAATGCTCCGCTCGTTCGCACCAGCTCGGCCAGTCCCTGGCGAGCAGGGCTTCCCATTCCTGGCGGGTCATCGGCACTTCGCGTCCCGCAAGCCGCTCGGCCAGCTCCGCCAGCCAGGGCATCTCACGGCTCTTGAGCGTCCGCAGGTGCTCATCGGAGACCTGATCAAGCGCGCGGCGCAGCGAGGTCGGATGAAGGATTTGGGGGCCGCTGGCCCGCGCCGCGTCCAGCTCCTGCGCCGCCGCATATCCCCATAGGCTGACCAGGTTGCGCGGCGTGATCTGCCCGCGCCCATCGCGCAGATGATCCAGCACCCAAAAGAAGGTGCGGCCCTTCTTGATGTTCCCCCCCATGAACGGCCCGGTGATCCGCTCGATCAGCGGACGAGCCGCGTCCAGGTTGGGCAGGTAAGGAATCCAGCCCAGGTGATCATCATGCTCAAAGCGCAGGCCAGCAGCCTGACAGTAAGCCAGCCAGTCTTCGCTGGTGTTGGCCATGCGTTTGATGAGCATGGCATACAGGTTGCGATCGCTCCAGGTCAGCTCCAGGCGATTGGCCGCCAGTTTGGCGAAGTCGGCGGCGAAGACGCGCGCGTTGGCGAACAGGTCGGTGCGCAGGAAGATCTTGGGTTGAAGGCGCTGCCAGCGGCGCATGTACTCGGTCCAAAAGGTCAACAGGCCACGGATGAGGTCCACCATCAGCGCCCAATCCGTCCCGCCCAGGGTGTCCAGCTCGTCGTAGCTGACGAAGAGCCAGCGCCTTTCCGTTCGCAAGCGGTCATCCAGCGCATCCAGCGCCTTGATCACCGCGCTCCGCTGGTGCTCAAGCGCATCCATGATGCGGTCAATTTCGGCGCCCGACGGCGCGAGGATCGCTCCAAGATCGGGCGCGTTCAGCTCATCGCGCAACAGGCGAGCGAGATAGGCCAGCCAAAGCTCGGCGAGCGCCTGAGCGCGCCCGCGCTCATCAGGAAAGCGCGCCGCAAAGCGCCGCAGCGCGCCAACGTCCGGAAAGTCACTGGTGCGTGGATAGCCGGCCAGCCACTTCGCCTGCTGGTCGGCGAAGCGATGGAGGAACAGGCTGCGCCCAAGCAGCCTTTGAATTGTTGGGCTGCGTAACAATTGATTGACCGCGGCCTTGAAGAGCATGCTCTTGCCGGCCCCGTGGTAGCCGACGATCAAATAGACGTCTGGCTCGACGACGCGCAAATGCTCGCTGATGGGATGAAAGGCGCGCGCAAATTGCTGGTCGCCCTCAAGCGAGGCGCGCCCCATCTCGCGGAGTTCGGCCAGCAATTGCTGGCGTTGCGCGTCGGTCAGCGCCGCCATCGGCGCGCTACCTGGCGAATCGGTCGGCGATCCGTTCACCGAGCCAGCGGTAGTCCTCTGCTGAAAGGCCATAGGCAACCAAGTCCTCTAGACGCCTGAAGAAAGCGATCCGCTCGCTATAGTACAGCACGACGGGCCTGTGCGGCGCATCCCTATCTTCCATGTCGCGGCGATACCAGAAAGCGTCCGCATCCTCTTCCGAGTCGGACAGGTAGTAGTCTGCCTCAAAAGCGGCCTCGGCCTGCCGCAGGAACTCGGTTTCAGCCAGGCGGGCGATCTCCGGATTGGCCGGGGCCATGCCGAAGACCAGCAGACATTCGTCCTGCGGCTGCCCATGCTGGACGCGGTCTGCGCCCAGCCGGCGCACCGCCAGGCGCAGCCCGCGCCAGTGCGCGTCGGATGCCCCGCCAAACAGCACGGTCAAATGCGCCAGCCCGCCGAGGACGAAGCCGGCCGCTTCCGACAGGCCAGCGCGCGCATCGAGCAAAATCCAGTCCGGAGCCAGCGCATCACGTATGTGTAGCAACAAGGTCTCCAGCGGGTGCTTGCCTTCGCTCGGCGGGGTGAAGTCCAGCCGCGCCAATTTGGGCAGATACAGCGCATCCAGCGCGCCGGCCGGGAAGACGAAGATTCCTCCCGCGCCGACCAGGCTCGGCCGGCTTACCCGGATGTAATAATCGCGCAGGTCCAGCGCCTCCCCCAGCAAGGGTTGCTCCAACCAGTAATCCACCACGCCGGCTTGGACCGTCTCAACACCGCCCAGCAACGTGCTGACGCCCGGCGCGGCCAGGTCGAGATCAACCACAACCACCCGCTCACCAGCGTGGGCGCGCTGCGCGGCGAAGATCGCCAGCGCCGTGCTGCGGCCCACCCCGCCCTTGAAGGCGTAAAAAGAGACGATCGGCGGCCCGCTCTTGGCGAGCCTCGGATCGGCCGACCAGGGCGGACCGGGCAGCGGGCGCAGCCAGACGCTCAGGCTGCGATGGCGCTCGTTGATGCGAATGTTCGCCTGCTCAGCGCAGGGCGCGCCCTCGTCCCATAGTTCCTCCAGCAGCTCGCGCTCAGCATCCGGCGTCTTGGCGGTGACTAGCCACAGCCCTCCCCAGAACGGGCCGCTCGCAACCTGCAGCGTTCGCTCCAGCTCGGCCCGCTGTTCCGGTGATGGGTCAGCCGGCATCCACAGCGCGACCCGAATGCGGGCGAAGATGTCCGGGGATAGCAGGGCACGCGCGACCTTTGAACGATCGGCCAGGTCGCGCAGCACATCCAGCGCCGCCTGGCGCGCCTGGTCGAAGTGCCGGATGGTCGAGTCGCTCATTGGATGACGCCGTCCTTTCGCATGGCGACTATGGTCGCCCGATAAACGCGCTTGCTTTCGTTGAGCCAGCCTTTTGCCTGCATCTGCGTCAGGTCACCCGGCGCGCGGTAGCGCATGGTCTCCTTCCAGCCGTGCGGCGGGGTGGCGTAGGCCAGGCGCGGCGGCGGATTGGGGATGTAGCGCGCGGTCTGCGGGCTGCCGTCCGTCGCCAGCTTGATCGCATGCTGGCTGAGCGCGCTCAGGTCGTGCCCACGAACTGGCTTGTTCCCGACCAGCAGCAGCGTCTTGAGCGCGCACTCGATGACGTAGCCGGCGTGGTAGCCCGCCCCGTCGTAGCGCCCGGCGTTCAGCAGCGCCCGCGCGTCGTCCAGGTGTTTGCGCGCTGCTTCCGGATAGTCATCCCCGTTGGGCTGGCACAGGTTAGACATAGCGCTGCGCTGCGATAGCTACGCCGACGGACAGGACGCCGCCGCGGGCACTCGCACATCTATTTTACCCGTCACCGCCGCCGAGATCAGCGCAGTTCGGTAGCGCTGGAGCAGGTCAATGCTGGCTTCCACCTCGCCCTTCAGCCGGTCAATCTGCGCCGTCTCGCGGTCGAGATAGTCTACGATTTGCTCAGTTGAAAACATCGCATAATTGGGAGTCATGAGAACTCATCTCAGAAATGGTGTCTCAGCAAAATCCTAATGCATGCCAGATGCACGAAGCCGATGTAGTTTTCAACCTTATACTCATAGCGCACTGCAATCGCTCAGCAACCAGCTGTTCAGGCGTTCAACCTTCCATCGCCGCTTGTTCACGACCGACCATCCTGCGTTTTAGGAGCGGTGCGGTTGCTACGATGTGGAGCGATCATCTCGATGCCACGCTTAGCCAGTGCAGCATCCAAAGTCATACGCCTTGTCGCCAATCAGACGTTTGGGTTCATCCGCCACAAAATAAGCGTGGGCTCAACAAGCTGGGATTCATGCGGCGAAGCACTCGATACGTGAATGGCGATAGGAAGGCCAGGAATTGCCATGATCTTGCTCCCTTTGCCACGCTCACGACGGCGGTGCCCCCTTTTTGGCTGGCACAAACGTGCCGTCGATAAAGCACTCGGCCAAGTCGATCTGGCCACGTGTATACAAATCCTCCGCTAGAACGTTCAGAATCTGGACAAACACTGACCCAGGCTTGGAAGTATCGGTGACAGGTCGAGCTGGAT
>Ga0272447_1001183_pt1 | contig 17086 bp, 14 predicted proteins | sample YNPCB0133_FD_194589 | JGI IMG/M metagenome (GOLD analysis project Ga0272447, IMG submission 194589) | Hot spring microbial mat communities from Yellowstone National Park, WY, United States - YNP-CB-013-3 | ecosystem: Environmental > Aquatic > Thermal springs > Hot (42-90C) > Sediment | place... | reverse complement strand
AGGAAGCCGTCGCTCAATCTAGCTGCCTTGGCCGGTTAATCCGAACTCACGTTAAATTAAACCTCTTCTAATTGGTTCACTCCCGTTTCATAGGCGGGCAGATCGCCCGCGCAGCGCTCGCGCGCGGCTGGCGGGTGCGCCCGGTGCGCCGCCGACCAGGCGCAACCGGGGCGATCGGCGATCTGTCGGTCGCTTGGGCGCAGGCCGACCTCCGCGATCGCGCCGCGCTCGTCGAAGCGATGCGCGGTTGCGCAGTGGTCTTTCACGCGGCGGCGTCCTATCCGCAGGGCAGCCGAAACCTCGAACAAGCGGTGGCCGAGGCGTGCGCAGAGATCACGAACGCCTTAGACGCGGTGCGGGCTACCGGCGTCGCGCGCCTGATCTACACCAGCTCGCTGACCACCCTGGCCCGCCGCTACGTCCCCGGCATGGCCCCGCTCGACAAGCGGGATGTCTACGCTGCCGGCGCAGCCCGCAGCGCCTATTACGAGGCTAAGCTGGCGATGGAACAGATCGCGCTGACGGCGCGTGACCTGGACGTGGTGGCCCTGTTGCCGACGGCGGTCTTCGGTCCGGGCGACGTGAGGCCGACCACCGGCCTAGTAATCCGCGAGGCGGGGCGCGGGCGCATCCCCTTTTACTTTGAGGCGGTGATCAACGCCGTGGATGGCCGCGACGTGGCAGCGACGCATCTGGCTGCCGCTGAGCGCGGGCGGGCCGGCGAGCGCTACATCCTGGGCGGCCACAACCTGACGCTGCGCGCGCTGTTAGAAACAACAGTAGACCGCTGCCAAGGGGTGCGCCGCCGTCGGCTGCGCTTGCCGCGCGCGCTCGTGAGCGCGCTGATCCGCCTGAGCGATGCGCTGCCGTTCGTCGCCCTGCCGGATCCGCTGCGCATGTTTGCGTTCTGGTGCCCAGTGAGCGGGCAGAAGGCCGAACGCGAGTTGGGGCACGTCGCGCGGCCAATCGAGGAAACCATCCGCGATACGCTGGCCTGGTTCGAGCTGTTGAAGCAGAGATAGCGAAGGCACGAGCGCTGGTTAGTTGAGGGCGCTGAAGAGCGGCTGCTCGCCGCGCAGGACGCGCAACACATCGTCAGCCACAGTCGTGCATACGCGCGCCTGCGATTCGGCTGTCAGGCCAGCGATGTGTGGCGTGAGCAGCACGTTGTCCAGCGTCGCCAGCGGATCATCGCCCGTTGGCGGCTCTTGGGCGCGCACGTCAAGCGCAGCGCCGCCCAGCCGGCCTGTGCGCAGCGCGTCGGCCAATGCTGCCTCATCTATGATTCCCCCGCGGCTGGTGTTGATCAAAATCGCGGTTGGCTTCATCAACGCCAGTCGCTCGGCGTTGATCAGATTGGCTGTGGTAGGCAGAAGTGGAAGGTGAAGCGAGACGAAGTCGCTGGTGCGCAACACGTCTTCCAATGGCATCAGCGCCACGCCAAGCTCGGCGGCGGCGAAGTGCATGGGCGTGACTAATGGGTCGTGGGCAATCACGCGCATACCAAAGGCAAGGGCGCGCTTGGCGACCCGTGCGCCGATGTCACCCAGGCCGATCAGGCCGAGCGTCTTACCGTAAAGCTCTGCGCCGCCGCCAAAGGCCGCGCGATCCCAGGCGCCACCTTTGGTGCTGCGGTCAGCAGCCAGCAAACGGCGTGCCAGCGCGATCATCGCGCCGATGGCGTATTCGGCGACGGCAATCGAATTTGCCTGCCCGGCGGTCACAACGACGATGTCCCGCGCGCGCAAGGCAGGCAAGTCGAGGTTATCCAGGCCGACGCCCAGTCGCCCAACGACTTTGAGCGCCGGCGCATGCGCCAGCAGTTCGGCGTCTACGCGGGTTTGGTTGCGCACGATCAGCGCCTGGCAATCGTTTAAGAGCGCGAAGAGCCGCTCGCGGGCACGCCATAGCGCCGGCTCGTAGATCACCTCGCCGGCAGTGTGCAAGCGCTCGATGCCCGTTGGCATCCATTCAGTGACGACGATGCAGGCCATGCGGCTATGCAACTTGATCTAGCCAGGCTGGGTCGTTCGGGTCAAGCACCGGAAGCGTTGGCGCCTGGATCAGCTCGGCATTCTTGAAGGCGCTGCCGCAGTTGAACAGCACAGTCACATCGTCGGGCGAGAGGAAGCCGCTGGCGCGCAAGCGCTTGTAGGCCGAGAGGGTGGCGGCGCCCTCCGGCGAAGCGAATACGCCAGCCAAGCGCGCCATCTCGCGCATATCGCGCACGATCTCTGCGTCGCTGACAGCGACGGCAGTGCCCCCGCTGGCGCGCACGGCGTCGAGGATGAGGTAATCGCCGATTGCGACCGGCACGCGGATGCCGGGCGCGATGGTGTGGGCGTTTGGGAACAGCTCGGCATGGCGCTGGCCGGCTTGGTAAGCACGCACGATCGGCGCACATCCCTCGGCCTGAACCACGATCATTTTGGGTCGCTTGGGGCCGATCCAGCCCAGTTGTTCCAGCTCATGAAATGCCTTCCACATGCCGACCAAGCCTGTGCCACCACCGGTGGGATAGATGATCGCATCGGGGAGCGTCCAGCCGAAGTGCTCGGCCAACTCCAGGCCCATCGTCTTCTTGCCCTCTTGACGATAAGGCTCGCGCAGCGTGGAGACATCAAACCAGCCTTTGTGTTTTGCGCCTTCGCGCACCATCCGCCCGGCGTCATTGATCAAGCCCCGCACCAGGTAAGCATGCGCGCCATATTGGTAGCTCTCCTTGCGCATCATCTCCGGCACATCCTGCGGCATGAATTGGTATATTCGCATGCCTGCGCGTGCGCCGTAGGCAGCGAGCGCGGCAGCGGCGTTGCCCGCTGACGGAATGGCCATCGAGGTGATCCCCAGCTCCTTCGCTTTAGAGACTGCGGCGGAGAGGCCGCGCGCCTTGAAGCTGCCGGTGGGGTTCAACCCCTCGTCTTTGATCCACAGCTTGTCGCTGCCGAGCACCTCGCCCAGTCGGCCAGCGGGCAGCAGAGGGGTGTCGCCCTCGCCCAGGGTGACGACACAGGCTGGATCGCGCACTGGCATGATCTCGAACCAGCGCCACATGCCGCGCCGCCGGCGGGCTAGCGCCTCGCGGTTGAGCTGTGCGCGCGCGGTCTTTAAGTCGTAGCGAGCGAATAACACTTTGCCGCATTTCGGACAGGTCGTGTGCAGTTCATCAGCGGAATACGCTTCACCGCAGTATGTACATTCCAGGTGGGAAAGATATGAGCGCATAGATTGGCCATTCACCTCTACGTAATACGAATCTACGCAATACGAGTCTATGCAATACGGAGCACGGAATACCTACTGCGCATTACCACATTCTGCGCAGCATCAGGTCAGCCCGTTTAGGTTGAGCACCAACAGTTTAGGTTCAGTCATCTCCTCGATGGCGTACTTCACCCCTTCGCGGCCGATGCCGCTGGCCTTCACGCCACCGTAAGGCATGTGATCCACGCGGAAGGTGGATACGTCGTTGACTTGCAGGCCGCCAACTTCAATTTGGTCGAATGCCTGCATGATGCGGCCCATGTCGCGCGTGAAGACGCCGCCCTGTAAGCCATAGTCAGTGCTGTTAGCCATGGCGATCGCTTCGTCAAAGGTGTCGTAGGGGCTGACCGTGAGCACAGGGGCGAAGACCTCCTGACAGCTCACCTTCATCTGCGGTTGCACGTCGGTGAGCACGGTGGGGTAAAGCAGCGCGCCTTGACGACCATTGCCCAGCAACTTGCGCGCGCCTTGCGCCAGCGCCTCCTGCACCCAAGCCTCGGCCTGCATGGCAGCGCGTTCGCTGATCATCGGGCCGACGTCGGTTTCCTCCAGGCGCGGGTCACCTACCTTAAGGGCGCTGATCTCGTCGAGCAACAGCTCAACAGCCTGGCTGTACACAGGACGATGGATCAGCACGCGCTGCACGGAGATGCAGTTCTGGCCGGCGTTGGTGAAGCCGCCGAAGGCGATCCGCTTGGCGGCGTAGCTCAGGTTGGCGTCTTCGTGCACGATCACTGCGGCGTTGCCGCCCAGCTCCAGCGTCGCACGCTTGCGCCCGCACACCTGCTTCAGGTGCCAGCCCACCTCGCTGCTGCCGGTGAACGAGAACATGGCGATGCGATCATCACGCACCAGCGCTTCGGCTTGATCGCCGCTACAGGTGAGGACGTTGACGGCCTCCGGCGGCGCACCGGCTTCCAGGAGCATCTCGCCGAGCAAAAGCGCGCTGAGCGGGGTGGCGGTGGCCGGCTTGAGGATGAAGGCGTTGCCGGCAGCCAACGCCGGCGCCACCTTGTGGCAGGCCAGGTTGAGCGGGTAATTGAACGGCGCGATGCAAAGGATGACGCCCAACGGGAAGCGCCGCACCAAACCGATGCGGTTCTCGCCGTCCTTGGTCCAGTCTATGTTGACCAGCTCGCCAGGAATGCGCAACGCTTCCTCTGCAGCGACCAGCACAGTTTGCTTGGCGCGGGCCACCTCGCCGCGCGCGGCCTTCTTGGTCTTTCCGCCCTCCATCACCAACGCATCCACCAGCGCTTCGGTGCGCGCTTCCATCTGGGCGTGCAATCGGCGCAGGATCGCTGAGCGCGCGTGAGCGGGCAGCCGGCGCATGATCTGCGCGCCGCGCAGGGCGCTTTGCACGGCTGCTTCCAGGTCTTCATCCGTCGGGATACACACTTCGGCGACCGGTTCACCGGTGTAGGGGAAGCGCAGCGTAAACGTTCGGTTGCTGATGCGCGGCTGACCGCCGATCAAAAAGGGTCGTGGGGTAGTCATCAGTTTGCTCCTTAAAGGTAGATTGCAGGCTGCACGCTGTGGAATACGGAATACGTAATACGCAATACGTAATACGTATTGCGTATTACGTATTACGTATCGCATGTTACGTAGCACGTGTCACTCATACTGGCTCTTGTCCCAGAACGACTGGAACTTAGTTAGCCCGTCGCGGGTGTAGGGATGATCGAAAGCGTCTTTATAGACAGCTAACGCAGCGGTGACGATGTCCGCGCCGGCGACGGCGGCATCGGCGATCTGCCGACCGTTGCGCACGGCCGCCACCAACACCTGCGTGCTGAAGCCGTAGTTGTCGCGGATCTTCACGATCTCCTCGATCAGGCTCTGAGTTTCTTCGGCGTTGGCCTCCTTCCAGCCGACGAAGGGAGAGACGTAGTATGCGCCGGCGCGCATGGCGGCCAGCGCTTGCACCGCACTGAACACCAGCGTCACGTTTACGCGAATCCCATCCTTAGCCAGGACAGGGATTGCCTTAAAGGCTGGCTCGATGCAATGCAGTTTGATGACAAAGTTGGGATGAAGCGCGGCGAGCTTGCGCCCTTCGCGCACGAACTCGTCAACGGTCTTATAGTGCGGGTTCACCTCAACCGAGACCGTCTTGTCGGTCCCCTCGACCAACTTGCCAATCTCACGGATCACTTGGAGCATCGGCTTGCCGGTCGCCTGGATATGGCGCGGATTGGTCGTCACGCCATCAATATTCCATGCGTCCAATGCGTAGGCGATCTCATCGGTCATGGCGCTGTCCAGAAAGAACTTCATTGTTACCCTCGTCACTAAATAAGCTTAAAACTTAAGACGTGCAATTAAGAAATATGAAATACTTATTACATATTGCGTATTGCGTATTTCGTACATCGGCAAAGAGAGATGTATTGGCGTCGTAGATCTCTCTTGGTTCGCTGAGCGTTTTGCCGTGGTGCGATGGGACGAGTTTAAGCAGTTGTCTGATGATGTGGACCAGCAGCTTTGTCCTGTGCGCGAAGACAGCGCTGCCGAGCACGTGGCGCGCTTTGTAATACCAATCTCTGGCTTCGCGCGCGGAGCCTAGCGCATACTCATAGAAGCGCGCTTGATCGCGTTCAGAGCCGCGGCTGTAGCCCTCTGCGATCGTGGCGCTGATCCCGCCGACAGCGTCGTAGAGCTGTGCAGCGAGCTTCGTGGTGCGGCTATCGGTGGTCAGCTTCGTCGCGTCGTGCCAAGCCAGTTCCCCGGCAAACAGCGCTTGGCGATAAACCGTCATCTGCCAGAGCGCGTCCGCGCTGATCTCACTTGGCACCGTCGAGGCCCATTCGTCAAAGTTCATCACCACGCAACACGGAATACGCAATACGAAATACGAAATACTCAATCACCTCACCGCCCACCAAACCCCGTCAGCGCGATCCCCTGCACGAAGTAGCGCTGGGCAATAATGAAGAGGATCAACACAGGGAGGAGCATCATCGTGCTGGCAGCGAATACCAACTCCCAGTTGGCCACGTTAGAGTCGTTTAGCGCGCGAATGCCCAGCGCCATTGTCCAGTTGTCTAGCCGGTTAAGGAAGATCAACGGGGTAAGGAACTCGTTGTAGTGCTGGATCAAGGCAAAGACAGCGATCGTGGCGATCACCGGCTTGCACAGCGGCAGGATAATGAGCCAGAGGATCTGCCAGCGGCTGGCGCCATCGATCATTGCGGCCTCGTCCAGCTCGCGCGGGATGCCGCGCAGGAACTGGTGCATCAGGAAGACGTAGAGTGTAGTTAGGGCAAACCAAAACGGCACTGTCAGCGGAGCGAAGGTGTCGATCCAGCGGAAGGTGCGGAACATGATGAAACGCGGGATGAGCGTGACGATCTCCGGCAGCATGATCGTCGCCACCATGAGGCCGAAGATCACGCGCCGGCCAGGGAAGTTCAAGCGCGCCAATCCGTAGGCGACGACCGTGGTGGAAATCACCGTCCCGAGCACCGCCAGCGTCACCACCACAAAGGTGTTCCAGGCGAAGCGGGCAAACGGCAGCGTCTGGAAGACCTTCACGTAGTTGTTCCACTGAGGCGACTCAGGTATCCAGACGATTGGATGCTTGAAGATTTCTGTTGAAGCCTTAAGCGAAGAGGAGATCATCCAGAAGGTGGGCGCGAGGAAGGTGATCAGGAACAGCGTTAACACGATCTGGAGCACAACCAGCCCAATGATTCGCCGCAGCCGGCTGCTCCGCCAGCGCCGCTGAGCTGGCAGAGGAGGAATCAGTTGCGCGTTCATGATTTCTCGCTTTTTGCCCTTTCAGTGACCAGCGCAGCGCATCAATCCGAGTAATACACCCACTTCTGACCAATGGTGAACTGCGCGATGGTGAACCCGATGACGATGACGAACAACTCCCAGGACAGCGCTGCGGCGTAGCCCATGTTGAAGAACTGAAAGCCCTCACGATAGATGTTTAGCACGGCGAACAAGGTGGCGTTCTGCGGGCCGCCGTCGGTCATGATCAAGGCTGGGATAAATGTCTGAAACGAATTGATGACCGCGATGACGCAGTTGTAGAAGATCAGCGGCGTCATCAACGGGATGACGATGCTGAACAACCGGCGCACCGGCCCGGCGCCGTCAATGCTGGCCGCCTCTAGCAGCGATTGCGGGATGTTGCCTAAGCCGGCGATGAAGATAACCATTTGCCGTCCGATCATCCACAGCGACATCAGGATGAAGGCCGGCTTGGCCATATCAGGGTTATACAGCCAGTTCACCGGCGGGATGCCCAACCAGCCCAATGCCTCGTTTAAGATGCCGAACTCCGGATGGAACACGCGCTGCCACACCACAGCGCTGGCGACCAAGGGCACGATGATCGGCAAGTAGAAACCGGCGCGATACAGATCGCGAAAGCGAATTGCTTGCGTCAAAGCCAGGGCGAGGGTGAAGGAGAGCACGAGCTGCAACGGCACAGCGAAGATAGTGTAGAACGCGCTGTTGTAGAGGCTGAGCAGGGCAGTTGGATGGGTCAACGCACGGATGTAGTTGTCCAAGCCGACAAACCGTGGCTCGCCGATCAAGTTCCACTTGTGGAAGGACAACCAAATTGCATACACCATCGGAAAGGCTGTGAAGACGACAAGCCCGATCAGAAAAGGCAACGTAAACAGATAGCCTTCTAACCACTCTTGCCACTTGGCCCAGTTCAGCCGGCGCGGCTGCGCGCCCGTGCGCACCTCGCTTATCGTTGCCATGTTCGTGCTCTCCTCACCTCATACGACAAGAAATACGCAATACGAAATACGAAATACGGAATACGGAATGTATATTGCATATCGTATATTCCGTATTGCGTAATCCGTAATCCGTATTCCGTATTCTATTCGTCATCGCTCCCTACCGCGACTTCCAGTATTCGTCCAGCAGGGCCTGGACCCCCTCGTCCACCTTGGGCAGGACTTCGGCGGCAGTGGCGCTGCCGTTGATGAGCGGATCCCAGCCCACTGGCTTCACGACCTCGCTCCACATCTTGGAGCGCGGTACGCCGCCAACCACATCCACCTCGGAGCGCTTGAACGCCTCCAGCAGCGCTTTGCCGTTCTTCACCTCGAAGCGCTCGGTGACAACCGGCAGCCAGAAGTTCTCGATCAGCGCATCGGTGTTTGGGATTCGCCCAGTGATCTCGGAATATATCTTGTTGCCCTCTTCGCCCGCCATGAACGAGGCGAACTGCCAGGCTGCCTGGACTTGATCGGTTTTGAGTAGCGCCACGCCCTCCGTCCAGCCGCGGTGGCGGCGTTTCTCATCGCCCATCTTCGGCATCAGCACGATGTCGAAGGGGACGTTCTTCTTCTCCTCACGCAGGCTGGGGCTGTTGAGCGCCGGGAAGAACCACGGCCCTTCATACTTCATCGCTACGTTGCCGGTCTGAATGGTATTTGCACCGCCCTGCATGTCAGCCGGCGTGGGCGCGATCTTCATCTTGTAGTACACGTCCGAGGCGACGATTTGCACGATGTCCACGATCTCCGGCTGGTTGAACATCGCCTTCTTGGGGTCGTAGAGCGAGTCGAACTCCTGCTTACCTGTTAGGCGAATCCAACCGATGTCGCGGAACCAGCCTCCATTGGCCTGGAGGCCAAACTGCCGCTTGGCTGGGTCGGTCAGCTTTTGCGCAATCTCCATGAACTCCTCAAACGTCCAGTCGTCATTTGGATAGGGCAGGCCGGCCTCGTCGAACGGCTTGCGCGCGTAGAACATCAACATCGCGGCGCGCTGGAGCGGGATCAAGTAACGCTGGCCGTTGCGCATCGTGGTGCCTTCGATGCTGGCCACGCCTTCGGGATACACCGCCCTGAAGTATGGATTGGCGCTGACGAAGTCATCAACCGGCGCGAGCACGCCCTGATCGGCATAGGGCTGCCACTCCCAGCCCTGGAAGGACGAGAGATGCGGCGGCGTACCGCCGGCGATTGTGGTCTGTAGCTTGGGGTAGAAGTTCGCGTTCGGCTCGGCCACCGGCGTGACGTTGACTGTCACATTGGGCGCGATCTCCTTGTAGCGCTTGACCAACGCTTCCCAGGCCGGGATGTCGGCGTTGTCACCCCAAGCCAGGAAGTCGAGTGTCACCGGTGCAGCCGCAGGCGCGCTGCCGGGCGCAGGCTCCGCTGGCTGTGATGGCTGGCTGGCAGGGGCAGGCGGCGCAGCGCAAGCAGCTAGGGCAGCCAGGCCAATCCCCTGGGCGCTGAGCGCGAGAAATCGTCGGCGCGAAAGTTTAAAGGGTGAATCGTGTTTCTGGTTCATCTGGTTTCCTCCTGGAACTGTGCTCTTAACGGGTTTAGCGACCATTCTTCGGTTGTCTCTCGCTTTGCTTCTCTCGTCTCTAGGCACCACCTCCCCAATTTCCTCGCCTCCGACGGTGCTCATAGCGATAGGACGGGCAACGCCAGTAGCTTTGCCAAAGTGCGAAGCGCGGCAGCGTGATCGCCATACGTCAAGGCGAGATGGTGTTCTAAGCCTTGTGACATCATCGTGGATAACACAGCGTGCACAGGGCGTTCAAAGCGCAATACGCCGGAAGTGCCGCTAAAGCTAGGGGGCGCGGCCAGCATCTCGCCGCTGCCGATGACCCAGCGCAGCTCGCCGTTTGCCCGACTCAGCCTAGCTAGGGTCACGCGACCAGGCTTGAGGGCGAACTCCATCACCAGCGGCAGCCGGCGGTTGGAATGCAGGCCACCGCGGACCGGCGTGGCAGGGTCAGCCATGTTCAACGGCGCCTGACCACAATGCCAGACCACCGCAGTGTCTTCTACCGGATTGCACTCCACAAGATCGGTGCCGAACGCCGGCTGATCAGCCAGCCATTGCAGGACGAGCTGGCTCAGCGTCCCGTTAGCGTCGCACTCGCAACCACACGGCAGGCACTCCGTATTCAGCAACGCCATCGCCCCGCAGGCTGCGCAACCCAGCTCGGTGAAGAACTCCGGCCAACAGCGCACGGCCAGCGCATCACAGCCCAGTTCGGCAGCGAGCGTCCTGAGCGCTACATAGACGGCCAGTGTGCCGGTCACTGATGCGCGATCCAGCGCGCCTAAGCCGCTGATGCGTGCGCCGATCTGCTCATACATTGCTGCGCGTTGCGTCTCATCTATGCCGCGGACGCGCGCAAACACGTCGGCCAGGTCCAAACGGACGATCTGCACGCCCAACCGATGGCGCAATTGCTCGGCGTCCAGAGCGCAGCTATCGAACCCGATGGGAGGATCGCCGAGGATGCCGATGCGGGCCTCTCGCAGGCGGCGGCGAACGCGACCAGCCCTGGCAACGGCATCAACCATCGCAATCGCTTTGGGATCATCAGGCGCGGCATACACCCACTCATAGGCCTGGCCGCGCAGGGTGAGGGCATGGCCGGCCAGGTTAATCCCACACAGCGAATTCAAGCGCAGCCGTTCGCCTGTGCGTGCCTCTGGCACGGCCCATAACAGCAACGGGGCGTCAACGGCCTCGGCCAAGTGTGTGATAAACGTGCTGTCGGTAAAGGTCGCTTGGAGGGCGACCAGGGCGTCCAACGGCTCGTTGGCCAACGCACGCGCAGCGGCGTGGAGAGCGTCTTGATCAGTCAGCAGGCGCGCTTCACCTATCAACTCAAAACCGGCCTGCTTGAGCGCTTGCCAGGTAGCCTGTGCGGTGGTCTCGGCCAGCGCCACGTCAAACGTGGTGCGGGCGACTGCAGCGAAACCCAGACGTAAGGGGCGGCTCATGCTCCCTCCATGTGATAAAAGAACGCGCTCAGGGCCAGTGAGGCTGCGCCGATCACGCCGGCGCGCCAGCCGAAGCGTGTCGGCTGTAACCGCACGCGGTCACCCAGGCCGGCGAAGGCGTGCGCGCGCATGACGCGCTCGGCCGTCGGCAGGAAGAACTCGCTCCCCTGAGCAAACATGCCACCCAGCAGGATCAGCTCTGGATTGAGGATGTTCACCAGGTTGGCCAGCGCGATGCCCAGGTAGCGGGCGCGCGCCTCAATCAGCGCAAGGGCATCGGCGTCGCCGGCGCGCGCAGCAGCGAAGACTTGCTCAATAGGGCGACGGCCATCGTCACGGCCTAGATGCTGCGCCAAAATCCCCTTTGGCTTGCTGTATGCCAGCCTGTTTGCCTCGCGAATCAGCACCGGCTCAGAGATCAACGTCTCTAAGCAGCCGTAGTTGCCACATTTGCACCGCTCGCCGCCTTCCGGGATCATCACTGTATGGCCAATCTCGCCTGCGCCGGCACCGCTGCCGCGGAAGGGCTGGCCGTTGATGACGAATCCAGCGCCGACCCCGATCCGCCCATATACAAAGGCTAGGACACCCACATCCCGGCCAGCGCCGAACATCGCCTCGCCCAGTGCCATCGCGCGCACGTTGTTGTCCACGGTGACCGGCAGACCCAAGCGCGACTCCATCCAGCTCCGTAGCGGCACATCGCGCCAGCCTAGGTTAGGCGCCAGGACGTTGACTCCTTTCTGATAGTCCACCAAGCCTGATGCGCCGATCCCCACACCCAAAATCCGGCTGCGCTCTGCCCCACTCTCGGCGATCGTCTTCTCCACCAGCTTGGCGATTCGAGGGAGCACGCGTGAGACGGGCAACGTTGGGTCGAAGCTGATGATGTTGTTGTGAACGATCTCTGCGTAGAGGTTCACGACGGCTGCCCGCAGGACGCCGATGCCGATATGCACGCCGACGGCGTAGCGTGCATCGGGGTTGAGCTGCAGACCGGTGCGGGGCCGGCCAATGCGCCGGTTGCCGTTCACGCCATCTCCCCCGTGCTCAGCTTCCACAACGATGCCTTGGTTGAGCAGCTCATCGATCAAGTGCGTGATGGTTGTGTTAGACAGCGCGGTGCGCTCGGCGAGTTGCGCGCGCGAGATGACGCCGGCCCGCAAAAGATGATTAAGCACGGCGCGCAGGTTGTGCGACCGCACCACGTGGTGGTTTCTGCCGGCAAGCGTCAGCGCGGACATGCAGTTATTTTCTCAAGTTGAGAAAGTAAACCTATTCTAGGGCGTCCGATGGCTTTGTCAAATTCGGGGCTGCTCCGTGCGTGACTTGCGGGCGACAGCGCCGGCGCTACACTCACTCGCGTGGAAGGCTTGACTATGGAAGGCTCAGTGACCGCTCACATCCGCACCTACAGCCGCCCCAGCGCGCTGCGCATCACCGATGTGCGCGTGGCTGCTTTACAACTGCTGCCTGATGGATGGCGTTGCCCGTTGGTGCGCATAGACACCAACCAGGACATCTACGGCATCGGCGAAGTGCGCGATGGGGCCAGCAAAAACTACGCCCTTATGCTCAAGCGGCTGTTGATCGGGGAGAACCCCTGCGACGTGGACCGCTTGTTTCGCAAGATCAAACAGTTCGGCGGACATGCTCGCCAAGGCGGCGGCGTGAGCGCGATCGAGATGGCGCTGATGGACCTGGCCGGCAAGGCATACGGCGTGCCGTGTTACATGCTGGCCGGCGGCAAGTTCCGCGATCGCGTGCGCATGTACTGCGACACGCCCAGCGAGCCGACCGGCCAGGCGATGGGCGAGAAGCTCAAACAGCGGATGGCCAAAGGGTTCACCTTCTTGAAGATGGATGTCGGGATCGACCTGCTCGCCGGCGTGCCGGGCGCGCTGTGCGCGCCGACCGGCATGCTCGAGACGCAGCACGTCATGCATCCGTTCACCCACATCCGGCTCACCGAGAAGGGGATTCGGCTGCTGGCCGAATACGTCGCCGAGGTGCGCAGCATCATCGGCGACGACATCCCGCTCGCCGTGGATCACTTCGGGCACATCGGCGTGGAAGACTGCCTGCGCCTGGGCCAGGCACTGGAGCCGTTCAACCTCGCTTGGCTGGAGGACATGCTGCCCTGGCAGTTGACTGACCAGTGGCGATTGCTGCGATCCCATCTGAAGACCCCGTTGTGCACGGGCGAGGATATCTACCTCCACCAGAACTTCAGACCGCTCTTTGAAGCGCAGGCGATCTCCGTCTGTCATCCGGATTTGGCCACCGCCGGCGGTATCCTGGAGACCAAACGGATCGGCGATCTGGCGCAGGAGTATGGAATCAGCATGGCGCTGCACATGGCCGGCTCGCCCGTCTCGACCATCGCTGCTGTGCACTGCGCTGCTGCGACCGAGAACTTCATCGCCCTTGAGCATCACTTCACCGACCTGCCCTTCTGGGATGACCTCGTCACCGGCATCCCGAAGCCCATCATCCAGGATGGCTATATCAGCGTGCCGGAGGGGCCTGGCTTAGGAATTGACCTGAATGAGGCTGTGATCCGCGAACATCTCACCCCTGGGGATCCGGCTGGCTATTTTGAACCAACTACGTATTGGGATGATGATTGGTCTTGGGATCGCCTGTGGTCGTAGGCAAGCCGTTGCTGCTTGCGGGTCAAGCGGGCGATGCGGTAGTCGAGGGACGCATACAAGGCAGGATTGGCGCTGACGAGTCTGGCACGCTGGGCGTAGGCCAATGCGTCGCTCAACTCGCCGGTTTGCCACTCGTGGTACTTGGCCATTTCTACCAACCCTTCCACATCGTTGCGCTCGGCTAAGCGCTGCCAGAGTTCAGCGGCCTCGGCCAACGCGCGGCGGCGCTTGAGCAAGCGCGCCAGATGGCGCAGCAGCGCCAGATGCAATCCATCGCCGGTCGCTTCATCAAGCTGTGCCAGCGCAGCGCGATAGCATCGCTCTGCGCTTTCAAAGTCGCCCAGCTGCTCGTGGTAACGGCCGGCTGCATAGTGCTCCACGGCGTTTCGTGGCTGGGCGATGGCCGCTGCCAGCTGGCCGGCCAGAGCGACCATCGAGAGGATGTCGGCCATGTTGTGATACATCACGCGCTCCATCCCTTCGGTGAGCGCGCCGCCGGCAGCCAGATACTCGCGGTATAGGAAGGGAATGACAGCGCCCGGCACATCGCGCTGCGCGCGCCGCACGCCCAGCAGGTGAAGCTCCAGCGCGCTCAGGCTACATGGACCCAGGATGAGCCGGCGCGCCGCCGTGAGCAAGTCCAGGTGCTGTTGGCCGCTGAAGGGCGAAGGCAGGCGCGCGAGCGTAAAGCGCGATTCAAGCAGCGGCAGGTCAAACGCCCGGCCGTTGAAGCTTACGATGACGGGATGACGGCGCAGCCGGCGCTCTACCTCGAAGAGCATCGCCGCTTCTTCGGCTGGGTCGCGCAAAAAGAACTGCTCGATGACGAATCGCTCACCCTCGGCATAGCCCAAACCAACCAAAAAGGCCAGCGTGCCGGCTGCGCTGCTCAGGCCGGTGGTCTCGAGGTCCAGGAACACGGCCTGGCTGAGTGCAGGGATGTTCTGACCGGCGAAACTGGCCATCTGCGCCAGCGCTGCGCCGAGCGCGTGTTCGCCGTGGCGATGGGTGAGGGGATACTCGTGCTGCCGCCGATAGGCGCTGCCGAGCGGCGTGCTAAGTGCCTCCAGCTCAGCATCCGCGCCTCCAAAAGGCGAAGCGGCGGCTGGCCTGAGATGCGCACGCTGTATGCCCTTGTAGAGTCCCAGCCGGCGCAGTCGTTCGCGCAGATCAGCATTATTCATGCCCACGCCCGGCTATGTTAGCGCAAGCCTGCCGGCAGATCAATAATCACCGTGACGATGACTGACATCCGCGTATCTGCGTTGTATTGCTACCTGATCAAGTCCTGCAAAGGGGTTGCCCTACAACAGGCAACCACCGATGCGCGTGGCATCGTTGGCGACCGCAGGATGATGGTTGTGGATGAGTCGGGCACATTCATCAGCCAGCGCGAAGTTGCGCGCTTAGCGCTGATCGCGCCTCACCTGAACGACGATGGCTCGCTGACGCTCTCTGCGCCGGCCATGCCCGCGCTGACCTTCTGGCCGTCTGGTCGAGGACCAGCTCGTCCTGTGCGCGTGTGGCGAGATACCTGCCTGGCCGTCGATCAAGGTGACCACGTCGCTGAATGGTTTAGCACCTTCCTGGACATGTTGGTGCGCTTGGTGCATATCGCCGACGACTTCGTTCGACACGTGGATGCGCGCTACGCGCGTTGGCCGACCGATCAAACAGCCTTCGCCGATGCCTATCCTTTCTTGTTGATCTCACAGGCTTCGCTGAATGCATTGAATGCTCGGCTGCCGACACCTGTGCCGATGAACCGCTTTCGGCCTAACATCGTGGTGGATGGCTGTCCGCCCTTCGCAGAGGATGAATGGCGAGACTTCTGCATCAACGGGATTACCTTTAGCGCGGTCAAGCCCTGTGCCCGCTGTGTCGTCACCACGATAGATCAGGAAACGGCTATCGCAAGCCCGGAGCCGCTGCGCACGTTGGCGTCTTTTCGCGCCAAGGGTCAAAAGGTCTTGTTTGGCCAGAACGTAGTCGCCGACCGGCCCGGCAGTTTGCGCGTGGGGGATAGCGTGACCCTTCTATCAGTATGATGCGCCCATGCAAATCTATGACCTGCGCACCTATCTGGAACTGCTGGCGCAGCGCGGCCAGCTCATGCGCATCCAGCAGCCGGTGAGCCTCATCCACGAAGCCGCCGACGTCGCAGCGACCTGCGAACGAACCGGTGGACCGGCGCCGTTGTTCGAGCACATCTACTTGCCGGACGATTCAGGTCAGCCAAAGCCGTTCACCGGTTGGCGGCTGTTTGCCAGCGCCGTGGCAAACCAAGAACGGGTGGCCCTCGCGCTCGGCTGCGACAAAGCGCAGGTCACCAAGGTCATGGCCTATGCGCTTGACCCGGCCAATGCGATCTCGCCCGTGCAAGTGCGCGATGCGGCCTGGAAGAGGAACCTCATCACTGATCCGCGAGCGATAGACGTGAACACGCTGCCGATCCCGAAACATGCAGTGGGCGATGGAGGCCGATTCATCACTGGCGGCGTGGTGGTGAGCAAACATCCAGAAACCGGCGTGGGCAACCTCAGCTACAACCGCATGGAGATCCTCGGACCGCGCACGTTCGGCATGAACATCAACCAGTGGCGCGACCTGCAGCGCGCCCACGCCGCAGCCGAAGCGCGAGGCCGGCCGCTGGGCGTTGCAGTGGCCATTGGCCTAGATCCAGCGATCATGATTGCCGCTGGGTGCAAGTATGAGGGCGATGAGCACAACATCGCCGGCGCAATCCGTGGCCGGCCGGTCGAGGTGACGCGCGGGGTCACCGTAGATGTGGACACCATCCCTGCGCACGCTGAACTCGTGCTCGAGGGTCACATCCTACCCGGCGCCAGGCGCAGCGAAGGGCCGTTGGCCGAGTTCCACGGCTACTACGGTGAACCATGGGAATCGCCGGTCTTCGAGGTGACGGCAGTCGGCTGGCGCGACGATCCGATTTATCAGACCATTGTTCCGGGCTGGAACGAGCACATTTACATCGGCAATGTGCTGCCGCGCGAGCCGCTGTTGATGCGTTTTGTCTCGCACGCCAGCAAGAACGTGCGAGCGGTGCACATTCCGCCCTACACAAACGGCTTCCTGGTGGTGGTGCAGCTCGCCAAGAAGACCAACATGGGCGAGCCGCGCAACGTGGCGCTGGCCGCGTTCGCTGCCCATCCGAACTTCCGGATATGCGTCGTGGTCGAGGACGACGTGAACATCTACGATCCCAGCGACCTGCTGTGGGCGCTGACCACGCGGGTGGATTGGGGGCGCGACGTGTTCACCGTGCCCGGTGCTCAAGGGCACGAGATGGATCCGGCCAACGACAGCAAGGGCATCGGGACAAAGATCGGCATTGATGCGACGTTTGACAAGGGCCGGCGGCCCTATGGCCAGCGGGTGAGCTATCCGATGGTGGAGCTGGCTAAGTATTTG
>Ga0272447_1001181_pt1 | contig 17100 bp, 11 predicted proteins | sample YNPCB0133_FD_194589 | JGI IMG/M metagenome (GOLD analysis project Ga0272447, IMG submission 194589) | Hot spring microbial mat communities from Yellowstone National Park, WY, United States - YNP-CB-013-3 | ecosystem: Environmental > Aquatic > Thermal springs > Hot (42-90C) > Sediment | place... | reverse complement strand
GGCGGCGAATCCGCCGCCCCCAACCCCCATTTCCCCCTCCGGGAGGGGGCTGGTGGGAGAGGTGAGGTGGTTGCATCCGAGGAGGGAGAAGTTGCGCATCGTCGTCCAGCGCGTTCGGCAGGCAAAGGTATCGGTGGACGGGGAGACCGTCGCCGCCATCGGGCCGGGGGTGGTGGTGCTGGTGGGGGTGACCCACACCGACACCGACGAGGCGGCCCGCTGGCTGGCCCAGAAGGTGGCCGGCCTGCGCATCTTTGAGGACGCCGAAGGCAAGATGAACGCCGGCCTCCTGGACGTGGGCGGCCAGGCGCTGGTCGTCTCCCAGTTCACCCTCTACGCCGACGCGCGCCGGGGCCGCCGCCCCTCCTTCACCGACGCCGCCCCGCCGGAGGTGGCGGAGCCCCTGGTCCGCCGCTTCGCCGAAGAACTGGCCGCCGCCGGCGTCCCCGTCCAGACCGGCATCTTCGGCGCCCATATGCTGGTGGAAATCCACAACGACGGCCCGGTCACCATCCTGCTGGAAAGGATGTGATCCACCTCACCCCTCCCCCAACCCCCTCCCCTCTCCTGAACTTTGTTCAGGAGAGGGGAGGGGGTAGCGGCGAAGCCGCTGGGGGTGGGGTGAGGTCCTTCGTGGTTTTTAGAGAAAAAACATGTCCCTGCGAACCCGAACTCTGTTGACCATCGGCCTGGTCACCGCCGCCCTGACGGCCATCCTGGGCCTCCTCTTCTCCCAGACCCTCCTGCGGGCCTTCGCGGAGGCGGAGGTCCGGGATACGGAGCGGGACGTCCACCGTGTCCGGATGTTCCTGGCGGACGAACTGCGGGCCATAGACGTCCTCAACCACGACTGGGCCTCCTGGGACGACACCTACGCGTTCATTGAGGACGCCAACCCCGCCTACATCCGCTCCAATCTCACCGACGCGACCTTCCAGAACACCCATCTCAACCTGATGCTCTTCGTCCACACCTCCGGCCGCGTGGTCTGGGCCGGCGCGTACGACCTGGAGGCGAACCGGGAGGCCCCCGTCCCCCAGGAGGTGTACGATGCGCTGGGGCTCCTGGCCCGCCCCACCGAAGAGGGCACGCGCGGCCTGCTCCTGCTGCCCGAGGGCATCCTCCTGGTGACCGCGCGCCCCATCCTCACTTCTGAGGACCAGGGCCCGGCGCGCGGCGCGGTGGTCTTCGGCCGTTACCTGAACTCCGACCTTCTGGCCCGGATGAGCGCCCATCTGGACCTCTCCGTCACCGCCCACCGGGCCGACCGTCCCCAGGACTGGCCCGACGACCTGCGCGCGGTCTACCCCTCCCTCTCCCCGGAGGCACCGGTTCTGGCCCGCCCCCTGGACGATGCCCGCATCGCCGGGTACGGGCTGATGACCGACCTCTACGGCCGCCCGGCGCTGATCCTGCGCACGGAAGGCCCCCGCGCCATCGTCGCCCGGGGCCGCATCGCCCTCCAGTATCTGGTCATCACGACGGCCGCGCTGGGCCTGCTGGTGACGCTGGCGGCCGTCCTCCAGATAGACCGCTCCGTCCTGGCCCGCCTGGCGGCCCTGCGGGCCGACGTGCGGGCCGTCGGCGCGGGGGGCGAACCCCGGCGCCGGGTGGCCGTGCGCGGCCAGGACGAACTGGCCGACCTGGCCCGCGCCTTCAACGAGACGCTGGACGCGCTGGAAGAGAAGCAGGAGGAACTGGCCCACCTCAACGCCGTCCTGCGGGCCATCCGCAACATCAACCAGGCCATCGCACGGGAGCGGGACCGGGAGCGCCTTCTCCAGCAGGCCTGCGAGGAACTGGTGACGCGGGGATACACCGGGGCCTGGTGCGTGGCGACCGATGAGGCCGGCCGGGCCGTCCGGGGGAGCGCAGCCGGCTGCGTCCAGGAGGGCTTCCCGGCCCTGCTGCAGGCCTGGACGGCCGGGACTCCCCCCGATTGCGCCCGGCAGGCCCTGGCCGTTCCCGACCCGGTGATCACCCCCGACCCTATGGCCTGCACAGCCTGTCCCCTCCGGTTCCCCTACCGGGGCGCCGCCGCGCTGACCGTCCGTATGGCGTACGGGGGCCGGGTCTACGGCGTCCTCTCCATCGCGCTGCCAGCGGGTATCCCCCCGTCCGCCGAGGAACAGCGCCTCCTGGCCGAGGTGGCCAGCGACCTGGCCTTCGCCCTCCACTCCCTGGAGCAGGAGGAGGCCCTCCGGGAGAGCGAGGAGCGTTTCCGCCTCCTGGCCGAACACGCGCTGACCGGCATCTACCTCATCCAGGACGGCCTGCTCCGGTACGTCAACCCCGTCGGGGCCCGGATGTTCGGCTACGAGCCGGAGGAACTCATAGACCGCCTGGGGCCGCTGGACGTGGTGGCCCCCGAAGACCGGGAGCAGGTCGCGGAGAACATTCGGAAACGGCTGACGGGCGAAGCGCTGAGCGTCCGCTACACCATCCAGGGGCTGCGCAAGGACGGCTCCCGCTTCCCCTGCGAGGTCCTGGGCACCCGCGTGGAGTACCGGGGCCGCCCGGCCATCCTGGGCACCGTGCTGGACCTGACCGACCGGGTGCGGGCCGAGGAGGCGGTCCGGCGCCAGGCCGCCCAGACGGAGGCCCTCCGCCAGATCGGCCTGGAACTCTTCGCCCAGACGGACCTGAACGTCCTCCTCCCCTCCATCGTCCGGCGGGCGCTGGACCTGGTGGGCGGGAGCGCCGGAGGGCTCTACCTGTACCGGCCCGAGGAGGACGTCCTGGAGTGGGTGGTCTCCGTCGGGCCGAACCTGCCTCCGGTCGGCACCCGCCTGCGTCCCTCCGAGGGGGGCGTCACCCACCGGGTCTGGGAGACGGGCCGCCCCTTCTGGGTGGACGACTATTCGCACTGGGAGGGCCGCGCGGCCGGGTACGCCGATTATCCCTGGACGGCGGTCATCGGTGTGCCGGTGCGCCGGGGGGAGGAGATGCTGGGCGCCCTGGTCCTCCTGGCGGACCCGCCCCGCACCTTCTCCCAGGCCGACGCCGACGTCCTGGAACTCTTCGCCGCCCAGACGGCGGTCGCCCTCACCAACGCCCGTCTCTACGACGAGGTCCGGCGGGAGCGGGAGCACCTGGATTTCCTCCACCAACTGGGCCAGCGCCTCTCCGCTACCCTGGACGTGCGGGCCGTCGCCCGGGAGGCCCTGGGAGCCCTCCGCGCGATGACGGAGGCCGACCAGGGGGTCATCTGCCTGGCCGAACCGGGCACCTCCCGCCTGCGCATCATCGCCGCCACCGGCCACGACGAGGCCTCCGTAGAGGAACTGGACCGGCGCCTCCAACCGCGGGTCGGCCAGGGACTGACGGGCTGGGTCGCCCTCCACCGCCAGGCCGCCGTCGTGGACGACGTCTCCCGGGACGACCGCTGGCTGGTGGTCCGGGGAATGGACGAAGCGGTCCGCTCTGCCGTCAGCGTTCCCTTCCTCTTCGGGGAGGAACTGGTCGGCGTGATGTCGCTGGGGAGCCTGCGGGAGGCGGCCTTCACCCCCGACCACGTCCGCCTGTTAGAGGCCGCCGGGGCCGTCCTGGCGGGGGCCCTCCTCAACGCCCGCCTCTACGAGCAGGAGCGGGCCGCCCGCCAGCGCCTGGAGGCCCTCTACCGCATCAGCCAGACCGTCAACTCCACCCTGGACCCCGCCCTCATCCTGGACCAACTCACCGATGAGGCCGTGCGGGCCACCGGCGCCACCCACGGCTCGGTCCTGGTGCCCGACCCGGAGCGGGGCGTCTTTGAGCGCCGCTCCCTGCGGGGCTATTCCCCGGAGGAACGGAGCCGGGCCATCGCTCAACCGTTGAGCCTGGATAGAGGGATCAACGGCCGCGCCTACCGCCTGCGCCAGGGCCTCTACGTCCCCGATGTCCGGCAGGACCCGAACTACTTCCCGCTGATCCCCACCACCCGCTCCGAACTGGTCCTGCCCCTCATGCGGGGCGACCGCATCCTGGGCCTCCTGGACCTCCAGAGCCCCCAGGTGGACGCGTTCCGGGACGTGGATATGGGGTTCCTGCGCGCGCTGGCGGACCAGGTGGCGGTCGCGCTGGAGAACGCCCGCCTCTATCAGGAGGAGCGCCGCCGGTCCCAGGAGCAGGAAATCCTGGCGCTGATCGCCACCGCGCTGAACACCCTGCAGGTCCGCCGCGCCTTCCCCATCCTGGTCCGGGGCCTGCAGGAACTCACCGGCTGCGACCGGGTCGCCGTGGCCCTGCTGGAGGACGACCGCGCCCACTACCGCATCTCCGTCCTGGAGACGCCCTACCCCGTCCTGACGGAGGGGACCGTCCTGCCCCTCTCCACCACCCCGGTCTGGGACGACCTGCTGGGGGGCCAGCCCCGCTTCTGCCCCGATATGGGGGCCGAGGTGGAATACGAGGCCATCCGGGCCCTCTACGATGCGGGCTTCCGCTCCTACGTCAGCCTGCCCCTCTGGGCAGGGGGGCGGGTCATCGGCGCACTTCACCTGGTCAGCCTCCGGGAGCAGAACTTCCGCCGGGAGCAGGTGCCCGTCCTCCAGCGGGTCGCCGACGCGCTGGCGGCGGCGATAGAGAACGAGCGGCTCTACCGGGCAGAGCGGGAGCAGCGGGAACTGGCCCAGGCGCTGGCTGAATCTGCTGCTGTCATCACCCGTACCCTGGACCCGACGCAAATGCTGGAACAGATCATAGAGCAGGTGGCGCGGGTGGTGCCCGGCGATGCATTCAACGTGATGCTGGTGGAAGATGGCAGCGCCCGCATCGTCCGTTGGCGAGGGTATGAACGGTTCGTGGCGGAGGAGTGGGTCGCGGCGGCGGTGCTCCCCGTCGCCGATTTGCCCAACCTGTGGGAAATGGTGCGGACGGGCGAGCCGGTGCTCGTCCCCGATACCCACGCCGACCCCCACTGGGCTCGGATAAGGGGTCTGGAGTGGGTTCGTTCCTATGTCGCCGCACCCATTGTGATCAGGGGAATCACGGTGGGCTTCCTGAACGTGGACGGCACCCGCCCCCACCAGTTCGGCCCCGCCGATGCCGCGCGCCTGAAGGTATTCGCGGACCAGGTGGCCATCGCGCTGGAGAACGCCCGCCTCTACACCGAACTGCGCTACTACGCGGGGACGCTGGAGGAGCAGGTACGGGAGCGGACGGCGCAACTGGCCGCCCAGTACGCCCGGCTGGAGGCCATCCTCCGCAGCACCGGCGACGGCATCCTTCTCACCGACGCCCGGGGGGAGATTCTCCAGGCCAATCCCGTTGCTCAGAGGTGGCTGGCCCGGGACCTGGCGCCGGAGGATGACCGGAAGTTGCAGGAGGCCATCCGGCGGGTAGCCCGGCGGGCCCAGGAGCGGCCCGAGGATGTGGTGGAACTGCCCGGGCTGGACCTGCAGGTGCGGGCCTCCCCCATTGAGGGCCCCGACGGGGAGGAGGCCGCCGTCGTCGTCCTCCACGACGTCACCCAGTTCAAAACCCTGGAGCGGCTGCGCGTCCGCTTCATCTCTAACATTTCCCACGAACTGCGCACCCCCTCACCACCATCAAGACCTACCTCCACCTCCTGCGGGGGATGCCCGAACTGCTCCCCCAGTGCCTGGACATTCTGGAACGGGAGGCGGACTGGCAGGCCTGCCTGGTGGAGGACGTGCTGGAGATTTCCCGGCTGGATTCGGGCGCCCTCCGGATGCATTTCAGCCCGGTGGGGCTCAACGCGCTGGCGGCGGAGGTGGTAGACGCCCAGCGGCCCCTGGCCCTGGCCCAGGGGCTGGTGCTGGAATTCCGTCCGGCGGAGGCGGAGCCGGTGGCCTGGGGAGACCCCGACGGGCTCCGCATGGTGCTGATCAACCTGGTCCGCAACAGCATCCAGTACACCCCAGCGGGCGGGCGGGTGGAGGTCGCCACCGGGGAGGTGGAACGGGAGGGTCGCCGCTGGGCCACGGTCACCGTCGCCGATACTGGCATCGGCATTCCCAAAGATGAACTCCCGTACATTTTTGACCGCTTCTTCCGGGGGGAGCGGCCGCGCCAGATGCAGATTCCCGGCACGGGCCTGGGCCTCTCCATCGTCAAAGAGATTGTGGACCGTCACGGCGGCCGGGTGACCGTGGAGAGCGAAGCGGGAAAGGGCACCCGCTTCACCGTCTGGCTGCCGGCGGCGGAGGAGGGAACACGGACCACGGACGACGGACCACTGACCACGGACGACGGACGATGGACGACGGACCACGGACCACGGACGACGGACCACTGACCACGGACCACAGACGACGGACGACGGACGACGGACGACCGACCACAGACGACGGACCACGGACCACTGACCACGGACGGCTACCGGCTGACGGCTGACGACTGACGACCGACGGCTGACGGCTACCGGCTGACAACTACCGGCTATGAACGGCTATGATCACTGATGAGTTACTGCGCGAAATTGTCCAGCGCATCGTAGATGCTTTTGACCCGGAGGCAATCATCCTCTTTGGGTCGCGCGCGTACGGAGAGCCCGATGCGGACAGCGATGTAGACTTATTGGTTATTGCAGATACGCTGGCCCATCGGAGCGTCTTTGAACGCCATCGCGCGATCTCGGATTTGTTTCCCCGCCGCCGGTTCGCTCTGGATGTACTGGTCCGTACCCCGGAGGAACTGAGGGAATTGTTGGAACACGGCCCCTCTTTTTTCCGGGAAATTACAGCGCGGGGGAAAGTTCTCTATGAAAGACGAAGTTATAGAATGGGTTCAGAAGGCTGAAGCGGATTATCAGGCTGCGCGCGTCCTCCTGCGCCAGCGGAAGACCCTTTTGCCCGACAACATTTGCTGGAGTTGCCAGCAGAGCGCAGAAAAATACCTGAAGGCCTATCTTGTTCGCCACGGCGTTGACTATCCACGCCGTCACGACCTGGTGCAACTGGGTACTCTATGTGCAGATGTGGATGCAGATTTTGCTCTGGTTGCCGATATAATCGCCACACTGGATCAGTTTGGTACAGATATTCGTTACCCCGGCGTCTCTGCTACGATGCAGGATGCACGGCAGGCCTTTCATGCGTTGAAGCAGTTGCGTGCTTTTGTGCGCGCCAAACTGGGGATTGCCTGATCTTGCGCCCTTCGTGAGCCCTTTGTGCCTTGTGGTCAATCATTACGCTTCGTACAAGAGTGAACATGGACACTTACCCTCGTCTCCAATGCGTTCGCTGCAACTACAGTGAGCCGTTCACCCGTCCCCTGGAGCGATGCCCTCAGTGCGACGGGGACTGGCTGGACGTCGTCTACGATTACCCGCGCGTTGCCCGCATCTGGCAGCGGGAACTGCCCCGCCGCCCCCAGACCATGTGGCGCTACCGGGAACTCCTCCCCTTGCGAGACGATGCCCACCGGCTGAGCCTGGGCGAGGGGGGCACCCCGCTGCTGCGGGCCAGCAACCTGGCCATGATGCTGGGCTGCTCCGGCCTCTACATCAAGGACGAGCGGCAGGGGCCCACCGGCTCCTTCAAGGACCGCCAGGCCGCCCTGGCCATCTCCGTGATGAAGGAACTGAGGGTCACCGAGGCGGTTCTGGCCTCCACCGGCAACGTCGCCATCTCCTACGCCGCCTACTCCGCCCTGGCCGGCATCAAAATCTGGGCCTTCCTCACCAGCCTGGTCCCGGCGGAGAAGATGCGCGAGGTCGCCATCTACGGGGCCAAAGTGGTCAAAGTCACCGGCACCTACGACCAGACCAAGCAGGTGGCGGCGGAGTTCGCGAAGCGGCGGGGGCTCTATCTGGACCGGGGCATCCGCTCCATCGCCGCGCGGGAGAGCATGAAGACGGTGGCCTTTGAGATTGCCGAGCAACTGGCCGGGTACCTGGGCCCCGGTGCCACCCCCTGGCGCGCCCCGGACTGGTACATCCAGTCCGTCAGCGGCGGGCTGGGGCCGGTGGGGGTCTGGAAGGGGTTTGAGGAACTGCTGCGCATGGGCCTGATAGACCACATGCCCCGCCTGGCCTGCATCCAGGCCGAAGGGTGCGCCCCGATGGTCCACTCGTTTGCGAAGGGGCTGGAAAAGGCGGAGCCGGTCCTCAACCCCCGCACCCGCATCATCACCGTCGCCACGGGCGACCCCGGCCCGGCCTACACGTTCCTGGCGCGGGTGATTCGGCAGCACGGCGGCGCCTTTGAGGCCGTCAGCGACGAGGATGCCTTCCGCGCCATCCACGTCCTGGCGAAACTGGAGGGCATCTCTATGGAACCGGCGGCGGGCGTCGCCTTCGCCGGTCTCTTTAAACTGCTCAGCCAGGGAGTCATCCGGCGGGACGAGGTGGTCGTCGTCAACTGCTCCGGCCACACCTTCCCGGTGGAGAAACACCTGCTGGGGGAGGACTGGGTGCAGACGGTGGAAGCGCCCGCCCGCGCCCCGGCCCCGGAGGAGGGGCTGCTGGGGTCGCTGGAATCACTGGGCCGGGACGTCCGCCGGGTCGCCATCCTGGAGGACGACCCCGGCGCCCGCCGCCTGCTCCGGCGCATCCTCCAGGCCCGGGGCCCCTACCAGATTTTTGAGGCCGAAAACGGCCGGGAGGGGCTGGAACTCATCCGCCGGGAGCGGCCCGACCTCATCCTGCTGGACCTGATGATGCCCGAGATAGACGGCTTCGGGGTGCTGGAAGTGCTCCAATCCGAAGAGGAGTTGCAGGACATTCCGGTCATCGTCGTCACCGCCAAAGAACTGACCGCCGATGAGCGGGCCCGTCTGAGCGGCCACATCCAGGCCCTGCTCCAGAAGGGCGTCTTCACCGATGACGAATTGCTCCGCGAGATTGGCGAAGCGATAGAGGAGTAGGACAACCGCCTGCCGTTGTCCTGCCCTGACCGCCCGCGAGGTTGGCGAAGCGATAGAGGAGGAGCGGATGAACCGGGAACCGCGTGCCCGCATTCTCTACGTAGAGGACGACCCCTCCAGTGCCCGGCTGGTGCAGCGGATTCTGGAGGCCGAGGGCTTTGACGTGCGCATCGCCACCGACGGCATCGCCGCCATGGAGGCCGCCCGGCAGTTGCGCCCGGACCTCATCCTGATGGACATCAACATCAGCGGTCTGGACGGCTACGAGGTCACCACCCGCCTGCGCGCGCTGGAGGAACTCCGGGACGTCCCCATCGTCGCGGTGACCGCGGCCACCCTGAAAGGGGACCGGGAACGGGCCCTCATCGCCGGGTGCGACGGCTACATCCCCAAACCCATAGACGTGGACCGCTTCCCCCAGCAGGTGGAGGCGTTCCTGGGCGGCCTGCGGGAGCGCATAGAATCGCCCCAGGAGAAAGCGGACTATCTGGTGGAGTACAGCCGCCGCCTGGTGGAGCGGCTGGAGGAGAAAATCCGCGAACTGGAGAGGGCCCACGCGGAACTCCAGCACCTGGATAAGATGAAGACCGACTTCGTCATCTTGGCCGGTCACGAACTGCGCACCCCACTGACGGCCATCTACGGCTACGTCCAGATTTTGCTGGCGATGCCCGATATTCCGGGCAGTCCGGATGAGGAAGGAAGCCCCCGCTACCTCTTGAATCAGGTCGTCCAGGCCACCCGCCGCCTGAGCCAGGTGGTGGACGACATCCTGAACGTCTTCCTCATTGAGGCAAACAAACTGGAACTGAGCATGGGGCCCGTGCCCCTGTACTCCCTCGTCCAGAATGTGGTGCGCAACATCCGCAACATGGGCCCGGAGCGGCGGTTGACCTTTGAGTTTGAGGGACTGGAGACCCTTCCGCTGATTATGGGGGACTCCCAGCGCCTCTTCCAGGCCCTCTGGCACGTGGTCAGCAACGCCGTCAAATACACCCCCGACGGCGGCACCATCCGCATCAGCGGCCGGGTGGTGGACCACACCGTCCACCTGAGCGTCCAGGACACGGGCATCGGGATTGACCCGGCGGACCGGGAGCGCATCTTTGACCGGTTCTACGTGGTGGAGGACACCTTACTTCACCATTCCAGCAAGACGGCCTTCAAGGGGGGCGGGCTGGGCCTGGGGCTCAGTCTGGCCCGGGGGATTATTGAGGCCCACAAGGGGCGAATCTGGATAGAGAGCGAGGGGCGGGACGAAGTGCGCCTGCCCGGCACCACCGTCCACATCCTCCTGCCCCTGCCGGAGACGTAGAACATCCACGAAGAACACGAAGAACACGAAAAACACGAAAAACACGAAACCTTTCGCGCCTTTCGTGTCTTTCGCGTCTTTCGTGTCTTTCATGTCTTCATGTCGCGAGGTCCCTATGCGTCCACAACCCACTTCCCGCATGTGCTTCGTCTGCGGCCGCGAAAACCCCCGTGGCCTGAAACTGAAGTTCTACGAGGACCCGGAGAACGGGACCGTGCAGGCTGAGTTCACCCTTCCGGAGACCTTTCAGGGGTACCCGGGCATCGCCCATGGCGGAGTGGTCGCCGCCATCCTGGACGAGGTCTCCGGGCGGGCCGTTATGCTGCACACATCCTCGGATACGTTTATGGCGACCCTCCGGCTGACGGTCCGCTATCGCCGCCCCACCCCGGTAGGCGTACCGCTGATCGCCGTCGGGTGGGTGGAGCAGATTGGCGGGGTCGGCGCCAAAGTGGCCGGGCAGATTCGCCTGCTTGATGGCACCGTCACCGCCGAAGCGGAGGCGCTGCTGAGCACCGCCCCCGAGGAGTTCCGCGCCCGCTGGGAGGCGGAACGGCCATACTGGAAAGTCGCCGTGGATTAAACAAGTTATCCTGTCTCTGCTCTGCAGAGCAACTGGACATGCCACCGGAGATCAAGCGGGCGGTCATCGTCTACCGGGGGGAACTGACGCCCGGTTACCGGTATCTGGAGGCATATCTGCAGGAGCAACTCTTGCGGTTGCCCCCTTGCGGTCGCTCCAGGGCGGGGGCAAGCCCTGCCCCTACAGCCGTTTTGTCCTGGTCTGCCCGCTTTACTTGCCTCTTCTCCCCTCCAATGGTAGAATCTACACACAACCCCAGAGAGACGGTATATGCATATCCGCAAAGCCCGACCGGCAGACCGGGAGTTCTGTCTGAAACTGGACCACTCCGTCCTCACCGACCAGGCCTGGCGGATGGAGGAGCGCGAACAGCAGGGGACCATCACGCTCACTTTCCAGCCCGTGCGGCTCCCCCGCGCGGTCCCCGTCCCGTACCCCCGCCAGGGGAAAGAACTGACCGCTGGCTGGGAAGAGTGCGACCTGTTTCTCGTCGCGGAAGAGAGAGGAATTATCGGGTATGCGACGGTTCGCCCCGCAATGGGGCACGGGCTGGCCTGGGTATATGACCTGGTGGTGGACCCGGCCCATCGGCGGCGGGGAGTGGGGCGCGCCCTGATGGCAGAAGTGGTCTCCTGGGCATCCAGTCAGGGGCTGGACGAATTGTTGATGGAAGTCTCCACCCGAAATCATCCGGCGGTCTGTTTCTGCCGGGCGCTGGGGTTCTCTTTCCGGGGATACCACGACCGCCACTGGCGCACCCAAGACATCGCTTTGCTCTTCGGTGTCCATTTGCGGTAAAAAGCCGCTTCCAACCATACCTACAGGGTGCCTCTGGGCAAGCGCCATCAAAGACGATGGCGAAGGCACACCCCTGTAGCGCAGGCCGCCAGGCCTGTACGCAGGCGAATCCCCTGCGCTACGTTATCTGCAAACCGATCAGGACAGGTAGTTGCGTTCATCTGTGTTTATCCGCGTCCTCTTCAAGAGTTGGGATTGTGAACTGGATTGGGATTTTTCAACTTCTGAACATCCTGCTGACATCGGGCATCGTTATTCTCTCTTTTGCCCTGGCCATCTACCTGTTGCTCTACAACTTCCGCAACCGGGTGGCCCAGATTTTCAGTGTCCTCCTCTGCTGTATCCTCATCGTCTACTTCGTGGAACTGGTCATCGTTGCGGCACCGACGGCGACGGCCCTGCAGTGGCTCCGCTTCCAGTGGGTGGGAATCGCCGCCACTCCGGCGGCCTATTTCCACTTCACCAGTGCCCTGTTGGAGACCACCAATGACCGCAGCCGCCGGCGCGCCGGGGGCATCGGGATTGCCTACGTTCTGGGCGGCGTCATTTTCCTGGGCGCGCTCCTCACCGACCGTATCGTCTGGGACGGCCTCCAGCAGGTGGGGACCATCCACCTGCGAGCCGGCCCCCAGTTCTGGCTGTTCTTCCTCTATTTCGCGCTCTTCGTCTTCTGGGGTCTGGCGAACGTCCTCCGGGCCTGGGAACGGTGTCTGACCTCCACCTCCCGCCGCCGAATGGCCTACTTGGCCCTGGCCTCTCTGGCCCCGCCCGTCGGCGTCTTCCCCTACCTGGTGCTGGCGGGATGGCCGCAGCGGCTCCCCGGCACTCTCCTCTGGCTTCTCCTGGTCCTGGGCAACGTCTTCGTGGGCACCATGCTGATGGTGATGGCCTACACCGTCGCGTTCTTCGGCGCCCTCACCCCCGACCGGGTCGTCAAGCACCGCTTTGTCCGCTATCTCCTGCGGGGGCCCTTCCAGGCAACGGTTGTCGTGGCCATTACCATCGCCGCGTCCCAGTCGGGCGGATTCCTCGGCCTCTCCCCCCTGCAACTGACTCTCTTCGGCGTCGTCGTCGCCATTCTGCTGGTCCAACTGGGCGTGGAGTGGAGCAAGCCGTTGATTGACCGCCTGCTCTATCAACGGGACGAGCGGGAAATCGCCTGGATTCAGAGTCTGAGCAACCGATTGCTGACCACAACCGACCTGCGGCAGTTCCTGGAGAACGTTCTGACCGCGCTCTGTGACCTCCTCCGGACTCCCACCGCGTTTGTGGCAGTGGTAGAGGGGGAGCAGGCGCGAATAGAGGTTGTCTGCGGGGCAACGAGCCCTGATCTCTCCCTGCCGGCTGGTGGGGTCGGCGCGCTGGCGGGGCGCCTCCAGCCCTCCGGTGACCTCTATATATGGGATGGGTACTGGCTCCTACCCCTCCGCACCCGCTCCGACAGCGAATTGATCGGCATCCTGGGGCTGCGGGCCCGTTCTCCGGAGATAGACCTGAGCGCCGAGGAGCAAGAGTTCCTGCACTCCCTGGCCCACCAGATAGAGGCCGCTCTGGAGGACCGGATGGTCCAACAGGCGTTGTTCGGCGTCCTGGAGCGTATCATCCCGCAGATTGAGGAAATCCAGCGGCGGCGGGAGATGTTACGCTACGAAGGGGCTCCGGCGCTGGCCCGCCTCTCCGACCCTCTAACGATGCCGGACTTCCCGCGCTGGGTGTGGGACGCGCTGGACCACTACTGGGGTGGCCCCAAGTTGACCCGCAGTCCCCTGCTGAACCTGCAGGTGGTGGAGCGGGCCTCCGATGACCACGGCGGAGCGGTCAACGCGCTGCGGGCTGTCCTCCTGCGGGCCATTGAGCAGTTGCGCCCGGAGGGTGAGCGCAGCCTGACGGCCACAGAGTGGTTGCTCTACAACATTCTGGAACTGAAATTCATCAAGGGCTACCGGGTGCGGGATGTGGCGATGCGGTTGGCGATGAGCGAATCCGACTTCTACCGCAAACAACGCATCGCCATTCAGGAGGTAGCCCGCATCCTGGCGGAGATGGAGCGGGAGGCGCGGGCCCGGGAGGGCCCCCGTCCTTCCGGACGCCGGTTGGTTTGACAGATGCCGGATTGTGTCTATAATGGATAACACCTGTATTTGGGGGGATATGAATGTTGGATTTTCTGCCCGCCGACGCACCGTATACCGAAGAGTACTGGCAGGTCCTGATGGAAGAAGGCGAATATAGTCGCCGTACTGCCCCGCCCGCCGATCCCGAGAGCATCTGGCGCGGGCTCGGTCTGGAAATAGAGACCCAACCGACCATCTCTCCCCCGTCCTCGCCCGACGATGGGAAGTGGGCCGCGGCCTATCGGGCAATGGAAGAACGGACGGTGTTGACCCTCCCGGTGGTCGGTTACAACCGGGGTGGCCTGCTGGTGGAATGGAACGGCCACCAGGGCTTCGTCCCGGTCTCCCACCTGGCTGACCTTTCCCCATACCTGGATGAACGGGAACGGGAAGAGGCGCTGCAAGCCCGGGTGGGCCGGACTCTTCGCCTCCACGTCATTGAGGTAGACCCCGAACGCCAGCGGCTGATTCTCTCCGAACGGGCCACCCACTCCGAAGAGCAACGCCGGAAGGCCCTCCTGGAGCGCCTGCAACCGGGGGATGTCTGCTCGGGCCGGGTGACCAACATCTGCTCCTTCGGCGCCTTTGTGGACCTGGGAGGACTGGAAGGGCTGATCCACATCTCCGAACTCTCCTGGAATCGGGTCGGCCACCCCGCCCAGTTACTCCGCCCCGGTCAGGAAGTCCAGGTCTGCGTGTTGAACGTGGACCGGGAGCGCGGGCGGGTCGGCCTGAGCCTCAAGCGAGTCCAACCGGACCCCTGGCGGACCATTGAAGAGCGGTACCAGGTCGGGCAGGTGGTCCTGGGAGTCATCACCAACGTGGTAGAATTCGGGGCGTTCGCCCAGGTGGAAGAGGGGGTGGAAGGATTGATCCACCTCTCTGAACTGGCCGAAGGGCAATTCCTTCACCCCCGCAACGTGGTCCGGGAAGGGATGTCTGTCCGGCTGCGGGTCATCTACGTGGATGCGGCCCGCCGCCGCCTGGGCCTCAGCCTCCGCCGGGCCGCCGAAGCCACCATGGCGGATTGAAAGAATGAGTCCACTGCAAAAACTAATCGCAGAGAACGCAGAGAGCGCAGAGATTTTCTTTATATTGCTCTGCGTACTCTGCGATCTCTGCGATAAAGAACCCTTTTTGCAGTGGACTCAAGAATAGAAGGTTGGGGATAGCGGCTTCGCCGCTACCCCCAACCCCCTCCGCATCCGATCCCAATGAGTGCCAGCCGAAAAGGAAAAACCGGGCAGAAACCGGCCCCCCGGCCTCCCGGCCGGCCCTGGTGGGCATGGCTGACCAGACCCATCCTCCAGCAGACCCTGGCTGTGGGCCTGATCCTGCTTTCCATTCTGACCTTCCTCACTCTCCTGCGGGTCACCTCCGGGCGCTGGACGGATGCCTGGCTCCATGCCCTCCAGTTCCTTTTCGGCTGGGGGGCGGTGCCGGTCGCGTTCGCCATCGGCTGGGGCGGAGTGCTCATCCTCCAGCACCATCTGGACCGTCCCATTATCTGGCGGTGGCGACCGGTGGTCGGGCTGGAACTGCTTTTCTTTGGCCTGCTGGCCCTCACCCATTTGCTGCTGGGCCGTCGGGACCCCTGGACTCTCCTCCAGAGCGGGTGGGGCGGAGGGGTCATCGGCTGGGCCATCGCCCACACCCTCTCCCTCTACCTGGGCTCCCTGGTGAGCGGGGTCCTGCTGGCCATCTTCACCCTCCTGGGGCTGGGCCTGGCGATGGACTGGACGCTGGCCGACGTCCGGGAACGCCTTGGGCGTCGCGGCGCGCTACCCACCCCGACCCGTCCCCGGACAACACAGCCCGCCCGGCCTGCCGCCCGACCGGCTGCCCGGTCCGCTCCCCAGGCGCCATCGGCCACTGCTCCAGCGCCGGCCCCTGCGCCGGCCGAACGGGCCGCCCCGGCTGTGCCGTCCGCGCCGGCCCACCCGGCGCCCGTTCCCCCAGCCGCCCTGGCTTGGCCCGCCGAACCCGTCCTTCCGCCGCTGGACCTGCTGGATGAGGGGGAAGAGATCGGCCTCTCCGACGAAGAAGTCCGTCGCAAAAGCCGTATCATCGTGGAGACGCTGGCCCAGTTCGGGCTGCCGGTCCAGGTCGTGGAGGTCCGGCGGGGTCCGGCGGTCACCCAGTTCGGGATCGCCCCAGGCTTCACAGAACGGCCCGGCCCCGACGGTCAGCGGCGCCCCCACAAAGTCCGGGTCAGCCAGATTGCCGCCCTGGCCGACGACCTGGCCCTGGCCCTGGCCGCCCCCTCCCTGCGGGTGGAGGCCCCCGTCCCCGGTCGGTCCGTCGTGGGGATTGAGGTGCCCAACGACCGGGTCAGTCGGGTCTCCCTCCGCGCGGTGATGGAGAGCGACGCCTTCGCCGCTGTGGACTCTCCCCTGGCCATCGCGCTGGGGGAGGATGTGGCGGGCACCCCCATCGTGGCCGACCTGAGCACCATGCCCCATCTACTCATCGCCGGCACCACCGGCTCCGGCAAATCCATCTGCATCAAGGCCATCGCGACCTGCCTGGCGATGACCAACCGGCCCGACCAACTGCGGTTTGTGATGATTGATCCCAAGATGGTGGAACTGGTCCGCTTCAACGGCCTGCCCCACCTTCTGGGACACACCGAAGTGGAACTGGACCGCATCGGTCGGGTGCTGCGCTGGGTGACCCACGAGATGGACGAGCGGTACCGACGATTTGCCGCCGCTGGAGCCCGTCACATAGACGATTACAACGAAAAGGCGGTCCGGAGCGACCCCTCTCAGCAACTCCCCCGCATCGTCGTCCTGATAGACGAACTGGCGGACCTGATGATGCTGGCCCCGGAGGAGACGGAGCGCACCATCTGCCGCATCGCCCAGATGGCCCGCGCGACCGGCATCCATCTGGTGGTGGCCACCCAGCGGCCCAGCGTGGACGTGGTGACGGGACTCATCAAGGCCAACTTCCCGGCCCGCATCTCCTTCGCCACCGCCAGCCAGGTGGACTCGCGGGTCATCCTGGATATGCCCGGCGCGGAGACGCTGCTGGGCAAAGGGGACATGCTCTACCTGGCCGCGGACGCCGGCCATCCGGTACGGTTGCAGGGGTGCTACGTGAGCGAGGCGGAGATTCAGCGGGTGGTGGACTTCTGGCGGCAGCAATTGCCCAGGTGGGTCAGCGAAGCGCCGTGGGAGTCTATGATGCCCGCGGCCGGCGTCCCCTCCGCGCTCACTTCGCAGGAGGAGGACGACCTACTCCAGCAGGCGATTGCCCTGCTGCGGAACCGGGAGACCATCTCCGCGTCCTACCTGCAGCGTCGGCTGCGCATCGCCTACCCGACGGCGGCCCGGCTGATGGAGCGGCTGGAGGAGATGGGGCTGGTCGGCCCGCCGGAGGCCGCCGGCCGCCCCCGCCGGGTCATCGGCGGCGAGGGCTGAAATATGGATGATGGATCACGGACCACAGACCACGGACCACGGACTATGGAGTTACTG
>Ga0272447_1001176_pt1 | contig 17148 bp, 17 predicted proteins | sample YNPCB0133_FD_194589 | JGI IMG/M metagenome (GOLD analysis project Ga0272447, IMG submission 194589) | Hot spring microbial mat communities from Yellowstone National Park, WY, United States - YNP-CB-013-3 | ecosystem: Environmental > Aquatic > Thermal springs > Hot (42-90C) > Sediment | place... | reverse complement strand
AACCTCGCCCTCCTCGGAGTTCCCCAGTCGACCGAGTGGAGGACGATCACCTTAAGTGTGATCCTGTTGGGCTCTCCCGTTCCAGGGACCTGGACGAGCTGCTGGATCTCGAGGAGCTGGCCCTTCCCTGAGCTCTGCTGGGGTATCAGGAGGAAGAGCAGTAGTAGGGCGAGCGCGAGGAGCGGGGGAGCTGCGTACCTCGACCGGCGCACCAACCCTACACATCACGGAATGGGAAAAAGCTATTCCTCTCACTTCCGGTCGGGAGAGCGTCGCGTCTTCCCAGAACGATCGCCTCCAGAAACCGCCTCGCCTCTTCGAGGTCCCTTGCTAAGAGGTGGGGTCTGTGCCTCAGGAAGTCCTCGAGGTTCGAGACGCCGCCGAGTACCGCCATCGAGAGGACGCCCGCGTTCCTGGCCGCCAGGACGTCTACGTAGGAGTCGCCTATGTGGACGGTACCGTTCAGCGTCGACCTGCACTCCCTGACGGCCCTCAGGATCATCTGCGGGTCGGGCTTCATCCTCTCCACCTCGTCCCGTGAGACGACGACGTCGACGTATCTCATCAGGCCTGCGACCTCGAGCGACCTCAGCGCCGCATCCCTCGAGTTGTTGGTGGCAACGGCTACGCTCACCGTCGAGCTTATCGACTCGAGAAGGGCCTTCGCTCCGTCCCTGACCTTCGCCTCTGCAGCCGCAGCAATTTCGAAGACCTTGAAGGTCGAGTCGACGATGCGGTGGACGGCCTCCTCGTGCCCATCGCCGTTCAGAGCTATGACCTCCGCGATTATCTCCGACAGCGGTCTAGATGTAGAGACCTGCGGAACCCTGAAGCCCGACGCGGCAAGCCTCTCCAAGCTGGCCTGCTTGGCCCTTTTGATCCACTCGTGCGGGAACTCCACCAGCGTCCCGTCGAGGTCGAGGATTACACACTCGAGCAACCTGGCCACCTGACTCCGGCTGCCCCTTAACCGTACTTACCCCCTTTCCTGTGCCGTAGATTAAGACTTATCATATAGCCTAACAACCATTTATTGAGCGGTATTGAGGCGTGTTGCTATCGTAGGCATCGGAATTACCAAGTTCGGTAGGGCTTCTGACAGGACGCTTCAGGAACTCGCGTTTGAGGCTGGGAGGGAGGCGCTAAAGGACGCCAACGTCGATCCCAAGGAAGTCCAGTTCGTTGCGGTCGGAAACGCTGGCGGCTGGAGCTCCGAGACCCTTCCCGCTGTCGTCGTCTCCGAGTACCTCGGACTCGACTCGCCTGGCCTCCTGAGGGTTGAGGCCGCCTGTGCTTCAGGAAGCGCCGCGATCAAGATAGCTCATGACGCTGTGGCTTCAGGTGCTGCGGACATAGCGATGGCGCTCGGCGTGGAGAGGATGAACGAGTCGCCCACTCCCAACGTCGTCGAGCTGATCGGCAGGGCCGGCAACTACTTCTGGGAGTTCGAGAACTTCGGCCTCACATTCCCCGGCTACTACGCGCTCTACGCGACGGCATACATGGACGCGTACGGAGCGACGGAGGAGGACATCGCAAGGGTCGCGGTGAAGAACCACTACTACGGTTCCCTCAACCCGAAGGCCCAGTTCCAGAGGAAGGTGACGCTGGAGGAGGTCCTATCGTCCAGGTACATCGCGTGGCCCCTGAAGCTCCTCGAGTGCTCGCCAATAACGGACGGCGCTGCTGCTGTGGTCCTCGCATCGGAGGAGGTAGTAAAGAGGCTAACCGACTCGCCGGTCTGGATCAAAGCGATAGGTCACGCCAGCGGTACTGCAAACCTCTCGAAGAGGCCCGACTTCCTCGGCCTAGAATCCGCGTACAGGGCCGCAAGGGCCGCCTACAAGAGGGCCGGCATAGATCCCGAGAGGCCGTACAAGCAGATCGACGTGGCGACGGTCCACGACTGCTTCTCGATCGCGGAAATACTCGCGTACGAGGACTTAGGCTTCGCACGGAGGGGTGAAGGGTACATGCTGCTGAGGGAGGACCAGACCTACATCGGCGGCTTAATCCCTGTCAACCTGGACGGCGGCCTGAAGGCGAAGGGCCACCCGATAGGAGCGACTGGTGTGGGAATGGCGGTGGAGGCGGTGAAGCAACTGACGCGTCGAGCCGAGAACGGTCGCCAGGCCGACATAAGGAACGGCGTCGCGCTGACCCACAACGTCGGCGGCACCGGTCACTACGCCTACGTCACGATCTACTCGGTCGACTGATACTTCCTTCAAGAGAGACGGTCAGGGCCTGAGGAGGACCTTCAGCGCGTTGGGCGAGGCAGCTTCCTCGAAGGCCTCCTTGTAGCCCTCGAGCGGATATACTCGGTCTATGAGGCGCCTCACATCAACCATCCTCCTTCTTAGAGCTTCGATGGCAGGCGGGAACTGTCCGCACCTCGATCCTACGATCCTCACCTCGTTCACGACGACAGGGGCCAGGTCGATTCTGTAATCGCCAGCAATAGTAGACTTGAGGACGATAGTTCCCCTCGGCCTGACGAGCTCGATGGCCGTTTTGAGTCCGGACTCCCTTCCTGTCGCTTCAACCACCACATCGTATCTCCCCTTGTCCTTCTCTGAGACCGAGGTGGTCGTCTCTATGCCCAGCTCCTCCAGGACCTTCAGCTTCCTCTCGTGCTTCCCGTAGACTCTGAGTTCCTGAACATGGTACCTCAAGACCTGTGAGATCAGGTTGGCGAGCCTACCGTCTCCTATTACGGCAGCCCTGTACGTCGGCTCGAGGTGAAGCTGCTCGACTATCTCGAAGGCTGCGGCCAGCGGCTCCACGAAGACCGCCTCCTCGTCGGAGACCTCGTCAGGGACGACGTGGAGGTTCTCGGCTGGGAGCCTGAGGAACTCGGAGAAGGATCCGTCGCGTCCCTTTATCCCCAGGACCGTCCTGTTCCTGCAGTGTCTTCTCAATCCGACCCTGCACATGTCGCACCTGCCACACGCCACGTTGATCTCTCCTACCACCCTCCTCCCCACCAGCGACTCGTCTTCGGCCTCCTCCACCACGCCGACGAACTCGTGTCCCGGAACTCCCCTGAAGCCGGCATACCCCTTCAGGATCTGTAGGTCGGTGCCGCATATTCCGGCGTACCTCACCCTCACCAGCGCCTCATCGCCTCGCTCCACGACGTGATCATCGATCAGCCTAAGAGACGTGCCGTCGAAGTAGAGGGCCCTGCACTTCATCTCATATCACCTCGGGGAAGACCGTACCGTATCCGATCAGTCGCAGGTAGATGCTGAGCGCCGCGAGCGTCAGCACAACCGCAGAGAACACCACGTCCCTCTTCCTGAACCTCAGCTCCAGCAGGAAGGTCCTCTTCCCCATGGGAACGAAGCCCCTCGACTCTATCGCCATCGGTAGCTCGTTGAACCTCCTCATCGTGGTGATGAAGAGGGGGACGATGATCGACGCCGAGTTCCTGAGCTTCTTGAAGAGGCTGCCCTGAGCGAGGTTAACGCCCCTGCACTGCTGGGCCGCGAGGACCGTGAGACCGTCGCCCACCATCGTAGGTATGAACCTGAACACTGCAGAGAAACCGAAGGCCACTGGGAAGGGAAGGCCGAGCTTTGTGAAGGCCAGCTCCAGCTCCTCTATTCTAGTTGTCGTCAACAGAAGAAGACCTGAGAGAACCATCGCGACTAGTCTGAAGGCCACAGCGAGGGCGTACATCAAGGACTCCTGCGTCACCGTGAAGCCCATAACCTCGAAGAGCGGTGTGGTCCCTCCTCTCCTGAACAGCGGCCAGAGGACGAGGCTCATGACCGCAAGCGAGAGGAGCCCGAACCAGAAGAGCTTGAGCCGTGACGCGACACCGGAGGCGAAGACGATCGCCAGAACGGATGCCAGCACGACCCCCGTGTAGAGCGGGTGGTTGAAGACCGATGACCAGACGAAGACGGAGACCACGAAGAGGAGCTTAGACCTCGGGTCGAGGCTGTGGAAGAAGGATTTGCGCTCAACATAGAGGACGTACTCCGGCAATCAGCTCACCTCCACCGACTCCACGAACTCCCTGACCGTCAGATATGTCGTCCCCAGCAACCTCCTCGAGATCTCGGTGACTGCGGGCGGCTCTATCTCGTACTTCCTGATGAAATCCCCCATCGAGAAGGCCTTCCTCGTAGGAGCGTCGAGGACCACGTTCCCGTCCGACATCAGGACCACCCTGTTGCAGTACTCGGCCACTACCCACATCTCGTGCGTGATTATTATGAACGTGGTGCCCTTCCTGTTGAGTTCCCGGGCCAGGTCCATGAGGGCCCTCGTCTCGCCGGGCGAGAGGCCGGTGCTCGGCTCATCGAGTATCACCACCTTCGGGTTGAGCGCGAGGACCGAGGCGACGGCTACCCTCTGCCTGTGGGCCTTCGGCAGGAAGAAGGGGTCCTCGTCGAGCAGCGCCGAGAGGCCGACCATCCTCGCAACCTCCTCCACCCGCTTCCTCACCTCCTCCTCGCCCATCCCTCGTGCCCTGAGGCCGTACGCGATCTCCTCGTAGACGCTTTTGGTGAATATCTGGTAGTCGGGGTTCTGGAAGACGTACCCGACCGTTACGGCCCTCTCCATGAGGTCCTGTGACGTGACGTCCTTGCCGAAGAGACGGACCCTGCCCCTTCCTGGTTTGAGGATCCCCATTATCGTCTGAACGAGCGTCGTCTTGCCGCTGCCGTTCTGACCGATCAGACCGACCATCTCCCCGCTGCGAACGGTGAGGTTAACACCTTTCAGGACCCAGTCTCCGCCGGGGTATGCGAACCAGAGGTCCTCCACCTCCACTGCAGGCTCTCTACTGTTCACCTCCTCCTCGGAGGGCTTCCTGAAGTTCCTGAGGGCCGGCATCCGCTCGAGGGCCTCTTCCACCGTCATCGGCAACGGTTTCGATCTCAGGCCAAGGTCGTGGAAGAGTTCGGCTGGCTCCGGCGGGTTGAGGCCCAGGCTCCTCAGTAGGTCCACCTCGCTCAGCACGTCCTCCGTCCCGCCCTCCATCACAACACGACCCGAGTCCATGAGGACGACCCTGTCGGCGAACTCGGCGACCTTGTCGAGGTGGTGGTCCACCATGACCAAGGACCTTATCGCACCCTCGTCCAATAGCCTCCTGACCACCGCGTAGACCTCCCTCTTCCCCCTCGGGTCAAGGTCGCTCGTGGCCTCGTCGAGTATCAGGACCTTCGGCTGCAACGCGAGCATCGAGGCTATCGCCAGCCTCTGCTTCTGGCCTCCGCTCAGCGCGAACGAGTACCTCTTCTCGAATCCGACGAGACCGACCAGTTCCAGACTCCTCCTCACCCTCTTCAGTATCTCGTCCCTCGAAAGGCAGAGGTTCTCGGGACCGAAGGCCACCTCCAGCTCGACGGTCGTCCTGAAGAGCTGCGACTCGTAGTCTTGGAAGACCATGGCACAGGACCTGCTTATCTCGCCGACCCGCTTCCCCAAGGTGCTCTTGCCGTCGACCGTCACGTTGCCTTTGAAGTCGTCGTAGGCGCCGAAGTTCGGTATGATGCCCGAGAGGACCTTGCAGAGCGTAGTCTTCCCTGCACCGGTAGGGCCGACGACGGCCACCACCTCACCCTCAGAGACCGAGACGCTGACGCCCTTGAGGGCGTAATCGTTGGCACCTCTGTATTTCACCCAGACGTCCCTCGCATCGACCAGTGTAGTCAACTCCTCAACACGAAAAGAAGGGACCATTATTGTATGTTATTCGAGCGGGTGGAGACCCTCAGTCCTTGGCCAGCAGCGCCATCCCCACGAGGAAGATCAGGAAGAAGATACCTCCGGTCACCAGAAGCGGTGCCCCCACAATTTTCACGTCGGGACCGAAGAAGATGGACTGTCCGACGCCGAGGCCGACGAGGATCGTCACCCATGTCCCTATGACCCCAGCGACGAAGACGAGGATCGTGCCGAGAACGTGGATGCTCTTCCGCTCCGCCGGAGTGTACTGGTAGCCCTTCATCACGTCCGTCCAGAGCCAACCTGCCCTCTTCGCCCTCGGGTAGACGAGGGCCATCAGGATCGGTGATATGATCCCTGCCGATATCAGCTCGTTGAAGAAGATGATGAAGGCCAGAGGCGTGAAGGGGACGAATCCCACCAGCTCCGTCCACAGCGGGATTATCAGGGCCACGACGCCTGCGTGGGTCAGTATCACGAACTCGAACTTCAGCAGGCTCGACAGGGTCCTGCAGTGGGGCTCCTCCTTGAAGACCCTGTGCCAGATCTTGTACGGAACGAGTCCTAAGAAAAAGTTGCCGACGAAGCCCCCTATGCTTCCTATCGTGAGCGCGCCGCCGAGGATGTCGAACCCTATCAGGTTCCCCACGGCCGATCCCCATGCAGCCGCAGGACCGAAGAGGAGGCTGGTGAAGGGAGGTATCGCGTTGCCAGGCCTAACAGCCGTCACGCCGGGTATTATCCAGATCGGCAGCGCGGCGAAGACGAAGAGCAGGGCCGCATAGAGGCCTGCGGAGACGATGAACGCCGTAATCATCTGTGTGTATCTCCACATGGAGAATAACTCTTTCACGGAATATAATCACCACATGGCTGTATAAATATTTTGGCACTGGGATTCCAATGCTATTGACGGTGTTGATTTTGACAATGCACGTGACGCCAATAACCTCTGCAGATCAGATGAAGCACAATAGTCGGATCTAGCAGACATTAGGCTTTCGTGGAAGAAAAATTCCCATTGCCGCACGGGTCTTTGGGCCGCAATAGACGTGGATACTAACGAGATATTGGCCGTATACGCAATTAAGTTCCTGAGGAAGGTATTGGATTCATGTGAAGATAAGCCAGTTATAGTAGCGGACAGAGGACCTTGTTACAGGTGGGCATTGGAGAGATTGGGGATAACCTACTTCCAAGAGACTTTTGATCTCTCATCAGGTGTTACGATCTCAAACTATTTATAAAGTTTTGAATTGCGGTTGGGGCTGAGGAAAAACCATTGAGTGTCAGCGGACTAATACAGAATGTGATGACGGTCTTAGGACTCATATCGTCCATTTGGTTAGCAAACTACGTGGTTTTAGCATTTCTAGCGTACTTGCACAAAACCCATAGACAGCAAAGGGTCGTAGTAAACGATTGGCCTCAAGTGTCGATACACGTTCCGATCTATAATGAAAGATATGTTGTGAGAAGGTTGCTGGAAGCCATCCTAAACATGGACTACCCTTCCCACAACCTCCAAGTAGTGATCGTTGACGACTCGACCGATGACACTTCTGAGATCGTCGAGGAGTTCGTAAGAAGCAACCCCAATAAAGGGATCGAAATAATCCACCTGAGGAGGCGATCGAGGAAGGGATTCAAGGCCGGTGCTTTGCAGGAGGCCCTGAAACTGACCAAGGGAGAGTTCGTGGCCATATTCGATGCCGACTACGTCCCTCCTAGGGATTTCCTGAAGAGGGTATTGCCGTATTTGCTTGCAGACGAGAGGGTTGGGGCAGTACAGGTCAGATGGGGTCATCTGAACGGCGGCTATTCCTCTCTGACCAGGGGACAGGCACTGAACTTGGACCTACACTTCGAGATTGAGCAGAGGGCTAGGTCCTCAGCCGGACTTTTCCTGAACTTCAACGGCACCGCTGGAGTTTGGAGGAGGAGATGCATCGAGGACTCGGGCGGCTGGAGACCTTTCCTGGCCGAAGACTTGGAGCTGAGCGTGAGGGCTTACCTGAAGGGATGGAAAATTCTGTATCTATCCGGTCCCCCATGTCCGGGTGAGGTTCCGCCCCAAATGGAGGCGGCAAAGAGGCAGCAGTTCAGATGGGCGTACGGCGCAATTGAGGTGGCACGGGTCCATCTATTGGATGTGATGCGGTCAAGGTTGGGTCTAGCTTCCAAGTTCCAGATAGCCCTCCATTGCACAAGGCACCTCCCCTACTTATTCTTCTTGATCGTCCTGCTGTTGACACCCATCGCAGTGTTGCTCCGCGTTCCGTCAGGCGGCATTTTAGCTTCGGCCTCCTGGGCCATCATCTCTGCCCTCATCGTCACCATTTCTCTCGGTCCGAAAAGGCTCAAGGATTTCCCTGAGATGGTTCTCTTCACGACTTCGATGACGTTGAACAACGCACGGGCGGTTCTCGAGGCGATATTCGGAATAAGACGTGGGTTCGCAAGGACCCCAAAATTCGGGGAAGGTGAGTGGAAACGGAAGAGATACGTGTTGCCTCTGGACATGCAGTCCTATGTGGAGCTGGCGCTGGGTGCCATAGCTCTGGTGACGGCGTTCTTCTCCTTACTGAAGGGGTTCTACGGTTATACACTTTACACGCTCATCGCTGGCGTCTCCCTCGTTTATGCAGGCGCACTCTCGATTCACCACGCACCGAAAGCTGGTGAGAGGAAGAGAAACCGGAAGGAGACAGTCCTCAAATGGTTGATAGTCGCGATGGTGACGATCACAGTCTTTTCAGCCGTATACGGTTACTCGCAGACCTACTACAAGCTGGACATAGCAAGTTCTTATCTAATCAGAGGTGCGTCGACCTCGGATGCGGATGAAATAGCGAACTATATTGAACGGGCCTTGGATCTCATACCACATGAGGGGAACCCTGTCTGGATCTTCCCCACTCCCAGGACCGATTTCGCGATGATCAGATCCGACCTAATGAGATTGCTTGAGACCGCGAGGACTCTTGCATTAGAAGGAAAAGGATCATCTACATATCAGCAAGGTGTGGACCAGATAAAAGACAGTTTGGTGAGAATCAAAGATCAGGTGATGGAGGCTGCCGTATTTTACTATGCAAGTCCTCAAGCACTACTGCTCTCTGCACTGTGGTTGGTAGCTTTCATAGTTTTGGTTCGCTTTTACATGATGGTACGGGGTAAGAGGGAAAAAGGAGATGACTACAACTAGCAATCGGCGGTTGTGGATAGTATATTATGCTTACCTGTTGAGCTCGATACCTGTTTTCTCTTGGTACGACCGGACTGTATTGCGTGCGGTTCTAAATCCATCATCAGATACCGCAGGGAACCTCGTCTTCTCGATTAACGGTACTGGGATCTATCCGTTCACGATCGCATCAGCAGCTCTCAGTGCGACCATCACAGTCGTCATTATCTGGCGGAGGGTAAGAGGTGTGTTAGGTTTGCTCACCGGAGTTTTGGTAGCAAGGGCCTCGATAGGGGCTATGATGGAGTTCTACGAGCTGACGTTCGTATCGATTGGCTACCTCTTTCACGGATGGAGGACACTTGAGGAGCACTTCCTCCCCAACCTCGATTGGACGTTGTTGAAGCTGGGCTACATCAGCACGCTGGTACCGTGGATCAGAAGGGAAAACATCAAAATGTTGTCAATACTGATGATTGCAACGCTACTCATTTTCTTCATTTGGGCAGTGATGGGCTACAAGCTGCCGGATTCAGGCGATGTAGTTGGCTATGCACTCAATGCGGTCACAAGGTCGCTGTTTTCCGTCATACCGACGTTAGCCCTGATGGACCTATTCTCACACGGTAAGAGACATCAAGAAAGCCCTCGTCCATGAGCAAGTCGATCCCGGCCCAGTTCAGGCGAGGTGGAAGGACCTCCCTACCAGCGAACACTTCTACACCGTCAGGAAGATCGAAGTGAAGGCTGATCCCTAAAGTCTTAGAGACCAGTACAGGACGCCTTGAGGGGCATCTCGTCCATGGGCGTAGCTTAAGGCACCTATCGCCGACCATCAATGTGTCGAAGAGCGTCCCAGCCAGCTCATTGGCCACTATCAACTTTCCCCTTCCGGTTTCCCTAGAGACTTTCAGTTCTACAACGTCCCCGTTGAAGCTGTAGTCGATAGTGCAAACTTCAATTCTTCCGTAAACTCTGTAGCGGGTACTGATTAGCAGCGATCTCAACCTCATGAGAGCCCTGAAGAACCGCTCTCCTTTCCCTCCTCTCATATAGAGGGGAGAGAGCGAGTCCCTGATTCTGCGGTGAAGTGGTGTGACGTCCAGCGCCCCCAAATACTTCCTTGCCAGGGCGTTGAGCTCGAAGGTCCTGGAGGCCCCACTCTCGGACACTACGTCGATGTGCTCCATGGGAAAGAAAGTCACACCTCCTAACCTGAGAACTACACCTCCTATCCCCATCCCCTCACCTGTTATGTCCATCCCTCTATAGCAGAGCCCTAGCCCCCTAGCGATGCCCGATATCTCCGTCGATCCCGGCCCCCTCGGCAGAAGACACGCTGTGATGGGACCGAGCGACCAGATCCCCTTGCAAATCTCAGCGTCCATGCCTGATCTGAGTATGACAACAATCCTTAAGCCTGTTACAAGGACACAAGTCCCAGATGACCACAGATCTTTTGTTGGTCTTCCCCTATTTCTTCGACGGCAGATCGAAGCACTGGCAGTTCCCTCCCCTCGGCATAGGTTACATAGCTTCCTATGTGAGGGAAAGAGGCTACAAGGTCAAGATATTGGACTGCACCTTCCTAAACAGAAAGGAAGCTGAGGAGAGGATTAGGAAGGAGAGGGCACGCGTCGTGGGGATATACAGCATGCTATCGATGGTCAGGACAGCAAAGGAGCTGGCAGCCCATGCCAGAGAGGTGAGCGAGCTCGTCGTGGCAGGAGGGCCCATGCCCTCAGCTTACCCGTCGATGTTCCTAGGCGCATTTGACGCCGTCGTTCAGGGTGAGGGTGAGATCACCGTAGCGGAGCTCTTGGACGCCATGGACGGAAGGTCAGAGCCTAAGTTCGGCAAAGTGAGGGGCGTCTGGCTCGCATCGCATCTGAACGGCGGCAAGGTCGAACATACTGGTCCGAGACCTCTCATTCGTGACCTCGACACGCTGCCTTTTCCTGCGCGGGACCTCTACGACCACCAGCTCTATCAGTCCTACTACAGAAAGAACTTCGGGTACACGATGACGTCCATGATAGCGAGCCGCGGCTGCCCCTTCTCGTGTGACTTCTGTTGGCGTCCCGATTACGGCAGGGTCTACAGGTACAGGTCTCCCGAGAAGATAGCTGAGGAGATGGAGGAGATAAGGTACAAGTGGAGTTACGAGAGGATCTGGTTCGCTGACGAGCTCTTCATAGCGAGCAAGAAGCACGTTCTGAGGTTGTGCGATGAGATCGTCAAGCGCGGCATAGACGTCAAATGGGAGTGCCTCTCCAGGGTCGATCTATTCGATGCCGAGATCGCAAAGGCAATGAAAAGGGCCGGTTGCTACAAGGTGATCTTCGGTCTGGAGTCAGGCGACGATTACGTGCTCAACGCCCTCATGAAGAAGAGGATAACTGTGGCTCAGTCCAAGGCAGCGGTAACAGCTGCGAAGAAGGCCGGACTTCAGGTAGGAGCCTTCTTCATACTGGGCTATCCCGGGGAGACAAACGAGACGATGCTCAAGACGATCAAGCTCGCCTCGAGCCTTCCGTTAGACTACTTCAGCATGACCATCCCCTATCCCTTGCCCGGAACAGGGCTCTACGAGAGGGTGAAGGACAGGATGGAGACGTTCGAATGGGAGAAGCCTATGCATGGATGGGATCACAGGCTCCTCTTCAAACACGACTTCTCATTGGAGAAGCTGAAGTACGGAATGTGGAAGGCGAAGTTTCAGTGGAAGCTCAGGAGGAAGCTCGGACCACTTTACCTCCTTCTGAAGCCCTACGAGTTATTTACGGATTGGAGGTTTAAGAGGATGGTCTGATATTGTTGACGTACTCCAGAAAAATTAATGAGCGTATTGACGCCGAAACACCATGAGTTAGCCCTACGGAGCTGCCAGCTGTCCTCTGATCTCCCCTGCTGGGAACGTTGTGGTATGGACATTGACATATGTGCTTCCCGACCTTATAGCAGCGATTAGGGAACTTAGATCTCCCGCTTTGAGGCCTTGGGTTGCGATTGCCACCACGTCTTCAGCTGTGATTTTCCCCGATATCCTAGTACCTGACGGAGGACACTTGGGTTTCGGGCCCCCGCAGAACCAAACAGCAACGCCTCCCACGTGACCGTCCTTGCCTATGTGGATGTGGGCAGCGGTAACGTTGACAAGACCGTAGTATACGAGCTCGTATTCAATGCTCTTCTCGTCTTCAGAAATCGTTACTTTAGCGAACCGAACCACTTGCTCACAACCGACGGGACTTCATTCCATCCGCTGAGGGTAGCCGTAAAGGTCCTCGCACCTGCGGCTGCGTTGGAGAACGATAGCAACGAAACAGACAGGGCAAGCAGCAGCCCTACGACGAGCACCACACCGACCACACGTCCCTTTATGCGCGTTGCCAGTTGAGGCGAGATAATAATCTTTCCGATCAACGCAGATTCGAATTGCACTTTTCTTAGCGTATCTTAGTTAGAGAGTTCAGAAGCCCGTGATTGCAGAGCGCATCTTTAAAGTTAGAGGGCAGCTGTTGCGAGCTAAGTTGAATTACCAACGTCTCCTGACCGGCTCCTGATTAAATAAGCGCTGCGTCTACTAAGATTGGTTTGGCAGTCTGGGAGGCTTGGGTCAAGAAGAGCAAGACGTTCATGAATTACGCAGAAAAGGACCTGCAGGAGGGGAGATTCGACTCTTCAGCTTTCTTTGCGCAACAATCCGCCGAATTGTTGCTTAAAGCTATCCTCTTGAAACGGACTGGTGCCAGACCTTACACTCACTCGCTAACGGAGTTGCTGGAATTAATAGCGCAGGTGTTTTCTGCGGAAATACCTGATGACGTTAGAGTATGCGCTCATATTTTGGAACGACACTACATAGCCTCTAGGTATCCTGATGCAGGGATCGGCGAGTATGATAAGTCTGATGCCCAAGAGGCTTTGCGTTGCCTCAAGAGGTTGATGGATTATGTCGGCGGACTGGGTGAGGATATCTAAAGCGTTAGAAGAGAAAAAGTGGGAGAGAATCGAAGAGTTGAGAATGCGATTTTGCGAAGACGCGTTGCTCGTCGTCTTGTTCGGATCGAGGGCCAGAGGTGATGCTACGGCAGTCAGCGACTACGATTTTCTGGTTGTGGTCGAAGGGGTGCGCAAAGAATTTCTACTAGAGTGGCCTGCTCAGATATTCATCTTCGGTCTAGATATTATTGGCGATGAGATACGCAATATGAACACAATAGTAATAGATGCTTTAATCGAAGGAAAGTTGATTTGTGGTGATGTGAAGCTGTTCAAAGATCTAAGAAATCTGGCACTGAACGAGATAAAAGGGCGCAGGTTAAAGAAGACAAAAATTGGCTGGGTTAGAGAATGAACAAGCCGAATTAATGGACCGATGCCTTTGTGTAGTAGCATAGGTTAAATAGGGTCGTCGTGAGATATTTCTTGGTCGCAAAAGTAACGTTAACCAAATAGACTAGCTGACGACCTTATGTTAAAATTGGGGCGGCATCACATGTTGAAAGCAGTCAGCAAAACATATGCGGCAATGATTATAAGATTAAGATACTGAACTAGGTTATAGTTGATCCAAAACTTTTCAAAAAGCCTAACCGTAGAACGAAGCAGACGATCAAAGCGAGGAGTGTCATTGCCGTTAATGTTGAAAGTGCGTGAATGCCTATCAGCATCATACTCTGTGTTATTGAACCAAAAATTGTATGAAACCTTGTGCACAACGCGGACATCAGCGGAATTAGGGTGAAGAAAGTTCCGTGCATAGTTCCGAGCACCATACCAACGTAGACCAATTCCAACCCCGTCCTCCTCAATCCCATATAGGGATGGGAGGGCCTCAGGAGCTTGTATATGCCGAAGGACATGGCGGAGGCTGATGAAAGGGCAACGGCTCCTTCTCTCAATGGTAGAGCTGCCGCTCGTCTCAGGGGCCATGTTAACGTATGGCAGGCTTCTGGTGGCAGCCTCGATAGCCCTGTTATGGCTCAACCAGTACTACCTGTACAGGAGCTGGGTTAATGGAACTGATAGGAACGCAAGGAAAAGGAAGCTTGAGTTAGGGTGGGCCTCCGTATCCTCCTCCTGTTGTTGAGGTGAAAAGCCGTGGTGGGCTGTTGCGGAGGCTCCATTGCCGGATCGCATAGAACGAGCAGCCGAAAAGGGAGTTCTGAACGTAAGAAGGTTGAGGGGAGTACAGATAAAGCGCGACCGATCGTCATAGCAGGTCTCCTCTGTTGCCTGCTGCTGATAGGGGTCCTTGCGTTAATGGGCTTCTTGAGCGCAGGCTCTCAAGGCGGATCGACCGCTACCGTCCCAACTGTGATCGGAAGACAGGCGAAGACCATCGATACCGTCCCAGCTGCGGAGAGCCCGAAAGTCGGCCCATTTCAGGGGATGAAGGCACCAGATACTGCCTTCGTAACCGTCGACGGTAAAACGCTCAGGCTTTCGGAGCTCAGAGGAAGGTTCGTGGTCATCTGGTTTATGGCAGCGTGGTGTCCAAGCTGTGCCGCAGTAGGTCCCTTGATAAAGGATGCTGTGAAAGGGCGAGCTGACGTCGCCGTAATCGTGGTGGACCTGTGGACGCGTTAAGTGCTGAAGCTGGCAGGGCTTGAGGGCCGTCCTGGAGTGCCCCCACCTGAGGATGCGGACGTTCTGTCTTCCTTCATATCTCTATGGGGTGACACAAGGATGGTACTTGGTTCTGGACGAGACGGGCGAGCTCACAAAAAGCTGGAGGATTGCATACGTTGACACGACGTTCGTAATAGATCCTAAGGGGAACGTTGAGCTGAGGAGCGACGGCCCCGTTACACCGCACAGTTATCAGCGGCCCTCTCGTCTTCTACCAGCCCTTAACCGCTCCCGGGTCTGCTTCTCCCACCACGGTATCTCGATCTCCTCACCCCTGAGCTTCCTTTCGAAGGCATCAGCACACTCCTCGCTGGAGAAATAGTACCTGCCTCCGCCTATCTCCCTAATTACAGGTTTCTCGACTATTAGGGCATGGCAGAAGTCACACCTTATCCTGATCGCCTCGTCGGGGTACAAAATTGCTCCGCATTCCTCTTTGAATGTGTTCGAGACGATCAGGACTTCGACGTCCACAGCCCCTGATACCCTCTCGTGGACGAACCTCGTTATCTCTCCGATCTCCCTCAACTCCACCTTCAGGGCAAGATTATAGGAGCCTGCGAGCGTATGGACCTCTTTAACCGACTCGAGTTTTCCGAGCTCCTCCGGCAGATTACCAAGGCGGTCTGCTGGGACTTGCAGAGGATCAGGGCCCTAACCCTTTCAGCTATCCTTGAAGGGTCCACGATGACGGTAAACCCCTTTATAACACCGAGGTCCACCAGCCTGTCGATTCTGGCCCTAACTGCAGGGATGCTTAGACCCACCTTCGAGGCCAGTTCCTTTAGGGGGACCCTGGCATTCTCCTGAAGCGTCCTCAAGATCTCAACGTCTATCCTATCGAGTTTCAGCCGGCGATTTCCAGCGACCACCGTCAGTTCCCAAGCGGCAGGCGAACTATAAGCTTACGCAACTTAACGCTGGTCGCAATTTGCACTCCGCCTCTTCAAGAAAACTTGCAGCATCTCCATCGTTTCTACTGATTTCCCTACGTTCCCCATTTTTGGAGTTCATGTGTTTGCAGAACATCTTCACCCTGTTCCTATCTCAGAAGTCCTCTCGAAGGTAGGGAATTTCACCCGTTTGCTCTTTCCTTCCATTATTCCCCACGGTCCCGAGTCTCAATGACGCAGCTACAAGGACTATGTTCTGGGGGAAGGCAAGCGGATAACCTGAGATTATCATGAAAAGGGTTAGGATAGCGGCGGATGTAAGAGCTGTAAGGGTTCTCAGCCATCCCAAAATAATCATGATAGCCAATGTTATTTCCAGCACGAACAACAGGAAAACGCTGTTCTCTATTCCAATCGGGCCCGCAATCAACAATGCCCTTTCGTTGCTGGAGATGTAGGATATGAAGTGTTTTGGATTCCTCAAGGCATCTAAACCCCACTCCACAAACGGGTAGGCAATCCCTCCGCGAAGGAGCAAGTCGTTGATCCGTTTCAAATGTGGGATGCCTTTGCGGGGAAATAAGGGGATCGTTTCCTCAACTGCAGCCACTAACGAGATCAAGAGTATGCCGATGGTCTGAGGTTCAGCCAGAGGAGCAAACGGTTTCAGCCTGACAGAATAGTACAAGGACATTATGACGGACATGATATAACCTGCCAATCTGATCCTCCTCAGCACAATTGTGAGACCCGAGACGAGGTGAAGGGTTGCGAGCAAATCGGGAGGAGGCAATCTGGGATGAAGACCGATCCTCGGATCTACGAGCGACGCTATGCCCCACAGGAAGTTCACTGCGGCCAAAGAAAATGGAATCAGCTCACCCCTCATGTCGTTTTCCACCGTTCCGGATCTCCTTGAGCTCCGAAATGTAGAGGACGTAGAAAACGACGGACGAAACGAACCTGATCGAGATCCTCGTACCCTCAAAATCCTTGGTGAGGTTGTAAAGGTCGATGGCCACGGTGGGCCAAATGGGGTAAAGGAGCTGGGGGACCGAGTAGTTGAGGGCCGAATAGGCGAGGAGTGTCGCCCATAACCGCGTTTTGATGGGCCTGCCGGAGTACAGGTGTATTAGCGATATGGGGAGAATGAGGTTTTGCTCGGAGACCCGCGACCTAGCGAGGATGAAGGCGGAGGATCCGAGGAGGGCCGCCCAAACCATATCCTTACGGCTCCTGGGCCTCTTCAGCGCGACATAGCCTGCAACAGCGATCAACGCGGCGATCCAAGGCGCGCTGACCAACTCTCCGTATGGATTGTAACCTCGCTCGTAGCTCCAACCGTAGAACAGCTCGAAGACGTTCAACGGGTTGAGACCGCCAGCCTCCCTGAACCAATTACGCAGACCAGAAGATGGAACGGACAAATCCCAACCGAGGAGGACGAACGGCATCGTGAAGATCAGGACCGAGACCGTGGAGAACGTAACCATGAACCGAGCTCCCCTCTCGATCCCCAAGTACGCCAACACAGCTGGAATCAAGCCGAGCGCTATGGGCTTTACGTTGACAGAGACGCCCAGAAGGATCCCTGAGAGGGTGGGACGATTTATCGAGATGAGCGACAAAACGGCGAGAAGCGTCGCGACAGCGTCAGGCTTCCCCCACAGGACGGTGATCAACAAGACGGCCGGGTTGACGAGGTAGAACTCTGCACCCGGAACCCCCAACCTCCTAAACAGG
>Ga0272447_1001175_pt1 | contig 17162 bp, 16 predicted proteins | sample YNPCB0133_FD_194589 | JGI IMG/M metagenome (GOLD analysis project Ga0272447, IMG submission 194589) | Hot spring microbial mat communities from Yellowstone National Park, WY, United States - YNP-CB-013-3 | ecosystem: Environmental > Aquatic > Thermal springs > Hot (42-90C) > Sediment | place... | reverse complement strand
CTTTTACCCTTGCCGCTGTTTGTGCTTTGGGTTGGCAGGACAAATGACCATCACCCGGCCACGGCGGCGAATGACTCGGCACTTTTCGCAGATTCGTCGGACGGAGGGCCGCACCTTCATGGCTATCCTGCCAAAACCAGCGAATATCCATTCTACGGTCACCGGGACAAGCTGTCAAAAATTGTTTGGGCTTTCTCGGTGGGTTGGCTATGCTGGTTGGGCAAAGGAGCAGAGCAGGGCTGGGGATCAAATGCGCTGGCAGTGGCTGGTTGTGGTGGGCGGCCTGCTAGGTCTGGGATCTGCAGTTTGGGCCCAGGAAATGCCGGTGGCCTCTCAAGACGCTGCCGGGCCCCTGACGGTGGAGAAGTTGTTACCCCTGCCCAGCTCGGCGGATCGCATTGACGGCGTGCCGGAGCGGGGGTGGCTGGCGGTGGGGCTGCTGGAAGCCCAGGCGGTAATGCTGCTGGAGGGGTCGAGCGGGGATCCCCTGTGGCAAGTGGCGGTGGGCTTTGCCCCCAGCGTGGTGCGGGTGGATGCGGCCCGGCAAGTGGTCTATGCCTCTGGCCTCGAGGCTCCTGGGGTGGTGGCCCTCGATCTGCCAACTGGGGAGCTGCTCCGGACTTATGAACTGCCGGCAGGAGTCTTGGATATGGCTGTAGATCCTGCCAGGGGACGGGTTTTTGCCTCCCTGCCCGCTGCCCAAAGCTTGGCGGTGATCCATTGGGGGGAAGCGGAGCAGCCTCAGGCTCGCCCCTTGCCGCTGCCCGGCCCTCCTTTGGCTTTGGCCTATGACGCCCGGCAGGGAGTGCTATTTGTGGGCCTGGGTGGCGGGGATCCCCTCAGTGTGCTGGTGGTCAACCCCGACAATGGCGAGCTGCTGGCCCGCTGGCGCGGCGGCCATACTCCAGAGGCGATGGCTCTGGATGCCCAGCGGCAACGCCTGGTGGTGCTCAACTCGGGTAGCCAAGAGCTGACCGTGCTGGATCTAAGCCGCAGCGGCAAGCTCCTGCAGCGAGTTGGCCTAGATTGGCGGCCGACGCGGCTGGCCCTTTCCCCCGATGGGCGCTGGGCCTACGTGAGTGCCCGCAGCAGCGACCGCCTGCAAATTGTGGATCTAGAGGCGGGGCGACTGGTTACCTCCCTACGGCTGGAGAGACAGCCGACAGGCTTGGCGATGCTGGGCGATGGGGATCTGTGGGTGGTGGCGGCAGGGATCCCAGCTCTGCGCCGTCTAGAAGCGCAAGTGGGCAAGAGCAAGACGGAGGCCCGCCAGGAGGAGCTTCCCTCTGCAGGCCAGTGCGGTGTGGTGACGGGACGGGTGCTGGATATTGCCGGCCAGCCTGTCCAGACTGGGGTTGTCCGCCTTGCTGCCACCGCCACCCAACCCCAACAGACAGTTCCCATTGCCGCCGACGGCACCTATGTCTTGCCAGAGCTGCCGGCGGGGCTGTACCTGGTGGATGTGGAGGTGCCGGGGTTTCCCCCCACTAGCACCCAGGTGGAGGTGCGGGCTGGTTTTGTGTCCACCCAAAACATTCGCCTGCCGCCAGGGCAGCCGGCCCACCAGCCGGAGGGCATTGGCCTGTTGCCGGATGAGCCGGTTTACTCGGATGAGCTGGCCCGGCACCTCAGCGTTGCCCTTCAGGAGCTGCAGCCACAGCGGCCCGTGATCCTCCTAAAGGGACCGCTAGGGCCAGATCCCCGCTTTGAGCCGCTCCTGCCACTTGTCCAGGGCCTAACCTTGTTGGATCGGGATGAGCGCTACACCGCCGACTTGGCCAAGCTGAAGGCCATCGGCGACGCCCTCGGCTTGCGCTACATTCTCCTAACCCACCTGCAAATCTCGCGGGACTACAACCGCCAGGGCAGCCCGCTGCTGAATATGGCCCTGCGCGTGCTGGCGCCGGCAATCCCGGTGGAGATCCCCAACTTTACCCCTAACCAGCTGCGCAGCCGTGGTGTGGTGGTGGTGGTGGACTTGCAGAAGGATCGGCCAGGGGATCGGGCTCGCTACTACGAGGCCTATGGGCGGGATGACGTGGGCGGGGAGCCGCTGTTTGAAGATGCAGCGGCGGGCCTGTTTCGGCTGCAGGTGCGCAACATGGTGCCCCTCTTTATCCAGCAATGGCAGGCCAATAACCCCTTTGCTGGGTAAACTACCCCACGGCTAAATCTGGGGGCTGCCGCGCCGCCTCCTTCAGTGAGGAGCTTGCCTGTGGAGAACCCCCTGCAATTGGCGGACGTCGTCATGGCTGTTCTCGTTTTCCTTTTCTCGCTGCAGCGCAGGATTGGCCGGGGCGGCCTGGCGCTTGGCAGTTGGCTAGCCCTGGCTGCGGAAGTCTCGGCCCAGGCTCTGGCCACCCCCCCTCTCCCTCTGACGGCGTTGTTTCCCCACCGGGATCAGGCGGAATCCCAGGCGCGTCTGGTGGGGCAGGTGAGCAACAGCCTGGGGCAGCCGGTGGCCGGGGCGCAGGTGCACTTAGAGGGCTTGGAGAACCTCGCTCAGCCCATCCAAACGGACGAGCAGGGCGCCTTCGAGCTCAACCAAGCCCCGGCTGGGCGCCGGCTGCTGACGGTGTGGCACCCCGATTACGAAAAGGCAGAGCAGGAGATCCTGCTGCAGGCAGGCCTGACCACCCCTGTGGAGGTGGTTTTGCAGGTGCCCCTCCGGCCCCAGCCGCGGCGTCGCCTTGGCATTTTGGGGGTGGGAGGGCTGGACCATACCCGGCTTTTGAGCCAGCGCCTGGCCATAGAGGTGGTGCGCCTGGGCCTAATCCCCAACACCGAGAAGGTGGTGCCCCTGGACAACCGCCGCCTGCAGCCGATCCTGCGGCAGGTGGGCTGGCCCATCTACGAGCTGTTTGAGTGGGATCGCCGCAAGCCAGAAGCGGTGAGCCGGTTTTTCGACTACCTAGGCCTGGAGGCCATTGTCATCGCCCGCGTCGATGTCCTCACCCGCCCGACTTCGCCCACTGAGGTAAGCCTGCGCTCCCGCAGCCGCCTGGAGCTGTGGAGATTTGACGAGCAGGGCAACCTTGTGGCGGAGGTTCTGGCGGAGGCTAGCCGCAACCAGGTGGAACGGGGCAACCTCAACGCCGACGACCTGGCCCAGCTCTACCAAATCCAGGTCACGCAAATGGCCGCCGAAATTGGATCCCGCTGGAAAAAGAACCACCCGCTGGCTTCTTACCTAGAGCTGACCCCAGGCGAGGCCCCAGTGCCACCTTCGCGCCTGGATACGGCCGTGGAGCTGGTCATTCCCCCCTCCTAGGGGCTTTAACTGGGGGCTGGCCTAGCAACGGCGGCAGGTTAAAGTAGCACTGAGGATCCCTGCTGACGTCTCCTGCCCATGGCTTCACCCCACCAACCCGCAAGGCCGGAAGGGGATAAGCCCCTCCTTGCTGCCTCTGACCCTGAAGGGGTAGCCACTGGCAACTTGCCCCCAGAGGCAGCAACTGCCGCTCTGGCTGCAATTGGGTCCGCAGGAGAGCGCCGCTGGCTGCTGGGGGGAGCGCTTGGGATCTTTCTGATGAGCCTGGGGCTGCGCCTATGGCGACTGGCCGAGTTGCCGGCGCCGGTGTTCGACGAGGTGTATTTCCCTCAGTTTGCCCAAAATTACCTCGACAGCAAGCCCTTCTACGACGTACATCCGCCCCTGGGGAAGTACTTCATCGCTCTCAGCATCCAACTCTTTGGCCGCAACGAGTGGGGCTTTCGCCTAGCTACCGCCTTGTGCGGGTCCTTGATTCCGCTTTTGCTGGCTGGCTTGGCCTATCGCCTCACCTACCACGTGGGCTTTGCGCTCCTAAGTGGGGCTCTGCTGCTCACGGACGGGGTGTTTCTCGTGGAGTCCCGCTTTGGCCTGATTAACGTGTACTTGGTTGCCTTTGGCCTGGCGGCCTCGATTTTGCTCCTAAGCGGGCTGGAACGCCGCGGTTGGCAGCGGACTCTTCACCTCACCGGCTCCGGCATCCTCCTGGGGGCGGCGGCTTCTGTGAAGTGGAATGGCCTCTGGTTTGCTTTCATGTTTGCCCTCCTGGGGATCCTGGTCTGGGGGGTGGTCTGGCTGCGCCCGCAGTGGCTCCCAAGGCTGGGGATCTTGAGCCAGATCCGCCACCTGCGCTGGTGGCACTATGCCTTTTGCTTTGGCCTTGCGCCGCTGGCCTTTTATGCCCTTCAGTGGATCCCACACCTGCAGCTCAACCCGCAGCAGGGGCTGACGCTGGATTGGAGCTGGACTGGGATCCAGAACTACTTTCGCTCTCTAGTGCTCATCAATCAGGCGGTTTACAGCGGGCACCTGCATGCTGATCTTGTGGTCGATGAGAACACCCCCGTCCACCCCTATTGCTCCACCAGCTTGCGCTCCCTGGTGGCCTGGTTCCCGGCGCTGCGCCCTTGGCTGACCACCCCCTTGGCCTCGGCAGGGGCCTGGTCTTGGCCAATTATGGGCCGCCCGGTGGGCTACTACTTCAGCAGCCAGGGCAACCTGTGGCGAGCAGTCCATGGCCTGGGCAATCCCTGGCTGTGGTGGCTGGGGACAGGCTCGATCCTGGTGCTGGTCTGGCGCGGGATCCGCCGCTTCCACGGCCTGGAAGCCTTTATCTTAATTGGCTACGCGGCCAACTACCTGCCCTGGTTCCTCGTCAGCCGCTGCGTCTTCATCTACCACTACATGAGCGCTCTGGCATTCAGCACCCTGGCCCTGGCCTGGCTGGTGCTGCTGGGCTGGCGGCACTACCGTCGCTTCTGGCGGCGGGTGAGCTGGATGGCGGTGAGCTTGGTTTTGGCGTCTTTTCTCTTCTTCTTCCCTGTTTGGTTTGGCCTTCCCCTCAGGCCAGACCAGTTTTATGCGCGCATGTGGTTCCGCCCCACCCCGACACCGCTCTTTTGCTTTAGCCCCCAGGCCTGCGAGCGAGCACCCCTACGCCTGCCGCCTGTTCCTGGCTTGAACTGGATTTGAGGGGGGCATGGTAAGCTTTGGGCAGTTTGTCTAGGAGAAGCTGGGCTTCCTTGCCGGAAGGCGGGGTGTGGTTTGTCAAGCGCTTGTGGTGGAGGTAGTGGTAACCTATGGCTCGATCCTGCCCGCGTCCTGCCAACTCTCCCCGCCGTTACCCTGGCCAGCCGGTTCCTGTCGGCGTCATCGGGGTCGGCAACATGGGCCAGCACCATGCTCGCGTCTTTAGCCTGATGAAGGACGTGCAAGTGGTGGGCGTGGCCGACATCAACGTGGAGCGGGGCCTGGATGTAGCCAGCCGCTATCGAGTCCACTTCTACGAAGACTACCGGGAGCTGCTGCCCCACGTGGCCGCCGTGGCCATCGCCGTTCCCACCGTTCTTCACCACGAGGTGGGTATGGCCTGCCTGGAGGCGGGGGTACACGTGCTCATTGAAAAGCCCATTGCCGCCAGTATTGCCGAGGCAGAATCCCTGGTCAACCGCGCCGCCGACTGCAATTGCATTCTGCAGGTGGGACACATCGAGCGCTTTAGCCCCGTCTTTCAAAGGCTGGGGCAAGTTTTGCAGCGCGAAGAGCCGCTGGCTTTTGAGGCCCACCGACTCAGCCCCTATTCCGACCGGGCCAGCGACGTGTCGGTGGTGTTTGACCTGATGATCCACGACATCGACCTGTTGCTGGAGCTGATCCCTTCCCCTGTAACCCAGATTACTGCTAGCGGCAACCGCGCCTCCAACTTAGGCTATCTCGACTACGTCACAGCCACCCTCACCTTTGCCAACGGCGCCATCGCCACCCTCACCGCCAGCAAGGTTACCCACCGCAAGGTGCGCACCATCGCCGTCCACTGCAAAAATGCCCTCGTGGAAGCCGATTTTCTCCACAACGAGATCTCGATTTACCGCCAGGGAGGCGGCAGTAGCCACGACTACGGCCAGGCGCCCTACCCGCGGGAGGGCCTTATCGAGAAGGTTTATATCGAACCTATTGATAAGCTCCATGCCGAGCTAGAGCATTTCATCAACTGTGTGCGGGGCGGTAGCCAGCCTTCGGTGGGCGGGGAGCAGGCCCTAAAGGCCCTAAAGCTGGCCTCAGAGGTGGAGCGGATTGCTCTAGATGGCTGTGCCTGGCGCGAAGCCAAGCCTCGCTGCAGTTTCTTGCCGTAGCCTCCTAGGGGAAGTAAGGAGAGCCAAAGCCTTGGTAGGAAAAAATCTAGCTTTGGCAATGGGCGGCGTGGCAACAGGGATCTTGGCCGGCCTTTTGGGTATCGGCGGCGGCACGATCCTGGTGCCCTTGCAGGTCAGCTTGGGGATCCCGCCGCTGCAGGCGGTTGCCACGAGCAACTTTTCCATGCTCCTCACCTCCCTAGCAGGCAGCTTCCAAAACTGGCGCAGGGGAATGCTGGATCCCAAGCGGGTGATTCTGCTGGGGATCCCGGCTCTGTTCACAGCCCAAGGGGGGGCAATCCTTGCCAGTCACCTGCCCGGCTATCTGTTACTAGCGGCCTTTGGGGTGCTGTTGCTAGCGAACATTTACCTGGTGGAGCTGGGCAAAACCGCGGTCGCCCACGCCCAAGGGTTGGGGAGGCCAGGTGCTGCGGCCGGCAGGACGAAGTCCCCCGATGCAGGGAAACTCGGCAACCGCTCTGCTATTAGGATCCCGATGCCTCCCTGGCTGGCCCGCATCCTGACCGGGGGCGCTGCCGGCTTGTTGGCGGGGCTTTTCGGCATTGGCGGTGGCATTATCCTGGTACCGCTGCAGATCCTGCTGTTGGGGGAAGCCCTCAAGGTGGCCATCCAAACCAGCTTGGGTGTGATTGGGATTACAGCCGCTGCTGCCACCTTCGGCCATGCTGGCCTGGGCGATTGGATGGCGAACGCCCTGGGCTTTGGGGAGGGCACCCTCCGCCAGAACGTGCTCTGGATTCCCGGCCTCATCTTGGGGATGGGGGGATTAGCCGGCGTTCAGGTCAGCACCCGCCTCTTGCCCAGATTGCCCGAGGCAGTGGTCAGGCTACTGTTGCGCAGCTTTCTGGCCCTGGTTTCTCTCTACGTTTTTTGGCAGGCCTGGCAAAGCTACGAATAAATCAGGTTGCCTTGGCCAAGCAGATCCCTGTAGTTCTGCTTGCTGAGGTCATGGACAGGGTAGCTGCCAAAAAGTTTGAGGATCTCGGCAATGGCCTCCAAGGCCGCAATGACCTCATCAGGCAGATAGGGTTGGCCGACCGGGTTTTCCAGATCGACAAAGAAGACGTAGGTTCCCGCCGATTTCTTGGTAGGACGCGACTCAATGCGCGACATGTTCAGGCCCCGCTCGGCAAAAACTTGCAGCGGCTTCAGCAGCGCTCCTGGCACATTGTGGGGCAGGCTAAAGGCCAGGGAAGTGTGGGATCCCCCCGGTGAAGATCCGCAGCGGCCCACCACCCAAAAGCGGGTGGAATTGTCCGGGTGGTCGTTGATTGGGCAGGCCAAGACCGGCAGTTGGTAAAGCTCTGCAGCCCGCTCTGAGGCGACGACAGCAGCTTTGGGCTGGCTTGGCAGCCGCTCCAGTTCTTCGGTGGTGGAGCGGGTTGGGATCAAGGTGGCCTGCGGCAGGTGGGATCGCAACCAAGCCTGACATTGGGCCAAAGCTTGCGGGTGGGAATAGACCTGCTCAATCTGCTCTAGCCGGGAGGCACAGCTGATGAGGGCATGGCGAATTGGCAGGATGAGCGCCTGGCGAATGCTTAGCCCTTCCAGTTGCCAGAGGGCATCTAGGGTCATCGAGACGCCGCCCTCGACGGAGTTTTCTACCGGCACCACTGCCCAGGCCTGCTCGCCGGCAGCCACCGCTTCCAAGCAGGCGCTAATGGTGGGGTAGGGCACCAAGGGGTGGGATCCCTGGCTGTGGAGGTGGGGCTGCTCGGGACAGGCCAGCAGGGCAGCCAACTCCGTATAGGTTCCGGCAGGGCCTAGAAAAGCCACTGGCGCAGACGAGACGATGGAGTCCATCCCTTCAGCTTTCTTGTTCAGGATTGCTGTGGGCTAGCTCTAACTCTACCGTCTTGGCGTTGCGCAGCCGCAGGGGACAGTCAGGTTCTGGACAGAGAGGATTGGCCGCCACCCGCTCCATGGCCTTGGTCACTTCCAGGCGAATTTGCCTCTGCAACTCCTGATCCGCCTGGATAGCCTCTAGGGTGTATATAGAGCCTTCAAAACTAGTAGTGTAGCGGGGCTGGAGGTTGTTGAGGGCCAGCGCAGCGGCATCGTGACAGAATCTTTCGCACAAGCAGTAGCGCTGCTGGCTTTCCATGAGCAGCAGCTCGTTCACCATCTCCAGAACAGCCCGCTCCATCTGATTTTCCAGTTTCTTCAGAGGTTTGCGTGCTTCCATGGGTGGGATCCCCTCGCCGTTGTTTTCGTTGTCTTAAAAGTCTTATAAAGGCTTAAGGCCGCTGCCAACCTCTCTGGAAAAGTTGCCGCTCTTTGGCTGGGAAATAACTTCTCCCGCTTTCCTTCCTTCACATAGAGATGGGACTCGGGACTTGTGTTCCCAGTTTCGGGAGCGCTTGCACCTAACGTACCCAAAAGCAACGCGGTTATCAACTTGCGTCTCAAAGGGTCTGGGGGGGAAGAACTAGTCGCCCGGCCAGGGAAGTCCGACCCTAGATTCCCGGGTCAGCCTCCTGCTGCAACCCTGCCTTAGAGCCTTGCAAGAAGCCGGCCATACTAAGCCTCCCCTTCCGGCGGCTGGGAGTGTCACTCTATCTCTAGGGGACTGGCGTCTCCTGCGCTGCAGCCCTCAATCCGTCGTCCTAGACTGCTACTGGAGGATTGCTATGACCACACGGGTAGCCATCAATGGATTTGGTCGCATTGGCCGCTCGTTTTTGCGAGCGCTGCTCTCCCAGCCAGAGCGGGGGCTGGAGGTGGTAGCGGTTAACGACCTAACCGAGCCGGAAAATCTGGCTTACCTACTCCAATTTGACTCTGCCTACGGCCGCCTGCCCCAGACGGTGAGCGTTGCCGATGGCCACCTGCACGTCGGCAGCCACAAGATCCGAGTTCTGGCAGAACGGGATCCGGCGCAACTGCCCTGGAAAGATCTGGGCGTCGAACTGGTCATAGAGTCCACTGGCCTGTTTACCAAGCGGGAGGGAGCAGCCAAGCACCTGGAGGCTGGCGCCAAAAAGGTGATCATCTCTGCTCCTGCCAAGGGTGCCGACCTAACAGTGGTGATAGGGGTCAACGACGACCAGTACGACCCCGAGCGGCATCACATCGTCTCCAACGCCTCCTGTACCACCAACTGTCTGGCGCCGCTGGCCAAGGTCTTGCTGGATCGCTTTGGCATCGAGACGGGCTTTCTCACCACGTGCCATGCCTACACCGCCACCCAGGCCATTGTGGATCGCCCGGATCCCAAGGACTATCGCCGGGGCCGCTCGGCGGCGGTGTCGATTGTGCCTTCCACAACAGGGGCAGCTACGGCAGTTGCCGAGGTCTTGCCTGCCCTGAAAGGGAAGATGGACGGCCTAGCGCTGCGGGTGCCCACCCTAACCGGCTCGATTGTGGACTTTGTGGTGCGCACTGAGCGGCCCATTACCAAAGAGGCGGTTAACCAAGCTTTTGTCGAGGCTGCGGAGGGGCCGATGCGCGGGATCCTGGCCATTGCCCCGCCGCACATTGTCTCGGCAGATATCATCGGCGATCCCCACTCTTCAATTGTGGATCTGGAGTCGACGATGACGCTAGGGGATCGCACAGTGAAGGTGCTCTCCTGGTACGACAACGAATACGGCTACGCCTCGCGGCTGGTGGATCTGGCAGCCAAAATGGCGGCTGCACTGTAGAGCTTTAGTCCCAGCCTAGGTCGGTGCGCTCGAGCCAGGAGCTATCCAGGGCAGCCAGCGCCTCGGCTGCGGCTATGCCGGTTTCCGGGTGGCGCCAGTGGGGATTGATTTCGCACAGGGGGGCCAGGACGAAGGGGCGCTCCATCATGCGAGGGTGGGGCAGGGTCAGGGCGGGGCTGTTGAGAATCCAATTGCCCATGGCCAGCAGATCCAAGTCCAGCGTTCTGGCCTCCCAGCGTATGCGCCGCACCCGCCCTGCTTCCTGCTCGATGGCCAGCAGCGCCCTGAGCAACTCCAGGGGGGATTGGTAAGGCGGAAAGGGATCCAGGGCCACCACGGCGTTGAGGTAGTCGGGCTGGCCCGGCGGCCCTCCTTGGGCGGGGCTGCGGTAGAGGCTGGAGCGGGCCACCACCTCTCCCAGACGCGGCAACTTCTGCATGGCCGTGCGCAACTGCTGCAGCGGATCCCCGAGGTTGCTCCCCAGAGCTATGTAGGCCAGGTCAGGCTTCATGGAAGCGCAGAGCGACGGCGGACGATCTCCACGTACACATCGTCAAACAGCCCTGGCAGGGGGGCTTGCGGCTTGTGCACCCGCACCGTCAGGGCTTCCACCTGGGGATAGCTCTGCCACAGCCGCTCGGCAATCCGGTCTGCCAACGTCTCCATCAACCGGTAGCGCTGCTGGGTCACCTCTTCCCGCACTGCCTCGTACACCTGGGCGTAGTCCACGGTGTGGGCCAAGTCATCCTCTTGGGGAACCAAGGCAAGCTGCAGCTCCACATCCACCACAAAGCGCGCCCCCAACAGGGCCTCCTCAGGACGATAGCCGTGGTGGGCATGGAAGCTAAGACCCCGCAGCACCAGCCTAGTTTGGCTCACAGTGCAGCCCTTCCCAAGCCGCTAGAGCGGAGACATGAGCAGGGACGTTGTGCGCCCGCACCAGGGTAGCGCCCCGGCTGGCGGCAAAGAGGTGCACGGCTACGCTGGCGCTATCCCGCTCTTTGGGCACAGCAATGCCGGAAAGCTGGCCGACAAAACTTTTGCGCGAGGCTCCCACCAAAACGGGGTAGCCATAGGCCACTAGCCGCGGTAGGGCTCTGAGGAGGGCAATGTTCTGCTCGGCGGTTTTGGCAAAGCCCAGGCCAGGATCCAAAATGACACTGGGCACACCGGCTGCCAGAGCCCGCTCCGCTTGGTCCTTGAGAAAACCAAAAACTTCTCCCTCCAGGTCGTCGTAGTCGGTGAGCTGCTGCATGGTGCGCGGCTCTCCCCGCATGTGCATGATGACCGCTGGAACCCCCTTCTCGGCACACACCTGCATCATCTGTGGATCCCGCAGCCCGGTGACATCGTTGATGATGTGTGCCCCCGCTGCCAGAGCAGCAGCAGCCACCTCTGTTCGCCGTGTATCGACGCTGAGGAGAATTCCGGATCCTTCTAGAGCCCGAATCACGGGCAAAACCCGGTCGCACTCCACCTCTACCGGCACCGGCTCCGCCCCCGGCCGGGTAGACTCGCCGCCGATATCCACAATCAGAGCTCCCGCTGCTGCCATGGCCTTGGCCGCTTGCACGGCTGCCTCCACGGATCCCCACTGGCCGCCGTCGCTGAAGCTATCGGGGGTTACATTGAGTACCCCCATCACCGCCACTCCCCGCCAAGAAAGACGGTACCCCTCTTCTGTCCGTTCCGCTCCAGGCAGGGGACGCCGGGAGATCAAGCTAGTAACGCCCATAACTCTTGTAAGCTACTTCGCTGTCAGAGCGGCTGCCCAAGAGGGAGGAAGTGCGAGCCTAGCTGAATTCCCTTGCTCTGTTGGGACGCAGACTGCTTGGAGTGGCACGGCATCTGGGTGTATCCGTCCTAGTCGGGGGATTGAGGGGGGACATCACCTGAGGTTGACAAGGAGGGATCCGCTGCCAGCCAAAGAGTAGCTTCAGCAGAGGAATCCCTCCCGCTTGAGCTAAAACATAATGTCGTCTTCCGAACGACCCCAGATGCACCAGATGATGGAAGCAAAAATGGCCAGGTAAACCCAGGCCATTGGCCCGTATTGCAGCAGGTCCATCAATGCGTCCCTTAAAGCAATTGTTTATCTAGTCCAATTATTGTGATGTTTCGTTACAGCGTCAACGGCTTTCTCAGGAAAGGGCCCCTAGACATGGAAGCGGAAGAGCATTACATCTCCTTCCTGAACCACGTAGTCTCTGCCCTCGCTGCGCACCAAGCCCTTTTCTCGGGCAGCACTCAGGGATCCCGCTGCCACTAGATCCTCATACGCTATCGTTTCCGCCCGGATAAAGCCCCGCTCAAAATCCGAGTGAATGACCCCCGCCGCCTGGGGAGCAGTGGCACCGGCAGGGATTGTCCAGGCGCGGGTTTCTTTGGGACCAGAGGTAAAGTAGGTGCGCAGGCCCAACAGCTCGTAGGTGGCGCGGATCAAGGATTTCAGCCCCCCTTCTTTCACCCCCAGCGACTCCAGATAAGCCTGTCGCTCTTCAGGCGGCAACTCCACCAATTCCGCCTCCACCTGGGCCGAGACCACCACCACACGCGCCTCCTCTGCCTGGGCCACTTGCCGCACCTGCTCTACCCAGTCGTTGCCAGTGGCTAGCTCCGTTTCTGCCACGTTGGCGGCGTAGATCACCTTCTTGCGGGTGAGCAGCCCCAGCCCTTTGATGGCGACCTCCTCCTCTGCGCTAAGGGGCACCAGGCGAGCCGGCTTGCCCTCGTCCAGAGCAGCCTGCAGCTTCTCCAGGGCCTGCAGCTCTACTTGAGCCGTTTTGTCGGATTTGGCCTGCTTGCGCACCCGTTCCAAGCGTCGCTCAATCTGGGCCAGATCGGCCAGGGCCAGCTCTAGGTTAATCACCCCTATGTCTCGCACGGGATCCACCGAGCCAGCCACGTGGACAATGTTCTCGTCTTTAAAGCAGCGCACCACATGCACGATGGCGTCCACCTGGCGGATGTGGGAGAGAAATTGGTTGCCCAAGCCCTCCCCCTTGCTGGCACCAGCCACCAGCCCGGCAATATCGACAAACTCGATTTGGGCGGGAACAATGGCCGCCGAGCCACTGATCTTAGCCAGCACCTCCAGGCGCTCGTCTGGCACGGCCACCCGTCCGATGTTGGGCTCGATGGTACAGAAAGGAAAGTTGGCCGCCTCCGCTTTGGCATTTTCGCAGAGAGCGTTGAATAGAGTCGATTTGCCCACATTGGGCAGGCCGACAATTCCAGCTCTAAGCATTGAGAGTGGGAGGGAAAAAGTCCGTTGCGAAACTTTACTTTGACGTTAGCATTTGTCGCCTCCGGCTAGTGCGCCTACCCAGAGGGCAGCTCCGCGGCAAGCTGGGCAAGGTTCCTCAGACCCGTTCCAAAAAGACCACTCCCTCTACATGGCCTGTTTGGGGAAAGAAGTCAGCAGCTCGCCATTGGGTTAGGCGGTAGGATCCCTCGGCCATGAGGATTTGCAGGTCGCGCGCCAAGGTGGCAGGATGACAGCTAATGTAAACGATCTGCCGGGGCCGTTGCTGCTTTAGGATCTCAAGCACCTGCCGCTCGCAGCCCCGCCGCGGCGGATCCAACACCACAACATCGGCAGGAGGCAGAGTCGGCAAAACCGCTTCTACTGCGCCCTGGAAAAACTGGGCCGAAGTGATGCCGTTGAACTGGGCATTGTAGCGGGCCTGGGCCACCGCCGCGGGCAGGACTTCCACCCCCATCGCCCGTTTGGCCCGCTGGGCCAAGAGCAGGGTTAGGGTGCCGATGCCACAGTAGGCATCTAGAACGGTCTCCTCGCCGCGCAGATGGAGCTGATCCACTATCCAGGTAAAAAAGGCCTCCGCCTGCTCTGTGTTGACCTGGAAGAAGGAGGTGCTATCAATCCAAAAGGAAAGACCGGCCAGTTCTTCCCGCAGGGATCCCCGTCCAGCAATGACCTCCGTTTGCTGGCCAAAGATGACGTTGGTGCGGGCTGGGTTGAGGTTGAGGCAGACCCCCACCAAGTCGGGGTAGCGCTGCATCCAGCGTTTGGCCCACCTTTCCAGGTGAGGGAGGTCGCGGCTGCAACTCACTAGAGTGAGAAGCACCTCGCGGGTGCGGCGGCCAATGCGCAGGCCCAGATGGCGCAACTGGCCTTGGTGGCGGCTTTCGTCGTACACACTCCAGCCGGTTTCTTGCAGATCCCGCTTGATTTCCCTCAGGAACACATCCAGTCGCTCGTCCTGGACAGGGCACTGGTTGAGGTTTACCAAGCGGTGGCTGCCCCGTCGGTAGTAGCCCATGCGCAGCGGCTGGCCCTCTGCTTTGGCAATGGGGTAGGTGACCTTGTTGCGGTAGCGCAGCGGCTGCGGGGATCCCAAAATGGGGACGGGCTCCGGCAGGGAAAGGCCGCCAATCCGCTCTAGCGCGTTGCGGAGAATTTGCTGCTTGGTGGCCAACTGCTGCTCGTAGCTGACGTGCTGCCACTGGCAGCCACCGCACTTGTCGGCAACAATGCAGGCTGGACGCACTCGGTGCGGCGAGGGAGTAACGAGCGAACGAATTCGCCCGACCAGGTAGTTGCGCTTGATCTCGAGAACCTGGGCCACCACCCGATCCCCGGGCACGCCTTGGGCTACAAACACCACCCGCCCCCGCCCGTAGCCAAGCGTGTGGGCAATGCCATCTCCTTCGGGAGTTAGGTCGGTGATCTCCAGGGAGAGGAGATCCCCTGGCTTGATGGGATCAGGGGCCAGCAAGGGGATTGGCTGCTCCATGGAAGAAGGTGGGGCACTCCAGATACCACTGAACTTTTTCGGAAATGGGTTAGCAACAGCTTTTTACTCCCCTTCTGGAGAGGCGTGCTCTCACCTCCCATCCCCTCTCTCCGAGGAAAAGGGGAGATTTGATGAGGGGAGATGTGAGTCAATCGAAATTGGGTGAGACCATCCAATCGATACGCAAGAAAATCCGGCAACCGAGACAGAATAAACAGAGTAATCCCAGAAAACGCAAGGACGGAACTCTATTGTGGCATTGGCTGGGACACCTGGCTTGGGAAGGGATCCGCTGGAACCCTATTTTGCTTGCCGCGGAGCGGATCGAGGCTGGATCCCCAAACGGCCCCCAAAAGCAAGGTCATCAACAGGTGAAGGCGGCCGTCCAAGATCACCACGTCCACTATCCCGGCAGCAAAAAACGCTGTTAGGGCCAGCAGCATGCCCAGAAGGAGCCCCTCCTGGGAGCAGCGCCAGGCTCGCCAGCCCCGCGCCAAGATCCAGCCCCACAAGGCCAGATAGCCCAGCAGCAGAGGGATCCCGCCTTCCGCCGCCAAGTGCAAGTACAAGTTGTGGCAGTGGCCCAGCAGCTCGGGCGGGTCCTGGGCATTGTAGAGGGCAGGAAAGCTCTGCCAGCCCCAGCCGGTCAGGGGCCGCTCCCGCACCATCTGCAGGGCAAAGCGCCAGGCATCGAGGCGGTTGGCGGTTGAGCTAAAGTGGGGGGCCTGGGGATCCCAGGTGTCCGCCAGACGGCTCCAAATCAACGAAGGCACAACTGCCCGCCAGCCGGGCCAATCCAAAGCCGCCGCCAAGCTGGCTAGCCCCAGGCCGGCCAAGAGGGCGATCCCCCACCAACAGCGCCGCAGCACCAACCCAATGAGTAGAGCCAATCCCCCTGCCCCCCAGCCGCTGCGGGAGGCTGTCAGCAGCAATAGCAGAGATCCCAGCCCCAGCATCGCCACTAGCCCTGCTCGGGTGAGGCGGGATCGAGTTACCCCCCACAGCCCTGCCGCCAAGCACAGGTGGATCACCAGGTAAATGGCCAGGAGGTTGGGGGAGGTAAAGGCCGCTGCTGGTCGCTCCCCGCCAGCCACTCCCGTAATCCAGAGCGGCCCCAAGAAGAGATGGCCCTGCCACCCCCACAGGACCTCTCCCCAGCCCAACAGCAGCATCAGCCCACTGCCCAGTACCAACACCTGCGCTAGGCGCCGGCGACTTTCAGGATCGGCCAGCGCTGCCCCAAAGGCCGGCAGCATCAGCAGAAAGGGCCAGTAGTTAAACATCCCCGGCAAGCTCAGCCGCCAGTCTTCCCCCAGCAGCGCCGTTGCCACTGCCGCCGCGCTCAGCAGGCCCGCCAAGCCCAACAAGGGATCCCGCCGGAGCTGCTCCCAGTAGCGGCCATAGCTCTGCACCGTCCCCACCACCGCCAGCAACAGACTAGGGGCCAGGTTCACCGGGATCAGGGCCGCCGACCCCAACAGCCAGCCCTGAGGCTGCGAAGGCTGGGGATCCGGCAACAGGTCTTTAGAGGCAACTGAGGCAGAGAAATTACTCATCGTCGATGGGGATCCCCGCTCGTACCCGCCCCTGGCCAAAGTAGCGGCCAAACTGCAGCTCGTAGACCTCGTCTTCGTCTTGGGTTTCCACCCACAGCTCGGAGCGGGCATAGCCCACGCACAGCAGCCCGTAGCCCTGCTCCTTCAGCTCCCGCGAGATCCCCATTGCCTCCGGCTGGTAGAGGGATCCCCGCCGGATCCGCACCGCACAGGTGGTGCAGGCACCGTTGCGACAGGCAAAGGGAAGCTGGATCCCTTGGGCTTCGGCAGCCTCCAGGATATATTGGTCGGCGGGCACCTGGATGAGATAGTGGGCGTCTTTCTGGCGGTCGTGGATGTGAACCGGGTAGGAACGCATGGAGGAGCAAGATGAGGAGACTTCTCCATGATCCCACAAGACTTGAGGGGAGTTGGGCTACTTTCCAGCTCCGTAGGATAAGCTGAAGGCAGGGCGCCCAGGAGAGCAGCCTATGCTAGAAACCCCTAATTCCCCCCTGCCCTCAGAGGAAAAACTACCAGCTACCTTCTCGGCTGAAGTTTTTCACAAGCTCCTCGAGAGCAATACGGAAACTCGCCCCTGGGGCAGCTTTACGGTGCTGGACGAGGGCCCCGGCTACAAGATCAAGCGGATTGTGGTGCTGCCCAAGCATCGCCTCAGCTTGCAGATGCACTACCACCGCAGCGAACACTGGATCGTCGTTGCCGGCACCGCCAAAGTAACCTGCGGCAACGAAGAGCGGCTGATCACCACCAACCAGTCTACCTACGTGCCCCCCTGCACCAAGCACCGCCTGGAAAACCCCGGTGTCATCCCGTTGGTGATCATCGAGGTGCAAAACGGCCAGTACCTGGGCGAAGACGACATTGTCCGCTTCAGCGACGACTACGCCCGTGCTACCGGTGAGCAAGCGACTGCCTCCTGAGCAGGCCCCCTAGAAAGGGGAAAAGGCCATCAACAGCAGGGCACCAAGCAAGCCCAGTGCCACCTGCACCGCCTGCCCAAAAGGAGGGTGGCTGGTCACCACTTCGCCATAGCGGCTCTGGAAGCGGGACAGATCCAG
>Ga0272447_1001171_pt1 | contig 17212 bp, 14 predicted proteins | sample YNPCB0133_FD_194589 | JGI IMG/M metagenome (GOLD analysis project Ga0272447, IMG submission 194589) | Hot spring microbial mat communities from Yellowstone National Park, WY, United States - YNP-CB-013-3 | ecosystem: Environmental > Aquatic > Thermal springs > Hot (42-90C) > Sediment | place... | reverse complement strand
CTAATATTTTTCGTTCGTAGTCAGGCACGGAGCGCCAGCGGAGTGCCGTTCCGAGCCTTTTGGACGCCACTCCGCTTCGCTTCGTGGCTTACTACGAGCATCTTCGTTAGAGCGTTGATAAGCCCTGACATACCCTTCTGCCGCTTGCGAAAATCAGGGAAGTGTGGTAAAATATAAACAACCTGGTCAGGCCGACCAGACCATGCCGAGGTAGCTCAGCCTGGTAGAGCACCTGACTGAAAATCAGGGAGTCGGCGGTCCAAATCCGCCCCTCGGCACCTCGGGGAGCCCGGATGGGCGGCTCTGGATTGCGCCTTTGAGCGCCACTTTAAATGCGCCGCGAGCGCCCGGTTTGTGCCTTGGAGCACGTAGAGCCAGCCCGACAAAGCCGGGTTCCCCTTATTTCTGTAGAAAAGCAGGTTGGCGGCGCCAGCCTGCTTTTTGCTATCTGGGGAGGCGAGCGATGCCGTTCATTGACCTGCGCAGCGATACGGTCACTCACCCCACCCCGGCTATGCGGGAGGCGATGTACCGGGCAGAGGTGGGGGACGATGTCTTTGGGGAGGACCCCACAGTTCGGCGGCTGGAGGAGATGGCCGCGGAGCGGATGGGGAAAGAGGCCGCGCTCTTCGTCGCCAGCGGGACGATGGGCAATCTGGTGGCTCTACTCACCCACTGCGGCCGGGGAGACGAGGTCATCCTGGGCGACCGCAGCCATACGTTCGTCTACGAACAGGGCGGGATGGCAGCGCTGGGCGGCATCACCCCCCGTCCTATCCCCAATCAGCCCGATGGCACGCTACGGCTGGAGGACATCCGGGCCGCCATCCGGTCGGAGAACGTCCACTATCCGCGCACCCGCCTGGTCTGCCTGGAGAACACCCACAACCTCTGCGACGGCGCGCCGCTGACGGCGGAGTACACCGCCGCCGTGGCCCGTCTGGCCCACTCCCACGGCCTGCGGGTGCATCTGGACGGAGCCCGCATCTTCAACGCCGCCGCGGCTCTAAACTGCGACGTGCGGGACCTGGTGCGGGAGGTGGATTCGGTGATGTTCTGCCTCTCCAAGGGACTGTGCGCGCCGGTGGGGTCGGTCCTCTGCGGGAGCGCCGATTTCATCTACGAGGCGCGGCGGGCGCGCAAGGTGGTGGGCGGCGGGATGCGGCAGGCAGGGATGCTGGCGGCGGCGGGGATCGTCGCCCTGGAGCAGATGACCGGGCGGCTGGCGGAAGACCACGCCCGCGCCCGGCGGCTGGCCGAGGGGCTGGCCCAGATTCCGGGGGTCCAGGTCGGCCCCCTCTACACCAACATTTTCTACTTCTGGCTGACGGAGGACGTCTCCCTCTCTCCGGAGGCGTTCCTCGGACGATTGCGGGAGCAGGGGGTGCTGGTGCTGGGACGGGAGGACGGTCGCTTCCGCGCTGTGACCCACTACTGGATCACCGACGAGGACATAGAGGCCACTCTGCGCGCGGTGAGGGCGGCGCTCTCTTCATAAGCAGAACGCGCCAGGCACTTTTCCAGTGCCTGGCACGTCTTTTTCAATCCCCGTACCCGTGGGGATGGGTGCGGTGCCAATTCCATGCGTGCTCCACAATCGTCCGCAGGTCCGGGTACCGGGGCTTCCACCCCAACTCCCGCCGGATTTTCTCACTGCTGGCCACCAGCACCGCCGGGTCGCCGGGCCGTCGGGGGCCCACCACCGCCGGGATGGGATGACCGGTCACCTCCCGACAGGTCTCTATCACCTCTTTGACCGTGAACCCCTGCCCGTTCCCCAGGTTGTAGGTCCGGCCCCCCCGGTCCAGCGCCTCCAGCGCCAGGATGTGCGCATGCGCCAGGTCGGTGACGTGGATGTAATCCCGCACGCAGGTCCCGTCGCGGGTCGGGTAGTCGTCTCCGTAGATGGTGACCTTTTCCTCCAACCCCAGCGCCACCCGAAGGACCAGCGGGATCAGGTGGGTCTCCGGGTTGTGGTCCTCCCCCCGTTCGCCCGAAGGGGATGCCCCGGCGGCGTTGAAGTACCGCAGGGCCGCGTACCGGAAACCGTAGATGCGGTCCAGCCAGAAGAGAATCCGCTCCAGCAGGTTCTTGGACTCCCCGTAGGGACTGCCGGGGACGATGTCCTCCTCTTCGTCTATCGGAATCCGTCGCGGCCGGTCAAACAGGTTGGCCGTGGAGGAGAGGATGAACCGGCGCACGCCGTGGGCCACGGCCTCCTGCAGCAGGTTCAGCCCGTTGGTGACGTTCTCCCCCAGGTACTTGAAGGGCAATTCCATAGATTCACCGACCAGCGTGTACGAGGCGAAGTGCATCACCGCGTCTATGGGGTAGGTCTCAAAGACGTTGCGGACGGTCTGCCGGTCGGCCAGGTCTCCGTAGATGAAGGTGGCCTGAGGGTGGACGGCGGCCCGATGACCGGTGTAGAGATTATCCAGCACGACCACCGAATATCCTTTGCGGATGAGTTCTTCCACCACGATACTGCCGATATAGCCGGCGCCGCCGGTAACCAGAATGTTCATCACTCCCTCCGGTGGGTAGATTTGATGACGATGATACTTCTTTTACCCGAAACGCGCAAATCCGGTATAACGAAGAAGCGTTTGTGTGGCAGGTGTCGCTGCCGCACAAACGCTTCTTTTGAACGGGCTGGTCAGGCTGGGGGCGGAGGATTCGAACCCCCACACGCAGATCCAGAGTCTGCTGTCCTACCCTTAGACGAGCCCCCAGGGTGTGATTATTGTACCATATTTTCCCCATCTGGCAAGTCCACGGTTACGGGTGTGTCCCCCAGTCGTGGGACAAGTGCTCGCAGTTCTCCTACGATGGATTTGCCTTTTCTCCGCTTTCGTAGTACACTTAAACAGGTAGAGGTTTCGCCAATCTTCCCAGCCTGAGGCGGTGGTCTGATGAAAGACGAAGGGCGGAAAAAAGCACTGGAAGCGGCGCTGGCCACGTTGACCAAGCGGTTTGGCGATGGGACAGTGATGCGTCTGGGGGAGGCCACCCAACTGGCCGTAGACGTGATCCCCACCGGGGCCCTCTCCCTGGATATTGCCCTGGGCGTGGGCGGCATCCCGCGCGGCCGGGTCACCGAAATCTACGGCCCCGACGGCGCCGGCAAGACCACCCTGGCCCTCCACATCGTCGCCGAGGCCCAGAAGCGGGGCGGTGTGGCGGCATACATTGATATGGAGCACGCGCTGGACCCCGATTACGCGGAAGCGTGCGGCGTGGACGTGGACAACCTGTACATCGCCCAGCCGGATACGGGCGAGCAGGCGCTGGAAATCGCGGAGACCCTGGTTCGCAGCGGGGCAGTGGACGTCGTCGTGATAGACTCGGTGGCTGCGCTGGTCCCCCGCGCCGAGATTGAGGGCGAAATGGGCGATTCTCACCCCGGCCTTCAGGCCCGACTGATGAGCCAGGCCCTGCGGAAACTCTCCGGCGCGATCAAGCAGTCCAATACGGCGATGATTTTCACCAACCAGTTGCGGGAGAAAATCGGCGTCGTCTTTGGCAGTTCGGAGACCACGACCGGCGGTCGGGCCCTGAAGTTCTACGCCAGCGTCCGGCTGGACGTCCGGCGGGTCACCGGCATCAAAGAGAAAGGGGAAGTCATCGGCAGCCGCACCCGCGTGCGCGTGACCAAGAACAAGGTTGCGCCCCCCTTCCGCGTCGCCGAGTTTGACATCATCTACGGCAAAGGCATCAGCCGGGAGGGGGACATCCTGGACCTGGCGGTCCAGTACGGGATCATAGAAAAGCGCGGCTCTTTCTACAGTTACCGGGGGCAGAACATCGCCCAGGGGCGGGAGAACGCCAAGCAGTACCTGCGGGACCACCCGGAGGTCACCGCCGAACTGGAACAGCAGGTTCGGGAGAAGGCGATGGAAGCCCCGCCGCCCCTGATCACCGAAGACGTGGAACCGGCATAAAGGCCAGCAAGCCACGGCAAGGCATATCGTCCTGTCATCCGACCCGACAGGTGATTTTCCAGGCCGCATCAGCACTCCTGTGAGTGGCGGTATGGACGCAGAGCATTTTCTTTCTAAGGCATAATACTAAGGCATAATACCGGCGTCCGCTGCAACACCCAGGGCTCGGGTTTTGCGGGGTCCCTGGGTTGAGAACGGCCGTTCTGGCTGCGTCTACGCCGTACCCGATTGTTCTGGAAGAACTGTTCGGGTCGGACCACAGAGGGCATACGCCGCGCGCCGTGGCTGGCAGACTACGGCGCGCGGTTTTGTATCGGAGAACGTGCCGGCACTTTTGGAAGTGCCTGGCACGTCAAGAACTGGCACGTCGGGGAATGGGACCAATGGGCAGACGGATCACGGCACTCCGGGTCCAGCGGCGCAACCGCAACCGGGTGAACGTCTACCTGGATGGCCGCTTCGCCTTCGGATTGGCGGCCATAGAGGCGGCCCGCTTGCAGGTGGGGCAGGTCCTCTCCGACGAGGACATCGCCCGCCTCCGGCAGCGGGATACCGCCGAACGGGCCGCCGGGCGGGCGCTGGACCTCCTCTCCTACCGTCCCCGCAGCGAGGCGGAAATCCGGGAGCGGCTGACCGAGCGGTACGACCCGGAAACGGCGGGGGAGGTCCTGGAGCGGCTGCGCCGCAGCGGGCTGGTGGACGACCGGGAGTTCGCCCGCTACTGGGTCCAGAACCGCCTGGAGCATAACCCCCGGGGGGCCGTCGCCCTCCGGCAGGAACTCTACCAGAAGGGAGTGGACGAGTCGGCCATAGAGGAGGCCCTGGCGGAGTATGACGAGGAGGAGGCCGCCACCCGAGCGGCGGAGACGGCCCGCCGCAAACTGCGGGGGCTCCCCCCGGACGTCTTCCGCCGGCGGCTGACGGATTACCTGCTCCGTCGGGGGTTCTCCTACGGGGTCGTGCGGGCCGTTGTCCAGCAGGCCCTGGAAGAATGAGCCTCACACAAAGACACGAAGACACAGAGATACAAAATAAAAAAATTCTTTGTGCCTCTGTGTCTTGGTGTGAGAAACGGATCTCTGAATCTGGATAAGGAAACAGGCCTATGGAAACGGTACTCTGGATCATCGGATTGTTGATTGCAGTTGGTGCGGGGATTGGGATTGGATACTGGTTCGCCTCATCCCGCAAGGGGAGTGTCCTCCGTCAGGCTCAGGAGGAGGCCCAACGCATCCTGGAGGAGGCCGGGAGCGAGGCCCAGCGCACCGTCCTGGCGGCCCAGGACCAGGCCATGCAAATCCGCAGCGAGGCCCAGGCGGAGATAGAGCGCTGGCGGAATAACCTGCGCCGGGAAGAGGAGCGGCTTCAGCAGCGACGGGAGAAACTGGACCAGCGGCAGGAGGCGCTGGACAAGCGGGAACAGATGTTGAACAAGCGGCAGAGCGCGCTGGACCGGCAGCGGAACGAACTGGAGCGGCTCCAGGAGGAGCGAACGAAGGCCCTGGAGGAGGTCGCCCGGATGAGCCAGGAGGAGGCCCGGGAGGAACTCCTGCGGATTGTCGCCGAGACCACCCGTCAGGAAATGGCGCGGGTCATCCGGGAGATTGAGCAGGAGGCCCGCGAGGAGGGCGAACGTCGGGCCCGCAAAATCCTCACCACCGTCATCCAGCGGATGGCCGGCGAGCAGGTTGCCGAACTGACGGTCTCCTCGGTAGACCTCCCCTCCGACGAGATGAAGGGCCGCATCATCGGGCGGGGCGGGCGCAACATCCGCACCTTTGAGCAGATCGCCGGGGTGGACGTCGTGGTGGACGACACACCGGAGACCATCACCATCTCCTGCTTTGACCCTGTGCGGCGGGAGGTGGCTCGCCGGGCGATGGAGCGGCTCATCACCGACGGCCGCATCCATCCCGGCCGTATTGAAAAAGTCCTGGCCGACGCACGGAAGGAGGTGGAGCAGCAAATCCGCGAGGAGGGCGAACGGGCGGTCTACGAGAGCGGCGTCGCCAGCCTTCATCCGGAACTGGTCAAACTGCTGGGGAAACTCCGCTTCCGCACCAGTTACGGGCAGAACCAGCACGCCCACGCCATTGAGACCGCGAAACTGGCGGCGATGCTGGCGGCGGAACTGGGGGCCAACGTGGAGGTCGCCCGCCTGGGCGGGTTGCTCCACGACATCGGCAAGGCAGTGGACTTTGAGGTGGAGGGGACGCATGCCCTCATCGGCGCCGAAATCTGCCGCCGGTACGGGGTGCCCGAAGAAGTCATCCACTGCATTGAGTCCCACCACCACGAGGCCGACCAGCAGAGTCTGGAGGCCATCATCGTGGAGGTCGCCGACGCCATCTCCGGTGCCCGCCCTGGCGCCCGCCGGGAGAGTCTGGAGCAGTACATCAAGCGTATCCGCGCGCTGGAGGAAATGGCATGCTCCTTCCCCGGCGTGGCTGAGACCTTCGCCATCCAGGCCGGACGGGAAATCCGCATCATCGTCAAGCCGGAGGATGTGGACGACCTGGGCGCTATCCAACTCTCCCGGGACATCGCCCGCAAGATTGAGGAGAGTATGGAGTACCCGGGCCAGATCAAGGTGACGGTCATCCGGGAAACCCGCGCAGTGGACTACGCAAAATAGCGGATCGCGAATCGCGTATCGCATTTGAAAACAGGACACGGATCAACACGGATTCTACGGATCAGCACGGATAAACATCCGTGACTTCCCTGCAAAAACTCACCGCAGAGACGCCGAGAGCGCAGAGTTTTACATCAATATAATCTCTGCGCACTCTGCGTCTCGGCGGTGAAATGACCTTTTTGCAGGAGACTCATCCGGGAAAATCCGTACTATCTGTGCCCATCCGTGTCTCATTTGGCGAATGGGGAATTCGGGCCCTGCCTGATCAACAGCAATATACGCAACGAGCGATTCGCGATCAGCGATACGCGATCAGCGATTTGCGATCAGCGATTTGCGATACGCGATACGCGATTAGCGATATGCGATATACGCTTCGCGCCAACCTGATGTTGCTGGGAGCGGCGCTGGCCTGGGGGAGTACCTTCGTCCCCTGCAAAATCGCCGCCGTCTATCTCGGGACCTTCTTCTTCAACGGCCTCCGCTTCCTGCTGGGTGGACTATTCGTCCTGGCGATGGCCCGGCGCCGGATGCGGGGACTCTCCCGATGGGAGGTCGGCGGAGGCGCGCTGGCGGGGTTTGTCCTCTTTGCCGGCGCCGCCTTCCAGCAGGCCGGGCTGGCCTTCACCACCGCCGGCAAGGCCGGCTTCATCACCGGCCTCTATGTCGTCCTGGTCCCGCTGCTCCTGACCCTCTTCTGGCGTCAGCGGTCGGGCTGGAACGCGTGGCTGGCCTCCCTCCTGGCATCAGCGGGGCTCTTCCTCCTGAGCGCCGAGGGCCGCCTCTACCTGGCCCCAGGCGACGGCCTGGTGCTGGTATCGGCGGCCCTCTACGGCCTTCACGTCATTCTGATCGGCCAGTGGGTCGGACGGATGGAACCCCTGCGGCTGGCCGCGATGCAATACCTGGCCTGCGGGCTCTACAGCCTGGCCCTCGGCCTGACCCTGGAATCCCCTTCTTGGGAAGCGCTCCGGCCCGTCGGGTGGACCGTCCTTTATACTGCCGTCTTCTCCGTTGTCGTGGGCTACACCCTCCAGATGCTGGGCCAGCGGGACGCGCCCCCCACTGTCGCGGCGGTCATCCTGAGCCTGGAATCCGTCTTCGCCGCGCTGTTCGGCGGACTGTTTCTGGGCGAACGGCTCGCTCCGGCCCAGTGGGCTGGCGGTGGCCTGATGCTGGTCGGGATGGTGCTGGCGCAGGTGCCGATCAGGCGGCCGTCTTGGCTTCGCCCTTCGTTACGCCCAGCATACAGAGAATCGCCAGCACAAAGAACGCCGGAGTGACCAGGAAAATCATGTTGTAGTTGCGCCCCGTCATATCAATCACCCACCCGTTCAGGATGGGCCCCACCACCGCCGCCAGCGTCCCCGCCACGTAGTAGAGCCCCGTGTAGGTCCCCAGCACCTCCTCGGAAGTGGACGTGTCCACCACCATCGGCAGACTGTTGATGTTGACCAGCGACCATGCCAGGCCGCCCAGGGCCAGCAGCCCGATAATCACGGGAACGATCGGGGTAAAGAAGGCAATAGTCAGCAAGATGGTGAAAACGGTCAGTCCGATGAGGATGGTGCGCTTCCGTCCGATGCGGGTGGCGATGATGCCACTGGGGATGGAGAACAGGATAAAGGTGACGTAGGCCACACTGAGAATCATCCCCGCAGTGCCTTCACTGACGCCCAGCACCGCCACGCCGTACGAACTGAAGAAGGTCTCCACCGCGTTGTAGCCCACAAACCAGCAGAAGATGGCCAGGATGAGGAAGGTCAGGCTGCGGACGTTCTCCCGGGGGATGTTGCGCAGTCCCCGGAAGACGCCCAGCCCCTCCTCGTGACGGGCCGCCTCTACCAGTTCCTTGGGCTCCTTAACCTTCCAGAAGAGAATGGCGACGGCGATGAGGGTGAGCAGTCCGCCGAACCAGAAGGGGAGAGGGCGATAGAGGGTGTAGAGCAGGCCGCCGATGAGGAAGGCCAGAATCCCGCCCAGGCCGCCCATCAAGTTGATGACGCCGTTGGCCTGGGAGCGAAGGGGGGAAGGCACCAGGTCCGGCATCAGCGCGATGACCGGGGTCCGGAAGACGGCCATCGCCAGGAGCATGACGCCGAGAGAGATGATAAAGAAGGCGAAGAGGCCGCCCAGTTTGTCCACCTGCCCGTTCAGTTCCGGCGGGATCATCTGGGGGGCCAACGGGATGAGGGCGAAGGCCAGGACCGCGATGGGCGCGCAGGTGATGATGTAGGGCATCCGACGGCCGATGCGAGTGTAGGTGCGGTCGCTGACGGCGCCCATAATCGGCTGGATGAAGAAGGCGGCGATGTTATCCAGCGTCATAATGAAGCCAGTGAGGGTGGCGCTGAGGCCGAAGCCGAAGGTCTGTACCGCCAGTTTGGCGTCAAAGGCCGGGTCTCCGGCCTGGAGGAAGATGGGCACGTACACGTTGTAGACGGCCCACATCACACTGGTGGCGAAGAAGCCGAAGCCGATGAGGAAGACTTTCTTGTAGTCCAGACGCATGGAAGCCTCCTTGGGTAGGGAATGATAGTCTCGGCGCCGGACGCCGCGCAGGGAGAGTTTAGCATTATCTGGTCAATGTGTCAAATAGTACCTGGTTGACAAAACCCTATCCCCATGCTACCATAATCCCAATCCGGACGATAGGGGTGGAGGTAACTTTCAGGCTTCCTCACCCCACCCCCGCCGCCTGCGGCGGCACCCCCTTCCCGAAGTTTGGCCTTTTTCAGAGCAGGAGCGGGAAAATTTCCAAAACCCGCCTCCGGCGAGGCCAAAAGAACAAAAAGAAAATATTTTTCATTGCGGCGACGAAGCCGCCGTAATGAAAAATAATCTTCTTTATTAGGACTGCGGAAGCAGCCAGGGACTCATGCAGAGAGACCACGGGCAAAAAGCCAAAGTTGAGGGAGGGGGTAGCGGCGAAGCCGCTGGGGGAGGAGTGTGAACAGTTACGGGTGGAGAAATGCGGACGGTAGAGTGGAAAGAAGGAAAAGTCTGTCTGATTGACCAGCGGGTTCTCCCAGCGGAGTTCCGCGTCCTGGAACTGGAGACGCCGGAGGAGGTCGCGCGGGCCATTCGGGAGATGGCGGTCCGGGGCGCGCCGGCCATCGGCGCGGCTGCCGCCTTCGGCCTGGCGCTGGCGGCCCGCCGCAGCCGCGCCGCCGACCGGGCCGGCCTCTGGCGCGACCTGGAGGAGGCCGCCGCCGTCCTGCGGGCCGCCCGCCCCACCGCCGTCAACCTGGCGTGGGCGCTGGAGCGGGTCCTGGGGCGGTGCGCGGCGGAGTCCGACCCCCAGGCCCTCCGGGATCGGGTGCTGGCGGAGGCTCAGGCCATCGCCGATGAGGATGTGGAGGTCAACCGGCGGCTGGGGGAGATCGGCGCGGCGATTGTCCCCGACGGCGCGACCATTCTCCACCACTGCAACACCGGCGCGCTGGCGACGGTGGACTACGGCACCGCCCTGGGCGTCATCCGCACCGCGCATGAACAGGGCAAGCGGGTCCACGTCCTGGTGGACGAGACCCGTCCCCTTCTGCAGGGAGCCCGCCTGACCGCGTGGGAACTGCAGCAGTTGGGCATCCCCTTCACCCTCATCGCCGACAACGCCGCCGGCCACTTCCTGCGCACCGGGCAGGTGGACCTGGTGCTGGTGGGCGCCGACCGGGTGGCCGCCAACGGCGACGTCGCCAACAAAATCGGCACCTACAAACTGGCGGTGGTGGCGAAGGAGAACGGCGTCCCCTTCTACCCCTGCGTCCCCACCTCCACCATTGACCTCTCTACCCCGACGGGGGACGATATCCCGATAGAGGAGCGGCCCGCCGGGGAGGTGACCGACCTGCTCTTCCGGGGGATGCCCATCGCGCCGGCAGGGGTGCGGGTGGCCAACCCCGCCTTTGACGTCACGCCCCACCGCTACGTCACGGGCATCATCACCGAGAAGGGCATCGCCTATCCGCCGTTCGGGCTGAGTTTGCAGAGGATTGTAGGAGCGTAACCGTGCGCTATCAACTATCTCTGTTTCCCTTCCAGGACATTGAGACCGTTCCCGAAGTAGAAACCCTTCGTCCAGGGGGAATTCGGGAACGGCTGTCTGCCTTGCTGGCGGGCGACCTGGACTTTCGGGGGGCAGAGACCGGATACGCTTCTCACCGCTTTCACTCCTTCGCGGCCAAATTTCCTCCCCAACTGCCCCGTCTCTTTATTCAGAACCTCACTGAAGTGGGAGACACTGTCCTGGACCCAATGGCGGGTTCCGGTACCACGGTTGTAGAGGCGGCCCTGCTGGGGCGCCGGGGGGTTGGCGTAGACCTGGACCCTCTTGCGGTTCAGATTGGGCGGGCAAAAACAACGGGGGTGCTCTGGGAAGACTTGTCCCGCGCGGCCCGAAGAACGCTCATCCGGGCCCACCAGTGGCTCCAAGCGGACCGGTCGGGAAAACTCCGGGAGTTCCGCTCCCGTTTGAACGATGCGACGCGGGATTTTCTGGACTACTGGTTCCTGCCCTCCACCCAGGAGGAACTGGCGGCGCTGATGGCGGCTATTCGGGAGGAGCCCCACCCGGGTCTCCGCCGACTGATGCTCCTGGCGTTCTCCTCCACGATTGTGACCAAATCCGGAGGGGTATCCCTGGCGCGTGATCTGGCCCATAGCCGTCCGCATCGGGACCCGGAGAAGCGGCCGGCCAGCGCCCTGGATTTGTTCCGGGAACGCATCCAGCGGTATCGCCAGCCTTTGCTGGCAGAACGGATCAGCCCCGGAGACGCTCTGATCCTGCATGGAGATGCCCGATCCCTTCCGCTGGGAGACCAATCCGTTCATCTTATTGTCACTTCTCCTCCCTACGCGAACGCGATTGACTATATGCGGGCTCACAAATTCTCCCTGGTCTGGATGGGCAGGCCGATAGACGAACTGGGGCAGTGGCGTTCCCGGTATATCGGCGCGGAGCGGACTCAGGAGGATGAGGCCATTTTGCCATCTCGTACCTGGGAGACCGTTCAGGCTATAGCGGAATATGACCCCCGGCGGGCCCGGGTGTTGCAGAGATACTTCACGGATATGCGCCGGGCGATCCAGGAGATGTACCGGGTGCTCCGTCCCGGGGCCGCTGCCGTTATCGTTGTGGGGCCCTCTATGATGCGGGGGGTCCCTGTGGAGACCCATCTGTGCCTGGCCGAGATCGCGGAAAGCGAAGGGTTTGACCTGGTTGGGATCGGAGAACGGCGGTTAGATCGGGACCGGCGAATGATGCCAGTATCGGCCCATTCCCAATCCCGCTCGTCCATTGAACTGCGGATGCACAATGAATACGTGATTGGATTGGTAAAGCCGGAGGAACGATGAGCCAGATCAGTACCTTGCGGGCGGAATACCATCAACAAATCTGCCAGACCATTTTGAGCCTCCGGAATGGCATTCCCAATAACGCTGACCGCGCCAGCGCGACCAGTCAGGATATTGCCCAACGGATTATCCAATTTTTGCCATATCCTCTATGTTCCGCACCGCCCTCTGAGCAAACTGTGGGAACACTCTTTGAAAAGGCCACCGCCGCCTTCTTGCAGAAGGCCCTTGGGCTGATGGCTCACATTCGCCCCGGTCGGTGGGGATTCTTTGTCGCTGAGACTTCACGCACGATTGACCAATTTGAGCAGTATGAGCACCTGAACTTTTTAAGCCGCGCCGTTCGGCAACATCCCGAACTGGCGGCTATTCTGGGTTCTGACTATATTATAAAGCCCGACATCGTGATCGGGCGATACCCTCTGGAGGATTCAGAGATCAACGCCGTAGGGGATTTACTGGACAATGAGAGCATCGCCCGGTACACTCCTTTGCGCCGCCGGAACCGGATACAGGAAACCCTGCTCCTCCACGCCAGTATTTCCTGCAAATGGACGATACGGAGTGACCGGGCTCAGAACACTCGTACGGAAGCGTTGAATTTGATCCGTAACCGCAAAGGGAATACGCCGCATATTGTGGCGGTAACAGCGGAACCTCTCCCAACCCGAATTGCATCCCTGGCTCTGGGAACTGGGGACCTGGACTGTGTTTACCACTTTGCCCTTCCCGAACTGATTCGAGCGGTAGATGAATCCGGCAACGAAAGCCAGAAAGAAATGCTGGACATGCTGATAGAGGGCCGCCGGCTGCGGGATATTGCGGACCTTCCGTTTGACCTTGCCATATAATGAGCACAGGTGGAGAGAATCCCAAAATCCTCCTCGGCGACCGGGTCTTCACCCGGTCTTCACCCGGGAGGAGTGGTTCCAGGAGGTGGAGCGAGCCCGAACAGAGCGGGCCCAACTCCCCTTTGAGGAGAAAATCCGCATCCTGGTGGAACTGCAACGTCTGGCCCGCGACTGGGGCGGCCGGTCCGACATCATCGTCTGGCCACTCTGAGCCTTCACGTTTCACGTTTCACGGGTAATTGCCCACTTTGTAGGGTCAGTCCGGCCAATACAGGCTGACAGCCTGCGCTACATTTCCACGTTTCACGTTTCACGTTTCACGCTTCACTTTTCACGCCTCACGGAGTCCCTATGAACATCGTCGTCACCGGTTCCATCTCCTACGACTACCTGATGCGCTTTCCGGGCCGTTTCGTGGAGCACATCCTGCCCGACCAACTCCACCGCATCTCCCTCAGTTTCCTGGTGGACGATATGCGCCGTCAGTGGGGCGGGTGTGCGGCCAACATCGCCTACAACCTGGCCCTCCTGGGTGAGCGCCCCTACCTGATGGGCACCGTCGGGCAGGACTTCTCCGAGTACCGGCAGTGGCTGGAGGCCCACGGGGTGGATACCTCCCTCACCCGTGAGGAGCCCGACCTCTTCACCGCCTCCTTCTTCGCCAATACCGACCTGGACGGCAACCAGATTTGCAGTTTCTACACGGGCGCGATGGCGCGGGCGCGGGAACTCTCCTTCCGTACCCTGAACCTCCACCCCGTAGACCTGGTCGTGATCTCCCCCAATGACCCCCAGGCGATGGTCCGTTACGCGGCCGAGTGCCAGGAACTGGGCATCCCCTACCTCTACGACCCCAGCCAGCAGATCATCCGCCTGAGTGGGGAGGAGTTGCGCGCAGGGCTTTTCGGCTGTGACCTGCTGGTGGTCAACGGCTATGAGTTTGAGATGCTCCGCCAGAAGACCGGCCTGAGCACCGAAGAGATTCACGCGGCGCCCGCGCGCGCCTGCGTGGTGACCTACGGGGCCGACGGCTCCCACATCTGGGCCGATGGCCGCCTCTACGAGATTCCCGCCGTCCCGCCCCGCCACGTCGCCGACCCCACCGGCGTGGGGGACGCCTATCGGGCCGGCCTGATCAAGGGGCTGGCCCTGGGCCTCCCCTGGGACCTGGCCGGGCAGATGGGGAGCCTGGCCGCCACCTACGCCCTGGAGAACCCCGGCGGCCAGGGCCACTTCTACACTCCCACCGACTTCGTCCGCCGCTTCCGGGACCATTTTGACGACGGGGGGAGCCTGGACGGCTTGCTGGCCGAATAGCCAGGCGATAGGCGAAGGACGACACAGTTTGAAACCAGCCCACGGATGAACGCGGGTTGCACGGATGGACACGGAGAAAAACCGTGTCATCCGTGTTTATCCGTGTCCGATTCAAAATAGCACACGGATAAACACGGGTTGAACGGATGGACACGGATACACACCCGTGAAAACCCGCCCCATCCGTGTGCCATTCTTCACGTCTTACGCTTCACGTTTTACGTTTCACGTTTTACGTTTCACCCATCCCACCACAAGGAGCAACCTATGCCCATAGACCACGACATCAAAGACCTGAACCTGGCCCCGGCGGGCCGGCTGCGCATAGAGTGGGCGGAGCGGGAGATGCCCGTCCTCCGCCTGATCCGGGAACGGTTCGCGGCGGAGAAGCCCCTGAAAGGTGTCCGTCTCTCCGCCTGTCTCCACATCACCACCGAGACGGCCAACCTGGCCCGTACCCTCCAGGCCGGCGGCGCCGAGGTCGTCCTCACCGCCTCCAACCCCCTCTCCACCCAGGACGACGTCGCCGCCGCGCTGGTCTCCTACTACGAAATCCCCGTCTTCGCCATCAAGGGGGAAGATAACGAGACCTACTACAAACACATCCACGCCGCGCTGGACCACCGGCCCCACATCACGATGGACGACGGGGCGGACCTGGTGAGCACTCTTCACAAAGAGCGGACCGACCTCATCGGCAACGTGATCGGCGGGACGGAGGAGACGACCACCGGGGTCATCCGGCTGCGGGCGATGGCCCGCCAGGGCGTCCTGCGCTACCCCATCATCGCCGTCAACGACGCCCTCACCAAGTACCTCTTTGACAACCGCTACGGCACGGGGCAATCCACGATGGACGGCGTCATCCGCGCCACCAACGTCCTCATCGCCGGGAAGACCGTCGTTGTCGCCGGGTACGGTTGGTGCAGTCGGGGCATCGCGATGCGGGCCAAAGGACTGGGAGCCAACGTCATCGTTACCGAGGTGGACCCGCTAAAGGCGCTGGAGGCGGTGATGGACGGCTACCGGGTGATGCCGATGCGGGAGGCCGCTCCCCAGGGGGACATCTTCATCACTTCCACCGGCGACATCAACGTCATTGACCGGCACCACTTTGAGGTGATGAAGGACGGGGCGATTCTGGCCAACTCCGGCCACTTCAATGTGGAGATCAACATTCCGGCGCTGGAGGAACTGGCCGTGGAGCCGCCCCGGCGGGTGCGCCCCTTCGTGGACGAGTACACCCTGCCCGATGGCCGTCGCCTCTACCTGCTGGCGGAGGGACGGCTGGTCAACCTGGCCGCCGCCGAAGGGCACCCCAGCGCGGTGATGGACATGTCCTTCGCCAACCAGGCCCTCTGCGCGGCCTACATCCTCCGCAACGCCGAACGGCTGGAGCGCACCGTCTACACCGTCCCTGAGGAGATTGACCGGGAGATTGCCCGCCTGAAACTCCAGGCTATGGGCGTGGAGATAGACGTCCTGACGCCGGAGCAGGAGCGCTACCTGGCCTCGTGGGAAGAAGGGACGTAGTGTAGCGCAGGATTTATCCTGCCCTGCGTAGCGCAGGATTTATCCTGCATCGTAGCGCAGGATTTATCCTGCATCGTAGCGCAGGATTTATCCTGCCTCGTAGCAGGATTTATCCTGCCGTTGATGGAAGGGCAGGGTTTTGCGACGGCCAAAGGCCGCCGCAAAACCCATTCCCTGCTGGCATCATCCATCAACAGGAGCAGATGACCGTGGACACCCTCCGCACGTTCATTGCCATTGTCCTCCCCGACCCGATTCTCCGCCAACTGGCCCAGGTCCAGCGGCAACTGGAGCGGCAGGCCCCGCCGGAAAGCGTCCGCTGGGTGAAGCCCGAGGGGATTCACCTGACGCTGAAGTTTCTGGGGGACACGCCGGTGGGGAAACTGGACGCCATCCGGGCCGCACTAACGGCGGTGGCATCCCGCTCCTCGCCCTGCGCCTTCACCGTTGGCGGACTGGGATGCTTCCCCAACCCCCGGCGCCCGCGGGTCATCTGGGTGGGGGTCCAGACCGCTGGCGGGGAACTGGCCGCCCTGCAGCGGGCAGTAGAGGCGGCGATGAAGCCGCTGGGGTTTCCCCCGGAAGCGCGGGAGTTCACCCCGCACCTGACCCTGGGGCGGGTGCGGGACCGCATCCCCCCGGCGGACCTCTCCCGCCTGGGCGCCCTGGTCTCCTCCAGCGACATCGGGACGCTGGGAGAAGTGCAGGCAGATTGTTTCGCCCTCATCCAGAGCGTCCTGAAGCCGTCGGGGGCCGAATACACCCCGCTGGCGGAGTTCCGGATGGGTCCACAATGATTTTGCATTGGCGGCTTTGCCGCCGATGCAAAATCATCCCCTGATCAGCCGCTCCAGCGCGGCGGCGAAGGTCTCGTAGGCCGGACGGCCGTACAGGCAGAAAACCACCCGTTCCAGCCCTGTCTCCCCTTGCAGGTAGTCTGTGGCCGCCCGTAGCATCACCTCCGCCGCCTCCTCCATCGGGTACCCGAAGATGCCGGTGCTGATGGCCGGCAGGGCGATGGACTTGAGGCCGTGCTCGTCGGCCATCTGCAGCGCAGCGCGCACCGCCGAGGCCAGCAGTTGGGCCGACCGCTCCGGGGCTCCGGCGTCGTATACGGGCCCCACGGCGTGGATCACGTAGCGGGCCTTCAGGCGCCCTCCGGAGGTGATGGCAGCGGAGCCAGTGGGGACGGGGCCGTGGCGGCGGACCCACTCGTCGCTTTCCCGCTGGATCGTTGGGCCGCCTTTGCGTGCAATGACTGCGGCTACCCCGCCCCCGTGGGCCAGGTGCTCGTTGGCCGCGTTGACGATGGCGTCGGTCTCCAACTCCGTGATGTCCCCTTCTACCAGTTCCAGCACAGTGCGGTGGATTTGGGTCTTCATCCTCGGCCTCCCTCTGGGCAATGTATCTCCATTTTACCACAGCAGCCACGCCAGGGGTATCCGCCTGTACCCCGATGAATGAAAATTTCAGGGCCGGCATTCGCCTTTAACCCCCTCATCCCCCTTTTCCCTTCTCCCCCGAAACGGGGGAGAAGGGGAAAGAAAAGGGGGTTTGGGGGCGGCGGCTTCGCCGCC
>Ga0272447_1001170_pt1 | contig 17212 bp, 15 predicted proteins | sample YNPCB0133_FD_194589 | JGI IMG/M metagenome (GOLD analysis project Ga0272447, IMG submission 194589) | Hot spring microbial mat communities from Yellowstone National Park, WY, United States - YNP-CB-013-3 | ecosystem: Environmental > Aquatic > Thermal springs > Hot (42-90C) > Sediment | place... | reverse complement strand
CTGCCACCTCAGCACGCTACCTCGCCCCTGAGAAGAACGCTGTTTTGAACAGGTCTCCCATGTAGGGTGTGAGGTAGTATGCCGGTATGTAGAGGACGGCGGCTATGGCGAGCCTCTTCATTCCCCACGGATGCATGTCCATGGCGTAGCTTATGGTGAAGACCTGTATCAGGCTGGCGACGAGCATCATCGTCATCCCCTGGTCTATCATTGCCTTGCCGGCCTCGGGGTTCGGAGTGAAGAGGTCGCCCGCCTGCCCGAGGTCGAGGTTCTGCTGGTTGAAGCCCTCGAACGCTGTGCCGGATATGAGGGGGTACACCATGCCCAGCATGAGGGCCATTATGAAGGGGGTTGAGTAGGTTATGTAGAGGAAGAGCCTTGTCTTCGACTTCACCGACTCCCTGCTGAGCGTGTAGCTTGATAGTAGATGTATGACCTTCTCAAGTAGCTCGGGGCTTGCGCCGCCGAACCTGTCCACGGTGTCCACCAGGTAGAAGACGGCCCGCGCCAGCCAGCTTCTGGCGCTTGCGCCTGCGTGGTATATGCTGAGCCCCATGTTGAGCCTTGTTTTAAACACTTTCATCAGGGCCGCCATCCCGGGTCTGTATGTCTGGCTTGCGGCCGTCTTCAGGGCCTGGAACATTGTTTTCCCGACCTTTCTCTCCTCCACGGCTACGCGTAGGAAGCGTTTCAGCTCTCTCTCCGTATCATCTATCTCCCTCACCTGTAGCTTGACCGTTAGGTGCATCACCGCCCCGAAGACGGCGGCTATGATGGACGCTATCACTACGAAGGGCATTTCAATCCCTAGGGCCTGTATCAGGAAGTAGGCGGCTGCGGCGGACGCGATCGAGACGGACAGGGTTAAAGCCACTCTGCCCATGTTTATTGTGAAGGCGTTAGGTATTTTCGGCATCGAGGAGTAGACCGCGAAGCATATCACCATTCCGAGGAGGGGTAGGAGGATCATTACGGCCATCGTTGATGTTATGCTCTGCCGCAGACCCGGTATCGCTGTCAGGGCCACACCCATCGGGGTGAGTATTAGGACGGTGAACATGACCTCGGATGCTGTGGCCACGCTTTGGGCGAAGCGTTCGAACCTCTCAACCAGCCATTTAACGCTCTCTCCTGCAAGCTCTTCGAGGGTGGCTATGACGTCTCCCCCGCTCCTCCACACGCTTGTGGCTGTTAGAAGCATTCTGCCGAACTGTTCGTGGGGATGTGTTTCCGCATGGGATTCTATTCCTTTTATGACGCCTATGCCTGCGAGGACCGCTTTCCTTTCAACCTCCACCGCCTCCTTGCTGACCTGTTTGAAGACCGCGGGGGCTTTCTTGACCTGCTGGAAGGCTGTGTAGAGTGTTGCGCCACAGTAGCCCACTATGCTCGCCATCACGGTGAAGAACGGGTATTCGACGGTTAGCAGCCCCTTTCTCTCCGAGCCTGAGGACATGTAGGGGAAGAGGACTATTAGGGGCATGATCGCCGACAGCGGGGCGGCTGCGAGGAGTAGTGGGTGGAACGAGTTTGTGAGGAAGGCTGCGATTAATAGGGCTAGGAACGCGGCTGACGCCGCCAAGGCCCCGTAGAACGTTCGTCCAAGCCTTTCGGCTAGGACGTAGGGGCTTTCCTTCTTCATTGTCCCGTTTATCAGCTTGACGGCCATCTTGTGGAACCTGTCCCTGTTCCTTGAGCCCATGTTCTGGCCTAGTATGGCTGCGGCGGGTATTACTGCGGCGAGCCCGATTAGTAGGGGGTTGCCCGCTATGACTAGTGCGGGCGTGGCTACTGCGGCCGCTGAAACTGACAGAATGAGTGCGAGGAATCCTACAGGGTTCTCCGACATCTGTCAGCCGCCTCCGTAGTAGTTCTGCATCAGGTATTCATGGAAGCTGGCGGCGTCCCTGATGCCGAGGCTTATACCCTCGTTTATCACCTTGACCTTCTTCTCTAAGTCCGCGACCACCCTATCCTTGCCGCGGCCGTATCTCTCCACCACCTGCTTGAGCTTGACACTGTTTTCGTAGAGGTCTTCTACTGCGTCGGGCTCGAACGTGTCTGTGTCACCTCTCCACCTCATCACTTGGTGTATCCTGAAGCCTGTGGGCTCGTTTATGTCTGGAAGTATCTCCGCCACCTCGATCATCCTCCTCAGCCTGCCCTTGGGGCTGTCCTGATAGGTTGTTATCCCGCAGCCCCAGAAGAAGCTGAGCAGGCTCTCGCTCAGCTCGGCTTTCTTCATCATTATCGCCAGCCTGCTGAAGAAGGCGCTGGCGCTGTCGGCGTGGAAGGTGAAGCCTCCGCCGTGTCCTGTGAATGCCGCGTTTAGGAGGTTGTATATCGCGTCCTCTGTGCGGACCTCTCCGACCACTATGTAGTCCGGCCTCATCCTCAGCGCCATCTTTATCAGCTCGGCCTCCGTGACCTGTACCTCCCTGCTAGCCATCATGCTGGGCCTCTTGACGGTTGTAGCCCTCCAGCCCCTGTGTGGGAGGTATAGCTCGTATGTGTCCTCGATGGTGTAGAGCATGCTGTTCGGGTGCAGGCATCCTAGGAGGGCGTTGAAGAGGCTTGTCTTGCCTGAGCCCGTGGGCCCGGCTATGCCGATTATCGCCTTCTGCTCTAGGGCGAACCAGAGGTATGCGGCTGTGAGGGCGCTGAGCATGTTGCTCGCCACCATGTGGGGGAGGCTCCACGGCATTACTGCGAACTTTCTGACGGTGAAGCTTGGGCCTCTGGCGGATATGTCTCGTCCGAACATTCCGGCGAACCTGTCCCCGCTGGGTAGTGCTAAGTCTCCGTATGGTTTTGCGGCTGTGAGGCCGTGTCCGACGGCGTGGGCGAGCCTGTTCATGTAGTCGTTTATCTCGTCGTCGTCTCTGAAGTAGGCGTTCGTCCAGAGCCACCTGTAGTGGCTGAAGTCTCTGTGGTATACGCCTATGTATATTCTGGGTCCGAGGACGTTTATGTCCTCTATCGCCGGGTCCTCCATGGGGACGCTTACCACGCCGTAGCCGAACAGCTCTCTCAGGATGTAGTAGCCCACTCTTTCAAATCTCTCCTTTCTTTCATCGCTTGAAACGACTCCTACGGCTTTTAGCGCGCTTTCGACATGGGGCCTTATCAGGTCGTCGAGCTTTGTGACCGCCTCCTGTAGCTCGACGTCTGTCCTATGGCTTCTCCTCGCAAGGCTGGCGAGGGCGTTGTCCGGTATCTCGGCCTTCATGTATATGGTTTCCAGCCCGGCGCTGTAGGCAAGTATGTCAACCGGGTCTAGGCGTGGCTCTGTTATGTAGTACCTGCCGGTCACGCCCTCCCTCGCTATCCTGACCGTTGCGACTCCGAGGCGGTATGTCTTCAATGTGTCACCTGTCCCGGGATCTATGAGAACTACCGGTATCCTGGCGGCCGACGACAGGAATCTCTCCAGCAGCTTAAGCCTTTCCTCAGCCTTCCTGACGATCTTAGCCTCCGACGGCTCAAGCTTTCTCTTCTCGACAGGCTTAACGGGCGGGGGCGGAGTCTCCACAACCCTCCTGGAGGTCTTTACCCCTTCCTCAACCAGCTTGGCTCCGCATTCAGGACAGTAGAGTAGCTGCTCCACCACACCAGCCGTGGACAGGACGGTGCCGCAGCTTGGGCATTTATCCACCTGGCGCCACCTCCGTCTGGTTTCTTGGGAATGTCCAGGCACGCTCGTAGACGTTTATTCCCTCAATGGATATTGTTCCGATCTCCTCTCCCTGCTGGTTCTCATAGTGTACTATGACCGTTATCTGCCCTATGTCGTGCATCCAGTTGGTGAAGCTGAACAGGTCGTTTACGGGTGTTGTAACTGATATGCTGGCACTACTCCTAGGCATGACCACCACCCTTCCCTTGGCGTCTAGCGGCATACCTTCAGCCGATACATTTCCAACAAGCCCTGGGGCTATGACTGTCACCCTATCAAGTCTGAGATAGCTATTTTCGGTCCCTAGCTCCCTGAAGTTTATCGCTATGTAGACGGCTTTCGTGTTTTTATCACATTCACGGTCCTCGTCGGGTAGTGTTTTATCGTATATGCATACTGTGTAGGCTAGGGCGCTGTATGGGGCTGGCTGGTGCTTGACCGGGACCTCAACAGTTGTCTCCGCCACAGTTACTGTTTTTTCAACTGTTGTTTGGGATGTGATGGTTACCGGCGGAGGCCTAGCCACGGTTCCGCCTAGCAGTATGCCGGACAGCAGTGCAACAAACACTAGGGAGGCGGTTACCGCGACACCTTTCTTCTCCATGCTACAACACCTAATGTTACGGCTATTGCGAGGAGGGCTATTGTGTAGGGCGATATGCCCGCCGTTATCCTAGCCGTTGCATCCCCGGGCCTAATGGTTGTTACCCCCCTTCCTAGGATGTGTGAGGCTGATGCTTCGAAGTCCCATGGAGGTATCGCTGGCAGGGTTGTGGTTCCCGATATTCCGGTTACATCGGCTACGTTCTCGGCTTTGACCGATGCGTATGGTACTGGTAATCCGATGAGGTCTACTACCGTTATCTCTACAGCCCTAAGTCTTGAGGGTATTGTCTTCATACCTGCTATGTTTACCTCTATGGTTGCGCTCATGGTTATGTCCCCTCCCAGGTATGTTACCTTGGAAACCTTCCATGTCCCCTCGCCTATGTATGTGAAGGGCGGCCTGTATACCTCGACTTCTCCATCCCTTTCTAGGACAACCTCGTTTGGTTCGACTAAGTATTTTTTACCGGCGTCAACCATGATGGTTGTCATCAGCTTCCTCTGGTAGACGGCCTCAACAGATGTTGGAGAGGATACGGTTACCTCAAGCCCCTGGTGTGGTTTGCCGTCTACTTTTATCTGTTTAAGGACCATGAGGGTGTCGCTGCCCACTAGTTTCTTCTCCGGCAGGTCGAGTCTGTGCACGGTGCCGTTGAGGACCCATGCCTCGTAGCTGTTTACGGGGGAGGATACCGTGAGCCTGTGGTAGACCTTCCACTCGACCTCTATCTTCAACGGCCTGTCAAGAACCACTTGTAGCAGGGCCATCTGCCCGCCTCCGAGCTTCCCATCCCACGCAGCCACCGTTTCACCTCCCGGGCCGTAGGCGGTCATGTTAAGCAGCTCGGCCTTCGTACCATTTCCGAAGTCCTGGACCCTAGGCATCAACACGAACAAAGTCTCACCTTCCTTGAAGTATTTCCCTGTCTCGGTGAGGACGTACCTGCTTATGGTGTCAACCCTGTGCATCCTCTCCCAGACCGGTTTAAGCTTCAGAGGCCTGTCCACAACTACCTCTGTGCCGTTGTAGCCTTGGAAGCCTTTCAGCACAAGCCTTGTCCCGTTGCCGAAGTCCACGTAACCGCCTACAGGTTTAGGGGACACCCTGGATCCTTCATCGAACCAGCCAACACCCTCGAACGGGTACGGTGAATCGACCTCGACTAGGTACTGTTTCTTCCATAGCCTGTCCAGCAGCATCCCGCCTACCACGGGCCTTTCAACTGTGAGGGTGAAGTTAACACCTCTCCAGACGTATCTAACCCCCTCCTCGGGGCTGTAGGTGCTGTTAAGCGGTCTGAAGTATACGGTGCTGCCCCTCAGCACCCAGTTTATTCCTTTGTCGTCCCTATACGACCAACCATTGATAGGTACGGCCTCAGCCATTCCGGCGTCAACCCTGTATGCCCTTCCTAGCTGGGCCTCCACCAGCAACCTCTCCTTAAGATTCCTCAAGCAGATGCTGTTATCCTTGAAGTATACGCCAGACAACTTGTCCCACGCCGGACCCAAACTGTCGTAAACCACGAGTTCGATTAAAGTGCCGTTGCGGCGAGTCTTTACTAATTCGTTGAGGAAGCTGTCGGAGAGATGTTTCAAGGGAAGCTCGTAGAATGCGTAGTAACTAAGAGGTCCGCTTCCTTTTACGGTCTGTATCTCCCTATCAATTAGGGCTAGCTGAAGGTCGAACCCGTGGACTACCAGCGCCGTTCCATTGTTATATTCCTCCACAATCGGTAATGCGCCACTTCTTGATGGTGGGAACTCCGTACATAGGTCCTCTCCGTAAATCCCGTCAGGTATGGAGAGTATGAAGGGTGACGGATAGGGCCTTTCGTCGTTACCTTCCCTCAGTACGCTGTAGAGGTAGAACCATACAAGCCCAGGTTGCGAGTAGAGTGGGCCCAGATCTTTGGCTACATCCTTATACCAGATAACAATATTTTTGGGAAAGGCTAGCGGGGTTTCAGCAGTAGAATTCTTTAACGAACTCCACCTGTATGCCAAGGCGTATAGGACGAAACTGTCTGGTGGCGGTGTGAGAACATACGCGCCGTAAGGTGGCCCTGATGGATACTCCCCTCCTACCTTCCACCCCCTCCAGTCACGTCCTTCCTCGACATATCCCCAGGGAACGCCTTTGTAGTTATGCCCTAACCCTAAAGCATGCCCAAGCTCGTGAGAGAACGCGTCTAGATTACCCCATATCTCTGTGTAGTAGTGCCCGTAGACTGCACATGCGTAACCTCCCGGGCATGGTGGCTTACTGGCATCCACTAACACGTCTATATACTGCGCTCTGGACACGTTTGCATCCGTGTAGAATTTCAGCTTTAGTTTGGAGAGGTGTCTCGCCCATTCATAGTTCTCGGCCGCGAATTTCAGGCTGGCGTTCCATAAGGAGACAATTCTTTGGGCAAAGACGGCATATTTCTCTTCATAGTCGATTAGTTTACCTCCCCAGTATATTTTAGGGCTTGTCTTGAAGTAAATATGGACTGTGTAGCCCCCGTCGTCATCCGTGTAGCCCCTAGTCGGGGCTTGTGATAGCTCCACCCATGTCCTTGGTAGCCCTGTATCCTGTCTTGGGTTCACCCACACCTTCCACTCAACTCCCTGGGCTCCCGCCTGCGTGAGTATGAGCAGCACTATCACCGTCAGGGACAGCACTATGGGCAGGGTTCGCGGCTTCATGGTTGTTACCGTGTAGAAGGTGTTTATATGCCTTCAAGGCCTCGCCCTCTCTACCGCCGTCGCGCGCATCCGTGGATGATTGTGGAGCCTGCTGGCACGGTGCAGGTTATTTGCCCGTTGTTCTCCGGGCATCGCTGTAGCTGGTCACTGGTGTACGTCCCCGCGCCGGGCGCTATCCATGCACCACAGTTACTATCACCGCCCTCCCTTACGAACCTCACGGTCACCTGCCCGTCACACTGGCCCTCTGGCGCTGTATCCCATGTGTCCGATGTCCTCCTTATCGTACCCGCGTCGAATGATGGGCATACTTCGGTTTTGTCAATGCAGTAGTTTTCCCGCCCCGGCGGCGGAGGAGGTGGCGGTGGAAGCCTTGCCTCCGTCCTAGAGTAGACGTATACGGCTGTTATTCCGATTGGCCTGTCAACCCTCAACGCGACGGCGTTGCCACCTCTCCCATCCACGTATGCTAGGACGTTGGTGGTGTTCCAGAGGTTCACGACCTTGATGTAGGCTAGGTCGAAGTAGTGTTTTTCAAAATAGTAGGGTACGTCCCTTGGTCTTGGATCTCCACCGTAGCAGCCGTACTCGTGACAGAAATAGTTTCTACTAAGTACTAGCGTGCGTGGGAAGGATGCTACCTGAGCATCCCCTACCTCAGCCACATAACTTATGTAGGTGTACCCTGGGTAGGCTAGCGTACGAGCGTAAGAACCTGTTACAGTTGTTGCAAGTGTTCTGGTGGCGGTTACCGGCCCCGTAATCGTTGTTGTGGTAGGTCCAAAATCTACTGGAGTCTGCCATGTTGTCGTTATCGTTGTCCTATAGGTAGCGGTTATAGTAGTGCTTAGTTCCGTAATCGGTGTGGCCCACACATCTTCGCCTATCAGCGTCAATGTTGTCCTATGACGGGTCCATGTGTAAAACGTGGTCGTCCTGGTGCCTGCCGGGTTTGTTACAGTCCAATACGCTGTTAAGGGTATTTCCCACTGCGTTGATAACGTTGTGAATGCATTAGTCCAGTAGGTGGTCGTATATGTGGTGTATCTTGTCGTCACTGTTGTAGTCCGACGCGCCATGTTTCCTTGGCCGGCATACATAACATAGCTACGCAGTCTCACAGTGGTCCCTCTTGGGTCGAAAACCTCATCCCCCTCTCCGCAGGTTATGTATCTGTTGCGGAAAACATTTCCTCGCAGGTTGATGTATGTTGGTCCTAACTCGCTATACTTGTGGACCGGATTGCTGCCCCCCCACCCTATTAGCGAATCTGTGACAAACCGGTTAATCCCGGAGCCGTGAAGCCAGCAGGTGACGACCTTGGGTAGCTTTATCTGGCTGGCTGACGTGACGTTGGTGACGCTGCCGCTGGGGCTGTTTTTGGCCGCTAGTCCGGGCTGTAGTCCCCAGTTTGGGAACCCGTCCGTGTCTGTTACATAACCCAACCTGAATCGGTCGGCGAATGCGACGCCGACGTACGCCTCCACCGGCCAGTGGTCGGGGTTGTCCAGTATGACGGTCGCGGTCCACCAGGTTATTGTCTCCGTGCCTGTTTCTATGGGGAGGTTTGTGACCGATGACTCGGTGGTGCTGATGGTGGTTGTGGATGTGGCGTAGGCCGCCGTCATCACGGAGGGCGGCGCCATGTACCCGCTGCCGAACACCCCTCCCTTCACGGTCTTGAGGTATAGCGTGGCCATCCTCGACCTTACCTCGGTGTAGTTGTCGAAGCCGGGTCCGAGGAGGTCTGAGAGGAATAATGTGAAGGCCTGCTGTGTCCCGAGCTTGATGGTGTCGCCGGGCCTTGCCTCCACCAGAACGCTGCCGTCGTACCCCACGGCCATCAGGTATTCTATCTCGCTGCCAACCGAGCCCACGTTCCTCACCGTCAGCAGCGTCCTGTTCGTCCTAACGTCCTCGTAGACGAATGCTTGAAGCCTCTCCGAAACGGCCTCCCCTACGTTGACGGCCTTCCTCAACACCTCGGACTGCGCCGAATATATGGCGGACAGGAGGCCGGTCGAGACCGCGAAGCCGGCGACCAGTAGGAGGACCGTCAGCAGCGCCGAAACCGTCCCACTCACACCCATTTCACTCCTTTTCCTCACAGGCCATCACCTAGCATAGAAATCTGTACCTGATGATGTTTTGGAACATGTTGAAACCGCCTGCACCTCCTCCACCTCCACCGCCTCCTCCACCTCCGCCGTCTCCTCCACCCCCGCCACCTCCTGATGGAGCGGGACTGGTTTCACTTACAAGGTAGACCGGGCAATGTGGTGGTTGCTCTTCTGGAGGACGTTGGTCAGGTCCAGGGCCGCTGGAGGTATAGGTTATCTCTGGGCCTGGCACGTATATGTTGCACTGTACGCCTTCCACGTAGTAGTACCTGTCCACGGTGTAGTCTCCGGGCGGTAGCTTGATGTATATTGCGGAGATGTCGTTGGCTGCGTAGGTATTTATTGTTAGACTGCGTACGACTCCGCGGAAGTAGGGCCAGTCAATGTTTCTTAATCCGTAGTAGGGGAAGTTCGCCGGCCCCTGCCCGTAGTAGGTTGTAGGGACTCGTGTTGTCAGCGGGGCGTTTAGGCGCGCGCCGTCCCAGCCGTAGGCCTGGCCAACCACCGCGCCATCATAGAGGAGCCATCCTGTCATTGTGTTGAACGCGGTCCGGACGGGGCCTGATGCGGCCGGGTATGAGAGGGTGTAGCCACAGCCAGTGCCCCAACATGTGTGTAACCTGACGGTTGTATGTGTGAACGATATGATCATGCCGGTCCTAGCTATCGTGGTGCGCGGTGCGGGCGGCTGGTAGTCCGGGGGGTTCGGGGTGATCGTTACGTGGCGCAGCCTGTAGCTGGCAACACAGTAGGACGAGCCATAGTTTATGGTGGCGGTCACCACGAGTTTTGTCGGCCTGTTGACTATGGCTACGTAGGTGTTCGCCTCCACTACTGCGGGCGTCCCCTCTAGTGTTGTGAACCCGGCTTCAGGCTTCCACCACCAACTCGCGTAGCCGTAGCCACGCGGGTCAAAGCCACCGCTCCAACCTCTAAGATTATAATCGACCATAAAGCTAGCACCTGATCCAATTGGTGCGGCTGGATAGCCCTCCACTACCGGGTCATCTATTGTTGTACTAATCGACCAGCCGTATGCGCCACCGTAGCCGTCGAGAACGACGGCCCCAATGCTTGCTTTCTCGAAGTGGTTCCTGGCCTTTATGGTCGCTTGCTGAAGCGGTGGTATCTCCCCGATTGTCGTGTAGTAGAACTTTGTCCACGTCCTGTTAAGCCATGTTACCGAGGGTATGTTCCATAACTCGGTGGTTGTGACGTTGTATGTTACCGCTACCGTCCTCCCAGCCATGTTGTCTTCTCTCGGGAAGCCCCATGTGCTTCCGAAGCTGTTTCCGGCCTCGGTGTATGCGTGTATGCTTCTTATCTGGTCGGCCATCCTCTTGAACGTTGGGTAGCTGAGCCCTATCTGGGACGGTTCAAGGGTCATCCTTGACCCGGGCGGGAGAACTATTGGCCTGCCCCTTAGGTCTATGGTTGCTATCGGGGTCATGTTGCGGGCTATGACGACGAGCTGTATGATCCTTGACTCGTATCCCCACGCGTTTACGAAGGTTATTCTGGGCGGGCTGTCTACCGCGCCATCGGTTGAATGTATGTGTATCCTGATCAGCTCGCTTCCCAGCCTCGCCTGCCTCAAGGCCTCCTGCATCTGGGCCTCGTTATATCTCGCGGTCGTGAGGTTGATGTAGCTGGCTGAGGCCAGTCCTGCGACGAGAACAATGGCTATAACTATGGCTGATACGGCGCCTGAGAGACCTTTCCTCCATGACGCCTTCATAGCAACCTTATGCGTGTAACTGATCTGTTTTAAACATCTTTAACCGCTCACGGTATTACCGGCCGACGTCGGCCACCCATGGAATATGGATTGTGCTGGGTAAGAGTTCGTTAATCAAATATCTAGGGTTTTAATGTTTAAAACCTACAGTCTATTTCGCCGTACTCGTTTCTGAAGCAGTTGCGGGTCCAGTCCCAGTTCCAGCTTCCATCGCTCCGCCTTGAAGCGTATACGGCTACTACGTTGTAGTCTCCGTCAACCAATAACGGCAGGGGGTTCATGGTGTAGGGTGTTGCGTAGATGTTTTGATTTGATTGCAGCGGGTGTTTATATACGAGCCACCCTATGAATGTGTAGTTCACATTGTTTATTCTCGCTGACGGTGTTGCGGTTATGTTGAAGACCGTGTAGACATTTAATACATATGCGTTGGGTCTTGCCGACGGCGTGAGAAGATCCCTACATTGCGGGGTTAAGCAGAGGTTGCCATCCAGGGCTACACGTAGGAGTATCGGGTATTGTGACCTTCCGCTACCCCACCTCACGCATGGGTATATTTCGTCCGGCTTAAGCTCCCTCGGCACCGCGTTGCCTACGGCCTTACTTGAATGTATGACGAGGTTTGACCCGTTGTAGCGGGTGTAGAAGTCCGGCAGACCGTTGCTCGCCAGGTAGAACGGGGTCAGGACCACGCAGTCGCCCTCGTTCATATCAATGTTAAGCCTTACGTGGCGTATGTTGGAGCGGTTGTCGGCGTAAATAAGGTCGTATAGAACCTCCTGGTACCCGCTCATCTCGTGGATGACTATGTAGGCTTTCGGGCTCACCCCGGGCGGCAGGCCTGAGATCAGGCTTATCTTCGGCTCCCTCCTCATCTCGACCTCGACCTTCAGGTTGTTTCTCAGGCTGTCGTGGATCCTGAGGGTGTTTGCGTAGGCTATGTAGGATGTGACGGCTGTGAGGAGGACTAGGGCTGCGGCCAGCGTTACGAGGGCTGCCGGTGATACTCCTTTCCTACCCCTCATCACCTCAGCTCCTCCCTCCTCAGAACATGTAGCATGCCTGTCCCGGTCTTGACTATCAGGCTCTGGCCGAAGCCTATGTTGAAGACCTGTGTCTGCCTAGCCCCCAGAGTGGCTGTGCCGGACCACGCCAGGTTCGCGTCAACATATATCTGGAGGATGGTGACGGGTTCGGGGCCGTCATTCGCTATCCAGGCCCTGCCGTTCCTCGCCCAGTAGACGAGTGTAAGCCTTTCATCGGTTTTGAGGGCCTGTAGCCCCGCCTCCCTCTCCGATGAGGCGGTCACCACGTTCGTGTTTCTCATGAATATTCCCAGGGCGATGAGCCCGACGGCCAGGGCTACCAGCAGTATGGCTACCTGTGCGACCGCGACGCTTATCCCACGGCGACCACTTTTGCCCAAGCCTGCACACCCCTGTCCGTGTTAACTGTTACGAGGTATTCAGCCCCCAGCCGGGCCGGGGAGCATCTAAGCGTCATCTCAACCCTCTCCGAGGGCTTTATGGTCTGGCTTCCCTGCACATGTAGCAGGGTGCAGGACGGGTTTCCATCACCTCTCAGCGAGGGTGTTTGGACCGTTACGGGTACGGAGCCTATGTTCACGACACTCACCACCAAAAGGTATCTATCAGCTAACGCCCTAACCATCTGAACCGCCCCAATCCTGACGTCAACCTTCTCCGCGTGACGTGACAGCCACGTCGAACCCACCGTGCCGACAATTAGGACTAACGCGAGCGCCACCATTACTAGGGCGAGGGCGACGACGGGTTGGGACGGCATAACAGCCACCGTGAAAAATAATTAAGGGGTTTAGGTTACGGGGATGCCTCTCCTGTCTCCGACGTTTCCTCCCGGTATGTTGCCGAGGACTTCTATGGAGATCATATCGCCTCTGGCGAGGCCGCCTGAGCCCGCACATCCGCTAGCTGTGCCCGTCTGACCCGGTTGCAGGGGTGACGGGAAGCCCGATAAAGTGACTGCTACTGGCTGAGTCGTTGCCGAGAGCCCCGTAACCGGTGACGAGCCTATGTTCTTAACGGCTACGAGGACGCAGACTTGTTGGCTTCCAGCCGGGCCGACGAGGTTTGCCTCAGCCCTGTCTATGACTATGCCCTCCTTCCTAGCCCAGCCGCCTAGGATGCCGCCTGTTATGCTCCCCACTATCAGCGTTAGAGCTATCCCTATGACGACGAGTATGAGGGCTACGACGGCCCCTGAGAGGCCGAGCCTGCTGCGCGAGCGTTTTGAAAAAATAGGTGTTGGAGGTTTCATGTAATACACCTCCTTAGATGTGGGCTACCGCTGACTTCTGGTCCTGTACAGTTGTTCCGCCTGGACCGGTGCACTGGACGCGGAAGACGTATACCTGTCCTGACTGGGCGCCACTAATCGTGCCTGTCTCGGTTGTCGATTGTCCTGGGTTGAGGCTGGCTGATGCGGCGTTGGATGTGGTGTAGTCGGCGTCTGTTTCCTCTGTCACGACACAGCCTGTTAGCGGTGCCCCGCCAGAGTTCCTGATGTCTATTGTGACGTAGCCTGTTCCGCCTACGGGGTCTACGAGGACGTCTACGCGTTCAATGGTTACCCTCGGCGATGCTCCGAAGCCGAAGAGGAAGCCTCCAGCCAGGCTTGCCGCGATGAGGGCCAGCGCTACGCCGACGATGATGAGTATCAGGGCTATTATTGGTGCGCTCAGTGCTCTACGGTCGTTCGCCAGCAGTCTTTTCAACAGCTTTATCACGTTCATGGCGTTTTCATAGGGAAAACGGTCTCTTTTATTTTTCATGAAAAATCCGACCATTCACGCATGTATGGATGAATAACGGGAAGCCGTATTTCAAAAGGGGGTTCTGTTACCTTTGAACGTCTGGAGGTAACAGATCTGCGTTTCGGATGGGGGGTCTGTTACCGGTAACAGACATGTGTTTCGGGAGGGGCTTCTGTTACCGCCTGACGTTTGGAGGTAACAGAGACTCGTTCGAAACAGGGGTTCTTTGACCGTATTACCGGCCGACGTCGGCCACCGGCGTAGCCAGCCTAGTCATCAGGGCCCACGAAATCCTGTCCAATCCTTTCGGCCCACCTACGGGGGTGTAGGCGTATACGGGTACCGTTCTCCACGTGAGGGCTTTAGCCGCCTCCGCCGCCTGTTTCCTCTTCAGCCTCATGTACTCCGTCTTGTCTTTGCCGGTTTTCGGCGGGTTTATGGTTAGCGTGAGTGTAGAAGCCGCCACGCTTTCAAGGAGTTTTAGCTGGCGCTGTGTCAGGTAGGGGGTTATACCGAGGTATAGGTGTAGCTGTTCGAGGGGGCTGAGCGGATCCATTGTTTTCATCTCGAAGTTTTCAACGTCTCCGCCTTTTAGAAGCGCTCTAACATTCTGCCTGACCTTTTCCAGCGGTTTTTCACCGGCTGCTTCGTAGTAGCCCCGTAGGTCGTAGGCGTCCAGACGGGCGCCGGTCAGCTCCTCGCCCAGCCCCACGACATACCTTATCTTCCGGAAGTAGTTTTCCAGGAACTGTTTCTTGACCTTCCGGCCGGCTGACTTGAAGTACTGTTCAACTATGTCGAGGACCTGTGTCAGGTTCTCCGTTGAGCCGTTACGGTCTATCAGGGGTTTTTTCGAGGGGCCGAATACCGTCATCGGCCCCCCGTCGGCGAGGACGTCTGCGGCGGCGTAGGCCACGAACGTGTAGCGGTTTCCGAGGACCGCGTTGATGATGGCGGCCGCCACTTTGTTCGCAGCAATGCTTTCAGGCCTCGGACACGGAGGGATACGCGTGATATGGGAGAGCAGCCCGGATAGGTGGAGAAGCTTCTGATCAGACATACTCCTGTAGACCGGGACGTACACCAGTTTGTATCCTGTCTCATATCCTGCTGCGTTGAGGGCTTCCGGGCTTGGCCTAGGCCTCTCATGTGCGACTATCAGGCCGGGTGCGACGAATATCGTCTGCATGCGTCGCCTGTAGAGGTCGTAGACATCTTCGTTGACGCCCTGCCCCACCAAGGTTTCGAGATGTTTCCCAATGTTCTGGACTGCTTGTTCATACCCCGCCCTCAGAACCTCGTCAGCGAACTCCGGGGACCCTAGGGCCACAGCCCTAGCGAGGTTGTCCGGCTCCGTCAGCGGATGACGCTCGCTAAGCAGAACCTTTAACACCGCACGCGTCTCCCTGTCGAGGATGTTTTTCCTAGCCGCTATAGCCGCCAATGCACCAATGCAGGCTTTCCGCATGTCTATGACCTCGTGGGAGAGTATGCGGGCGTGATGTGTTTCTCCACAGGCGAGTCTGACCAGTTCCGCTAACAGGTCGGGGGTTTCCAGAACGGTTTTCTCCGCCCTGAACAGCTCAGCGTACAAGGCTGCCGCATCCCGCGCATTTCAAAGGCCTACCACAATAAGGGCATCGAACAGCCAACTCATCCTCACTATTATGAGGACTCCTATCCCTGTTGGGTTCACCTTCCGGCCCATGTACGGGCTCATATCTTACGGCTTGGAACGGTTTACCATTTTTCACCCCCACAGTCTTTTTCCTTTTCGTAGGGGTGTAGGGGGTGTAGGGCGGCTCGACCTGCACCAGCTCGACGGGCTTGTCCGCCATCTCCAGCCGTTTGCGGACTTTCGGGTCGATCATCTCGTAGAACTGCTCCTTAACCTTAGCCCCCAGCTCTTGGGCTTTAACCGCTACCAGGTCGTACTCCAGCTCGTTCATCTCCTCCCTGATCAGGTTTTCCTCAAGGCTTAGCAGCGCCTCCTCCACCGCGTCCCTTGGCTGGTATATGCGGATGTCGGCGTACTCCCCCAGCAGCGCGGCCGCCCTCCTAACCCCGGCTATTATACACCATTTCCCATACTCCTCGGCAGGTTTGACGAGTATTGGGTTTATAAGCCCCTTCCTAACGCTTTTCTTGGTTTTCTCATCTATTTCGCTTTCGATAGCGCTTAGGCTTGTCTCAACCAAGTATCGGAGGTTGTTCGGGCTTATGCTGAACGCGTCGTCCGTCACCTTTACTTTGAAGACCACCATTCTGACCTTGAGGTCACGGGTGCTGTCCAGGGCCTCCTTGACCGCGTTCTCCAAGGCCTCGCCCGCATACCCCCGTTCCGAGTAGTAGTTCCTGATCCACTCCGGCAACCAATTCACGCCGACATAATCTTTTCCACCGCTATTTTTGTTGAGAGAGTTGGGTGAAAATGTGCCCGGGCTCACGTGTTTCAGCCGTGGAAAGAAATATAAATCTCATTAATTCAGGGGTATATGTTTGGGGGGTTGGGAGCTGGAGGCAGACCAGAGCTACTGGGATGTTGAAGACCAAACATACCTGACAAGCCAGCTTCGTAGAAAAGGCATACCTATTCGGTTTGTAAAAGCCTATCCCGACCACAGGGTCTATGAGCTTGCTGGGCTACAGCTCCATGTTTACAGAAGCCTTAACGCGTTGAAGAAATATAGGCGTCCGGAGTGCGCCACAATACTGGAGAACTACAGCCTCCTGAACAACAGGAGGGGGCTTTGGATAGTGTTATATGGAGCTGGGGCCGTCCCGTCAATGACCAGGGGGAAGAACGTTATATTCAGCGTAAATAAGGACGTGCATGTGACCAGCCCGGATACCTCGGTTAGAGGGTTCATCCGCGCCGTCGGGCTGCTTGCCCATTCCGTATGGAGGATGGGGTGGCCGACGTCGGCCACCTATATAAAGGAGGGTGTTACAGGCTGACGATAGCCACACATCCTTAAGCTTGTAATGTTAAATCAACCCGTATTCATTCGTTACCTATGGATAAACCGGTCCTGGCGCTCATAATTTTAGTGGTGGGCGTGGCGCTCACCATAGTCTCAGCTTCGATGGTTTTCGGCTACCTCATCCCATGGCAGGCCAGCGGCAAGGTTTACATCGAAAGAGTGGACATAACATGGCATCCGACAGGCAGCTATATACTTGTCGCCGTTAGGAATGCCGGGGGAGTCCCTCTAAGCTCGTGCACGGCCAGGATGCTTAACCCCGTAACCGACATAGATGATGTTGTTCCGGGCGTGTTGCCGCCGGGAGGGGCTGGCACTTTCGCCGAGAACGGCGTCCCAGGCCTAAACCCACCCGATGTTTACGTTTTTGAAGTGAGCTGCCAGACGCCGCAGGGCCTCACCGTGGCGGACAGGAAATCCGCGCAGCCACACCTTTGAGCCGTCAACTTCTAAATGAATAAAACAACCTGTGAAAGATTTCTCCGGGATGACGATAGCCGAGGAGCAGGACCCGGTTACATCGTACCTGTTCAGGGCGCTTACTAAGATTTCTCCCACAGCCCCTGCTATTTTTAGGCTTGACGGGTTTGAGGCCTCCGC
>Ga0272447_1001166_pt1 | contig 17250 bp, 16 predicted proteins | sample YNPCB0133_FD_194589 | JGI IMG/M metagenome (GOLD analysis project Ga0272447, IMG submission 194589) | Hot spring microbial mat communities from Yellowstone National Park, WY, United States - YNP-CB-013-3 | ecosystem: Environmental > Aquatic > Thermal springs > Hot (42-90C) > Sediment | place... | reverse complement strand
TATGCTCGCCGAGCGTGTGCTCCCAGCCACTGAAGATCAAGTCATTTGTTCCGAATTCGCCCAGCATGAGGCCCAGCGCGTCGGACCCGGAAAACACGAACATTACCACCAGCTAATTGAGGCCCTGGCGCGAGAATTTGATGTGCCGGCAGTCACTGCATCGCCTGCCGGTGCACCACCCGAACCAGGCTGCGGTTGTGCCCATGCATTCGATGTATAGACGAAACTGCCGCTTGGACCGAATGTTAGTTTCTCTGTCGTAAAGCTGACTTATCAGCAGTTTTGGAATCCGGACAAAAGCGATGTGATAATAGCACTAAACATTTTGTGCGGCCTGTCCTTGCAATCACGCAATCATCTGTCGCCCGGCGAAAAATAGACTGCATGCTTATGGAGGATTGGTTTTGCATCACATCGCCGGCAAATAATGCCACACAGGCAGCGGAGCAACTGCTAGCGAAAGCCAGTGCATCAGCGTCAATAGCGGCCGATCTAATAGTCGGAGCAAGCGATTGAAGCTGTGGCATGAGTCATCAGCGCGTGGCATAAAGCCCAGCCATACCGGTGATTCTTCACGTCGTGATATAACTCTGTGATGGTCAGCCGCCGTGCCTACAGCTTCGTCAGTTCGTGCGCTGAGTACGCCACCTCGGTCATCAGATACGAACACCGGATACGGAGACAGCTTCACCTTTCACAGAAGCGCGCTCGTCCAGGGTTTTGTCAGCGCAAAAGCCGGCCACCATCGCAAGCGCGTTTCCTTGACACCGTGTGCGGACGTTCGCCGCTCTCGTGAAGGCGCGTTTGTGCAGCGCAACAGTCGTCATCATTCCGGCGGACGGTCGTTGTAACAGCACCAGGGGCGGGGAGCGTCAGCCCCTCGTGCTTCGGCAACGATTATGCAGTGGAAATGCTAAATCCCCAGCAGGCGTGCATTCGTGCAATACAAGAGGGGGGCGTAAGCCCCCCGTGGTTGGGTGACCGTGATTGCAATCGAAGCTCCTGCCTCCAAGGAAAAGGAGGCGTGTTTCCTTCCGCCCCCCGTGGTTGGCTGATCGTGATTGCAATCGAAGCTCCTGCCTCCAAGGAAAAGGAGGCGTGTCTGCTTCAGCCCCCCGTGGTTGGGTGACCGTGATTGCAATGGCGTTCGCCGGCATACCGGCGACGGTCTCGTGCATGTTTGCCGTATCGCCCTTGCAAATGCGTTTTCGCACACCACGGCGGGCTAACGCCCGCCGCTCTTCTTCGTCGGTCGCATCGTCGCCGAATAGTGCGCGATTTTCACCGGACACAGCTCGGCTTACCGACCCACGGCGGGCTAACGTTCAGGGGTCACGGCTGTTCTTCGGTCGTCGCCGAACAAAACCCGGAATTTACCAGTCACTGACCATACCAGTCACCCACGGCGGGCTAACGCCCGCCGCTCCTGGCGCAATTGCGTTTGTGTGTCGCAAAAGTCGCAATTTCCGACAAACGCTCGCGCTACAAGGTACAAGAGCGGGGGGCGTAAGCCCCCCGTGGTTGGGTGACCGTGATTGCAATCGAAGCTCCTGCTTCCAAGGAAAAGGAGGCGTGTTTCCTTCCGCCCCCCGTGGTTGGCTGATCGTGATAGCAATCGAAGCTCCTGCCTCCAAGGAAAAGGAGGCGTGTCTGCGTCAGCCCCCGTGGTTGGGTGACCGTGATTGCAATGGCGTTCGCCGGCATACCGGCGACGGTCTCGTGCATGTTTGCCGTATCGCCCTTGCAAATGCGTTTTCGCACACCACGGCGGGCTAACGCCCGCCGCTCCTGCGCACGTGCGTGTGTACATCGCAGATGGTGCTATATGCAGCGACCATCGGTTGTGCACCCTGGAGCGGTCGGCGTGAGCCGACCGTGGCAAACGAACCGTTCTTGCAAGTGCGTGCCCGGCACAGCACGGAGAACAATCCGACCGACCCTGACCCACGGCGGGATGACGGTCGCCGCTCCTTCGTCGCGCGACAGTCTGCCGCAGAATGTGTGCGTAGTGTCGTCATCACAGATGCGCTTCCCAAATCCACGGCGGGCTAACGCCCGCCGCTCCTGTTCGTCGTTCGCGTCGTCGCCGAATAGTGCGCGATTTTCACCGGACGGGGTTGACTTCCCCGACCCACGGCGGCATGACGGTCGCCGCGATTGGTGTGACGCATGCAGAGAGAAACAGTTACCGCATCGCTTTTTGAGGTGTAAGATGCTTAGATGATGGAGGATACAGGCGCTGAATATCGATCACGATTTCACCGTGAAAAGAATGACAGTTTCCATCTATGTCGTGACGAGCATATATTCGGACTGGGCATGTACGAGAATATAGACCCTGGACTAGAGGCATGAAAACGCTGGCGGTGCCACGCCCTTTCTTGAAATGGGCGGGCGGAAAGATGCAGTTAGTGGACGAACTGGCGAAGCGAGCTCCGGCTCAGTTCAAGGTCTATCATGAGCCGTTCCTGGGCGGTGGGGCGTTCTTTTTCCATCTATACAGACTGGGTCGGATTCGCCACGCCGTCCTTTCCGATATCAACGCGGAGCTAATTGCGACTTATGAGGCGATTCGTGACCGCGTGGAAGAGGTTATTCATTTACTGGGGGAGTTTCCTTACGATCGGGATTTTTATTACAGCTTGCGTGCGAAGGATCCGTGGCAACTAAGTCCAGCCGAACGTGCTGCCCGCATGATCTATCTGAATAAGACTGGTTATAATGGCCTCTACCGTGTAAATCGTCAGGGGAAGTTCAATGTGCCGTTCGGACGCTATAAGTCCCCTAAATATTATGATCCGGAGAACCTGCGTGCGGTAGCGATTGCCTTACGCGAAGTGCAACTGGTATGTGCCTCGTTTGAAACTGTGCTTGAGCGTGCCGCGAAGGGTGATTTTGTGTACTTAGACCCGCCTTATGTTCCGCTTTCTGCGACGGCTAATTTCACCGAATATCATGCGACCGGCTTTGACTTAGCCAGTCACCGACTATTGCGAGATGTGGCCCTAAACTTAGATCGCAGGGGTGTCTATGTGCTTATTTCGAATTCTGACACGCAATTAGTGCGCGAGCTTTATAATACGGCGTGCTTTCACATAGACTTGGTGTGGGCTGGTCGAGCTATTAACTGCAACGGCAGGAAACGGGGCAAAGTCAGCGAGGCGATTATTACCAATTACCCAGTCAGAGAACGGCGATTGTGGGCGTGAGTGTGTCGGAAACCGCAACGGATGCTAGCAGTGCGGCTTGTGAATTTAAGGCCAACGAATTCGCTTCCGTAAGGGGTGGGAATAAAGTTGCGAAAAAGCGTGGGCGGTTAGTTGAGCGTGAATGGGGTCAGGTGTAAGAAAGCCCGTGGCGTAGTATTGCCCAACGAATTGGCTCGCGGGAACAGTTATTGGGCAGCCGACACGAAAATCATTGCGGTGAAGCACTGCTAACACTATTGCCGGATAGACGTTTAACCAGATGACCGAGGCAGCGAACGTTGCCGGGAAAGACATCCGCAAGGGGCGATTTTCATAGAAAGCTCATTTCCGTTTCACGGGGCTTTAATCGCGGCGACATTACAATAGCAGCGGAACGCCGTGGGCTTGCCTCTTTGAAAACGGGGACGGAACTTCTGGCGGGGATCGGCGTCTAAAATGAATGAACCCTCCCGCGAATCTCCTCAAGAAACTTTCCCCGCCAGGACTCGGTTGCATTGCTGGGCTGCCAATGCGGCTTCGCTGCAGGGAGCAGCCGATGGTGTGGGCGACCAACTGGCCTGCTCCAACCGAAGGGATTGCCGATGCCTTTCGATTTCACCCCGACGCAATATGCTCACCTGGCCAGTATGCTTCTGGCCGGGGGAATGCTTGTGCTTGCTCTGATGGCCCAATTGTGGCGGCAATTGGCCCGCCGACTGCGTCTGGCTCAGGTCATCTGGCTGGCCGGGCTGGCACTGACGGGTTTGCTGGCCTGGGAAGTAATCACCACTACGGAAAATCTGGTGGATGGTGCCTGGCGTTCGGCTATTTGCGCTGGCGGAACAATACTGGGTGTAGTCCTGGCCGGGATATTGACACGTCTGGTCTGGCTGAATGCTGGTCGGCAGTGGCTGGCGGATTGGTTGGTTACTGGCCTGGCGGGAGGCGTTTTTGCCCTGGCCCTAGCAGGGGCGACAACGGATAACATTCCCACTCTCGATGAGTCGGAGTTTGCCTCGCCGGCGATGCTTCTGGGAGGCATCAACCATCCGTTGAGCGAACGGAAGGCTTACACGGATCGCGGTCGGGTGATTCCATTGTACACGGCTAGGGATCAGCCGCCTTTGCCGGAAAGGCGTCTTCCCGATCCGGGCGTTTACTGGCCGGAACATGCGTTCGGCAGTCAGCTCATCCGCACGGCTCCGCCAGACCCCAATTACAACTGCCACGGCTGGGTGTTCACGGGCGGACAGTTCATTCTCGCTCCCGATGCGGTGGAAATGATCCTGCACGACAACGGCTACTATCCGGTCGAACGACCGCGCGTCGGAGATATCGTCGTCTATTATGACCAGGGCGGTATGATTACTCACACGGCCCTGGTGCGGGCGATCGGGGAAGACGATTTCGTGCTGGTTGAAAGCAAGTGGGGGTGCAAGGGTGGACGGTACCTGCATCTTCCGGAACTATGGTTTTCCGCCCGGCTGGTTTATTATCGCACCGATCGCGGTTCGCACGTGATCCGCGGGCTGGAAAAGTCGACAACAGCATCGCCGCTGGTCGGGAAGTTACCGCATGGAAAATCTGCCAGCGTCGTCCTGCCCGGGATTCCGAGCAAGTGAATTGGCCAGGCAACTGGTCAACAAAGTCAGCAAGCCGAAAGCACACCCATTGGTTTTTGGCGGCCTGTCCTTCAAACACCGCGACGATTACCGAACAGTTCAATATGCAGCCGCGGGCAATAGCGATAGCCGAGTTCCTTGCAGGCTTCGACGAGCCACCGGCTTCGCTCACGCAACTCTTCGGGAGTCACACCCTGGGGCATCAGAAGCACGCGCTCCTTCGGCACAGCGGGCAGCTCCGAAAGTAACTGTTGCACTTCCGTAAGGTCGGATGGTTCTTCGATGACGAACTTCAGTTGATATTCGGGGTAATGCTGGAGAAATTGCCGGAGCACTGCCGGCTGGAGTCGCAATTGTTCGTGGCGGTGAGCCCAGCGGCCGGCGTCGCGCTGCCAGGGCGTGGAATTGCTGAGCTTGGGACTGAGACTGAGCAGGTCGCAGACCACTTCGCGGTAAATCGTCCCCGCGGTCTCGATGGTGATGTGCCGACCCGTTTCATGCAGCGCCGCGCACAACTCGCCGAGATCGCGAAACAGGAACGGTTCGCCCCCCGTGATGACGACATGCCTGGCGGGATAACGAACCACCTCCGCGACAATCTCCTGTGCACCCCACGATTTGCCTTCGGGATACCAGGAGGCGTATTCGGTGTCACACCAGCGGCAGCGCAGATTGCAACCGCTGACCCGGACAAAAACCGAAGGCGTCCCGGCCAGTAAGCCTTCTCCCTGGATAGAGTAAAAAATCTCCGCCAAGCGCATGCTTATCCCACAGGTTAGCTGTTGGCGGCAAGCTCAGCCTCGCAGCAGCACGAGCAACGCACACTGGCACGCCCCGACACCTGACACGTCATTCTATCCGCTTGCGTTTCGTTACGGCACGGCGGCAGTGCGGCAGGATCGTCATGTACACTGGTGAGCGGCCATGAAGAGCTGGCGTATAGCCTGATACCTATTTCCTCTCCCGGACGATTGTTGCCCGGCGTTTGGTGGAGCGAACGACAGGAGCAACTGCAACGCGAATGCCGGTATCTTTGCTGGTACCTTTTCCCTCACTTCCGGCTGGCCTTGCGGTGACCGTCGCACCGCGGTTTTTCCTGCGGCCCTTCCTGCGGCAGGGATTGGGGGTCTTTCGGTGTCCGTTGAGCCGCACCTCAGGTGGAGCGTCAAGTTATAACCGAAATAGATGCTATTGCCAGCAACGTATTTGAGCCGCTCACAGGTGGAGCGTGGAGCGGGATGAGATGAGCCAACCAAAGGGTGGCGATTGGGGCAAAATAGGAGCGGAACTTTCAGTTACCGCGCAGTGGTGCGGGCACACGTTTCGTTGCGACGGGACAAAATTGGAGCGGAACGCCACCAGCGGCAGGCCAGCCGACAAACTCAGACGCCAAGCAAGTTAACAAGCTACCTTGGAGGAGACCAGTGCTCCCACCGCAACGCTGACGGTCAACCCGGCGCGATCAAGGGCCGATTTGCGGAGAAGCAGCCTCGGGGTTTGACGCCGTTGCGGAGGGAGTCTCTTCAGACAAACCTGGCCGCAATTCCGCCAGTGCCGTGGGTAAATCGGCATAAGCCTGAAAGAGCGCGGGCGCGGTGCCGCTACTGGTTATTAATCGCGTGGTGGTGAAAATTCGCAGAACGTGCTCATCTTGGATTCCACAGAGAGCAATGCGGCCATTACGGGAAACAACTTCGCGGCGCAGCAAAATCAAGGCCCGCAGAACAGCGCTGGTGACGTATCGCACCTGGGAAAAATCAAGCACCACGGCGTCCGCCCCACTTTGCTGCCAGGCCTGGAACAAATCCTGGCGAAGTTGCTCTTCCATTAAATCGCCGTGCAGGCTTGGCTCGGTCATTTCAACAATCAATACGCCGCCCCGCAGCGTGCTGCGGAAGTATTTGTACTGGTCAGTCATGGTGGTTTGCTCCGGCCTCGAACTGTCCGAGGAAAGATTATAGCCAAAGCGAGTGCGACCTGCCAGTAGAACCATGCACGGAAGCGCAAAAAAAACAAGCCACCCGCCGGGGTCGCAGGTGGCTTCGGGGCCAGGTAAGATGGGGCCTGGCGGGAAGATGAGGAGAAGCACCGGCCTGAAGAGGCATCAGCGAGGCACACACGGAAGGGCGGGGAAACCTTCCGGACGGCACTCGCTCCAGCTACGGTCGGGGGGCACCGTAGCCGACGCGGGGAAAGCTGCCTCTCCCAGTCTGCCGGTCGAGATGCTTCAGCAGCTCATAATCACCGTTCTGACATAAGCACAAAATGTGCCAATCGCCAAACTTTTGTCCGAATTTGTACGTAACCGTCTTTGGCTCGCCAGGTTACGGCGCTATTGCGACTGTTACACCACGAGACGCGCTTCTCACGGATTGTAATTTTTGCAAACTCGGTGTACCTATCGGCGGTAAAAGTTGCAAAAACTGCCCAGCCGTTCTCGCCAACCACGCCGTGAACACCCGTTGAGAAGCCGATCATAGCGTAAGGCGGGTAGGGAAACCAGGAGCGAGGAAAGTGCCCTTGCGGCAGTGCGGCAGGTTGTGTTACCATGCGTCTCCCAATGGCTGGCCGCATCGAGAAACATAGCGCTCGGTGTCTGCCTGTTTGGCTGGGCTTAGCCGGAAAGGGCACCGCCAATCTCGCAGCCCTCTATGCAACTGGTCCTGCACAAGCACAACAGCATTGCTGCATGGGGTTCCCCTGAAGTTACCCTCCCGGGCCAGCGCACGGCAACACGGTGGTGGATGGCGGCCGGGATCACCGTGCTGGTTGCCGGACTGATGCGGGTGGTTTATCTGGTCTGGATATGTCCGTTCGATCTGGCGCCGGATGAAGCTTATTACTGGGACTGGTCGAGACAACTGGACTGGTGCTATTACAGCAAGGGACCGCTTGTTGCCTGGCTGATCCGCGCTGCCGATGTGTGCTGCGGCAGCTGGTTGCTCGATCAGCAGGGCACAAAAATGCCGGCGGTACGACTACCAGCCGTCATCTGCGGCCAGCTGCTGGCACTGGGATGTTTTTGTTTGACCTGGCGGGTGAGTGGTTCTCCGAAACTGGCGTATCTGACTATGCTTGCCCTGATGCTGGCTCCTCACCATAGCGTCATCAGCACGCTGATTACCATTGACTCGCCGTTCTTGTGCTGCTGGCAGTGGGCGTTAGTGTTCGCGTGGCACGCTCTGGGAATGAGACGATTGACCGAACCTCCCATGTTTGGCGGTACACCGCTGGATGGGCAAGTCCGCGAGTGTTTCTTGCCAGGGCCAAGCACGCACGGTACGACACTGGCCTGGTTCGGTTTGGGGCTGATTACCGGCCTGGGCATACTGGCCAAACCGACGATGGTGCTGTTCCCGTTTTGCCTGGTTCTGTTTTTGTCTGCCGCATTTGCAACGGCCGGGCCAAAAGCAACTAATTTCGTCGCGGAGCGGGGAATGCTACTCAGACGGCTGGCGGTCATGCTATCGGTGGCCCTTGTCGTCGGCGCGGGGCCGATCCTTTACTGGAACGCTCAGCATGACTGGGTAACGTTTCGCCACGTGTTTCGTCAGGCCAGTCTGACCGGGTCAAGATCGTGGCGATGGTGGGGCATGTTCGAATACATCGGAGTTCAGACGGCTTTGCTATTCGGCGCCGGCATGCTGGCCTGGCTGGCGGCTACATGGTTCGTTTTGTCCGACAAAAGGCGAATTCGCTTGGGCCTATCGTGGCCGGTCGGCCTGTTCTTGTTGAGTTTCTCCTGGCCGGTGTTTGCCGTGTTTGCCGGCTTTAGTCTGCGAACACCGATTCAACCGAACTGGCCCGCACCGGCTTACCTGGCGGCAGTGCCTCTGGTAGCGGTCTGGCTGGCACACGTCTCGAAACCCTGCGAGTCGTGGAGCCGAAGCGTGCGCGTCTTGCTGGTGATCTCGACGTTGCTGGCAGTCGCTATCACGTTGACTCTGCACCGACCGGACATTGCCTACCGCACGGGACTGCTGCCAGCGATCGCTGGTTGGCTCGGCCAAACCGACGAGGACCTCTGGCCACGCCGTTTTGATCCGACCTGTCGGTTGCAGGGCTGGCGGGAATTAGCGTTGCACGTGCACCAGTGGCGTCAAACTCTTCGACAGCAAGGCGAGGAACCGATTGTTGTTGCCACCTGGTACGGTCTGGCCGCGGAACTGGCTTTCTACCTTCCGGATCAACCGCGGGTTTACTGCATCAGCCTGGCCAGCGAGCTCCGCTTTTCCCAGTACGATCTCTGGCGACCCAATCCGCTGGCCGATCCGGAGCGATTTGCGGGCAAAACTTTTCTCTGCGTCGGTCCGTTGTCACAATCAGCCCAATCCGGATTTGCGAGCGTGCAATCGGGGCCGGCTGTGGTTATTCAGCGTTACGGCTACGCAATTGCCCGGGAATGGATTTTTGTCGGCCAACAGTTCCACGGTTTCCCGCCCAGCGACAAGCCGCCGAGTTACTGACAGTGTGTTTGTGGGCTTCCCGGTCAAGCAGCTTCGTCTTTCAATTTCGGCCAGGCCGTCAACCGCACCACTGCGGTTCGTTCCCCCGCGGAGTTATACAGGTAAATTCGCCGATCGGGACAAGCCCAGATGGCCTGCGTTCGCAAACGCCGCGGACCACGCAATTCAAACAACACCCCGGCCAGCTGTCCCTGCCGACGTAACGGTTGTTCCAGCAATTGCGCCTGCTGCGGATCCAGGCCATCTTGGGCGCAGAGCTTTTCGAGCACAAACCAGCGAAGTTCCTCCCAGGTTTTCAGTGTGGCGGTCTCATGGGCGTTATCCATCGCCTCTTCTCCCGGTGTCGGTGAGCATCGGCAATTATCGGCACGCACACGCTGCCCGCTCAGCCGATCCGGCCGGATACCAAGATGCCGGTCCGCTTCAGATGCGGCCCAGGCATTCCAGAGCGCGAAAAACAGCAATACCGACCGCCGTGGCTAAATTGAGACTGCGCACTTTTCCGCTGGGCAACGGAATGCACACCCGACATTGGGGATATTCTTGCAGCAGCGACTCCGGCAGACCGCGAGATTCGCAACCGAAGACCAGACAGTCTTCGTCCTCGTACTGTATCCGATGATAAGGCTGCCCACCCCGGGCCGTAAAAAGCCACAGACGGTGTCCGGACATGGCTTGCAGAAATTCCGGCCAATTCGTGTAACGTCGCCAATCCACCGCCGGCCAGTAATCCACGCCCGCCCGTCGCAATGCCCGATCGTTCAGACGAAAACCGAGCGGGCCTACCAGATGCAGGCGGCAGTCCGTGGCCGCACAGGTTCGCGCGACATTGCCCACATTCGGAGCAATTTCCGGTTCCACCAGCACCACATGCAGCATGAGCCCGACCTCGTGGGAAAATGTTACACAGCAGATGTACCCGGCTGGCTTAGTCACGTGCTAGCGGGCAGGCTTAGCCGTTACATCTTATCTAATCGTTAGCCTCGGCACGTTGGCCTTTCAAAAGCCCCCGTTGCAGGACATAAAACTCATGCTTATCGCCGGCACGATGTTTAGAGTGCTAAGGGAGACCAGACTCGGCCGGGCATGAACCATCCTGGCCCGAAGGTCAAGCCATATTCAGCGCCACATCAGGCACCCGATCCATCAACCTGCATGCAGCCATCTGATGGCACGGCTATGATCCGCGAAAAAATCTATATTTTGGTGCAGCGTTTACGGCTGGCGGCGCGCCTGGCTGGCGTGGTCTTGCTGCTGCTCGGCCTCCTGGCAGGGTTTTGCCTGCTGTGCAGCTCGGCTATCCTTGGCCCCGATGCTCCGTCGCCTGGCGAGTCCTTACGCAACTGGCTTTTCGATCCGGTTGAACTGGGCGAGAGACTGCGCGGGATCGTCCTGCACTGGTTTGGCATAACCGCCTGGCTGGTGCCGTTCGTATGGTTCATCAGTGTGCTGGCCTTACTGTTAGAAGATGGCAGCGGGCGGTGGGCCTTGCGTCTGGCGGCAACATGGGCTTTGCTGTTCCTGCTTAGCTTGAGCCTCGCAGCTTTCCTTTCGCATCTGGAACGGGAAAATATAGCTGGCCTGCTAGGCGCCGCTCTTTACTATGCTGCCGAACAACATTTCCAACCTTTCTATATTCGTATTTTCGCCCCCCTGGCAAGTGTGCTGGCCCTTTGCTTAGCTCTAAATGGCTGGCTCTATCGAGGGGGACATAAGTTGTGGTTAATGCTGCATGCCTTGCTTAGAAGTCCTCGTTTGCGTCCCGAACCTTCGGCATCTAATAAGCAGGCACAGGCGAAACAAGAAGCAAAAATCGCCCCACCTCGCAAGATCGAGGAAATTCCTATTCGCGTTTATGACCGAGTGCATGGCAAAGACGCTCAGGATCAGGAAATCGCCGCCAGTCTGGAACAGGCATCCCATTCCGCCTCGCGGACTTCCGGAAAGTTACCGCCATTAGACTTGTTAGAGGACCCGGATCCGTTTCCCATCGAATTGCACGAGCAAAAATTACGGGAGCGGGCTGCTAAGCTCGAACAGACTTTCGCCGATTTCGGGTATCATGTGCGTGTCGTCGGGATCAACACCGGTCCGGTCATTACTCAATATGAGATCGCGTTAGAGACAGGCTTACGTGTTAATAAGATCACCGCCCTTGCTGATGACCTGGCTCTCAACCTCAAAGTGCCGAGTGTGCGTATCGTCGCTCCCATTCCGGGCAAAGACACTGTGGGTATCGAAATCCCTAACGACTATCGTGCGACGGTTCGCATGAAAGAAGTGATCCAGGCAGCCGGTTCGATGGCTTTGCGCATGAAAATTCCACTTTTCCTGGGCAAAGACACGCAGGGGCGCCCGCTCGTTTACGACCTGGCAGATATGCCGCACCTTTTGATTGCAGGACGCACCGGTACCGGCAAATCGGTGTGCATGAATGCCATCATTCTCAGTATCCTGATGACCCGCCGACCGGATGAGGTGCAGATGATCATGATTGACCCCAAAATGTTAGAGCTTAGCGAATACGGTAACATTCCGCACCTTATTCATCCGGTTGTCAAGGATGTGCGCAAAGCGGAAGCAATCCTGGCCTGGGCGGTGGACAAAATGGAAGAACGCTACGACCTGCTCAGCCGGGCACGGGTTCGCAATATCGCCGCTTATAACGAACTCGACGAAGCCGAGCTTTACCGTCGCCTGCGTCCCGAAGATGAAGAAGAAAAGGCACGGATTCCTAAGAAGATGCCCTATATCGTCATTTTCGTGGACGAGATGAACGACCTGATGATGGTGATGCGTAAAGAAGTGGAGGGGCACATCATACGATTGGCACAAAAATCCCGGGCGGCCGGCATTCACTTAGTGGTCGCTACGCAGAAACCTACGGTGGATGTCATTACCGGTCTTATCAAGTCGAACTTACCGGCACGGATATGTTTTCAGGTGTCGAGCCGGTCGGATAGTCGCGTTGTCCTCGATGAAATCGGGGCGGAAAAACTATTAGGCAAGGGCGATATGCTGTTTTTGCAGCCAGGCACCAGCACCTTGATTCGCGCTCAGGGTACCTATGCGAGCGACCGTGAGATCACACGGGTGGTGGAATATCTCGCCCAGGAGCCTTGCTTTTCTCGGGAGCTGATTCAGCTGAGCACCGCGAAAAAATCGAAAGCGAAGGATGAAGAAGAAACCAGCCGGCGTCCTGATGAGCTTTACGAACAGGCTATCGAGATCGTTATCCGGGAACAGCGGGGCAGCGTTTCGCTTTTACAGCGGGTATTAGGTATTGGTTACGGTCGGGCCGCACGCTTGATTGACTGGATGGCGGAGGATGGCATTGTTGGAGCTTATAACGGAAGCAACGCACGCCAGGTGTTGATTAAGCCGGAAGAGTGGGAAGCAATCAAGGCGCAGCGCCTCTCAACGGCTCGCCTGGATAAAAACATCTAGTTGCTGACCTACATAGAGCGGCGGATCCGGATTTTCCACCGCATAAATGACCTGCAAGACCCGCGTGTCCACCCGCTCCGTATTTTCGCCAGTAAGCGATTTCTTCGGAACGACATAAGGTTCGACACGAACGAAACGCAATTGATATTCCGAACGGGGATAGCCGCGGACGAAAGCCTTAGCCGGGGCACCGGGCTGAAATCGTGGAATATCGTACTCATCTATATTCACTCGCACATGCAATTCCGACATATCGCCGAGGACAAAAGCCGGGGCCGCTCCCGGAAACGAAACCGCTATATATTCGCCCGGTCGAACATTGCGCTGCAGGATAATGCCGTCCATAGGTGCCCGCAAGATAGCTCGCTCAATTTCGGTCTTGAGCGTGGCGATTTGTGCTCGCATCTGCTCGACCTGAGCGCGGGCAATTTCCTTATCTCGCTCCCAGGCGCCGGCTTCTAATAAACGCAAATCTGCTTCCGCTTGTGCCAGTTGCTGCTGGGCTAAGTCACGTTGTAACCGCTTTTGCACGTACTCTTCCTCGGCAATTTGCTTAGTCATCCAGACACGCTCGGCGCGACGGAAAGCGTCTTCCGCCAGAGCCAGGGCTACCTGAGCAGCAGCGACTCGTGCTCGAGCGGGCGGCAATTCTTCCGGTCGTGGCATGGCTTCGAGTTTCGCTAACTGAGCCTGGGCGTATCGCAATTGTGCCTCAGCTTGCTGCAACTGTGCCCACAGATGACGATCATCCACTCGCAACAATGGGTCGCCTTTTCGCACCCGCTGGCCGACATCTACATATATTTCCAGCACCAACCCAGGAATTGCCGGTGCTATCTGCACGTTTTCCATCCGCGCTTCAACCATCCCGGCTCCGGCAACCGTATATTGATAAGGGCTGCTCGGCGGAGGTACGGCCGGCTCTAATATCGGCTCCTGGCGTTGTGTGGAATAGACTTGGTAAATGGCCAGGGCTACCAGGAGCAGTGATAGCACGGGTAATATATAGCGGCGAATCATGACGGCGCTCCTGCAATCAAGTGCTTTTGCTGGCTGGGAACTTCCTCACGGACTACCATACCATCGTTCATATAGATGATGCGCTGGCCAAAATCAAAAATGCGGGAATCGTGCGTGACTACCAGCACAGCGCGATCGGGCCGGACGATCACCCGGCGAATCAGTTCCATAGTCCGACGTCCAGATTCCGCATCGAGGGCTGCCGTCGGTTCATCGCATACCAGGAAGCGTGGCTGATGCACCAGGGCACGAGCAATGGCCACCCGCTGCTGCTGACCTCCGGACAGCTGGTGAGGATAAGCGTGCATCCGATCGGCCACGCCTAATTCTTCTAATAATTCTGCCGCCCGCTGTAATGCTTGCCGACGCGGCACCCCCTGAATTAACAAGGGTACCGCAGCGTTTTCCTGAGCTGTTAGAGCGGGCAAAAGATTATACTGCTGAAAGACGAAACCAATTTCGCGGGCTCTCAGGCGCACTAACTCTCGGGCACTCATCTCGTGTAAGCGATGTCCAAGCACCTCTACCTCGCCAGAGGTGGGATATAAGAGACCGGCTAAGATGCACAATAACGTCGTTTTGCCCGACCCGGAGGGCCCTACCAGCAGTGACAGTTCTCCGAACGGAAGTTGCAGGTCCACCCCGCGCAGGGCGTAAACTGGCTCGCCGCCGCCAAAGACCTTTACTACCTTTCGACAAATCACCGCAGCATTCATCTCTAGCTTCCTAAGCACGGAAAACCTGCGCGGGTTCTAATACGAGCACTTTGCGCAGGCTGAAAATACTCGAAAGCACCACGATCAGTAATACCGCAACCGCAGTCCCTACTAATACCTGCCAGGGCATAAAGAACGTGAGCCGATCGGAACGTTCGGCGAGTAAGCCAAATCCCACCGCCAGACCGATGCCTAACCCGTAGCCAACCGTGCCCACAAAAATTCCCTGGAACAGAACCATCCCGATAAGGCGCAGATTGGTTAGACCCATAGCCTTCAACGCCCCGAACTGCCGCAGGTTCTCGATTGTGAAGAGATAGAACGTTTGTCCCGCTATAGCAGTGCCCACGAAAAACCCCAGAAGCACAGTCGTCCCGAAATTGATAGGAATGCCGGTTCGCCGAATATAGTACCAGATGGTCACCCAGGCAAATTCTTCTCGGGTAAGAGCTTTGAGGCGTGTTTGCTTAGTAATTCGTTCGCAGAGCTCCTTAGCATCTAAGCCTGGTTTCGGTGCTGCTAAAATAAACGAAAGAGCCTTGCGTTCTTGAGGAGCAAAACGAAGAGCCTGACTGAATCGCGTATAGATGATCGGGAAGGTCTGGAACGTGCGCGAGGCTTTACAGATACCTACCAGCACTGCCCGCCGATCGTTCATCTCGAAGGTTCGTCCCAATATATAAGGTTCTCCGGGCCAGAGATAACGATAACCGCGTTCGTCCATGATAACCGCATCGGGCTGGCGCAAATCATCCAGACTGCCAACGACGATTTCCCGCGGGGCACCCACCATATAAGCGTCATCGAGTCCGAGAATCATCATCTGCTGGAATTTGCCATCACTGAAACGGGCCCGACCGAGTCCCTTATAAAATCGGGCAGCCCAGGCCACACCGCTAACTCCGCGAACGCGCAGAAGTTCATTCTCAGACAGGGGCTTGATATCATCCACGAACTGCATACCGGGGTCCATAACCCAGATGGGAGCATCCTTGGCGTCATAAATCTGGCTGCTGGCAGTGAGCATCAGGCCACAGAAAATCGAGCTTTGCTGAGCAATGAGCAGAGTAGCGAAGGAAATCCCGACCAGTATGCCAAAATACTTAGCTCTATCGCCGGTCAGCATCTGGAACGCAATCCAGATCATGACAGTTCTCCTCGTGTAGTCGCAGGAGCATATCGAGGACGACGACGGCGACGGAGCGGCCGAGCAATACCCTGAATCCCGGCCAGACTAAAATTGGTAATATGTTCGGTAAGGCTCTCCAGGTCTAATAAGGCAGGTGCTTGAGGACCTGCCAGCAACGACATCACCGACCGACACATTCGGTAATAGAGACATTGGCCGACGATACTGAAAGCCAGGCGGTACAGCGTTTTTTCCGGGCATGGCCTGGGCAGGAATTGTTGCAAAATATCCAGCAGAGCCTGGAAATTAGGACGGACAAATTCGCGGACAAAACGCTGACAGGCGCGTGTCGGCCGGACGATTTCCACCATGAGCAATTGCGCCGGCCAGCTTGGCTCCTCATCGCGCACCACCCGATGTAACATGCCGTGAATGAATTGTCGCAACCGGCTTGCCGGGGGATCAATTTCGGTCCAGGTAACGATTGGGACATTTCTCGTGCACTGCCGGGCGGCAAAGCGAACGGTTTCCAGATACAGCGTTTCCTTGCTGCCGAAATAGTAATTTACCGCACTGATGTTGACGCCGGCCCGTCGGCAAATCTCCCGCACCGTCACCGCCCGATAACCCCGCTCAGCAAAAAGCTGACCGGCAACCTGCAAAATGTGTTCTGATACCTTCTCGTGCATGGCCAGCGCCTGTTTGGATCGTTCGTTTCAAACATTTGTTTGATACGTCCATTTTATTTCATGGCCTCGATACGTCAAGTATTCCCAGCGAATCTGGACGATTGGCAGGTGTGCTGGCCTGCGCGTATTAACCACAGCCAGCGTAACCGTCCACCACCGAACCTGGGGATTTTAGCAGCTGACAGGAGTGGCCGGATAATGTACACTTACTGCGCGAAGGCCTGAAAAACAAAAACACGAAAGAGGTGATACATGATTCGCTTGCAATTGCCAGACGGAACTGTGCGTGAATACCCCGAAGGGATTCGGCCGCTGGAGATCGCCGCTGAGCTAAAAGGGCGGGATAAGAAAGAGTACGTGGCTGCGACTCTGGATGGCCAAATTCTCGATCTGAGCCGACCGATTACTCCGGAATTGCTGCGCGAACTCGGCCTGGAGCAGAAGACGGCGAGCCTGCGCTTACTGACATCGGCGGATCGGGAAGCCCTGGACGTATTGCGCCACAGTGCAGCGCATCTGATGGCGCGGGCGGTGCTGCGTCTGTTTCCCGGAGCGAAACTGGCATTCGGTCCGGCAACGGAAAGCGGGTTTTATTACGACATTGATGTCCAGCCGCCGATTCGGGAAGAGGATTTTCCTCGTATCGAAGCGGAAATGCGTTGGCTCGCGGAACGAGCCGAGCCTTTCGAACGCTTAGAACTATCCACAGCGGAAGCCCGTGCACTTTGTGCAGACCTGCAGCAGACCTATAAAGTCGAGCATATAGATGAGCAACTTCACCAGTATCCCCGACTAAGTTTCTATCGCCTGGGTGAGTTTCTCGATCTATGTCGCGGCCCCCATGTACCGCATGCTGGTTACATCCGCGCCTTCAAGTTACTCAGTATCGCTGGGGCCTACTGGAAAAATGATGCTAACCGTCCGCAATTACAAAGGCTCTATGGCACGGCTTTCTTCCGGCAACAGGACCTGG
>Ga0272447_1001165_pt1 | contig 17270 bp, 16 predicted proteins | sample YNPCB0133_FD_194589 | JGI IMG/M metagenome (GOLD analysis project Ga0272447, IMG submission 194589) | Hot spring microbial mat communities from Yellowstone National Park, WY, United States - YNP-CB-013-3 | ecosystem: Environmental > Aquatic > Thermal springs > Hot (42-90C) > Sediment | place... | reverse complement strand
ACATCAAGGAGGCGTGCGTTATTGGAGAGGGAAGGGACTGGCTCGCAGCTTTGATAGCCATAAGGTACGAGACGGTGAGCGAGTGGGCAGAGAAGAGGGGCGTCCCCTTCACAGGGTACCCCGATTTGTCCCAAAGGCCTGAGGTTATGGAGCTGATCAGGGAGGGCGTGAGAAAGGTGAACGAGGACCTGCCTGAGCACATGAGGATAAGGAGGTTCGTGCTGCTGACGAAGGAGTTCGACCCTGACGACGACGAGCTCACGAGGACGAGGAAGCTGAGGCGGAGGGTGATCAACGTCAGGTACAACGATCTGATAGAGGCCATCTACTCGGGCGCCGACCGTGGACCGGTCTCCTACACTGTTAGGTACAAGGACGGAAGGACCGCCGTCGTGAACTTGGTTCTGAGGGTGGTGGACGTCTGATGATCGACCTGACGCTTCACCTGAACCTCATCACAACCGGCGTCTTGCTGGGCCTCGTCTACTCACTGATCGCGATGGGCATAGCGATCATCTTCAAGACGACGAAAGTCGTGAACTTCAGCCAAGGGATGCTCGCAACCCTCGGCGCCTATTTCACCCTCATAGCGATCGACAGCATCGGTCTCCCCTCTTGGGCCTCAGTGCTTTTCTCGCTGGCGGTGGGCGTGGTGTTGGCGGTAGCCCTCGAGAGAGTGGTCCTGAGGCAGTTCATCGGCGAGCCGATCCTCTCCGTAATCATAGTGACGCTCTCCCTCGCAGCCTTCTTCAGGGGCATCGTCATGCTCGTCTGGGGCCCGAACTTCGTGCCCTTCCCGAAGCTCTTCGGGGCAGGAGCGCTGAGGTTAGGTGAGGTCTCCCTGGTCTACGAGTACCTCACAGGCGCTGCGGTCGCGCTGGCTTACATGGGAGGGTTGGCGCTCTTCTTCAGGAAGACCGTGCTAGGAGCTGCGCTGAGGGCCGTCTCGGAGGACCACATGGCTGCGACCGCGATGGGCATATCCGTCAAGAGGTCGACGACCGTAGCCTGGGCGCTCGGAGTCCTGACCTCCGCCATCGGAGGAGTCCTCCTCGCCTCCAACTACGGAGGGGCGAGCCTCGTCCTCGAGTACACAGGCGTGATAGCGCTGCCGGCCGTGATCCTAGGAGGGCTCGACAGCATCCCGGGCGCTGTTGTAGGAGGCGTGATAGTGGGCCTTCTGGAGGTCTACGGGGTGTACTACATGGATGAACTGGTGGCGGCCGGGTTCGGCCGGGTCTTCCCGCTGCTGGTCATGCTCTTCGTGATGCTGGTCAAGCCCTACGGCCTCTGGGGTACCGAGAGGATAGAGAGGGTGTGAGCCTTGCCGTGCGGTGAGTTCAAGACCTCATACAGGCAGCCGATGGGTCTCCTCCGTTGGAGGATCCACTGGGCCGGCCTGGCAGCGTCGTTGCCCCTAATCGTATTCTTCCCGTTCCTCGTCCGTTCAGACCCCTACCTAGTGGGCATAGCCGTTCAGGTGATGATCGCCGCTACCGCGGTCCAAGGCCTCAACCTCATCCTGGGCTACACGGGTCAGATAAGCTTGGCTCAGGGCGGGCTGATGGCGATAGGAGCCTACACCTTCGCTATCCTGATGAGGGACCTCAACTTGCCCTGGCCTCTGGCGATGGTCCTCGGAGCGCTGGTGGCAGGGCTCGTAGGCGTCGCCTTCGGTTCTCCGGCCATCAAGATCAAGCTCTTCTACGTAGCCATCAGCACGCTTGCCTTACAGTTCTTCGTCGAGTTCATGATATCGACGCCGACCTACGCCCACGTCTTCGGAGGATCCCACGGGATCTATATCGGTCGCCTCTTCCCGATAGAGGTCCATCACGTCGCGACGTACTACGTGGCGTTGGTCGTAGCAGCGCTCACCACACTCGCTGTTGCCAACATTTCGAGGACTTCACTCGGGAGGGCGATGAAGGCCGTCAGGGACAACGACGTTGCGGCTCAAGTCCTCGGTATAGACGTGCCGAAGGCGAAGCTCGCAGCTTTCGGCATCGGGAGCTTCTTCGTCGGCCTCGCAGGGACCGTCTGGGCCATCTGGATAGCTCAGATCAACCCTGAGCAGTTCACGCTCGACACGACGCTCGACCACTACGCCATCCTGATCTTCGGAGGTCTAGGAAGGGTCTGGGGTCCTTGGGTCGGATCCATGATCATAATTCCTGTAATAGAATCGTTGAAGCTCTTCCTGCCTCAGATCTCTCCTGCATACGGAGTTTACCTCGCGCCACTGAAGTTGATAATACTGTCTACGATCATAATAACGCTGCTCATAGTGGAACCGAAGGGCGTCACAGAGGGGTTGAGGAAGGTGAAAGAGTACTTCAGGCTCTGGCCCTTCGCCTACGAGAGGGGATGATCAGTGGAGAAGGCCCTCCACGAGGCCCTCGACCTCTGGGCAGCCCAGTGGCCTGAGGATGTCGCCCTCCTCTCCAGCTCAGGGAAACGGATGACATATCGGGAGCTCTCGGCCCTCAGCAGATCGATCGCCCACTCGCTGAGGAAGATGGGGGTGTCGAAGGGCGACACTGTGCCCTTGGTGGCGTACAACTCCGTCGAGCTCGTAGCCGCTTTCTTCGGATGCGTTAGGTCAGGAGCTGCTGCGGTGATGGTCGATCCTGCGACGATGAGCGAGGACCTCAGGTTCCAGCTCGAGGACTCGAGGTCGAGGGTTGTGGTGGCCGACAGCGCCGTCCTCGAGAGGGAGCTAGGGACTTTCAGGGAGGCTGGCGTGGAGAGGGTCTTGCTCCTGGACAGGGATCGGGGGCCGAGGGGTGATGGTGTAGAGGTCAAGGGCCTTCCTGAGCTGGCATCGGAGCAGCCCATCGTGAGCGAGGAAGTTAGAGTGGATCCGACGAAGGACCCAGCAATCGTCTTCTATTACGCTGGCATCGCAGGGAGGACGGAGCAGGTCCTTCACAGCCACGCTGCTCCGCTCCGTTGCGCAGAGCAGGTCGCCAAGGTCCTCCGAATACAGCGGAGAGAGAACACGATGTTGATCGTTCCGCTCCAGCACGTCCTCGGCCTGATACAGGTCCTCACCCACCTCTCCTCCGGGGGTTCGGTGACCGTCCTTGAGAGGAAGGGCGGAGGGTTCGACGAGATGCAGGTGGTCGAGGTAGCCGGTCGATTCGGCGTCAACTCGATCTGGTGCGTCCCCACCCTTTATGTCAAGCTCGCCAACAGAGCAGGAGAGGTCAGGCTGCCCAATGGCATCAGGTACTGCGTCTCGGCTGGAGGTTACCTTCCGCCCGAAGCCCAGCGGGCCTTCACGGAGGCCTTCGGCGTCCCTCTTGTACAGCTTTATGGACTAACTGAGGGATGGGTGGTGACCTACCAGCCTCTTGAGATGTCAGACCGTTTGGGGACCATCGGCCTGCCTCTTCCGGGCGCGGAGCACAGGATAGTCAAGGATGACGGCACTGAGGTCAGGAACCCCGGGGAAGTGGGAGAGCTCCACGTCAGATCTCCTTGGATCATGCTCGGCTACTCGGACCCGAGGGACACGGAGAGGGCCGTCGTTGACGGCTGGCTCAGGACAGGCGACCTCGTCTCCGTCGACGAGACGGGCCTCCTCTACTTCCGAGGCGTCAAGAAGAGGATGATCAAGTACAAGGGCTACCCGATATTCCCGAGGGACCTGGAGGAGGTCCTGAAGAGGCACCCTGCGGTCAAGGAGGCGCTTGTCAAGGGCGAGCCGGACCCCGAGGTCGGCGAACGGCCAGTGGGATATGTGGTGCTGAGGGAGGGTTACGAGGACAAAGTTAGCGAGGAGGAGCTGATGGGCTTCGTCAACTCGAAAGTGGCGGGTTACAAGAAGCTGAGGGCCCTGCGCATCGTCAGGAGCCTCGAAGAATTGAAGTGAAAAAACGAGACCGTTCCAGTCCGCTTATTTGCCGTGGCTGTGGTGACCGTGTTCTTTGCCGTGGCTGTGGTGACCGTGTTCTCCTCCCATGCCACCCATCTGGGAGCCCTCTGGTGCCATCACGTGAAAGTGTAACGTCTTGCCGCTCTCGAACTTCAGGTAGACGTGGAAGACCGAGACCTTCTCCACGTCACCGAAGACCATGATGTGGTACCCCTCACCCTCAGCGCCCCTCATCTTGACGACCGACATCGGTCCGACGCAGACCCTGTCGACCTTGACCATCTTCATCACGTTACCCTCCATGACGGTCGTGTGCAACTCTGCCTTCAGACTCACGCTCCCTTCCTTTCCCTCGCCATGGACCTCGACGTCTACCGCGCAGTCGGGCAAAAGGCCGCTGTTCCTGAGGTTCAGGAATATGCCTGCGGTCTTGGTGCCCACCCTCACCGCCACGTCCTCGGCGCTGAGCTGGGAGCCCAGGGCGACGACCGCACCGACGGCTGCCACCGCCACCACTACCGCGGCTATCAGGGCTATGCGGAGGGCCTTGACCATAGCGCTGAAACAATAGCTTTGGCATCTAATAGGCTTAAGTGAACTGGTTCGTTAGACCCTCCTTCCCCTCCTCCCTCCCTTCTTCCTGACGCTGTCGTGGGGGATGGGTGTGACGTCCTCGATCCTGCCGATCATGACGCCAGACCTCGCGATAGTCCTGATGGCGGCCTGCGTCCCAGGACCAGGCGTCTTGGACTTGACACCTCCCGGAGCACTGACCCTTATGTGGACTGCGTTTATGCCCTTAGCCTTTGCGATCTCCATCACGTAGCTGGCAACCCTCATCGCTGCGTAAGGCGATGCCTCCATCCTTCCTCCAGTGACGAACATACCGCCGCTGGCCTTCGCGATCGTCTCGCTTCCCGTGATGTCAGTGACCGTGATCAGGATGTTGTTGTACGACGAGTAAATGTGGACGATTCCCCATATGGTCTTCTGCCTCTGCTGTTGAGCCTGCTGCTGGGCCTCTCCCTCCGCCGACATCTGCTCCCCGAGTTCCCGACCTCGAAATAAACGTACCACCATCAAGCGTGTGAGGGGAGGCTCGGCGATCACCTTACGACGAGGTCTTCAAATGCTGGTTTGAAAGGCCTGCGACGGGCTGCATCGCGATCGTCTCGGAGGATGGACGGATTGAATGTGGCGCTGGTGAACTTCACCTACGGCGGTGGTAGCGGTTCAGGAAGACACGTTTACTTGCTGGAGAAGGGGCTGAGGGAGCTCGGCGTCGACGTGAGGGTCTTCCACTCGGGGAACGTGCCGCACCTGCGCCTCCCTAAGACGGGATCTCTTTCGTTCGCCCTCTTCTCGTCGGCGAAACTGAGGGGTTTCGAGTTGGTGCATCTCCACTCGCCGAAGCTCTTCCCGGCGCTGTTAGGTGCGGAGAGGGCAGTCGTGACGGTGCACGGCGGTGAGGCCGAGTTCAGGAGGAAGTACGGCAAGGCTGCAGGCCTTCTGGAGCTGGGGCTCAGGGCCTTTAGGGGCCGCATCGGGGCCATCACCTCCGTGATGAAGGTCGAGGCCGAACAGAAGGGTTGGATCTGGATACCGAACATGACCGACGTCGAGGCAATCGAGCGCATCAGACCCTCCGGCGAGAGGTACGTCCTCTTCGTAGGCCGGAACGACCCCATCAAGAACTACCGTCTCTTCGTCGAGGTCGTGAGGATGCTCGGCCTGAGGTACAGGGCCTTCGGCGTCGAGGAGGTCGTTCCGTGGGAGGTAGTGATCTCCCACATGAAGTCGGCCGTGTGTCTGATGATCACGTCGGTCTGGGAGGGGATGCCGAGCGTCATGCTCGAGGCCTGGGCGTCAGGCTGTCCCGTCATCGCCAACGATCTTCCAGCTTTCTGGCCCTTCAGGGACGCACTGATCCTGACCGAGCCTACGGTTGAGGGTTGGGTGAGGGCCTTCAGCGTCCTTGATGAGAAAAGGGAGGAGCTGATCAAAAAAGGAAGGGAGCTTGTGAAGGAGTTCGATTACCACGTCGTTAGTAAAAGATATCTCAAGCTGTATGACCAGGTTATAGGGTCCTACGGGCAGTCTTGACGGTTCTGATGTAGAGCAGAACTCCCAACGAAACCAACACGGCAGCAACGGCTACAGCGCCTGCCGTTCCGACGGCTTCAGGGCTGATTATGCCCTCCCCGACTTGAACGCCCCTGACGTAGATTGTTAAGGCAGTAGGCTCATCGATCCGCAACTCACGTCGCTCGATGACCTGACCCGCGAGCACAGCCTCCACGATCACCACACCCTTCACGGGCACGACGAAGCTCGCCGTGCCGTCCTTGATCTGAACGGGCAGCTCTTCGCTGTTCTGCCATGCCCTGACCTGAATCCCCCTGAGCTGCGAACCCGCCCAGTCCTTGTACGTTATCGTGACAGGGATCGAGACACCTTTGACCTGCAGGGTCGAGGGCGGCGACGAGAAGTCAACTTCTTCAGACTGGACCGTCAATCCCCTGTAGACGACTTTGACCTGCGACCTGACGGGCAGCACTGCGAACCTCACGGTGCCGTCCCCTCCTGACGCGACTGAGATCTTCCGGTCCGTGCCAGGCTCGGTCAGCTCGACGACAGCTTCGGGAAGGGGGGAGCCGTCGGGCTTCAGGAGCTTGATGGAAACCTCCCTTCGCGGGAGCTCGAGCCTGAGATCACTGAGGGGGGCTGTCATGTGGACGGTCTTGTTCAGCAGAGGCTTTCCGCGAATTATGACCCTGAATTCGAGGTCGCCGACCCCTGTGAGGGTGCTGAGGGGCAGGTCTTGGAAGGTGACCCGGCCGGAGTCGTCAGTCGTTCCCCTAGCGAGCCTCGAACCGGTGGAGGAACGCACCTCAACGGTTGCACCCCTAACGGGATCGGAGCCGTCGGCGAGCACCTTGAGATTGGCGTCGGCCACGTTCAGTACCAACGTTTTGTTGGAGGGCTCGAGGACCGTCAGCGAGTCGGTCAAAACGGTCACCCTCGTTCCGCCGTAGTTCTTGATGACCGTCAGGTTGTATTGGCCGACCACTTGCGATGTCGGGAGTCCCGTAAGGAGCGCCTCCCCCTTCGCGGCGCTCGATGAGAAGAGCACGCCGTTGGCCGACAGCCTGAGCTCGACGTCGCTCACCCGCTCCCCCTGCATGTCGACCACTTCGAGCCTGAGCCTGACGAGGGGCGCAACGAGGTCCAGCGTCCTGTTCAAAGGAGCGTGGTCTGCTACAGTCTCGAGGACGGTCGCGTTCATCACCTTGACGGTGACAGTATAGGTTCCGACGTCTCTGAGCGTTGAGAGCGGGAGGTTGCTGAAGGAGACCGTTCCGTCCTCGGACGAAGTGGCGGAGCGGGTGACCTTTCCGGTCGACGACCTGATCTGAACCGTTACGCCCTCGACACCTGCTCCCTCTGCGTCTAGGACGCGGGCCTTCAGCTCAGCGACCGCGAGCCTTACGATCCTTTCGCCCTCGTGGGGCACCCTGACCGTTTCGTTCGCCACAGGGACGTTATCGATCGTGACCTGTACGTTGTACTCCCCAGGCGATAGGCCCCTGAAGGTCGCGATGCCTGCCGATGTGCTGCGGAACGCCCTCCTGAGCGTGGAGTTGGTGAGGATGACCTCCACGTTCCCGACCGGGTTGCCGTTGTAATCCACAACCTTCAGCTGCAGGTCGCTCGTCTGCGCAAAGGCCGTCTGGACGTTTACCAGGGACAGGAGCACCAACGTTGTTAGGGTTAACGCTGCGGCCGCAACACCACGACGCCTGATCACCGAGCCTCACCACCTGGTGACGTTCGACTTCAGCCCCTCTTGTGCCTTGGACCTTGACAGGTTCTCGAGGAACTTGTGTGCGACCTTCAGGACCGAGCGGGCTGTATCGAAGGTCAGGTGTTCCAGCGCGTCCTCGAACTTCAGCCAAGCGTATGCCTTGTGCTCGTGGCTGAGGGTCACCTTGAAGGTCGAGGTGTTGCCTAGGTAGAAGACGACGGTCTTGTTGATCTCGCCCTCGGAACTCTTGAACTGGTACGAGATGGTCTGCCGGAAGCCCTCGATCAGCTTCAGATCGGTTATCCCTGTCTCCTCCCTCACCTCCCTGATAACTGCGTCCAGCTCGCTCTCGCCCTCCTCTATGCCGCCCTTCGGGAAGTCCCAGTGCCCAGCGTCGTAGAGCAGCAGCAGGTAGTACCGCTCGCCGAGCGTCTCGTTGAATATCACCGCACCTGCCGACTTCTTCTCGATCAAGTCCGCTCCAACCGTCTGAAATCCGACTCGCTTTTAGGTTATTGCGCAGAGACGACCCTCACCCGATCATCAGCGTCCCTCCGTCGACGACGATCACCTGTCCGTTGACGAAGCTGAAAAGGTCAGAGATCAGGGCGAGGACGACCCTGGCCACCTCGACCGGTTCACCCCACCTGCCCATCGGCGACTCCTCAGCGAGGGCCCTCCTCTCCTCGTCGGTCATCTTGTCGAAGGTCGCGCTTGTCCTGATGTTTCCCAGGGCGAGGGCATAGGCCCTTATCCCAAGGTCCCTGTACTCGGCGGCGATCGAACGGACCAGACCGACCACCGCGAGCTTCGCCATCGAGTAGGCCGATCCGTAACGGTACCAGGAGATAGCAGGGGTCGATGTCGTGAGGACCACGACGCCTCCTCGTAGGAACTCAAGGAGCGATCTCACGAGGCGGAAGTTGGCGAAGAAATCGACGTCGAAGACCCTCCTCAGCTCCTCCTCCCTGAGGTCCCTAAGGCTCCTGTACCAGAGGTCTGGATCGAAGGGATAGCCGACGTAGCTGACGAGCGCGTCAAGCCGACCGAACCTCCGCACCACCTCCTCCCTCAATCTCTCGGCAGAACCTTCGGCTGTCAGATCGAGGGGCAGAGCTGTCGAGTTCACACCGTAATATCGAGCGCACTCCGTTGCCAGGGCCTCGAGCAACTCCCTCCGCCTGCCGACCAGCAGAAGGTCAGCTCCCTCCCTCGCGAGGAGCCTCGCGGTCTCCGCACCTATCTCCGACGTGGCACCGGCTATCAGGACCCTCTTCCCCTCAACCGCCCTCATCGCCTACCTCCTCGGACCTGACGGTCATCCCCTCCTTCACCTCGCTCACCTCCTTCACGACCCATCCCCTGCCGAGGAAACGGACCGCGATCATCGGCTTAGGTCTGATCTCGTGACCGCAGGAGGGGCACCGGACGACGAAGAGCTCGGTGAAGGCGAGGAGCCGCTCGAGCTGCTCTCGTGGGATGTAGACCTCCTTCTTGTTGGTCGACTTGACCTCTATCGCGCATAGCTCGCCGTTGTCGACCGCGAGGACGTCGGGCTTGAGGCTCAGTTTCCCCGTCCCGCTTCCAGGTGTCCTGACGGCGCAGTAGCCGGGCCTCCTGAGGTCGTTGAGCTTCCTGATGAGGTAGTACTCGCCCTCGTAGCCTATCCTGTGCCTGTAACGCCTGCTGAAGATGTCCCTCGGACGCCTAGGCACGAAAACGGTCGTCGTCGCCTATGTGAAAACGTTGTCCTGGTCGGGCCTAGGGGGCTCGTCCTGATCAGCGTGATACTTCGGAGTTGCGCTTTTACGACGGCACTCGCTCCTTTTCAGAGTATGGGTCTGGTGTCGAGGGTTCTGCGGCCTTTCATGAGGAGGGAGACGGAGGTCTTCGCGACGATACTGAGGTACGCCGATGAGATCGCCCTCACAGCGTCGGCCCTCAGGGACCTGATAGGTTCGCTGATAGGCGACCGGGACGGCAAGGTCTTGGAAGCTTACGAGCGGCTCATGGAGATGGAGGCGAAGGCCGACTTCACCAGGAGGAAACTCTCCGAGGAGATCTCGAGGGGCGGGTTCTTCGCTAACCTCAGGGAGCTCCTTCTGGAGCTGGTCGAGCGGATGGACAAGATCGCCGATTACTCGAAAGACGCCGGAAGGCTCCTTTACACCTCCTCGAGCGCTGGGATCGACTTCTCCCCCCTGCTCAAGTCGGAGGCTTTGCAGAGGCTCCTCCACTGCCAATCCCAGTGCATCGAAGCCCTGACTAAGGCCCTTCGGAAGATAGCTGAGGACCGGAGGATCACCGTCGAGGACGTGCAAGAGGTTGAAGAGTGGGAGGAGGAGGCGGACGAGCAAAAAGACGAAGCGATCAGGCAGCTCTTCGAGCATAAGGCGAGCATGGACCCCGCAGATTTCGTGCTGATGAGGGAGTTCGTGCTGTTGCTCGACAACGTCTGCGACGCAGCGGAGGACTCGAGCGACGTGCTCCTGAACCTGATAGCGGTCACCTACGGATGAGATGTCCTGGGATCAAGGAGCGGCAGCCCTGCTATTGGCGTCCCTCATAGCCTTAGTTCACGGGTGGAGCACGGGATCGCTGATCATCAGCCTCGTTCGGTCCTCCGGAGGCTCTAGGTGCCTGACCTGTGCGGTGTTGCTCGGAGGGCTTACAGGAACCGTGATCGGCGGGAGGTTCGTTACCCACACCGTCCTTCTCGGCGGAGGTCTTGGTGCTGAAGGGTTGACGAGGATCCTTTCCATCACCTTCCTTTTCCTCTTGCTCGGATCGATCACGGCAACTCCGATAAGCTTCTCTCATGTTCTCGTGCTTACCGCGATAGGAGAAATTCTGGGACATGGAGGGACAATCGAACAGCATATCGTCCTGTATCTGGTAATGGGCTGGATTGTGGGACCGTTTATTGCTTCAGGTTTGACGGTTGCAACGCATCTCTCCATGAGGCGGTTAATCTCCGACCTCGGCCCCCTCACCGTCAACACCATGAACCGCCTTTCGCTTTACCTCGTTTCCTTCTTCACGACGTACGTGGTGACCGGCAACAACATGGGCTTTGTAGCGTCGCTTGTTGAGAACGGCAGTTGGCCAGTTCATCACCTCGTGATCGCACTCTCCTGGACTCTCGGAGCCGTCTCCCTTGGCAGGGGCATCTGGGACTACATCGCTGAGAGGGTCGTGCGGGTCTCGCCGCAGGGAGTGTTCTCGGCCGCTGTCGGGTCCTCGGTTACCATGCTGCTCTTCTTGCACCTCTCGGTCCCGACGAGCATATCCCATTACATCTTGGCTTCTTCAGCCCTTCTCCCCTTGCAGGCTTCTTTGCACGTGATCGGTTGGCGGGCCGTGATCAGGGTCGTCGTCTGGAGCGCGGTGACCTCGATCCTCGGGTTCACTGCAGCTTGGCTTCTTAAGTGACGTGTCCAACTACTACGTTCCTAAAGATCATGACATGCTGCCTGAAGATCTCGGTAAGGAGGTCCTGTGCCTCGTCTCAGTCGATTCCTCCCTTTTCGTCTTCAGCCTGTCTCCGAACCCCGCCGTTGAGGCTGGCCGAGTATTCTTTCATTACAGCCCTCCAGCTTAGCTGCGATTTTCTCCAAGCTAAACGGAGGAATAGCCCTGCTATGCCTAGCAACGCAACAGACGATGTAAGGAGAAGGTTTGAGAAGAACGGATCGGCTTGAGTGGTGGCAGCCACAGGCCAAGACATCGCTTGCGACTGAGTAGATGCGTTTGGTGATCGCGCTACGACTACTTCGAAATTCTTCATGACGTCATATGACTTCTCCCGCCTAATATGGACAAGTACGTCCCATCTGCCTGGCAGACTCAGGTACCCACCAGCCACCGTGTAAACACCCTCCCCAGCCAATTTGGCGACCGTTCTAGCTGTTCCTATATCTTGGTCTTTAAAGGTGAATTCTAACAATACACTCTTAATGTCTGGGAGCGCTTCACCACTCCATCTGTCCGAGAGCCTTACTGTGAAATTGTTTACGCCCACATAACCTGGATTGATCTCTAGTTCTATCCTCACATCATCAACGACGCCTGTGAAGACAAGCTGTTGGTTTTGGTGTTGAGTTTGGGTCGGAAGTTGATTTTGTGTTTGCGCTACGTATGTAAGGGGAGGTGGGGTACTCGTCAGAAGGCCGACCGTTAAGAGGACAGCAACACCGAGGATGGCTTCAATTTTTATTGACCTAAGAAAATTCCCAGCCGCTTTCAATGAGAATGTGCGGAGGAGTGTGGAGTGTATCTTAAATTGGCTTAGGGCTCCCAACAATATCATCGGTATTATTAAGATGAGCTTTAAGATCAACGTGACTCCGTAGCTGGTTAAGAATAGCGCTTCGAAGTTCTTCAACAGAATGTAAGCGGCGAAGAAGCCTGTGATACCGATGGCGGCTATTGAGGCTATGGCGAGAAGCGAGAAGCGAGGTATGAGGACTGCTAGGAGGTTTGCTATCCATTCACGGCTCTTCTCACTCCTATACAACGAGGAGATGGTGATCACCATCTGGAACAGACCACCGAGCCAGAAACTGGCTCCCAAGAGATGTACCCAATCAGAAACTATCGGTAATATTCCAGACTGTGTGGCTGCGGCGCTATGACTATTGAGGCTTGTGGTCAGTAATAATGCCCCCGTAGCTACCATGAGCAGTGAGGCTAGAAAGCCTTCCTTGCCTTCGCTTCTAGCGTATACATATAGAATCGAGGCAATTATTCCAAGGATCGTTATTCTCAATATCCATATGTTGCCGAACCTAGTGTCTAGTAGAACCCGCGAAAATGTCTCGAGGTTAAGAGAGCTGGGTGATACGGTGTATACGTGCCAGATTAACCACGTCACAGTCGTAGCCGCTACAATGGTGAAGGAGATGTATTGGGGTGTTCTAAACGATTTTGTGTCATCCCAAACGTTTTCAAAGCCGATACTCCTTATGCGACGAACACAGGGCCTCCAGATTAAGAATTGAAATGCTATACTCCCCATTAGGGCGGTCTGCGAGGCGAATGTGAACCATCTCAGAAGCACTTCCCACGGCGTTGGTTGAGATGGGACTTCTGCTACATTGGAGGCGCCTTCTTGCCATTGTTGGGAGGGTAGGCTTACGTTTCCTATCGTGATCGGGAAAAAGCCTGCGGTGATGTGACCGTCCACAGCTGATAGGGCTCTCCAAACAACCGTATAGACCCCCTCTTTCAGCTCTGGCAGGGTCACGCTCATACTGCGTCTATCTTTGGAGAAAACCACATCTCCGTTATCGACCCTATTTTGCGAGCTATCTAGGACGTAAACTGTGCTGAAACTCGGCTCTAATTCTTCTGAGAAAGTGAGGGTAATCCGCTCAGGTGCCGATTTCAGGACGGCGCCCTTGGGAGGGTCCGAAGAAATAAGATTAGCGTGACCGTAGGCATGGGACAGAGATCCAACAATAAGCACTAAACCTGCGATTAAGAAAAAGATAAGGAGAGGTTTGGTTCCTATAATCATCTTGGTCTTCTAATCAACGACATAACAGCAACGATCAAACCAATTATCCCCGCGCCCAGACCTCCATAAGCTATTGCTGACACGGAGTTTATGCTACTCTCGAGCCTCGTATCTGTATTCATCATCTGCTCGTGCATTTTTGCCACCGAATCGACAACAACGGACAATTGATCGAGCCTTTTAGCGATCTGTTCATGATCTTTCATGAGCCGTTCATGATCTTTCATGATTTCTTCATGATGTTTTATGAATTCGGCAAGGGTCCTCTGCAAATCATCTGTGGGTTGGGTGACTTCAGGGAACATGATCTTTGACAGGGGTTCTACGCAGTTGAAATGACCTTCCGAGCAGTCAAATACTTCGTTCACCTCTGTCCCGTTCACATTACCGAAGAACCTGAAGACGTATACGCCAGGCACGGTCGGCACTATGTCGGCAACGTAGTGTCCAGGATCTCCCCAAACACGTCTAAGATTTAGGATTATAGATTTTCCACCTGTCGAGACCTCTACCTTCAGATACTTCTCTAGGCCGAGAACCGGCACTTTACGAGATTCTCCTGCGTGTCCATGTCCATGTTCGTGTTCCTCCACTAGCGCTAAAACTCTAAGGGACACTTTATTCGGTACTCCTGCATACGTAGGCTCTATATCCCAGCCAACAATAAATTCGACCTCCCGGCCCCCTATCTTAACATGTCTGCGTTCATGCGCGGCAGCATAATCAACAGCCATCGCCAGCAGTAGGGTTGCTGCAAGCAATACGCCCAACCACACCCGCTTCATAGCGGTAACAGCTTGATTTGCTTCCTAAAGAGGGTTTCCATTCAAACTGGAAGTAGAGCTGATTTGTTTTATATAGTTCTGCGGTTAGGTTGATAGACCTCCGAGGAACTGTGACGGGGAAGCAATTTGCTGATCGCGTTCGCGCTTCCGATAACTGTTCTGGTGGCATCGGTCCTCGCCTTCGTCAACGGCGTCGAGGCGCTCGGCGAGAGGCTCGGCCTGACGAGGTTCGCCACCGGTGCCCTGCTCGCTGCGGTCCTGACGGCGCTTCCGGAGACGATAATTGCCCTAGTGAGCCCGTTTCACGGCGCCGAGGGCGCGAGGGAGGTGGGCCTCTCGAGCGTGATAGCGGCACCCTCCATAACGCTCTTCTTGGGAGCGCCAGTCGTCGGAATCTTAGTGAGGGAGGCTGAGGTCCAGCAGAGGGTCTCGAAGGTATACTTGCGGTTCTCCTTGCTGATGCTTCCTGCTACGCTCGTCGCCTTCCTGAACGTTGTGGGACTTTACCTCCTCGGAGCCCTTTATCTCCTTGCCTTCTTCTTCGTGGGCCGCTGGATCCTAGGAGAGCCTGGCGAGCTGATGGTCGCTGAGGCGTCGTTCTTGGAGCGTTTGGTCGGGAAGAGGAGCACGGCGCTCGTAACAGTCCAGACGGCTTCGGCTGCGCTGGCGATGGTCTGGGCTACCGACGCGTTCCTCGACTCGGTGCTCTTGACGAACGACCCGCTGGTCTACGGTCTGCTGCTCTCTCCATTTGCGACGTGCCTCGAGGAGGTCTTGGTGGCTCTGGTCTGGACGGTCCGAGGCAAGGCATCGATGGGTCTGGAGCTCCTATCCGGCGAGAACGTCCTCCAGTCATCGCTCGTGATAGGACTCGGGCTCATAGCGACCGGCTCGAGCCTTCCGGTCGGAGCGATCTGGCTGATCCTGCTCTATTCGGCCGTAGGCGCCCTGTACAGCGCTTTCCTCCGGTTCGCTGCGCATCGTCTGCTCCTCTTGGGCTTGCTGGGTTATGCCGTTTACATCGCGGTTGCCGTCTCCCTTCTATAGGGATCAGGACTGTGATCTGGGGGTGACAGGGTTGGAGGAGCTGCTCCGGCTAGACCTCAGGAGGGCCGCGTTCCTCGAGAGGCTCAACCGGTTCACCGTTAAGGCCGCCGCACCTGACGGTACTGTTCTGTTGCTGCACAACAGGAACACCGGAAAGCTCGGAGATCTTCTGCAGCCTGGAGCCATGCTGTACTATCTCGAGGGAAGCAAATCGAATGCGAAGAGGACCTCAGGGACGCTCGTCGGCGTTGCGGTGACCGGCGAGGATGCTGCGCTCATCGATCCCTACCTACAGGCGAGGGCTTTCGAGGTGGCGTGGGAGAGGGGACTGATCGGATGGCTGAGGGGCTGGACGCTGCAAAAGAGGGAGGTGAGGTACGGAGGGGTTAGATTCGACTACGTCATCTCGTCGTCTTCAGGGATGGGCGGCTACCTCGAGCTGAAGTCGGCCGTCTTCCACGACGGCTCGGGGAACTGCATGTATCCCGACGTGCCCAGCGAGAGGGGGAGGAGGCATCTGAAGGTGCTCGAGGCGATCGCTTCACAGGGCATGAGGGCGGTAATGGTCTTCGTCGCTGCCCACCCGCTCTGCAGGGGCTTCAGGCCTTGTGCCAGCTGCGATCCGATCTTCGCGAACGAGCTGAAGGAGGCGGGGCGAAGGAGCGTAGAGGTCAGGGCTGTGGGAATGGCTCTGAAGGCCGACGGATCGATTTACCTCACGTCCGGAGATCTCCCGGTTTCCCTGAGTTGATCGTCGTCATTGAGAAGAACAGGTGACGCAAAGCCCGCACCTCGGGCAGCGATGGGCCTTCTCGGGGAGCTCCGCATGGCAGCGGGGGCACTCGTTATCGATCGAGGTCGTTGCGAGCATGGCCAATCCTACCGATAAAAACCCTGGATTGGTTATAAGTGTTCTGCGCAACAACGGTCTTCGACCCCCCAGTAAAGGCTCACACTCATAAGCAACGCGTCTCATCCCCCTGCAGAGACAGGGTGTGCCGGACGTAATAGTGGACGAGCTGTCCATAATTACAGGAGCAGCGGCTGAATACGTAGAATCAGGGAGGATATCTGGGAAGGTCCTCCTGCCTCGAATGATCCTGAGGAGCATCAAGGAGAGGTTGAGGAGGGGCGACGACGCGGCGATCAAGGAGCTCACTCGGCTCCGCAGGCTCTGTTCTGAGCGGGGCATTCCGATTGAGATCGTCGAGGATGAGACTGCCTCTGACCCATACGAGGCGCTTGCGGCCTTGGCGCTGAAGACGGGCGCGTCCGTTCTGACGGCCGATCCCTTCGCCCAGAAGGTCTGCGAGGCTCTAGGCGCCGACGTCGTCAAAGTCAGGATAAAGGGAGAGTGGGAGCTCGACAGGATATTCACCGGGAACGTGATGTCGCTCCACCTGAAGGAGGGCGTTAAGCCGAGGGTGAAGGTCGGCACGCCAGGACGCTGGAGCTTCGTCGAGCTCTCAGAGGAGCCCGTGAAGCGCGAGAGCCTCGAGGTCTTCGTCCTGGACCTCCTCCAGAGGGTTCACGATGACCTCTCGAGGACCTCCTTCATAGAGGTCCAGAGGGAGAACACGCTGATCCTCCAGTACGGCGAGTACAGGATCGTCGTCACAAGACCTCCTCTCAGCGACGGATTGGAGGTGACGGTCGTCAGGCCGATAGTGAGGAAGAGCCTTGACGAGTACGAGCTGCCTCAAGTCCTGAAAGAGAGGCTCGTCAGCAGGGCGGAGGGCATCCTCATCGCAGGAGGCCCAGGGATGGGCAAGTCGACCTTCGCTCAGGCCCTTGCCGAGTACTACAGGTCGCTGGGGAAGGTGGTTAAGACGATAGAGAGCCCGAGGGATCTGATTCTGTCCGATGAGGTGACTCAGTACTCGAAGAGCGCGTCCGTTGAGGGCGAGCTGCACGACGTCCTCCTCCTCAGCAGGCCCGATTACACGGTCTTCGACGAGATGAGGGACGATGACGACTTCCAGCTCTTCATCGACCTGCGGCTGGCCGGGATAGGGATGGTGGGGGTGGTCCACGCGACAACACCGATCGACGCGATCCAGCGCATCGCCAACAGGGTCGACATCGGTGTAGTCCCCTCCATCGTCGATACGGTCATCTTCATGAAGGCCGGTGAGGTCTCGAAGGTCTACGTCCTCGAGGTCTCGGTGCGTGTCCCGAGGGGGATGAAGAGGGCCGACCTCGCGAGGCCCACGATACAGGTGAGGAACCTCTTCA
>Ga0272447_1001163_pt1 | contig 17272 bp, 15 predicted proteins | sample YNPCB0133_FD_194589 | JGI IMG/M metagenome (GOLD analysis project Ga0272447, IMG submission 194589) | Hot spring microbial mat communities from Yellowstone National Park, WY, United States - YNP-CB-013-3 | ecosystem: Environmental > Aquatic > Thermal springs > Hot (42-90C) > Sediment | place... | reverse complement strand
GGCGCGTCCCGCCAGATCAGCTCCATGGCCCGCTTGTAGGTGGCCGCGCGGCGCGCGGGGTCCGTGATGGCCCGGGCCTCGTCCAACAACCGGTCTACCTCCGGGTTGCGGTAGAAGAACCGGTTGAAACCCGCGGGGGCCCACTGGCTGCTGTGGAACAAGCTGAACAGCCCGTAGTCCGCGTCCCCGGTCACGGTGCCCCAGCCCAGCATGAACATCTCCACGGGCGTGCGGTCCACGGGCTGGTTGGTGAAGGCGAGGTAGGCGGCCCACTCCATGGTGTGCAAGCGCGCGGTGATCCCCGCGGCCCGCAGCTGGGCCTGTACCGCGGCCGTCACCGCGGCGTCCTGCACGTAGCGGCCCGTGGGGTGCAGGAGGGTGACGCTCAACCCGCCCGCGTGGCCCGCCTCCGCCAGCAGCTGCTTGGCCCGGTTCACGTCGTACGGCCACCCGCCCGGCTGGATGGGACTGTAGCCCACGATGCCCGGGGAGATGGGCGCGTCGGACACGCGCGCGGCCCCACCGAGCACCGTCTGCACGATCGCCCGCTTGTTGACGGCGTAGTTGAAGGCCTGGCGCACCCGTGGGTCGGTAAAGGGCGCCTTCTGGTTGTTGAAGGCGATGTAGATGGTCCGCACGCTGCTGGTGCGGTCGATGCGGAGAGCGCGGTTGAGGGCCAGCCTGGTCGTCTCCCGCGGGGGCACGCGCACCGCCACGTGGACGTGCCCGCCTTCGAGGGCTAGGACCCGGGCGCCGTCGTCAGGGATGGCCCTCCACACCACCTGGTCCAACAGGGGTTTCCGGGGACCCCAGTAGTCGGGGTTGCGCTCCAGGACGATCCGGTCGCCCCGGACCCACTCCCTGAACCGGAAGGGACCGGTGCCCACGGGCTGCCGGCCGTACGGTTCGCCCGTGGGCGGCCGCATGCCGCCCGCCCTCTCGACCGCGGTGGGGCTGTGGATGGCCAGGAAGTCGTGCGTGAGGTGCGCCAGCAAGGGCACGAAGGGCCGGCGCAGGTTGAGGCGCACCGTGTAGGTGTCCAGCACGTCCACGCTGCTGACCTCCCCGAGGAGGATGGCGCGGAAGGGGGTACGGTTGTCGGGGTTCAAGATGAAATCGAAGTTCCACTTCACCGCGGCGGCGTCAAAGGGCGTGCCGTCGTGGAAGCGGACCCCGCGGCGGAGGCGGATGGTCATAGCCCGGCCGTCCGGGGAAAGTTGCGGCATGCGCTCCGCCAGGAGGGGCTCGATGCGCCCTTCCGGGGTGAGTTGGTACAAGGTCTCCGCCACGTGGGCGATGACCTCCGCGTCTGGAGAGGCGGTGGCGTACGGGCTCAGGGTCACAGAGTCGACCCCCCGGCCGACCACGAGGGTGCCACCCGGTTGCGGGGCAGGGGTGGCGGGGCCGCTCGCGGCAGGCAGGCCCAGAGCCAACGCCAAAGCCGCGGTGACGAGCACCAGCGCAGCAATCCTCACGGACATCCCTCCTTCGGGTATGGGTTGCCCCCTCCGTGTTTATTCGACCATGTGGAACGACTCCCTGCCAGTACCGAACTTGGGTACGAGGGATCCATCGGTCCGAGGGCTTTGCCAGGAGAAGCTCCTGGTGCCGGGATCCGTTACAGTGGTGGCGTGGGGCTGTTGGAGGGCTTGGTGGAAGAGGTCCGGAAGGTCACCCGGGGCGAGCCCGTGGTGGTGGCCTTCAGCGGCGGACTCGACAGCTCCGTGGCCGCGGCGTTGTGCCGGGAGGCCCTGGGGGCGGACCGGGTGCTGCTGGTGACGGTGAACATGGGTCAGTACGCCTACCGGCGGGGCAACGAGATCGTCCTGGAGATGGCGGAGCGCCTGGGTCTGACGCAGCGGTGCCTGTTGGGGCAGGCCTTCCAGGACCACCTCATGGCAGGAGGGCCGGCCTGCAACCGGTGCACCCGGGAGATCAAACTGGGACTGGTGAAGGCCTCGGCCCGGGGGCGGCTGGTGGTCACGGGGGCCAACCGGTCCGACAGCTGGGGCCACATGGGGCTCAAGGTGTGCAACGGTTTCTACGCGCCTCTGCTGGAGCTGGACAAACCCCAGATCCGGGAGCTGGCCCTGCAGCTGGGGATCGACCCGCCCCAGACCAAGATCGGGGAAAACCCCGGACGGGAGGGCTGCAAGCTCAAGCACCTCCTGAAGCCCCTGGCCAACCCCGACTACCACGGCCGGGCGGTGGCGCGGGCCAACGAGGTGGTGCTGGAGGCGGTACAGGACCTGCAGTTTCCTGCCCAGCTGGCCAACGTGAAGGTCATCGGCCCGCTGCGCCGCAACGTAGGGTTGGTGAACCTCTGGCCCTTGCCTCCACTCTCCGTGGCACGGGAAGTGCTAACTCGGCTCGGGGAGGTACGGGAACTGGAGGAGGTGCACCTGGTGGACCGCCCCCTTCGCCTGCTGGTGAAGGCCAGCCCCAGCATCCTGGGGGACCCGCATGCCCGGTACTGGCTGCAGCACGGCCGGATGCAGCCGGACTTCGCCTGCCCCATCGAGGTGCAGTGGCTCCCTTCGTCCAACGGGCGGCTGCGCACCTTCCACGTGGTGGCCTTCGAGTGGCTGGAAGCCCAGGCGGCCGTCCCGTGACCCGGACGGCTGCGTGGGCGCTCGCCGTCGCTCTGGTCGCCTCCGGGTGCGGGCAGAGCGCGGTAGCCCCCACGCCGAGCCCCTCTCAGTGCTACGCCGTTTCAGCCGGCCGCTGGCCCAGAGTTCCCCCGCCCCGCCGTCCGCTCACAGACCTGGTGGTCCGGCTGAGGCCCGGGGTACCGATCCAGCAGGCGGAGGACGTGGCGCGCGGAGCGGGTGGGTCGCTGGTCAAGGTGCGTAGGCGCGTGGGGGCCCTGCTGGTCCGGCCCGAGCCGCGCACCGGCGCTGCGGCGCTCGCCACGAGGCTTGCTGCGGACCCACGGGTCTGGCGGGTGGGGCCTGACGTCCGGCTGTACGCACTGCGCACCCCGAGCGACCCTTTGTTCGCCCAGCAGTGGGGGCTGCAGCGGATCCAGGCGCCAGGCGCCTGGGAGACCACCACGGGGAACGGTGTGGCGGTCGCGGTGGTGGACACGGGCATCCGGTCCCACGCGGACGTCCCTTCCGTGGCGCCGGAGGACGGCTACGACTTCGTCCAGGACGACCCAGACCCCACCGACCCCGGAGATCCCACCTACGACTGCACGAGCCACGGGACCATGGTGGCAAGCGTGCTAGGGGCCCTCACGGACAACGCCAAGGGGATGGCAGGCGTGACCTGGGGTCCTGGGGGCGTGCGCCTGGTCGTGGCGCGGGTGCTGGACACCTCCGGGGGGAGCTTTCTCGACGTGGCGGAGGCTATCCTGTGGGCGGTCCAGGAGCGGGGAGCGCGGGTGGTCAACCTGAGCCTGGGTGCTGAAGACCCGAACTCGACGTGCCCGGCGGAGCTCGAAGGTGCGATCCGACAGGTGTCGGGCCAGGCCGTGGTGGTGGCGGCAGCCGGCAACGCGAACGGCAGCCGCGACGGCGTCGTCTGCCCGGCCAATCTCGACAGGGTCCTGGCCGTGGCGGCCACGGATCCCGAGAACCGCGTGGCGTTCTACTCCCGGCGCGGCCCCAAGGTGGATCTGGCGGCGCCCGGTGGCCGCGGCGGCAATTCCTGCTCCACGGAGATCGTGACCGCGAGCCCCTCCAGCTCCGACCCTGAGGGCTACCCTTGCGCCGCGGGCACGTCCTTCGCGGCCCCGCACGTGGCCGGCGTGGCTGCCCTCCTCCTGTCGCAGAACCCCGGGTGGACTCCCTTCCAGGTGAGGCAGCGGCTCAAGCGCACCGCGCAGGACGTAGAGTCCCCAGGGCGGGACGCCGACACCGGGTGTGGACTCGTGCGGGCGGACCGGGCCCTGTCCGGCGAGACGGACCCAACCCCCGCCTGCCCCTGACGTCAAGACGTAGAACTTGACAAGCGCCGGAAACCCTGCTATTGGAATATCCGGGCGAAGAGATCGCCCTTGACACCAAAGAGGAGGTGGTGCGGATGCTCAGCCGGTGGAACCGGTGGGACCCCTTCGAGGAGGTCCGGGCCATCCAGCGAGAGATCGCCAGCCTCTTCGACCGGGTGTTGGGTGCCACGGAGGTTGCGTTTGCCTCCGGAGCCGTGCGGAGCGCGGGGTGGGTGCCTCCCGTGGAGGCGTTCTACCACGGAGGCGCCCTGGTGCTGCGGTGCTTCCTGCCTGGGGTGGACCCCAAGGGCGTAGAGGTGACGGTGACCGACAACGTGCTCACCATCCGCGGTGAGCGCAAGCTCGGTCTGGACGTCCCCAGGGACGACTACCTGTTCAGCGAGGTGGCCTACGGCCGTTTCGAGCGCACCCTGACCCTGCCGCAGCACCTGAAGACCGACCAGGTCTCCGCGCGCTACGAGCATGGCGTCCTGGAGGTGCGGATCCCCGTGGTGGAGAGTGCCCTGCCGCGGAAGGTGGCGGTGGAGGTGGCGGCTCCCGGCGAGAAGGCCCTGGCGGGCGCGGCCCGGTGACCGAAGAGGGCGTCCGGGCCTGGCGCGGATCAGGGGATCCGCGCCAGGCCCCTTCTTTCTCTCGAGGAAACACGCCACGGTGGGGTGAATCCTTCAAGGTTCGCAAGGAAGACTGGGAGCGCAGGGGGTGGGGCGTGAGCACCTCGGGAGCGGAAAACCGGTTTGCTGGCATCCTTGGGGTACCCTATCTGGATCGTGGCCCTGGTCGTGGTGGTGACCGACCTGAAAAGGGACTCCTTCCTGCGGTACCACGGCTGGCAGGCCCTGTTCTGGGGCATCGCGTGGTTCGTGGTCTGGGTGGGGCTTTCGGTATTGTCCTTCGTCCCGTTCCTGGGGCTGCTGTTCAGCTTCCTGGCGGGACCCGTGTTGTTCCTCGTGTGGCTGGTGGCGTCGGTGCTGTACGCGGTCCGGGCCTACCGCGGCGAGCGGTTCGAGGTCCCCGTGGTGGCGGGCCTGGCCCGGAAGTACATGCTGGGCGAAACGTGAGGACCAACGCCTAAGGGGGCCTGCCGGGGCTCGGGCTGGGACCCGGGGTGGGCTCGGGGATGAGGACCACGGCGATTTCGCCTGGCCGCACCAGCCCGAGCTGCTCCCGGGCGAGACGCTCCACGTAGGCAGGGTCGTACAGCCGGCGGATCTCCTCCCGCAGCCGGCGGTTCTCTTCCAGCAGGGCCTTGCGTTGGTGCTCCAGCTCCGCCACCTGCCGGTTCAGGTGGTACAGGCGCAACGCCGCCTGCGCGGAGGAGACCAAAAACAGCCCCGCGGCCAGCAGCCCCAGGGCCCACGCCACCCGGCGCGGGGGGAACAGCCTCGCTGCGTCCGTGGCCACGATTCCGCTCCGTGGGCGCGGGAAAGCGCCGGATGCGTCTCGTGGTCCCCGTTCGCGGGGCAAGGTGCGGTTTCCTGCCGAGTCGTTCCCCGGTGGGGTTGCGCCGGGATGTTTGGCGACGCCGGTCTGCGCGGGCGGAGGGCTCTTTCCCGAGGGGCGGTCAGGGGTGCCGTGCAGCCCGGCGCACCACCAGAGCCGCCAGGGCACACGCCACCAGCCCCGAGGTCGCGGTGGCCGCGGGCAGTGCGTCCAGGGAACGTAGCAGGACCCGGGACAGGGGCCCCAGGGTCCCGGTGCGGCGCAATTCCCACCACGCGATCCCCACCCGCAACACGTACCCGCGGGTCTCCGGGTACGGCGGAAGGGCCCGGTCCGCGGCCACCACCGAGGGGCCCGCGTTGTAGGCCGCCAAAGCCAGTCGCGGGTCTTGGCCGAAGCGGTCGAGCATGCGCCGCAGGTAGCGGCTCCCCGCCTCCAGGTTCGCGGCCGGGTCGAAGACGCACAAGTCTTGTGGGCACGCGGAGGGGGCCACTTCCTTCCAAGCTGCGGGCAGGAGCTGCATCAGGCCCCGGGCTCCTCTCCGCGACACCGCGCCCGGCCTGAAGTCCGACTCCACCGCCACCACCGCGGCCACCAGGCTGGGGTCCAGTCCGTGGCGGAGGGCGGCGCGGTTGATGGCGTCCGCGAAGGGCACCCCGCGCACCGGCTTGTGAGGCAGGGACCGGGCAGACAACAGCTCGGAAGCTCCTTGGGGGGCGAGGATCAACCAGCGCCCGAGCATCAGGGTCAGGCCCAGGCTCAGCGCGCAGGAGGTCGCCAGCAGCGCACCCGTGGCCGCCAGAAGCCCGCGCCGGGTCACGGCCGCCTGTGGGCGAAGGCGGACCTGCCCGCAAACCGCGCAGAAGGGCCCAACTCCTCCTCGATGCGGAGTAGCTGGTTGTACTTGGCGGTGCGGTCGCTGCGGGCAGGCGCGCCGGTCTTGATCTGGCCGCAGCCCGAGGCCACGGCGAGGTCCGCGATGGTGGCGTCCTCCGTCTCCCCCGAGCGGTGGGAGAGGATGGCGGCGTAGCCTCCCTCCAGGGCGGTCCGCAAGGCCGCGAAGGTCTCGGTGAGGGTGCCGATCTGATTGGGCTTGACCAGGATGGCGTTGGCGATCCCGCGGTCCATGCCCTCCCTCAGACGCTGGGGGTTGGTGACAAAGACGTCGTCGCCCACCAGCTGGACGCGGCCCCCGAGGGCCTCCGTGAGAGCGGCCCAGGTGTCCCAGTCGTCCTCCGCGGCGGGGTCCTCCAGGGACACCAGGGGGTAGCGGTCCAGCAGGTCCTCGAAGTACCGCACCAGCTGCTCCCCGGAGAGGGTCCGGCCCTCCAAGTGGTAGCGGCCGTCCCGGTGAAGTTCGCTGGCGGCGGCGTCCAGGCCCAGGGCCACTTCCTCCCCCAGCCGGTACCCGGCCCGGGTGATGGCCTCTACGAGGGCGTCCAGGGCCGCCTCTGCCGTGGGGAGGTCCGGCGCGAACCCTCCCTCGTCGCCCACCGCGGTCCGCAGCCCGCGTTCCCGCAGCCACGCCCGCAGGTGGTGGTAGACCTCCACCCCGGCCCGGAGGGCTTCCGAGAAGCTGGGTGCGCCCAGGGGCACGATCAGGAACTCCTGCAGGTCCAGGGGGTTGTCCGCGTGTACCCCGCCGTTGATGACGTTCATCAGGGGCACCGGAAGCCGGTCCGCGAGGGCCCCGCCCAGGTAGCGGTAGAGCAGGACCCCTTGTTCCGAGGCCGCGGCCTTGGCCACCGCCAGGGAGGTGGCCAGGACCGCGTTGGCGCCCAGGTTGGACTTGTCGGGGGTGCCGTCCAGCTCGCACAGGAGCCGGTCCACCGCCGCCTGGTCCGTGGCCTCCTGGCCCAACAGGTGCGGGGCGATGCGTTCCTGCACGTTCCGGACCGCCTGCCGCACGCCCTTGCCCAAGTAGCGGGGACCGCCGTCCCGCAGCTCCACGGCTTCGTGGGTGCCGGTGCTGGCCCCGGAAGGCACGGCGGCGCGCCCGGTGGCGCCGCTTTCCAGGTGCACGTCCACCTCCACCGTGGGGTTCCCCCTGGAGTCCAGGATCTCCCGCGCGTACACGGCTACGATGGACGACATCCTCGCCTCCTCTACGGAGCGTGTCCCCGAAAAACCCCTCCAGCCGGGGCCCCAAAAATCGCGCAGCGATTTTTGGGGTGGTCTACAGGACTTCCGAGCTCGGCCCTCGCTCCAGGAGCTCCACCAGGTCCGCGTCCCGCTTCCGCGGGTCCTCGGGGAGGCGGCGGACCACCGCCACCACCCGCCGGCCCCCGAAGTCCACCTCGATGACGTCCCCCACCTTCACCCGGGTAGACGCCTTGGCCACGTGGTCGTTCACCCGGACCCGGTGGTGGGTGCACAGGCGGTCCGCCAGGGTCCTGCGGCGTACGAGACGGCTGGCCTGCAGAAACCTGTCCAGGCGCACGGGTACCGGTACGCTCAACCCGCCGCGTGTTTGGCTTCCCGCCAAAGGTCCTCCAGCTCCGGCAAGGACAGCTGCTCGATGCGCTGGCCCCGCTGCGAGGCCAGTTCCTCCAGGGACCGGAAACGCCGCGCGAACTTGCCGCACGCGTCCCGGAGGGCCTGCTCCGCGTCCACACCGGCGAAGGCCGCCACCTTGGCCACGGTCATGAGGACGTCTCCGACCTCCTCGTGGATGGCCGTGAAGTCCCGGGCGGCCACCGCCTCGTCCAGCTCCGCCAGCTCCTCGTGGACCTTCCCTAGAGCGCTGCGGGCGTCGGGCCACTCGAACCCTGCTTGGGAGGCGCGCCGGTACAGCTTCTGCGCCCGGACCAGGGCGGGCAGGGACGCGGGTACCCCCTCCAGGGCGGAGGACGTCTGCCCGCGCTCCGCCTGCTTGACGGCCTCCCAGCGGACCTTCACCTGCTCCGGGGTGTCCACCCCCTGGATCCCTCCGAACACGTGGGGGTGACGCCGCACCAGCTTGTCGTGGAGGTCGGCCACCACGTCGTGGATGGTGAACTCCCCTCGTTCGGAGGCGATCTGTGCGTGGAACACCACCTGCAGCAGCAGGTCCCCCAGCTCCTCCCGCAGGCGGTCGGGGCCCTGGTCGATGGCCTCCAGCACCTCGTGTGCCTCCTCCAAAAGGTAGGGACGCAGGGACGCGTGGGTCTGCTGCCGGTCCCAGGGGCAGCCACCCGGCCCGCGGAGGGTGGCCATCACCCGGACCAAGTCGTCGAAGGTGGCTCGCCTCACAGGTGCACCGCGATCTTCGCGCGGCCCCGCAGCTCCTTGACCCACGCCTCGAAGGCCTCCCGCCGCTTGTTCTCCCGCAAGAGGTCCAACACCTGCTGCCGGACCCTTTCCCAGGTGGCCTTCTTGGCCGGCAGCTTCTCCGTCACCTGCACGATGTGGTAGCCGAAGGAGGTCCGCACGGGCTCGCTGAGCTCTCCCGGCTTGAGGCGGAAGGCCACCTGCTCGAACTCCGGCACCGTCTGGCCGGGTGCCACCAGGCCCACCTCTCCACCTCGTTCCCGGGTCCCGGGGTCCTGGCTGAGGTCCTTGGCCACCTTCGCGAAGGACTCCCCGGCCCGCAGGCGAGCCAGGGCCACTCGGGCCTCCGCCTCGGTACGCACCAGGACGTGGCGGACCCGCACCCGCTCGGGCTCGTCGAAGGCTTCCCGGTGGGCCTCGAAGTACCCGCGTGCTTCCTGGTCCGTGGGGGCCGGGACGCGCAGGCTCTCCACGATCCGGCGCACCGTGAGCTCGAACCGGACCCGTTCCCGCAGCTCCGCCCGGGAGACTCCCTGCTGCTGGAGGGCGCGGTCGAACTCCTCCGGGGACGGGAAGGCCCGCGCGATCTCGCGCAGGCGGTCCTCCACCGCGGCGTCTGAGGCCAGCCGCCCCGTGCGCCGAGCCTCCTGCAGGATCAGGGTCCTCTCGATGAGCTGGTCCAGGACGCTACGGGCCACCTGCTGCCGCTGCTGGGCGGCCTCGCCCTTGGAAAAGTCCACCCCGAAGCGGGCTCCGATCTCCCGCACGTACCGGTCCACCTCCGCGGTGTAGATGGGCTCCCCGTTCACCGTGGCCGCCACCGCGGGTGTACGGCGCGCCCACCACGCCGCCACCGCCCCCGCGGCCAACACCGCCACGAGGGCGCCTGTCCCTACCCACAGCCACCTTCGACCCATCCTCGACCTCCGTCTGCGTCTACGCGGTCACGGGCTCCGGCCTCTGCCGCCGCAGGGCCGCCCACGTGTCCAACACGTCCCGCAAAAGGTGCAGGGCCCGACCCTCGTCCCCGTCCGCCCGCACCAGGAGGCCTTCCGGCACGGCCTCCACGCGGCCTCGGTATTCCAGGGCCAGCCACCGGCCCTCCCGGGCGGGAACCCCGCCCCGCACGCGGACCAGGATTCCCCGGGCTTCCCGGGAGACGGACAGGACCCCTACGACGCGGGCCATCTCCCGCAAGGTGGCCACCTGGACGAGGTTGCGCACCACCTCGGGCAAGGGCCCGTAGCGGTCCCGCAGCTCCTCTTCCACGGAGGCCACCTCCTGGGGGCTGCGGGCGGAAGCCAGTTTCCGGTAAGCCGCCAGCCGTTCCCGCTCCTCAGGAATGTACCCCTCCGGGAGGTAGGCGGAAAGCCTCAGCTCCACCACGGGGTCGGGCAGCTCCTCCACGAAGTCCCCCCGCAGCCGGCGGATGGCTTCCTCCAGCAGCCGCGTGTACAACTCGAAGCCCACCGCGGCCATGTGGCCGTGCTGCTCCGGCCCCAGGAGGTTGCCCGCGCCGCGGATCTCCAGGTCCCGCATGGCCAGGCGGAGACCGCTTCCCAGGGCCACGAACTCCCGCAGGGCTTCCAGGCGCGATTTCGCTTCCTCCGTGAGGCGTGCACCCCGAGGGTACAGGAGGTAGGCGTACGCCTGCTGGTCCGCGCGGCCCACCCGTCCCCGCAGCTGGTACAACTGCGCCAGGCCCAGGGTGTGGGCGTCTTCCACGAGGATGGTGTTGACCCGGGGGATGTCCAGGCCGATCTCCACGATGGTAGTGCAGACCAGGACGTCGTGGCGGCCCGCCACGAAGTCCAGCATCACCCGCTCGAGCTGGGCCTCCGGCAGCTGGCCGTGGGCCACCGCCACCCGGGCTTCCGGCACCAGGGCCTGCACGCGCCGCGCCGCCCGCTCGATGGTCTGCACGCGGTTGTGCACCACGTACACCTGGCCCCCCCGCGCCAGCTCGCGGCGGATGGCTTCCTGCACCAAAGACTCGCTCCACTCCGCGACCGTGGTCCGGATGGGCTGGCGGGCGTCGGGGGGCGTCTCCATGAGGGACATGTCCCGGAGACCCACCAGGGACATGTGCAGGGTCCGGGGGATGGGGGTGGCGGTGAGGGTGAGGACGTCCACCGTGGCCCGCAGCTGCTTGAGCCGCTCCTTGTGGAGCACCCCGAAGCGCTGTTCCTCGTCGATGATCACGAGCCCCAGGTCCTTGAAGCGTACGTCCTTCTGCAGCAGCCGGTGCGTGCCGATAACCACGTCCACCGCGCCCGTGGCCAGGTCCTCCAGCACCCGGCGCACCTCCCGGGGAGAGCGGAAGCGGCTGACCATCTCCACCCGCACGGGGAAGGCCGCGAAGCGGCTCCGGAAGACCTGCCAGTGCTGCTGGGCCAGGAGGGTGGTGGGGACCAGCACCGCCACCTGCTTTCCATCCATGACGGCCTTGAAGGCGGCCCGCACCGCCACCTCCGTCTTGCCGTAGCCCACGTCCCCTGCCACCAGGCGGTCCATGGGTCTGGGGGACTCCATGTCCCGCTTGACGTCCTCGATGGCCTTCCACTGGTCGGGGGTCTCCTCGAACTCGAAGGAAGCCTCCAGCTCCCGCTGCCACGGGGTGTCGGGGGAGAAGGCGTGGCCCCGGGCGGTCTCCCGCCGCGCGTACAACTCCAGCAGCTCCCGCGCCACCTGCTGGGTGGCTTCCCGGACCCGCCGCTTCTCCCGCTCCCAGTCTGCAGTCCCCAGGCGGTGGATGCGGGGCTCGTGCCCCTCCACCCCCACGTACCGCTGGACCAGGTGGATCTGGTCCGTGGGTACGAACAGGGCGTCCCCTTCCGCATACTCCAGGTGGAGGTAGTCCCGCTCCGCCCCCGCCACGGACTTCCGGACCACCCCCCGGTAGCGGCCGATACCGTGGTGCACGTGCACCACCAAGTCCCCAGCCGACAGCTCCGACCAGGAGCGCAGCAACGCTCCTTCCTTGGCCACGCGCAGCCTGCGGCGGCGCCGCTTCCAGCCCAGCACCTCCGCGTCCGTGACCACCACCAGATCCAGCTCGGGAATGCGGAAGCCGCGCCCGAGTCCCGCGGTGACGGACACCGCGACCCCCGGGGCGGGGGGGGAATCCAGCTGCGAGCAGGGGTCTGCGGGCACCCCGTGGTCCGCGAGGATTTCGCTCACCCGGCGGGCCTGGGCACTAACCAGCACCACCCGCTGGTGTTCCTGCAGCCACCGGGCCACCTCCTCTGCCAACAGCCCCGTCTGGCCCGCGAAAGCTTCCACGGGCAGGACAGGGAGCTGGTAGCCGGGCCAGCCCTCGGGGGCGGCGTGGTGGGCGCTCAGGGCCACCACGCACCGCCGGTACGCCGCGGCCAAGACGTGGTCCCACGGAGCGTAGGGAGGCTCCGGGGAGTGGGGGCCTTCCGCCTCCCGGGCCGCCCGGCACACCGCGTGGGCCTGGTGCTGCAGCTCCACGGGCTCGTCCAGGACCACCAGGGCGTCCTGCGGGAGCAGGTCCACGAGCAAGGCCTCTCCCCTAGGTTCCCGGGCCAGGGGGATGTCCGCCGCCTCTGCCCGGGCTTCCGAGCGCTGGGTCTCGGGGTCGAACCAGCGGACGGAGTCCACCACGTCCCCGAACCACTCCAGCCTCCAGGGCCGGGGCGCGTCCGGAGGGAAGACATCCACGATGCCGCCTCGGACCGCGTAGGTGCCTCGGGACTGCACCAGCTGCACGCGCTCGTAGCCCGCGTCCTCCAGGTAGCGCACCACCTCCTCCATGGGGACCTCCGCGCCCGCCCGGACGCTCTTGCGGACGGAAGCGAGGGCCCCCACGGTGGGCACAGGCCGGCAGGCCGCGGACACGGGCGCCACCAGAATCACGGGGAGACCCCAAGCCAGGTCCGCCAGGGCCCGCAGCCTCTCCCCCACCACCTCTGGAGAGGGGGGGAGCGGGTCGTGGGGAAGCACCTCCAGGGGTGGCAGCAAGCGCAGCCTTTCCCGAAGCGCGGGAGCCAGGCTCACGAGGTCTGCCTGGAAGGACTCCGCGGCCTCCCGGCCCGCTAAGAGCGCCAGGGCTGGCCGCTCGGGGCCGTGGACCAGCAGGTCCGCCGCCAGGACGCTCTTCACCCCCTCCGCCGGCGCGAAAACCCAGGCGCGCGTGGGCGGCTTCGTCACCGCAGCCCGCAGGGCGCGGAGCCTCGGCCACTCCCGGAGCAAGCTTAAAAGGCCTTGCAGGGACACAGTGGACCCCTCTGCGGCTTCCAAGCAGGAGGCCGCCGCCATGGTAGCATGGAGCCCGCGGAGCCGACAGCGGAGGGGGGAACGTGGCGTACTGGATCCTCAAGAGCGAGCCCGAAGAGTGGTGCTGGGAAGACCAGGTGCGGGCGGGCGTGGACACCTGGGACGGGGTCACGAACCCACAGGCCGTGCGCCATCTCAAGGCCATGCGGCGCGGGGACCTGGCGCTCTTCTACCACACGGGCAGCGAGCGGCGGGCGGTGGGGATCGTGGAGGTGGTGCGGGAGGCCTACCCGGACCCCAGGGATCCGCGGCGGGTGGTGGTGGACGTCCGGGCGGTGCGGGCCCTGCACCGGCCCGTGACCCTGGCGCAGGTGAAGGCAGATCCGCGCCTGGCCCACCTGGCCCTGGTACGGCAGCCGCGGCTTTCCGTGGTTCCCGTGGACGAGCAGGCCTGGCGGCTGCTGTTGCACATGGCGGGAGAGTGAGGGCAAGGGGGCCCGGGAGGCTGGACTCCCGGGCCCCGCCGGGGGGTCAGACGTCGTAGTACAGGTAGAACTCGTAGGGGTGGGGCCGGATGTTGACCTCGTGCAGCTCGCGCTCCCGCTTGTAGGCGATCCAGGTGTCCAGCAGGTCCCGGGTGAACACGTCCCCCTCCAGGAGGAACTCGTGGTCCGCCTCCAGGGAGTCCAGCACCGCGGCCAGGGACCCGGGCACACTCTTCACCTTCGCGGCCTCCTCCGGCGGCAGGTCGTAGGTGTTCACGTCCAGGGGCCCGAAGCGAGACGCGTCCAGCTTCCGGCGTACCCCGTCCAGACCGGCCATGAGCATGGCCGCGAAGGCCAGGTACGGGTTGCAGCTCGGGTCGGGGGGACGGAACTCGATGCGCTTGCTGGCCGCGGACTCCGGCCCGGTGTAGTACATGGGGATCCGGACGCAGGCGCTGCGGTTGCGCTTGCTGAAGGCCACGTTCACGGGTGCCTCGTAGTGCGGGACCAGGCGCTTGTAGGAGTTCGTGGAGGGACTGGTGAGACCCAGGAGAGCGTCCACGTGGGTCAGCAGGCCCGCCACGTAGTGCAGGGCCAGGGGGCTCAACTCCGCGTACCCGCCTTCCCCGTAGAAGAGGTTGCGGCCGTCCTTCCACAGGCTCTGGTGGGTGTGCATGCCGTTGCCGTTGTCCCCGAAGAGGGGCTTGGGCATGAAGGTGACGGTGCAGCCGTGCCGTCGCGCCACGTTCCGCATCACGTACTTGTAGATCATCACCTTGTCCGCCATGCGGACCAAGGTGTCCCGCTCCATGTCCACCTCCGCCTGGCCCGCGGTGGCCACCTCGTGGTGGTGCATCTCCACGGGGACCCCGATCTGCTCCAGGATTAGGGCCGCCTCACTGCGGATGTCCTGGAAGGTGTCGCTGGGCGGGGCGGGGAAGTAGCCCTCCTTGGGCCGGATCTTGTAGCCCAAATTCTTCCCCTCCCCGTTGCCGCTGTTCCAGATCCCCTCCCGGCTGTCGATGCAGTAGCCCATGCGGTGGGGCAAGACCTCGTAGGTCACGTGGTCGAAAATGAAGAACTCGATCTCCGGACCCCAGAAGCTGGTGTCCGCGATCCCCGTCTCCCGGAGGTAGGCCTCGGCCTTGCGGGCCACGTAGCGGGGGTCCCGGGAGTACGGGGCCCGGGTCTCGGGGTCCACCACGTCACAGATCATGGTGAGCGTGGGGACTTCCAGGAAGGGGTCCACGAACGCGGTGTTGGGGTCGGGTACCAGGAGCATGTCGCTTTCCTGAATCGCCTGGAACCCGCGGATGCTGCTCCCGTCGAACCCCACCCCCTTGGTGAACATGGACAGGTCCACCTGGGAGGCGGGCACGGAAGCGTGCTGCCACGTGCCCGGGAGGTCGGTGAACCGCAGGTCCACGATCTGGATGCCCTTCTCTTTGATGAGGGCCAACACGTCACTGGGCGTGCGCGGAACCATTTGCCTGCACCTCCGTCCAGTTTGATTTTCTTGCGGATCCGGGAACCGGCGGAAAGCAAAGACGCCCCGCCGCCTTGAAGGCGCGGGGCGTCATGGCCCGCCAAAGATTCCCTGTGTGCTTTTGCCAGTCTTATACCACGGGTCCGGGGGGTCCGTCAAACCCGCTCCTCGTCCGCGGGCTGCCCCCGCCGGACCAGGCGGCTGGGCAGCACCACCCACGCGCAGAACAGGAGCAGGAACGACCCCGCAGCGATCCAGCCTTCCATCTCAGACCTCCTTTCCCACAGGATTTCCGCCTTCGTCTACACTCCTGCGCCTACGGGAGCAGGTTCCAGGGCGTAGGCGGGTACCCCGTGCTCGGGAATGTCCAGGCCCTGCAGCTCCTCCTCCCGGGGCGCCCGCAGGCCGATGGTGGCCCGGATCAGGGCGAACACCACGTAGCCGGTGGCCAAAGTCCACACGGTCACCGCGCCCATGCTGATAAGCTGCGCCACCAGCTGGCCCACCTCCCCCACGATGAGGCCTCGGACGTCCCCGTACGTGCCGTCCGCGAAGATCCCCACCGCCAGCAGGCCCCAGAGGCCGGCTGCGGCGTGCACGGAGACCGCGCCCACGGGGTCGTCCACCTTCAGCACCCGCTCCACGAAGCCCAGGCTCCACATCATGATCAAGGCGGCCAGGGCGCCGATGACCACCGCGGCCCAGGTCGGCACGTACGCGCACGGGGCGGTGATGCCCACGAGCCCCGCGAGCGCCCCGTTGCACGCCATGGCGGTGTCCGCCTTACCCGTGCGGGCGAGGGAGGCGTACAGGGCCACCACCGCGCCCCCGGCGCCGGCCAGGAGGGTGTTCACCGCAATCACGGAGATCCGCAGGTCGGTGGCCGCGAGGGTGCTGCCGGCGTTGAACCCAAACCAGCCGAAGAAGAGGATGAAGGTCCCCGTCACCACGTAGGCCATGTTGTGGCCGGGCAGGGCGTTGGGGGTCCCGTCGGGGTTGAACTTGCCGATGCGGGGGCCGACCATGGCGGCGCCCACCAGCCCCAGCAGGCCGCCCACCGCGTGCACCACCCCCGAACCCGCGAAGTCCCGGGCGCCCACGCCGAAGGGCAGGTTCGCCAGCCACCCGCCTCCCCACACCCAGTGTCCATAGATGGGGTAGATGAGGGCGCTCACGAGGAAGCTGTAGGCCAGGTACGCCTGGATCTTGGTGCGCTCCGCCATGGCGCCGGCCACGATGGTGGCCGCGGTGGCCGCAAACACCATCTGGAAGAACCAGTACAGGGCCGTGGTGACGTCGTACGCGGGGCCGCTGAGGAAGAACCCCGAAAGACCGACCCACGGGGTGCCGTGCTCCAGGCCGCTGGCCAGCTTGCTGCCGCCGAACATGAGGGCGAACCCGAAGGCCCAGTAGCTGAGGGCCGCGATGCTGAAGTCCATGTAGCTCTTGGTGAGGTAGTTGACGGTGTTCTTGGACCGGATCAGGCCCGCTCCCAGCAGGGCGAACCCCGCCTGCATGAAGAACACCAGGAACGCCGCCACCAGGGTCCAGGCGAAGTTCACGGGGGCGTTGGGGTCCGCCTTCAGGGTCGCGGGTCCCGTGGGATCCGCGGCCCACGCGGGAGCGGAGGCCAGCACCAGGACTGCGGCGGCCAGGGTAAGCAGTCTGCGCATCGATCTCCTCCCGAAAAGGCAAAGGACGCCCGCGAGGGCGTCCTGGCCCGAGGTGTCGAGAAAGCAAAACCGGGACGTCCGCTGCGCGGGCGTCCCGGCCCTGTAGGGCTTATAGCAGCCCGGGCCGAACTTGTCAACGGGGTCGGACCACGAAGACGAGGACGGCCTCTCCGCCGGCAGGCCCCCAGCCTCCGCGGCGGTTCTGCCCACGGGAGCAAGGTTGACGAGCTGCTGGAAAACAGGGAAGTCATCCTCCTGTGCCTTGAAAAGACAGGGGAGGAGCGTGCGCCGCAGTTCGTAGGGCTCCACAGGACTCCCTCGATTGACCCAGCTTCGCCCGGGCAGCGGCGGAGCCATGTGCGCTCAAACACCCGGACGGCGGGGTGGTGACGTGCCGATGCACCCGCAGATCGGTCGGGAGCTAGTCCGCAAGATCATCCGAGACTGCGAATTCTCCGTAGATGAGTGCCTCGGCGTCCTCCGCTCCTGAGCGCGGGGTGGCGGGGTTCCCGAGACCGTGGGAGTGCTGAGGAGGTGACTGAGCTGCCGCGATCGGGTAGCTCCCGCCGCTACCCGCTGCCGGCGGGACAGGGCCGGGAGCGTGTGCTGACGATCCGCCGGACCGGAAGCGCCGGGGTCCCGAAGACCGAGAGGATTCTTGGGGTGCTCAAGGAGCCTGTGCCGGAAAAGCCCTCCGACAGGCGGACCGGGTCCCCAAACGTCGCGCGGCGATTTTTCGGTAGTCTAA
>Ga0272447_1001162_pt1 | contig 17275 bp, 16 predicted proteins | sample YNPCB0133_FD_194589 | JGI IMG/M metagenome (GOLD analysis project Ga0272447, IMG submission 194589) | Hot spring microbial mat communities from Yellowstone National Park, WY, United States - YNP-CB-013-3 | ecosystem: Environmental > Aquatic > Thermal springs > Hot (42-90C) > Sediment | place... | reverse complement strand
AGGCTCAGGCGAAGACGAGGCGCTAAAGCGCCCCTTTTCGCCCTGGCAACCCGTGTTTCTGAAAGGCTACCGAAGGGAGAGAGGGCGCTTCCAGCGCCCGGTACTTCCTCAGCCAGGCCGTTTACGGCCTGGCCCACTGGGCTCCCGACGATTTTGGGACACACCCCTTTGGCCTGTCACTTTGCACCAAAGAAGGGCCATTATCCTGTGCGATGCAGGATAAATCTCACGCTACACTTGCAGGATCAACTATGCGCCACACTTGCTTCGCCCCGATACATCACCGCGGAGAACGCCGGGCGGGCAGAACAATCTCTGCTCCCCTGGGTTCTCCGCGGTGAGGGCTTCAGCGGACTACTGGCGCCGCCGTCGCCGGACCAGCCAGCGCACCAGCAGGAATATCGCGACGACGGGGAGCGCCAGCAGGATCAGCGTGGGCAGGACGACGATGATGATGTAGATGAGCGCCTTGACAAAGAACTCCAGGACGTCCAGCAGCGCTTCCACCGCGCTGCGGACGGTGCCGGGCAGGTTCCAGCCGCCCATCTCCAGCGGCTGAGCCATCACATCCGGCGTCAGGATGACGGTGACCGTTGCCAGGGCGACCTGATTCTGCAGGTACTGCATCCGCCCCTTCACCTGCTCTATCTCCGCCTGGGTCTGGCTGAGGTGCTCGTAGACCGCCAGGACCGCCTCCGTGTCCTCCGCCCGGTCCAGGAACTCCAGCAGTTGTTTCTCTTTGGCCTGGAGGTGGCGCAGGCGGGACTCCAGGTCCACGTACTGGTCCGTCACGTCCTGCCCGGAGACGGATTCCCACCGGACCGTCGTTGCCATCGCTCGCAGGCGTTCCAGCGCGGTGTCCAGCGCATCGGACGGGACCCGGAAGGTCAGCGTAGCCCGCCAGCCTTCCTGGTACTGGTAGGCCTCCACGGAGACCACGTAGCCGCCCAGTTCATGGGCCATAGCCTGAATGTCGGCCAGCGCCTTCTCCGTATCCGGGACGACGAGGTCCAGGCTGGCGGTCCGGACGACCATTCGTTCGGTGCTGGCGATATGGGCAACAGCGGCCGCATCTACACCCACGTATGCCGCTTTCTCCTCGGCGGGGAGAAGGCCCCTCGGCGGAGTGGGCACAGGTGTTGCGGCGAGGAGGGGAGCCATCGGCGGGGCAGGCACCGGTGTTGCGGCGTGACGGGGGGCGCATCCCCCGACCGCGATGGCCAGGATGGCGATCAATATCACGAACCCCAGATGTCTCTTCATTTTCTTCTCCTCCTTGGGATGATTCCCATCCGCTTTTAAGACGCCGCAGTACGTCTACCCGTTCCCCGCCTGAGATCATCAGCAAATCTTTGTGCCCCTTTGTGTCCCTTTGGCCACGCCGCGAGCGGATCGCCGCGTGGCGGGCCGAGCCCCTCGGGGCGAGAAGTCCCCTCGGCCTGAGGCCTCGGGGCCGAGGGCCACGCCCCGAAGGGGCTCGTCCTGAGGGGCATCGGGGCGTGGCCCTCAGGGCAAGGCCTTCGTGGTTTTTGCTATCAGCGCCCCACTTCCAGACGGGCGATCAGGCGGCGGGGGAGGCCCCGGGCGCGCATCCGCTCCTGGGTGATCTCTATCGGGTACGGAACCCGGCGCAGTTCCCAGGTCATCGCGTCGGTGTCCAGGATGGCGTAACTGGCGCGCGGGTCGCCGTCCCGGGGCTGCCCCACACTCCCCGGGTTCAGAATCATCCGATACCCACGGAGAGGAATGGGGATCCCGATTTCCGGGATCATCGCGCGGGGACGGCCCCCTTCCTCATCCAGCACGAACATTAACGGGAGATGGGTGTGACCCACCAGGCAGAAGGAAGTGGAGAAATGGGAGAAGTTAATGAGGGCCCCCCCCAGGTCCAGCAGATATTCCCAGATGGGCTCCCGAGGGCTGCCGTGGACCAGCGTGAAGTCCCCCTGTTCCAGACGGACCGGCAGTTGCTGAAGATATTCCTGGCTGACCGGGGTCAATTCTTCCCGGGTCCAGAGGTGAGCGATGCGAGCCTCGGTGTTGAAATCATCCAGCGTCAGCAGGCCCAGGGCGGCCCAATCGTGGTTGCCCGCCACGCAGATGTGCTCAAAGTCCTGGATGCGGGCCACGCATTCATTGGGGTCGGGGCCGTACCCGACGAGGTCCCCCAGGCACCAGATCATATCAAAAGGAACGGCGTCCCTCAACACAGCTTCCATAGCGGTGCGGTTGGCATGGATGTCGGAGATGACCAGATAGCGCACAGAATTTACTCCGGGCGTGAAATTGCTATCCTGTATTATACCCCAAAATTCCCTCTTGCCAATTTTGACAGGATGTGGTATAATCAGGCACGAAAAGCGGGCGTGGTTCAGTTGGTAGAACGTCTCCTTGCCAAGGAGAAGGCCACGGGTTCGAGTCCCGTCGCCCGCTCACGATGATAGTGCGGCGGCGTAGCCAAGGGGTAAGGCAAGGGTCTGCAAAACCCTCATTCGTCGGTTCAAATCCGACCGCCGCCTCCTGGTGGGACGTTGAACAAGCGGGCAGTCCTCGGGACTGCCCGTTTCTGTCTGGGGCGGTGGCGAAACGGCAGCCGCGGGGGACTTAAAATCCTCTGTCCGTTGAGGACGTGTGGGTTCAAATCCCACCCGCCCTACTTGCCGGGAGGGGCTATGAAAACCCAGAGCGAATCCCGCATTCACGAACGGTATCTCCGCCACACCAAAAAGTTCCCCAACGTCTGGTGTGCCGGCTGCGGCATCGGCATCGTCCTGGGGGCCATCATCCGCGCGGTGGATGACCTGGGGCTGGATAAAAACGACATCGCGATGGTCTCCGGTATCGGATGCACAGGCCGCATGCCCGTCTACGTGGACTTCAACACCCTCCACACTACCCACGGGCGGGCGCTGGCCTTCGCCACTGGCCTCAAACTGGTGCGCCCGGAAATGAAAGTCATCGTGGTGATGGGAGACGGGGACGCACTGGCCATCGGAGGAAACCACTTCATCCACGCCGCCCGGCGCAACATCGGCCTGACAGCCATCGTGGTCAACAACGCCACCTACGGGATGACCGGCGGGCAGTACTCGCCGACGACTCCCCCGGGAGCGCTCAGTACCACGGCGCCCTACGGCCACATTGAGCCCCCCTTCCAGATTGCCGAACTGGCCCAGTGTGCAGGAGCGGCCTTTGTCGCCCGCAGCACGGTCTACCATGTGGACGAACTTCAGAATTATATCGCCCGCGCGCTGCAGAAAGAGGGCTTCTCGCTGGTGGAGGCCATCAGTTACTGCCATACGACCATCGGTCGGCTGAACCGTTGGGGAACCGCGCCGGAGATGATGCGCCGCCTGAAGGAGGATAGCATCACCCTGAGACAGGCGGAGCGGATGAGTCCGGAGGAGCGGGCCGGGAAGATCATCCGCGGCATTCTGGCGGACCGGGACGACCTGACCGAATACACCCGGCGGTATTACGATGAGGTCGTCCTGCGCGCCCGGAGGGAGATAGGATGGAACGCACCGAAATCCGAATTGCCGGTACGGGCGGTCAGGGAGTGATTCTGGCGGGCATCCTGCTGGCCGAAGCGGCCGTCCGGGACGGGAAAAAGGTCGTTCAGACCCAGTCCTACGGCCCGGAGGCGCGGGGTGGGGCCAGCCGGTCGGAAGTCATCATTTCCGACCAAGAAGTGGACTACCCCGAGGTCCTGGAGGCGGACATTCTGCTCTGTATGAGCCAGGAGGCCTGCGACCGCTACGCCGGGAAACTGAAGAAGGGCGGGATGCTCATCCTGGATACGGTTTATGTCCACCGGGCGCCGCTGGTCCGGGCGGTGCGGGTGCCCATCACCGAACTGGCCCGTCAGGCTACGGGCAGGGAAATCACAGCGAACATTGTCGCTCTGGGGTTGCTGGCAGGACTGACCGCAGTGGTCTCCCGGGAGTCGCTGGAGGCGGCGGTGCGGGCCCGGGCGCCACGCGGGACGACGGAGATCAACCTGAAAGCGCTGGCCGTTGGCCTGGAACAGGCCCGGTCAAACCGGGAGTGAGCCCCGGAGGGGCTTTGCAGCGAAAGCCCGATGCTAAACCATCGGGCTCATTGGGCGAAGCCCTGCAGGCTGTTTTTGAGCCCCGGAGGGGCCTTGCAGAATCAGCCCGACGCATCAGCGTCGGGCGAAAGCCAGGCCAGGAACGAGATTCTGCATCGGCGGGACGGGTACGGTCGGTCGGAAGCGGACCGTCCCAGCCCTTTTTCTTTGCCCTGTAGATAAAACCATAGTCCACAAATACCATAACCGCCGGAAATTAGTCTTTATGTGCTATAGACAATTGGCCAGAAACGCATATCATAATGGCTGCCTGATGACTGATCACCGGTCAGTCATCAGGGAGGCGATGCGGATTTGACAGAGTACCGAACCGGGTTTATAATCCGCTTCGCCAGGGAAAGGTAATACCTGCCCTGATCGGTTTGCAGACAACGTAGCGCAGGCTGTCCGCCTGCATACAGGTCTGGCGGCCTGGGCTACAGAGGCTTTCGCCAGTGTCTTTTATGGCGCTCGCCAACAGGCCGTCTGGCAGGTAGTTACAGGGAAAGAACGATGTCTTCCCCCTCCGCACAGGATCGTTCCACTCCGATAGCAGATGCTTGTGTCTTGGCGGCGGGGTTGGTCCGCGAGATCACGCGCGCCCCGAAATCGCGGCCCACCACTTCCCCGACCTGTCTCCCACCCTGGAGTCCGCTCCCAGCGACAACCTGGAACAATACCGCTACGTCCCCCCGGAGAACGGCACCTACCAGATCTACTTCTGCGCCTCTCGCCGCCGTTGCCGGAGGGTCATAAACTGGCGGGGTAACTCCACGCCGATTAAAATCGCCCTTCTTGGGCACCTGGTGCCGGGCCTCGCCCCGAAGGCCCGGCCCGAGGGGTGTCGGCCTTCGCCGACACGCTTCATGGGTACGTCACCAGAAGGGTCGGAGAAGGCCGACCACTGGCCGCAGACCCAAGGAGGTGAATTCAGTCAGCGCCTGAATAGTTACCTGGCGGAAACTGGTGGAGGAGCGGCTGCTGCCAGTGGAGCGAATCCTGACCCTGCCTATGGACCAGGCCGCCCGACAGGAGGGGTATGGGTGATCGGCACCGATCAGGAATCGGTCTTTCCGGGCATCTGCGACACCGGGCATCGGCATCATCCTCACCCCTCCCCCTAACCGGAGGGGGTGGCGGCGAAGCCGCCAGGGGTGGGGTGAGGTCGGCCCTATCCGACCTGGCCTGCCGGTACGGCCTGGTCGCCATCTACAGTTTCGGCAGCCGGGCCGGGGAGGTGGCGGCACGGGTGGCGGGGGAAGCCATTGAGATCATTCACCCCGGTTCGGATGTGGACATCGGCGTGCTTCCAGCGCCCGGCCGGCGCCTGACCGCCGCGGAGCGGGCCGACCTGACGGTGGCCCTGGAAGACCTGCTGGAGGTCGGTCGGGTGGACCTGGTGGTCCTGCCCGAGGCCCCTCCCTTCCTGGCCCTGGACATCGTCCGGGGCGAATTGCTCTGCACCACCGACCCGGTCGCCGAGGCAGAGTATCAACTCTACGTCCTGCGGCGGGCGGGCGACCTGGCCCCCTTTGAGCGCCAGCGGCGCCAGATGATCCTGGCCGGAGAGGCATACTGACATGGCGCCCTCCCCGATTCAGGCAAAAGTCGTGCTGGACCGCATCGCGTGGGTGCGGCGGATGCTGGAAGGCATCCGTTCTCTGCCCCGGGGCTCGCTGGCGGATTTCACCGCCGACCCCCGCACTCCAGCGGCGGCGGAATCCTACCTGCGGCGCGGTCTGGAGGCCCTGCTGGACCTGGGACGCCATATCCTGGCGAAAGGGCTGAGCCGGGCGGTCGCCGAGTATCGGGAAGTGGCCCGGGAGTTGGGAATGGCCGGCGTGCTGGACTCCGCAGAGGCCGCCCTGCTGGCCCGAATGGCAGGCTACCGGAACCGCCTGGTCCACTTCTACCACGAGGTCTCGGTGGAGGAACTCTACGAAGTCTGCACTCAGGGCCTGGCCGACATAGAGCAGGTTCTGGAGGCCCTGGAACGGTGGCTTCGGGCCCATCCGGAACGCCTGGACCAGGCCCTGTGACGCAATGACTCCCCGCGGAGTATGCCACACGAATGAGTCAGGAGGCGTCTATCGGAGAACCTGAACCCTGTCCCCGGAAAACCACTCCTTTGGTAACTGTTCAGCCTCACCCCTCCCCCAGCGGATTCGCCGCCCGCCGCAGGCGGCGGGGGTGGGGTGAGGAAGCCTGAATAGTTACCTCCCTTGTCCCTTATGCCCGCCAGGGCTCATATCCTTATTAGAGGGAGGTGCCTTGATGAGTCCCACGATGAGCATAGCGGAAGAACTGGCCGTCCGGGGCATCACCCGCCGGGAGTTTCTGAAGTTCTGCACCATGATGGCTGGTGTCCTGGCCCTCCCGGTGGAGCAGACGGCCAAAATCGCCCGGGCGCTGGAGACGGCCCGGCGCCCCGCCGTAGTGTGGCTGGAATTCCAGGGTTGCACCGGCTGCACCGAATCCCTCCTGCGGGCCAACCGCCCCACCGTTGCCGAACTGGTGCTGGACATCCTCTCCCTGAACTACAGCGAGACCATTATGGCTCCCGCTGGCCATGCGGCTGAAAAGTCCCTCCAGGATACCATCAAAGAGGGTGGCTACCTCACTATTGTGGAGGGTGCCATCCCCACCGCCGACGACGGGGTCTACTGCTGCATTGGAGGGCGCTCCGCGTTGGAGATTCTCCGGGAGGTTGCCGCCCATACGGCGGCCATCATCACCGTGGGCGCCTGCGCCTTCTACGGCGGCTGGCCGGCCACCACCCCGAACCCCACCGGTGCCAAAGGGGTAAAGGATATTATCTCTGGCGTTCCCATCGTCAATCTGCCCGGTTGTCCGCCGAACGCGGACAACCTGACCGCCGCGGTGGTCCACTACCTCACCTTTAAGGAACTGCCTGCGCTGGACGACCTGGGCCGGCCCCTCTTCGCCCACGGCCGCCGCATCCACGATAACTGCGAGCGGCGCGGCCACTTTGACGCCGGTGAGTTCGTGGAGGCCTGGGGAGACGAGGGCCACCGCAATGGCTGGTGCCTCTACAAGATGGGCTGCAAGGGGCCCGTGGGCTTTATGAACTGTCCTTCTATCCGCTGGAACGAGGGGACCAGCTGGCCCGTGGGTGCGGGGCACGGCTGCATCGCCTGCGCGGCTCCCCACTTCTGGGAGATGCCCGCGTACCAGCCCGTCCCCATCCATGCCCTGACGCCGCCCACCACTTACCCCGAGGTGGAGCCCGAAAAGGGCATGTCCCCGGTGACGGCGGGTGTCATCGGCGCTGCCGTCGGCGTGGCGGCTGGCGTGGCCGGTGCGGTGGCAGTGAGCCAACTGTACAAGAAGGAAGAATAACCCTGGAGGTATGAAATGGCCCAGAAAATCGTGGTTGATCCCATCACTCGCATAGAGGGCCATCTGCGCATTGAGGCCCGGGTGGAAGACGGCCGGATTGTTGAGGCCTGGGCTTCCAGCACCGCGTTCCGGGGACTGGAGATCATCCTGAAAGGCCGCGACCCCCGGGAGGCCTGGCTGATGGCCCAGCGGATATGAGGGGTCTGAACGACGGTGCATGCCGTCGCTTCCGTGCGAAGCGTAGAAAATGCCCTGGGAATTCTCATTCCGGATAATGCCCGGATCATCCGGAACTTGATTGGCGGTATTCAGTACGTCCAGGACCACGTCATCCACTTCTATCACCTCCACGCCCTGGACTGGGTGGATGTGGTCAGCGCGCTGAAAGCGGACCCCAACAAGACGGCGCAACTGGCCCAGTCCATCTCCGACTGGCCCAACTCCAGCCCCGACTATTTCCGCACCCTCAAGGGGAAACTGGATGCCTTTGTGCGCAGCGGCCAACTGGGTATCTTTGCCAACGGCTACTGGGGCCACCCCGCCTACCGACTTCCCCCCGAGGCCAACCTGATGGCCGTAGCCCACTACCTGGAGGCGCTGGACTGGCAGCGGGATGTCATCCGGGCCCATGCCATCCTGGGCGGCAAGAACCCCCATCCCCAGACCTACCTGGTGGGCGGCATGGCGATCCCCGTGGATCCCGATAGCGAGACCGCGCTGAACGCCGACAAACTGGCCTTCCTGAAGCGGCTCTTCACGAAGGCCCTCCAGTTTGTCCAGCAGGTCTACATCCCTGACCTTCTGGCGATCGCCTCCTACTACAAGGATGAATGGACCACCATCGGCGAGGGGTTGGGCAACTTTCTGGCCTACGGAGACTACCCCGACCGGGCGGGCAACCTCTTCCTCCCCTCGGGGGTCATTCTCAACCGGGACCTGAGCCAGGTCTATCCGGTGGACCAGAAGAAGATCGCCGAGTACGTGACCCATTCCTGGTATCAGTACGCCGAAGGTGACCGGGTGGCCAAACACCCGTGGGAAGGGGAGACGACCCCCAACTACACCGGCCCCAAGCCTCCCTACCAGTACCTGGACACCGACGGGAAGTACACCTGGATGAAAGCCCCCCGCTACGACGATAAACCGATGGAGGTGGGCCCCCTGGCCCGAATGCTGGTGGCCTACGCCTCCGGCCACAAGCGGGTGAAGGAACTGGTGGACGGGGTGCTGAAGCAACTGGGCGTGGGACCGGAGGCTCTCTTCTCCACCCTGGGCCGCACCGCGGCGCGCGGCATTGAAACGCTGGTGGTCGCCGAGCAACTGAACGCCTGGGTGGACGAACTGGCCGAAAACATGGCCCGCGGCGACCTCCAGATCCACAACGGAGAGAAGTGGGATCCCGCCACCTGGCCGAAGGAGGCCCAGGGTTGGGGATGGCACGAGGCCCCACGGGGCGCGCTGGGCCATTGGGTCCGCATCGTGGACGGCAAGATTGCCAACTACCAGGCCGTGGTTCCCTCCACCTGGAACTCCTCGCCGCGAGACCCGAAGGGCCAGCCAGGGGCCTATGAGGCCGCCCTGGTGGGGACGCCCATCGCCGATCCGGAGCGGCCCATAGAAATCCTGCGCACCATCCACTCCTTTGACCCGTGCATGGCCTGTGGCGTCCACATCCTGGACGCGCACGGCCGGGAGGTGACCTGCATCCGCCTGAACGACTGGACCTGCCTGTGAAGACGCTGGTCCTGGGACTGGGCAACATTCTCCTGAGCGACGAGGGCGTGGGTGTCCACGTCGTCCGCCTCCTGCGGGAACGGTATCAGTTCCCGCAGGAGGTGGAAATCCTGGACGGCGGGACGCTGGGGCTGGACCTGCTCCCCTACGTGGAGGATACGGACCGGCTGCTGATCGTGGACGCCGTCCAGATGGACGCCCCGCCGGGGACGGTGGCCCGGCTGGCGGGAGAGGAAGTCCCCGCAGTCCTGAACCTGAAGTATTCCCCCCATCAGATGGGGGTGAGCGACCTGCTGGCGGCGGCCCGTCTGATGGGCCGATATCCCGCCGAACTGATCCTCTGGGGCATCCAGCCAGCCTCCCTGGAAGTGGGACTGGAGTTGTCCCCTGCCGTCGCCGCTCAGGTGGAAACCGTGGTCCAGAACGTTCTGGCGGAACTACAGCGGTGGGGCATTCAACCCACCAGGAGGGGTGAGATATGAACAACAGACCATCTCCCAAACTGGCGATCCATCGGCGGGAGTTTCTGGGCCTCTCCGCGCTGGGGCTGGGCATCTCCCTGGTTGGCGCCCGCGCGGCGGCAGCCGCACCCTCCGTCGCTTCTCCCGACAACGTAGCCATCCTCTACGACCCGGTCAAGTGCGTCGGCTGCAAGGCCTGCCAGATGGCCTGTAAGCGCTGGAACAAACTGCCCAACGAGAGCACCGACCCGCTGGGCATCTACGAATCGCCGCGGGATCTCTCCGCTATCACCTGGAACATCATCAAACTCCGGCGGACCGAGGTGGGGTGGCATTTCTTCAACTATCAGTGTATGCACTGCACCGACGCCGCCTGTGTGGAGGTTTGCCCGACCCGCGCGCTCTTTCACGACCCGCTGGGGTTCGTCGCCCTGGACCGGCAGAAATGCAACGGCTGCGGCTACTGTACTCAGTTCTGCCCCTACGGCGTCCCCCATCTGCAGGTTGCCAATCTCCTCACCGGGGAGGCAAAATCGGCCAAGTGCACTTTCTGCCAGGACCGCCTCTGGAGCGGCATCGGCGGGCCGTCCTGCGCGGAAGTCTGCCCGGTGGGCGCGCTGGTCTGGGGCAAGCGGGGAGACCTGCTGGATAGGGCACGGGCCCGGGTGGCGGAATTGCAGGCCCAGGGGCTAAACGCCCGCATCTACGGCGAGAACGAGGCAGGAGGACTGCGCCGGCTGAGCATCCTCCTGGGTGAGCCAGAGGAGTACGGCCTGCCCTCTGTGCCGAAGACACCGGCCTTTGCCCGGGCCTGGCAGAGGATCATCCAGCCGCTGGGCAACGTGGCCTTCGGCGCCGCGCTCCTGGGCATCCTGGGCGCCTTCCTCTTCGTCCGCCGTAAGATCCGTATGGAGGAAGTAAAATGACCGTCCAGCTGAAGGGCAGACCGGAAGTCATTCAGATTCAGTGGATTCCCAAGTACACCACCCTGGAACGGGCGGCCCACTGGATTCATACCGCCACTTTCGTCCCGCTGGCCATTACCGGGATGATCCTCTACTTCCCGTTCCTGGAGCCGCTGGCCCAGGGGGAGGCGGGCCTGTTTATCCGGCTGGTCCACCGGGTTGCCGCGGTCATCTTCGGCCTCCTGCCCATTGTCTACTTCATCTTCGAGCCCCGTCGGCTGCTGATGAACATCCGGGAGTTCCTGCCCAATAAGGAGGACCTCGGCTGGCTCAAGGCCACCCCCGCCTACTATCTGCTGGGCAGGCACGAGGCGATGCCGCCTCAGGGCCGCTTCAACGCCGGGGAGAAGATGAACGGGCTGGTGATGATTGTCGCCTGGGCGGTCTTCGGCATCACCGGCGTGCCGATGTGGTTCGGCAAGGGAGTGATCCCGCCGGAGATCTTCCGCTGGCTGGTGGTGTTCCACGACCTGGCGATGATCGTCTCGGTCTGTATGTTCCTGGTCCATCTGTACCTGGCGGTGGCGCACCCCCTGATGTGGGCCGGGCTGGTGAGCATGCGCTTCGGGGTAACGTCGGCGGAGTACGCAATGGAGCACCACGCGAAGTGGTACTACGGCCCCAAGCGGGCAATGGAAATCTGGGAGGCGAAAAAGCGGGAAGCGGCCCATAAGGGTGGCCATTAGAGGAGGGGAATATGGCAAAGATACTGGTGGTTGACGACGACCCGGATTTTGTCGGCCTGACGCGGCGGATCCTGCAGCGGAAGGGGTACGAGGTGGTCACGGCGGCCAGCGGGCAGCAGGCGCTGAAAGTGATGCGGAAGGAGAAGCCGGACCTGGTGCTGCTGGACATTATGATGTCCTACATCCTGGACGGGCTGGATGTGAGCCGGGAGATGGCGCAGGATCCGGAGTTGAAAGACGTGCCGGTGATTATGGTAACTTCGCTGACAGGGGCGCGCGCGGAGGCGGCGCAACTTTCAGGGGAGTATATCCCGGTGGACGAGTGGATCCACAAGCCGATAGACCCGGATCGGCTTCTGGCGCGGATAGAGGAGGCGCTGAAAGGGAAGGCCGGGTAGTCGGCGGAGGGGTCTGGTCTGGAAAGAGGACGCCGGGCGCCCGAACGGGCGCCCGGCGTTCGTTTGGGATTCGTTCAGGGAGGGGAGCGAATTTCCAGACAATCCCAACAGGACAACTGCTCGCAGTGGCCCGACGAGTAAACGGCCCGGCCCAAGGGTTTCCGATATGGGACAACTGGAGTCCGCACTGAATGCGCCAAAGCAGACCATGTTCGGTGCGGATCGCTTTTGCGTCCCGCCCTCTTTTTCTTCCGCTCACTGTTGGAGTTCCCACAGGCGCCGGTAGAGGCCGCCCCGGGCCAGCAGTTCCGCGTGCGTCCCCCGCTCCACGATGCGGCCTCCCTCCAGCACCAGAATTTCGTCCATCCCCTCCATCCCCACCAGACGGTGACTGATCCAGACCACCGTCCGCCCCTGGGTCAGGCGGAGCATTGAGGCCACAACTTCCCGCTCCGTCACCGGGTCCAGGTGGGCAGTGGGTTCGTCCACTAACAGGATCGGGGCCTCCCGCAGGCGGAGCACGGCCTGGGCAATGGCCACCCGCTGCCGTTCGCCTGCGGAGAGTTGCCCGCCCCGTTCACCCAGGGAGACATCGCATCCCTGAGGCAGCCGGGCCACGACCTCTCTCAGCCCGGCCGCCCGGACCGCCTCCTCCAGTTCCTCCGGAGTCGCACCAGGCCGGGCCAGGAGCAGGTTCTCCCGCAGGGTGGCGCTGAAGACCTCCACCCGCTGGGGAACCACTGCAAAGAAGGACCGGACGGCCTCCGACGGCAGGGCCTTCAGCGGCACCCCGCCCAGGCGAATCTCCCCCCGTTCGGGGTCCCAGAACCGCAGCAGGAGATGGGCCAGGGTGCTCTTCCCCGCGCCGCTGGGCCCGACGATGGCCACCTTCTTCCCCGCAGGCACCAGGAATGATACTCCCTCCAGCACCGGACGCGTCGCTCCGGGGTACGTGAAGGTCAGCCCTTCCACCTCCAGGCTGGCCTCCTGGGGGAGAGGGGCCAGTTGGGCAGGTTCGCGCACCGGGGGCGGGGAGTGCGCCAGTTCCAGAAGGCGGCCCGCTGCCGTGCGCACGCTCTCCCAGGTCTGCGCGGCCTGGGGGAGGGGAGCCGCAGCCTCAAAGGCCGCCACGGTCAGCAACCCCAGCGCACCCAGCATTACCCCCTCTATCCGGCCCACAGCGACGGAGGGGATGGCGAGGACCACAATCCCCCACAGGGCCAGGTTCGTCAGCAAGGTCCCCAGGCCGGTGTGGAACGCGCTGAGGCGGGCCAGATGCTGCTGGGCCCGGCCGTAGGCGGCATCGGCCTGGGCCAGCCGTTCGGCGTGCTCCCCGACGCGGCCGTAGGCCAGAAGGTCTGCCAGGCCCAGGATGCCGTCCACCAGCAGGCCGCTCAGGTGGGCCCGCCAGGCGACCACCTCCCGCGCCGGTTCCCGGCCCAGGTGGCGCATCCAGAGGGGCAGAAAGCCTCCGGCGGCCACGAAACACCCCAGAAAGACCGCCGCCAGTTCGGGACCGTATCCCACCAGGAAAAGCCCCACCCCCAACGCCGTGACTCCCGCCACCAAAACGGGTGCCAGCAGCCGGACGTAGAAGTTCTCCAGGACCTCCACGTCCCCGACGATGCGGGCCAAAAGGTCGCCTGTACGGTGAGTCGCCAGGAGGGCGGGAAAGAGGGGTTCCAGTTGCTGGTAAAGCCAGACCCGCAGCCGGGCCAGGACCCGGAAGGTCACGTCGTGGGAGACCAGCCGCTCGGCGTAGCGGAAGGCGGCCCGGGCGATGCCGAAGAAACGGACCCCAACGATGGCGACGTACAGGCTTCCCAACGGCGGCTGCAGGGCCGCGGCCGCGATCAGCCAGGCCGACGTCCCCAGCAGGGAGATGTTGGCCCCGATGGTCAGCGCGCCCAGGAGCACGGAGAGAACGGCCAGTGGCTCATACCCCCGCAGGAATCCCAGCAGGCGCTGCAGCAGGGAAAGAGCCCCTGATGAGACACCGATGGCGAGTCGGCTTTCCGGCCAGGTTTCACCGCTGCCCATTTCCACAGTCCGCCAACCGGGAAGCAAAGGCCTGGCAGGGGCAACCTGCGTCGGCTCAAGGGCTTCCACCGCAGCGGGCAGGAACGTCCGGGAAGCCGAAACCAGGCGGGCGTAGAGGCCCCCTCGGGCCAGGAGTTCATCGTGCGTCCCCACCTCCTCTACCCGGCCCTCGTTCAGCACCACAATGCGGTCGGCGTTCCGGACGGTGTAGAGGCGGTGGGCAATGATGAGCGCTGTCCGCCCCTCTAACAGGCGGCGCGTCCCCTCCTCCAGCAGGGCCTCCGTGCGCGGGTCCAGGTGGGAGGTGGGCTCGTCCAGGATAAGGATGGGGGCATTCTTCAGAAAGGCCCGGGCCAGGGCCAGCCGCTGGGCTTCCCCGCCGCTCAGGCGCGCCGCCTCAGTCCCGACGACGGTGTTCCATCCCTCCGGCAGAGAACGGACCACTTCGTCCAGGGCGGCTGCCCGGCAGGCCCGCTCCAGTTCCTCGGGGGTGGCTTCCGGACGGGCCAGGCGCAGGTTGGCCTCCAGCGTATCATAAAAAATGTACGGCTGCTGGGAGACCCAGGCGACCTGTTCTTGAGGTGGGGGACCGTCCACCACTGTGCCGTCCTCGTACTCGGTCCGGATTCGCCCCTCTGTGGGGGTGAGGAAGCCCAGGATCAGCCCGACCAGCGTGCTCTTCCCTGCGCCGCTGGGGCCCACCAGGGCCACTCGCTTTCCCTGCTCTATGCGCAGGCTGACGCGGTAGAGCGCTGGCCGGGATTCGCCGGGGTAGGTGTAGGAGACGTCCTCCAGGACGATGGCCCGGATGGGGACATTTCGGGCCTCACGATGAACGGGTGCACAACGGGGCGCTTCGTCCAGGATGGCGAAAATCCGCTCCGCCGCGCTGATCCCCGACATCCCGGCGTGGAAGCGCAGGCCCAGCATCCGGAAGGGAATGTAGAACTCCGGCGCCAGGATCAGCACGAAGAAGGCCGCCGGAAAGGCCATTCGTCCGTAAAGAAGCCGCAGACCGACCTCTACGGCGATGATGGCCGTGCTGATGGTGGCCAGCAACTCCAGCGCGAAGGCGGAGAGAAACGTGAGGCGCAACACGCTCAGGGTGGCCCGACGGTACTGGTCGCTCACCCGGGCGACGGTTTGGACGTGTTCCCGAGACCGTCCCAGCAACTTGAGGGTCGTCAGCCCGTAGAGGGTGTCCAGGAGTTGGGCGGAGAGTTGCCCCAGCATCCGGTACTGGCGGCGGGTGGCGACCTCTGCTCCCTTGCCGATGAGGACCATCATCAGGGGAATCACCGGCGCGGTGACCAGCATCACTGTGGCCGAGAGCCAGTCTTGGGGGAAGACGAAGAACAGGATGGTGAGGGGGACCAGAGCCGTGATGAGCACCTGGGGAAGGAACTGGGAGAAATAGGCGTCCAGCGCTTCCACTCCCTCTACCGTCGCGGCCGTCAATTCCCCGGCGCGCTGCCTGCGGACGTAGAGGGGCCCCAGGGCCTGGAAGTGGGCGAGAAGACGGCGGCGCAGGTCGCTCTTCACCCGAACGGCGACCGCCCGGGCGCCGATTTCGTGCAGGCCGCTGACTACCGAACGGGCCAGGATGACCCCCAGAAGGAGCCAGAGACGGGGCCATTCCTGGGAGAGGGTATGCCCTCTTAGAAATACCCCGTCCACCACCCGGCTGAGCAGCGCCGCCTGGAGGATGGTCAACAGGGCGCTGGCCCACAGGGTGCCGACGGTGAGAGCAAAGAGCGGGCCGGTCCCGCGGGCCAGCGCAATCAGGCGTCGGTGCATCCGATCAGTACACCATTTTCTTCCCCGTCACCCGGTCGCTGAAGACCTTGTAGGTCCAGGCCAGGTAGGCCAGTACGATGGGCACGAAGATGGCCGCGACGATGGTCATCACCCGCAGGGTGTAGGGGGAAGAAGAGGCATTGTAGATGGTGAGGCTGTAGGCCGGGTTCAGCGTGGAGATGAGGATGCGCGGATAGAGACCCGCAAAGACCATCACCGTGGCGAAGACGATGGTCAGAACTCCCATCCCGAAGGCCCAGCCAAACCGCCCCTGCCGGACGAAGTATCCCGCCACGAGAAGGGCGATGGCAGCCAGGATGGCGGGGATGAGGCCGTTGATGCCGGGTTTGGTGAGGATGTCGGTGGCGAAGAAGGCCCAGACGACGAAGATGACAGTCACAACGACGGCCGCGATCCAGGCCCGGAAGGCCACCGCTTGGGCCCGTTTCTCCACCTCCCCGGTCGTGCGCAGGGCCAGGAAGTTGGCCCCGTGCATCGTGAAGAGGGCCACGAAGGTGAGCCCTCCCCACAGCGCGAAGGGATTGAGCAGGGGAAGCAAGCCGCCCCAGTAGATCATCCTCGCGTCAATGGCCAGCCCGCGCATCAGGTTCCCCACCACCACGCCCCAGAGGAGCGCTGGGACCAGTGAGCCCACGAAGAGGAGCCAGTCCCAGGTGTTGCGCCATTTGGGGTCCGGCGATTTGCTGCGGAACTCAAACCCCACGCCCCGCAGGATCAACCCCACCAGCATCAGGATCAGGGCCAGGTAGGCCCCGCTGAAGAGGGTCGCGTAGACCTGCGGGAAAGCGGCGAACATCGCGCCGCCCGCGGTAATCATCCAGACCTCGTTGCTGTCCCAGATGGGGCCGATGGTGTTGATGATCATCCGCCGTTCCTCGTCCTTCTTCCCCAGGAAGGGCAGGAGGATGCCCACGCCGTAGTCAAACCCTTCCAGGACGAAAAAGCCAGTGAACAGAACCGTGATCAGAATGAACCAGAGGGTGTTCAGGTCCATCGCAGCCCTCCTTCAGTAGGCTTCCGCCACCCGGCCGGATGTTGCCTCCTGCGTCCCGTACTTCACCGCCAGGCGGAAGGCCAGGACGCTCAGAACGGCGTAGAGGACGGTCAGCACGACCAGGGAGAAGACAATGCTACTGGCAGGGACATTGGGGGAGATGGCGTCCTCAATCCGGAGCAGCCCGTAGACAATCCAGGGCCAGCGGCCGACCTCGGCCATAATCCAGCCCGTGGTGCCCGCCAGATAGGGCAGGATAGGCGCCCAGAGCATCACCTTAAGGAAGCCCGGCCTGGCTTCCGGCTGCTTGTAAGCAACGGCCAGGATCGCCAGCAGGACCATCAGCAGGCCAGCCAGCACCATGATGCGGAATGCGTAGAAATTGATGGCGACGGGCGGGATATATTCGCCGGGCCCGTATCGGGCGATGGCCGCCTTCTCCAACTCGTTCAGCCCCTCCACCCGGGCGGTGAAACTGTTGTAGGAGAGGAAGGAGAGCAGGTAGGGGATGCGGATTTCAAAGATATTTGTCCGGGCCTGGGAATCGGGAATGGCGACCACCAGGAAACTGGCCGGTTGCTCCGTCTCCCAGAGGGCCTCCGCCGAAATCATCTTCAGGGGCTGTATCTTGAACTGGACTTTGGACTAACTGGTGGAATTGAGAGAGTGCGCTTGCAGCGATCCCAGAAATGAGGCATTATGTAAGGTGTGGATGCCAGCGCCCTCTCC
>Ga0272447_1001161_pt1 | contig 17282 bp, 11 predicted proteins | sample YNPCB0133_FD_194589 | JGI IMG/M metagenome (GOLD analysis project Ga0272447, IMG submission 194589) | Hot spring microbial mat communities from Yellowstone National Park, WY, United States - YNP-CB-013-3 | ecosystem: Environmental > Aquatic > Thermal springs > Hot (42-90C) > Sediment | place... | reverse complement strand
GTTGGGCGTTTCACCATCGTCCTCGTAACCGAAGCGTCCTCCCAGCCCCAGCACCTTGTTCGGCAGGGTGTTCTTGTTGAGCCCCCAACGGGCGATGTCCATTTGATGTACGCCCTGATTGCCCAGGTCGCCGTTGCCGTAGTCCCAGAACCAGTGCCAGTCGTAATGGAAACGCTGGCGCCGCACCGGTTTCTTCGGTGCAGGCCCTAGCCAGACATCGTAGTCCACCGTGGGGGGCGGTTCCTGCGGGGTGGACACCTTGCCAATCGAATCGCGTCGCTTATAGCACAATCCACGCGCCAGATAGATTTTGCCCAGTTTGCCCTCGTGCAGGTATTGCATCGCCTGACGAATACCTTCTGCAGAGCGAATTTGCGTGCCCACCTGGCAGATGCGCCCCAGCTGACGGGCGATTTCCACGGTGCGCTTCCCCTCCCACACGTTATGGCTGGAGGGCTTTTCCACGTACACGTCCTTACCCGCCATCATGGCCCACACCGCCGCCAGCGCATGCCAGTGGTTGGGTGTGGCAATAGTAACGATGTCTACGTCTTTGTCCTCCAATAGCTTGCGGATGTCCTGATAGGTTTTGGGCTTCGGTCTGCCCGCATCCTCCACGATTTTCAGTCCGATGGGCCACACCGCCTCGTCCACGTCACACAGCGCGACAAGGTCTACGTCTGGTTGGGCTAGCAGCTGGCGAATGTGGCTCCTTCCTTGCCCATTGAAGCCGACCACTGCTGCGCCGATTCGGTCATTGGGGCTGGCTTGCCTTCGTGCCGCTTTCACCGCTGCAAACACGGGCGCAGGTAATGCCGTCACCGTTAGCAAAGCCAGCGAGTCTTGCAGGAAACGCCGTCTGGATAGCTTCTGCATCGTCAATCCCTCCCTTTTTACTTTCTCGATGCGGGCAAAGTTCCCTCTTTGCGAGCCAGAACAACCCAAGTGCAGGAAAAAGCGCAGCCTTGCTGCGACGGCGGCAGCGACTGCGCTCCGCTAACAACGCCTCCACCAGGATGAGCTATCTACCCGTTGTTATAGGCACCTCGCCCGGTCGGTGCCCAAGTTCCCCTCCGCGATGAGCCGCTCTCAGCGGAACACCCCACACCTGTGGCGGGCACGCTGGCAACAGCACAAATCACTTACTCCTCCTGCGGATGCAACATCACCTTCATGCCCTGGCGGTTTTCCATCACTTCGAAGGCACGATGAATCTGCGACAACGGGAAACGATGGGTAATCAGCGGCGCGACGCGCACCTTTCCCTGCGCCAGCAACTGCACCGCCAGCTCATGGTGGCGTGGCACTGCCCCATGCGAGCCTGTTACAAAGCACTCCTTGTAGTGAATCGTATTGGAATAGACACTCATCGGGCGGGTGCCTTTGGGCAAGCCTCCGAACAGATTGACATAACCGCGATGCGCCACCATCTCAATCGCCTGCTCGTGCGCCTCCACCGACGCGCTGGCGGTAATCACGATGTCGGGCCCTTCACCGCCTGTCTCCTCGATGCATCGAGCGACCACGTCCTCCTCTTCTGAAGCGATATACACGTCCGCCTCATAGAAACGAGCCAGCTCCAGCCTCGCTTTGCTCCGCTGCACGGCGATGACCTTCGTCGCCCCCATAGCGCGCGCCAGGTCAATTAGCATACAACCGATAGGTCCCAACCCGATAATCACCACGCTTTTGCCCAGCCCCATGTTTACCAGTTCCATACCGTTGATAGCGCAGGCAAGCGGCTCTGCCAACGCAGCGGTCTCGAAATCCATGCTGTTCGGGATAGGCGTGATGGGACCCTCTTCCAGCAGCAGCTTGGGCAGCTTCATGTACTGCGCAAACGCGCCAGGTATCTGGTAACCCACCGCGTAGTTAATGGCGCAGTTATTGCCCAGCCCGTTGCGGCACCAGCGGCATTGTCCACAAGGCACATCCGCGCCCAGCGCTACTCGGTCGCCCTGTTTGACGCGCGTGACGTTCTTGCCCACCTTCACCACCACACCCGCTGCCTCATGCCCGATAATGGCAGGGGGCTTCACGCGCGGGCTGCCGTGGTGCAGGATGCGCACATCCGAGCCGCAAATGCTCACCGCCTCCACACGAAGCAATGCCGAATCGTCGTCGATATCGGGCTCGGGCACCTCCTGAAGCACCAATTTGCCTAGCTCTTCCAAAACGGCAGCCAGCATCAGTCTTCCTCCTGACCGTCAGGGTGGATTAACACTTTGTTGAAAAAGCCTTTCCCGTCGTGCACGGCGCGAAGCACGTCGGTAGCACGGCTCAACGGCACGCGGTGGGTTATCAGCGGTCGAAGGTGCAATTGCCCCGAAGCCATCGCCTGCAGCGTAGCGTGCCAGTCGTCATCCTCACTATACACCGCGTAGTCCGAGTTCCAAGTGCCATACAGGTTCACCTCACGCCGCATCAGCTGCGACAGCAGGCTGGGGGAGAAGGTTACTTCTGCGGAAGGGTTGCCCAGAATGACCACCCGTCCGCCTCTCCGGGCGCAGGCACAGGCTTGCAGCAACGTCTGCGGAACACCCGCCGCCTCGACGCAAAGGTGCGCCCCCTGCCCGCCAGTGAGAGAGTGAATCACTGCCTCGGGGGCGTCTTGTGAAGAGTGATACGCATGTGCAAAACCCAGCTCGCGTGCTAGCGTCAGCTTCTGCTCTACAATGTCAAACAATATCACCTGCGACGCGCCCATGTGGCGTGCCCACTGTGCCACCATCAGCCCGATGGGCCCTGCACCGAATATAGCGACCGTTTCTCCTGGCTGGCATCCGCCGGCGCGGCGCAAGCCGTGCAGCGCTACCGAGGCAGGCTCGGTCATCGCCGCCTCCTGCAGGCTGACCGCTGGTGGTATGCCCAGCAAGTTTTTGGCAGGTGCAACCACATACTCCGCGAATGCCCCGTCGCGCCGCGAACCCAAGTAATCGTATGCTTCGCACTGCACATACTTGCCCTTTTCACAGGCAGAACAACGTCCACACCATATCAGGGGAAACACCGTCACCCGGTCGCCGGGCGCAAACTGCGTGACGTCCTCGCCGCACCGTTGCACCACCCCAGCGAACTCGTGTCCGCAGATTAGGGGGAAGCGGTAAGTGCCCTTCGAGAAGATGCGCGGGATGTCCGAGCCGCACACGCCGCAATAAGCCACCCGCAACAGCACCTCACCTGCCTCAGGCTCTGGCGTGGGCACCTCCTCGTATCGCAGATCGCCGACCGCGTGCAGCACCAGTGCCTTCATCTACGCTTCGCCTCCTGCCCGCTGTCGAAGCCCCTCTTGCACCGCCTGCACCACCCGCCGATGGTTCTGCCACAACGTGCCCTGCGGATGATACAAGCTACTGGAGCCAAGCACCAAAATATCTGCGCCTGCTGCCACCATCTTCGGGATGTTCTCGAAGCTCACGTTGCCGTCCACCTGAATGGGTATATGCGTGAAGCCTCGCTCATCCAGAAAGCGGCGACAATCGGCAATCTTGCGCAAGGTGATGGGAACGAGCCACTGACCCGCAAAGCCCGGGTTCACGGTCATCAGCAACACGAAATCCAGCTTCTCCAGCACGTAGTCCAGCACGCTGAGCGGAGTAGCCGGGTTGAGCGCCACACCTGCCAGCGCACCTCCCTCCCGTATCATACTCAGCGTACGGTCAAGGTGTCGGGCGGACTCCGCGTGAACCGAAATCATCCGCACTCCCATTGGCAGCAGTTGGCGGATGAACAGGTCGTTGTCGTCCACCATGAGATGGACGTCGAAGGGGAGATGGGTGCGCGCGTGGAGTTGCTCGATGACTACCAGCCCAAGTGGCATATTGGGCGTGAAATGTGCGTCCATCAGGTCGAAGTGCAGGGAGTGGACACCGATGGCTTCCAGCTGACGAATGTGCGCCTCTAGGTTCAGCTGATCTGCGCACATCAGCGATGCCGAGAGGCGAACTGGCTCGATGTCTGCCGGCGGGAGACCAAACGATTCGATAAACGGTTGGGCAGGGGCGCACCACGTTTCCCGCAGGTATCGTAGCGATTCGCGCAGAGACTTTTCCAGATGGATGTCGCTGTAGTCCCGCCCCAGCTTCGGTCCCGAAATCTCCAGGTAGCCCACCACTTGCTGCACCGGCAGCCGATGGGCATTGGCGTGCAGCAGGTCGCGAAACCGCTCGACCTGCACCACCCCTTTCGCTCGTTCCTCCTCGCCGAAGCCGAACGTGGAGTGGAAGAGAGCGTCGGTGTTTTTCAGGTGAACCTCATACAGATACGGCAGGGTGGCTTCGAAGGTCTGTAGGTTGTCCCAAACCACCTGTCCCTGCGCGTCTGCATAGCCATGCGACACATCCGCGCAGAAGCCCATGCGAGCGGTGCTGTCGGGGTGCTGGCAGTGGTAGTTGCTCAGCTCCTCGCCCATCAACCCAATCTCCTCTGGCAGAGTCGGTGGCTCCGCCAAGCAGGACATGGGCTCGATCGTCAGCCACTGGACGCCCTGCTCGTGCGCGACGTGCATGAGCTCCTTGAAGTGCTTCAGGTAGCGGGCGATGCCTTGCGGTTTGGTGTGCATCTCGTCGCGCAACACCGCGCCCGGGTTGTGCCCCACCGAGCGCGCGCCCAGTATGCCTCCAATCTGGATGTAGCGCTCGAACATGCGCCGTGCTACTTGTTCCCATCCTGGCTCATTGCGGAAAAAGCCGCCTAGCTCACGATGTGCGGTGAACAGGCTGTAGATGCGCACACCCGCCTTCTCCGCCTGTTCCCGCAGCCCGTGGAAAAACTCGTCGGGCAACAGGTAAAACTCGAAGGTGCTACCCAGCTGGATGTACTCGACGCCCTCATCTGCCGCCAAGCGGAACAGCCAGGGATAGGAAAAACGGTATTCGATCGGGTCGGTCTTGATGCCCAGATGAAGTTGCAGGGGGGTGTTCATACGGTGTGCCTCTTCCGTTCCACAGCGCGGTTAATTCGGTTCAAGATAGGTTGCGACTCGTGCCGCTTGCGGCGAGCGAGCGCAACGCACAGCGCATCGAACAGCGCCAGCTGCACGATGCGTGCAGTGATGGTTTCATCCAGCCATTGGGTACGCCCCGCAGATGTTACTAAGCAGATGTCGCACAGTTTCGCTAACGGGGAGCGGCGGAAGCTAGTTACACAGATAGTCTGTGCCCCTGCCTCTTTGGCTAGCTCCATTGACTCGATGGTCTCTCGGCTCGTCCCTGAGTAGGACACGGCTAACCCCACATCGCCCGGCTCTAGAAGGGCTGCGTTGATAGCTTGCATGTGGTCGTCCACCGAAAAGAGACTGTTGACGCCGCACCGTTGCAGGCGGTATTGCAAGTCCATGCACACGGGCAAGGAACTACCTACCCCGAATATCGCCACCCGCCGCGCGCCAGCCAGTGCCTCTACCGCCCGCTCAAACTGCGCCATGTCTAACAAGTCCATCGTGCTGGCAATCGCCTGCATATCCATGTGCAGCACTTTCTGCACCAAGCGGGGCAAATCGTCTTCGGGAGACACGTCACCGTGTATGTCAGGCGGAAGGGTTTCGCGTTGGGGCGCAAGGTCTTCCACCAACGCCAGTTTAAAGTCCGCGTAGCCCTTAAAGCCCAACGAGCGGCAGAACCGCACAACCGTCGTTTCGCTGACGCCGCTGCGGTCGCTGAGGTGGATGACGCTGCAGCCACGCGCCTCCTCGGGGTGATTTAGCACGAAGTCCGCCACCTTGCGTTCCGCTTCGTTCAGCGATGTGTAGAGTGCGGATACCTTCTCCAGTATCGATGCCATGTCGGTTGCCTCCGCTTTCCATTATACGAAAGCAGAAAAAAATTGTCAACAGACGCCCCTGCGAAAAGAAAATATTGTGTCCAGCGGAAGCGCAGGGTGGCTACCCCTTGCGGCGTTGAGCAGCGGGCGCGCCTAACGCACTACAACACCTCTCCCACCTCGCCCAGCATCTGTTCGCGCAACAGGGGGATGGGCGGAAAGCCAGCCTTCAGGTAGTCATCGTGGAACTGTCGCAAGCGGAACGCGGCTCCCTGCTTGCGCTTCAGGTCCTCGCGCAGTTTAAGCAGAAGCAACTTGCCCAGCGTGTAATTGCAGTACATTGGGTCCACTGTGCCGCGTTTCGCCTCGCGTTCGGCGTTGATGGGTTCCATGTGCGCCTGTTCGACAAACAGCTGTTTTGCCTCATCCACGCTCATTCCCTGAGTGTGCATCCCGAAGCCTGCGACGTATCGGCAGGCGCGAAGCAGTGCCTCATGCAGCTGCGCCAGACGGTAGCGCGGCTCCTCTGCCTTGTAGCCCAGCTCCATGAACAGCTCCTCGCAATAGTGCGCCCAGCCCTCAGCGTTGGAGTACGAGCCAAGCATCTTGCGCAGGCGGGTGGGGGCATGTTTCAGCCACAGGAATTGTACGTAGTGCCCAGGATACGCCTCGTGGATACTGATGGCGGTCAGGTTGTAGCGGTTAAACGCGCGCAGATGCCCTTCCACGTCCTCAGGAGACCAGTCGGGCGCAGGCAGAGTGATGTTGTAGAACGCCTCTGTTGCTACCTCCTCGAAGGGACCTGGCGTGTCCATGCTAGCGAAGGTCAGCTCACGCATGAACTCGGGCGTCTCCTCCACTCGACAGCGCACGTCGGAAGGAATGGTAACGACGTCGCGGTCAATGCAAAACTGCCGCAGCTCCTCCAGCATTTGTTGCGTGAAGGGGATGAGCTGGTCAGCAGGGGGGTGGTCTTTAGCCATCTCGTCGAAAACCTCTCGCGGCGAGCGGCTTGCATCTATACGCGCAGCGGTGGCGGTGAACTCCTCCTGCAGCCGTTGCAGCTCCTGCTGACCGATAGCAATCAGCCGTTCCAGCGGCATGTCCACCCCCTCGCCCCATTTGAGACGCAGGCTGTACAGACGCTCGCCGATGGCAAAGGGGTGTTCCGCGCGGGGAAGCACTTCCTCCTGTAGCCACGCCGCATAGGCGCGATAGGTATCGATCACCGCCCGATTGGCTGCTTCGAACTCGTTCCACAGGGCGGTGTCTTTCACCTCGTGGAAGGCGGCAGGAAGGGATTGTTCGAAAAAGCCCACAGTGGCTTTGACCTGTTGTATCGCGATGTCAGTGGGTACACGTGCAGGCTCACTCAGCTGGCGACGAGCCTGTTCAAACACCCTAGGAGCCTGCTTCAAACGGGATATCACTGCCCGTAGCCGCTCTTCAGGTGGCGCAAAGACACGTTTCGCTAGCGCGAAGACCCCTCCCACGACGATGCTGTTCGGTGTATCGGGGTCATGTGTCCAGCTGCGCCACGCCTCAAGGTCAATTAGGCGATGCCGTATCTCCCCTTCTGCCAGGGCATGGTCGAGCGCGCGCTCTGGAGTGAGCGCATCGCGTGGGATGGACTCTATCTCTCGCAAGAAGGTATAGAGCGCGCGTATCTCCGCATCGCGTGCAGGCTCCGAGTTATCATACACCTGATGGTCGTAGGCGTGTATGCCCAAATAGGTTGCCATTTCGGGGTATCGTTCCAACGTCATCTGCGCGAAGCGGTCTGCCAACGCATCCCAGCGTTCATTCCATTGGTTGGTCATGTAATGCCTCCTGTCGATGCATTCTGCCGACGAAAAAGTGCATTCACCACGAGGTTGCCCCTATGTGATTTGTCGGTTCGGGATAATGGTAGCAAGGGGATATCGGTAGTGTCAAGCACAAGCCCGTCGTGCATCCGAAACCGAGCTCGAGGTATCTATCGTATAGGGAAGAGAAACCGTCTGTGAGGTGAAGTCCATGCACCGAACGCTGATTGCTATTCTGGGGGTACTGCTGCTACCCATTGCAGCCGTCGCGCAGTTCGCGCCACCGAAGGACGCCATGAGCGTACGGGTGACGGCTTCGGTCAAGCAGGTTGTGCCTGGAAGACCTTTCGAGATACTGGTAACGCTGGACATTAAGCCACCCTACCACGTCAACGCCAACCCGGCAAGCGAGAAGTTCCTTATCCCGACAACGGTAAGAATGGAGCCGGTAGCGGGCATCGCCTTCGGACAACCGCAGTATCCGAAAGGGCATGCGCGGGAGTTCGCCTTTACCGGCGGCAAGAAGATAGCCGTTTACGAGGGCAAAACGGTCATTCGTATCCCCGCGACCGCTGCCAAAACGCTCAAGTCAGGGGAAGTAACGTTGCGCGGCAAAGTGAACTATCAGGCATGTGATGAGAAGTCCTGTTACCCGCCCGGAGACTTGCCGTTCAGTCTGAAGCTGAAGGTCGCCCCTTCGGCGGCAAACATCGACGCAGAAGGTGAGCAAGCGAGGGTGCAGGCGGAACAAGATGGCTTGTCACCCGTTTCCGACGGCGCAGCAGCAGGCGCGTTCTCTACCACGCCTGGCGGCGCATACCTGCAGAAACTACAGGACTTGCTGAACACTAGGCGTTTTGCCATTGCTCTGCCCATCATCTTGTTATTGGGGCTTTTGTTGAACCTCACGCCTTGCGTGTACCCGCTGATACCCATCACTATCTCCTTCTTCAGCCGACAGACGGCGGGCAGCGTGGGACGTACGTTTGGTCTGGCACTGGTGTATGTTTTGGGAATGGCGTTGATGTATGCGGCCCTGGGCACAGCAGCGGCGGCACTGGGCAAGACCTTCGGCTTCCAGCTGCAGAATCCGTGGGTGCTGGGTGGTTTCGCGGTGATACTGGTTGCCCTCGCGCTCAGCATGTTTGGTTTGTACCAGTTGCAGCTGCCCGCTGGCTTGCGCAACAAAGCGCGTCTGCGCGAAGGCTGGCTGGGAGCGTTTTTGATGGGACTGTTAGTTGGTGTGGCGGCAGCGCCCTGTGTGGGACCAGTGGTGGTCGCACTGGCGGCAGTGGTTTCGGGGACAGGCAACATCTTGCTAGGCTTTCTGTTGTTCCTAACGCTGGGACTGGGCCTGGGCATCCCATACATTGCGCTGGCGATGTCTTCTAACGCGATTCGGCGGCTGCCGCGCAGCGGCGAGTGGATGGTAGCGGTCGAGCATCTGTTCGGCTTCGCCCTGATTGGGGTCGCCATCCTTTTCCTTAGCCCGATCCTGCCCGCCATGGTGTATAAGGCGTTGATGGCGGCGTTCCTCGCTGGTGTGGGCATCTACTTAGTGGCCTTCGATAAGTTGGCGCAAAGCGTGCGCTCGTTCTTCCTGTTTAAGCGATTGCTTGGTGTAGCGTTGGTCGCCTGGGCAGTTCTCTTAGCAGTTCCCCCCCAGAAGGCGCAGGGTGGACAAATCGCCTGGCAACCGTACAGCGTAGAAGCGTTGCAACAGGCGATGACGCAGGGCAAGCCAGTGGTCATCGATTTTTACGCCGATTGGTGTCTGCCGTGCAAGGAACTGGACGCGAAGACCTTTTCCGACCCCCGTGTGGCGCAGATGTTTGACGGTGTTGTGGCGCTAAAGGCAGACCTGACGCGTGGTGAGGACCCGCTGGTGAACGAAGTGAAGCGTCGATTCCAGATTGTGGGCGTACCAACCATTGTTTTTCTTGACCCCTCTGGCAACGAGCAGGTGCATCTGCGGCTGGTGCAATTCGAACCGCCAGAGGCGTTCTTGAAGCGTATGGAGCAGTTCCACAAGGCGGTCGCTCAAACGGCAAAACGATAGGAGGTTGCGTTTCGGATGAAACAATCTGGTTACTGGATACCCGTTTTCCTCTTGCTGACAATAGCAGCGATTTTCTGGACGGTACGCGAGGCGATGCCACTGGAAGTGGTTCGGGTGCTGATGACGTTGAGTATTGGCGTGGCTGGCGTGCTGCTGCTCGGACGGCGTGGACTGCCCGCAGCGGTCGGCATCGTGTTGATTATCGCTGCGTTGTGGGTGGCGCAGCCGGGCGTGCTGGCGGGCAAGGGTCAAGTGCAGATGCTTCCTGCTAGCAAAGCCGCCATCGAACAGGCAACACAACAGGGAAAACCGGTCATACTTGTGTTCAGCGCGGACTGGTGCGCGTTCTGCCGTATGTTAGAGCGCGAGACCCTAACCGACGGCGAGGTTGCCCGACTGGCGAAGGACTTCATGGTGTTCCGTGTAGACATGACCTCGAGCACTCCCCCTGCTGAAACGGTGGAGCTGGCACGGAAGTATGGGGCAGAGGGACTGCCAACAGTCGCCTTCCTCAACGCGCGGGGCGAATGGGTGAAGGACTTGACGCTCGTCGGCTACGAGCCTCCGCGCGAGTTTGCGAAGCGATTGCGCGCGCTTCGCGACGCCAACTGACCGCCTATCGTCCCATGATCTGGATGACTACTTGCCGTTGGCGTGGGCGCGTGTCGAAGTCTATCAACACCACCTGCTGCCACGTGCCAAGCGTCGCTTGCCCGTTCACGATCGGTATCGTGAGAGACGGTCCCAACATCGAAGCGCGCACATGCGCATGTCCGTTGTCATCTCCCCAGCGGGCTTCGTGCGCGTAGGCAGCATCGGCAGGAGCAATCGCCTCGAACGTGCGTTGTAGGTCGCTCACCAGTCCCGGCTCGTACTCCATGGTGGTTAATCCTGCCGTGGAGCCGATGACAAACACGGTGAGGACGCCCTCTTCGATACCGCTGTTGCGCACTGCAGTATGCAGTTCTGGGGTGAGGTCGATAGTATGTCCGTCGCCGCGCGTTTGCTTCGTGATGATAGTGTGATGCGTTTTCAGTCCTCCCTGTGCATCCAACATGTTTAACCCTCCTTCACCCTTCGATTCGTTCTTGGTAGGTAATATACACCTGCACTAAATTGTGTTTCAATGTTGTTAACGATGGTAAAGCGAATAGCCCGACACGGCAGCGAAAACCTTGCTCGCTTGGCTTGTCTCACAACCTTTCCGCCATGTATAATAAGATGACACTGTCCGCATCTGTTGCTTGTCTCATCTGTAGTCTCGGCACATTTTGTGTCCAGAGCTGTTGGGTTTTGACAAGGAGACTGTAGGGGCGACTTTTCATGCCCTGTTAGGAACATGTCTGTCCTGCGCCTTCATCATGCCATGAGGAACTCGCGCCGATGCGTTTTATAAAATCACCAATCTACGAAATCAAGCAAACAACACGAGAGTTTCGGTGGAGCGACGCCTTTGTGCTGCTGACCATTACGGCGTTGCTGTACGCGGGCGTGCATTTCGGACTGCACGCGCCAGAGGTGGTGAAAGGTCCCGGCATCAGTTTGGAACCTTCTGCCCTGCCCTACTACGCCCTGCGCTCGGTACTGAGGATGGCAGCGGCGTATCTGCTCTCGCTGGGATTTACCTTGTTCTACGGCTATGCAGCGGCGCGAAGCCGTCGCGCCGAGCAGATTCTGCTGCCCACTTTGGACGTGCTGCAGAGTGTACCTATCCTGTCCTTTCTGCCAGTTGTCTTGCTGGGGCTCAGTGCCATATTGCCAGAGCGAATCGCTGCGGAGCTGGCGTCCATCGTGCTTATCTTCACCAGTCAGGTCTGGAATATGACCTTTTCCTGGTACCAGTCGTTGACCACCCTGCCTGGAGACCTGCGCGAGGCGGCAGCGATTCTGCGGCTGAACTGGTGGCTGCGGATGCGCAAACTGGAACTGCCCTTCGGCGCGATAGGGCTTATCTGGAACAGTATGATGAGCTGGGCAGGAGGATGGTTCTTTCTAATGGCAGCGGAGATATTCACCGTCGGCGAGCGCGACTACCGCTTGCCTGGGCTCGGAGCATACCTGCGTGAGGCATCGCATCAAGGAAACATCGTGGCTATTTTATGGGGATTGGCTACACTGGTGCTGGTAATTGTACTGCTCGACCAGCTGGTGTGGCGACCACTGGTTGCGTGGAGCGAGAAGTTCAAGCTGGAGATGCTCGGGCAGGAAACGCACGCTGGTTCGTGGTTCTACGATATCCTTCGTACCTCCAAGCTAGCAGAACGGGTATCCGCCCTATGGGAGCGGATGGGGGAGCGGGTAGATGCTTGGACGCTGCGCGTGTGGCCCTTCCGTCCAGAACGCACCACAGAGGAATCGCAACGTCAGGACTTTCTCTGGAGGCTCTTTTTTGTGGTGATGTTGCTGTTGGTCGCTTTCGGCACTCTGCGCGCGCTGCACCTGCTCACCCAAGTGCAGCTGCATCAGTGGTTCGATATCCTTCAGGGTGTTCTCATGACGGCGCTACGGGTGGCGGTGGCGCTAGCCATTGCCCTGAGCTGGACGGTTCCGCTGGGAGTGTACATCGGCATGAACGCGCGGCTTGCCGCGTGGCTGCAACCGCTGGTGCAGATTGCGGCGTCTATTCCTGCCACCGCGCTGTTCCCCGTGTTCGTGCTGATGCTGGTAAACCTGCCGGGTGGGCTAAATATCGCCGCCGTGCTGTTGATGTTGACCGGCACGCAGTGGTACCTTCTCTTCAATGTCATTGCAGGCACGACGTCTATCCCGCAGGAGCTGCGCTACACTGTCACCCTGCTGGGCATGAGCCGCTGGCAGAGATGGCGCGTGCTTATCTTGCCTGCGCTATTCCCGTATCTAATCACTGGTGCGATTACCGCCAGTGGTGGCGCATGGAACGCCAGTATCGTGGCGGAATACGTGGAGTTTGGAGGACGCACCCTGCGCGTTACTGGGCTGGGCGACCTGATTGCCGCTAGCACGGCGGAGGGCGATTTCCCCATGTTGCTGGCGTCGACGCTCACTATGATTTTCACGGTGGTGCTTGTGAACCGTTTGCTCTGGAGACGCTTATATCGGATTGCCGCATCACGCTATAGGATGGAGTGACGCTATGAACAGTGGGCAGACCCTTGTGGAGCTGGAGCATGTCAGCCAGGTGTACGCCACTGGCAGGAAGCGGTTTTACGCCGTACAGGATATCAACCTGAGTATTAACGAAGGCGAGTTTGTTTGTCTGCTGGGACCTTCTGGCTGCGGCAAAAGCACGTTGTTGCGCCTGATCACGGGGTTGCAGCGCCCGACGGAAGGAGTGATTCGCTATCGCGGGCAGGTGTTGCAGGGTGTCAACCCGCACGCTAGCATCGTCTTCCAGACCTTCGCGCTTTTCCCTTGGCTGTCGGTGCAGGAGAACGTGGAGGTGGCGTTGAAGGCACGCGGGGTGCCACCGAAACTGCGCACGGCGCGCGCCCTTGACCTGCTTGACCGCGTGGGGCTAGACGGCTTCGAGAACGCCTACCCGCGCGAGCTGTCGGGGGGGATGCGTCAGAAGGTGGGCTTCGCCCGCGCCATGGCAGTGGAACCCGAGCTGCTTTGCATGGACGAGCCGTTCTCTGCCCTCGATGTGCTGAGCTCGGAGGCATTGCGCGGCGAGCTGCTGGAGCTGTGGCTGGACGGCAAAATCCCCACCAAGACCATTCTGATGGTCACGCACAACATCGAAGAGGCGGCAGAGATGGCAGACCGACTGGTCATCATGGGCACGTCGCCCGGACGGATCATCGCTGAGGTGAATGTAGACCTTCCGCACCCGCGGCACCGCAAATCCCCACAGTTCCTGAAGCTCATCGACCAGATTTACGCCATTCTTGCTGGACAGACCCAGCCAGAGCCAGTGGAGATGGGCACTGCGCCTGGCAAACCCGGCGTCACCCGTTGGCTGCCCCAAATCCAGATTAGCGACCTGGTGGGGTTGCTGGAACATCTATCGGAATCGTCGCAGCCCACTTACGACATCTACCAGCTCACGGAAGACTTCGGGGCAGACTCCGACCTTGTGCTGCGTCTCATCGACACGGCGGAGCTGTTAGGTTTTGTGCGCGTGGGGCAGGGCGACGTCATGCTCACCCCGCTGGGTGAGACCTTTAGCGAAGCGAGCATCCTGACCCGCAAAGAGATTTTCTCCACCCGCATCCGTCGCCTGCCTCTGTTCCAGTGGCTCATGAACATGCTACAGATTGCGGAGAACCAGAGCTTGAAGCGAGACGTGGTGCGATTGGCTCTCGAGCTGGAGCTGCCCCCAGCGGAAGCGGAAAAGCAGCTCAACACCATCATCGAGTGGGGGCGTTACGGCGAGCTCATCGCTTATGATGACGAGACCGAGACCGTGATGCTGGAACCACTGGCGGGATAGGCGGTGGTCGGGCATTAACCGAAGGCGCAGGTGTCCACCCTCCAACGTCGAAGATAACGGCGGGAGAGGAGGTAGTGAATGATAGGCGGATTCCTGAGACCAGGTGGTCTGCTTTGCCTGCTATTAGTGGCAGCCTGTGCAGCAGCACTGCCTGACTGGGAGAGCGTGCGTCGTGAGGTTCGTCCTCTGGAGAAACCAATTGAGGCGCGTTATGTGCCTGCGCGCGTTTGGGAGGGAGAAGGAGCCCCTAGCCAGATAGGGCGTGTCGTCAGCGACCCAGAGGCGCACGGGGGCAAGGCGCGGGAAGCCCGAACGTCTCTGCGCAGGGCGAATGCAGACCCACAAGGGTACGTTATCTTCGGCCCTTATGTCGAGATGCCGCCTGGCACGTATGCCGCCTTCTTCCGGCTGAAACTGCTGGACGACACCCGCGACGGCGAACGCATCGCTGAGGTCGATGCCTGCGTGCAACATGGCAATCAAATTCTCAACACGCGCGAAGTGCTGGATACCGATTTGCCACCGATGCGCTACGTGCAGGTGCCCCTTTACTTCCACTATGAGGGGGGCAAGCTGGAGTGTCGCCTGCGCTGGACTGGCTACGCTTCCCTGCGCGTCGACCAGGTGAGTCTGTTCCGCATCGAGGGGGCGCAGATACCCATAGGCATCCAGCGCGTTAACCCGCCGCAACCGTCTGGCCGCCCAAACGAGTTGCCCTATGCGCCTGCCCCCGCGTTGGACGCCATCTTCGCGAAGTCTAACCCCCTTGCCCAAACGCTGCTGGTGGCAGACATCCGTTCGGAACCTGCGGATTGGCAACTTCTTCTGCTGACCCTACAGGGGCTTGTCAATCGGCAGCAGCCGCAGCTCTACCTGCTGTTTAACGACACAGACGAGTTCTGGCTCAACTGGATGCGACAGCGTGGGTGGGTTCGGCGCGTGCAACGGCTTGCTGATGCCAAACAGCTCCTGCAGCGATACCGCTCCCGCGTCAAAGGTATCGTGGTAACCGACTCTGCCTTGCCTGCCACCAAAAACGTGGCGACCATGCTGGCAAGCACGTCGGATGCCGTAGTTGCGTCGCCGCGTATCGCGCGACAGGTAAAACTGCCTGTTGTGGCAGACCTGCGCGGACGGTGGAAAAAGAGTGTGGATGCCTACCGATGGGCACTGCAGACGCTATGGCACAAACTGAACCCCCATCTGGTTGCTTGTTCCTACCCCGACCACCTTGCCCTGCGGGACTACCTAGTACAGAATCGCGTGTTTATCTTCTGGATATCGGGACAGGTTGACGGCGCACGCCCTTACTCCGACCCCGATGCGGAAGCGCGCCTCGCAGAAGAGGTGCTTGCTAAAATGCCGCCAAATACCTGTGTGCTAAGCTATCCTTGGGCAGGCAAAGATATCGGCATTGGTGAAGGACCTGGGGTGACGCTGTTCGCGGAGTTCGGCAAGTATCTGGTGGGCACGATTAACTGCGCAAACCTCAGCGTGCATTCGGGCATCCGCGTCGCGCAGTTTCGGCAGAAACCCGCCCCGCCCCCGCCGCCGCTACACGATGACAAAGTGTATGTCGCCTTCATCATCTCCGACGGCGACAACCTGCCAGTATTGACCAACCACAACTTCCCCCAGCTGTGGTGGGAAGAGGTCAGGGGCAGAATACCCATCGGATGGACAATAAGCCCTGCCGCACGCTGGCTGATTCCAGCCGTTGTCGATTACTACTACCAGACCTCCAGCCCGCAGGACTACTGGCTCACCGCCGTGTCGGGACTGGGTTACACCTATCCCGACCACTACGGCACCCGCTACCGCGACCGCGAGAAGGTGTACACCGATTTTCTCGACCTAACGCGCCGCGCTATGGTGCCGATGGACCTGCACGCGGCGTGGATCATGGGCATCGCGCAGCCCAAGCTCATCGCCGAATACGCCGAGCGGGTGCGCCCGAACGCCCTGTTCGTCGACTACGGGAGGAGGGTTACCCGTTACGAAGATGCCACCTACCTGACGTCGCGCAACGTGCCAGTGTTCCATGCCGTCATGAGCTGGCGCGAAGGCGCCTCGCCAGAGGAGCAGGTAGCACTGTGGGTTCAGCAGGTACGCTCTATGACACCTGCCCAACGCCCCGCCTTCCTGCACCTGTTCGTGTGGAACTGGGGAGCAACCTTAGCGATGTTGCAGGATGTCATGCGCCAGCTGGGAGACGAATATGTGGCGGTGCGCCCTGACCATCTCGCCGCGCTATATCGTCAGGCGATGGAACGCGAGCAGGTCGTCATCCGTTCTCCAGACCGCCTTGCGGTGCTGGGTGAGCAACGCATCTCCTTTACGGTGCAGCTTCGCAACACGAGCAGTCAGCGCCAGCGGTTCGCGGTGCGCGTGGAAGAGGGGCTGCAGCAACCTACGGTGTCTGTAGACACTTTCGACATTGCCCCAGCAGACGACACGGAGGTGCGGATGGACGGCGTTCCTGTAGCCGATGTAGTGAAGCTGGCGTTTGAGGGCGCGTTCGGTCGCCGAGAGGTGCGCATTCCAGTGCTCCGTGTGCAGCAGGAGACCGTTGTTGGCACCCTGCCGCCACCGCAGCAGCTGGAGGCGGTCGCGTTCTATGAAGCGGAGCGGCTAGGACATCTGTCGGGAAGCGAGGTCGCCGATGCGGAAGCGTCAGGGGGTACCGCATGGAGCGCGGAACTGGGCAAAGCCCAGACAGGGCACATCGTATACGGTCCTTACGAGGGCATGCCGGCAGGACAGTATCTGGTGCTGTTCCGGGTGAAGCGCGCCAGTGAAGGGCAAGGCCCCATGATACAGGTAGACACCTGTGTGGGAGGCGGCAACCCTATCACCGCAGCGCGGGTAGTGCGCGCCGAAGAGTTGCCCCTCAACGAGTACAAATATGTGGCGCTGGTCGCTCAACATCCGGGCGGCGCAATCGAGACCCGGGTGGAGTGGCTCGGCACGGCAAACGTTCTGGTGGACCACATCGGCGTGTGGCGGCTACGGTAGGGGTTAACGGCTAGTCTGTCGCCGAAACCATTGCCCCACACGCCGGATAGCGTGCGCGGTCTCTTCCAAATCGGTCTGCGTGTACGCCTCGTTAACGGGTATGAACACGCAGGTATCGAGTATCGCCTCCGCGGAGGGACACAACCCTCTCGGGTAGCACTTAGCAAAGTAGGGATGGATGCCGCGCTCGAACGCCGAGTGGTCGGTGAGTATCGGATATTCGTACACGCAC
>Ga0272447_1001160_pt1 | contig 17282 bp, 18 predicted proteins | sample YNPCB0133_FD_194589 | JGI IMG/M metagenome (GOLD analysis project Ga0272447, IMG submission 194589) | Hot spring microbial mat communities from Yellowstone National Park, WY, United States - YNP-CB-013-3 | ecosystem: Environmental > Aquatic > Thermal springs > Hot (42-90C) > Sediment | place... | reverse complement strand
CTGGCGGCCACAGGCCAGGATCCCAATTCTTTTTGCTCTGCCTGCTTTACCGGCCACTACCCCATTCCTGTCCCAGAGGGGCTAAAGCGCTCCAAGCTCGCTCTGGAGACAGCAGCCAGCCGCAAAAATCGCTAGCCAATGCTGGAGAGCCTGCGGAGGGAACATGACCTTGCGCCTGCGCCAACTGGGGGATCCCATCCTGACTCAAGTAGCTGAGCCGGTCACTGAGTTTGGGAGGCCGGCTTTGCAAAACCTCATTGAAGAAATGCTTGCCACTTTGAAAGAGGCCCAGGGGGTGGGCTTGGCGGCCCCTCAGGTGGGATTCCCCCTCCAGGTTATCATCGTAGCCTCCCGTCCCAACCTTCGCTATCCTGATGCACCCCAGATGGAGCCGCTGGTCATGGTTAACCCCCGCCCCCTAGCTTGCAGCGAGGAGCAGGTGCTGGGGTGGGAAGGGTGCTTGAGCGTGCCCAACTGCCGCGGCCTGGTGGCCCGTTCCCGCGAGGTGGAGGTGGAGTACCACACCCCTGAGGGATCCCGGCAGCGGGTGGTCTGGCGGGATTTTCCGGCGCGCATCTTCCAGCACGAATACGATCACCTCAGGGGCCGATTGTTCCTAGATCGGCAGCCGCAGCAACTGCTCTCTGAGGCCGACTACCAAGCCCAGATTTTGGCCCAGCCCCCTGCCTGAGGATCCCAACATGCCCTACCTGGTCATCTACGACGGCCTGTGCAACCTCTGCGCCAGTGGAGTCCAGCTCTTGGAGCGCCTGGATCGGGGCCAGCAGTTTCGCTACGCCCCCATGCAGGATGGAGCTACCCTGGCCCAGTGGGGGATCCCGCCAGAGCAGATGGAATTGGGGATGATCCTGATCGACCTGGAGCAGCCGCAGCGCCGCTGGCAGGGCTCCGCCGCCGTCGAACAAATTGCCGCCCTCTTGCCCAGCGGATCCCTGTGGCTGGCCCTCTACCACAACCTTCCCGGCCTCAAGCTTTTGGGAGACTGGAGCTATGCCCAGATCCGGGATCACCGCTACGAGTGGTTTGGCCGCCGTGACACCCTTTATCTACCGGCTGTCTGTGAGCGCTGCCGGGATCCCTTGGCAGAAAAGGACTGAAGCTCTTTTTCTGTAAACTGCAATACTTATCTGCCTGGCCCAAGGGATCCCTTTGCCAAGTTTGAATTCCTATCCTCAAAGCTGGCACGTTTGAAAGGTTGAAGTTGAACATAGAAGTTGAACATATTAGCATATCGAAATATTAGTATATCGAAGAATACCTTCCCGGTGAGAACTCCCCAAGTCTGACCTTGTCTTTATCCAGGGCCAAAGTAAAAATAGAAACGAAGTTAGCCGACAGGGAGTGGGCTGTGGCTACAACTGGATATGGAAAGACTAAAGCTGAAGGAGTTGCCGGCAGTTCAGGAGCCGTTCAGCTAGTCCTTAGGAGTGGCCATCCTTATGGGGGAAACGGGACTGTTGGAAGCTTTGGTGAAAAAAGCAGAAAGATTCTTCTACAGACAACGCAGCAGCATCTGGATTAGCAGGTGCAGTTTGCAGTTTGGAAGACCTTACTAAGCTCTGGCATACCTCAACTGGTGCAAGTAGCAAAAACCTATCAAGTTCCCCTGCGTCCGGTTGGAGACATCCGAGAACGATATAGAGCCGGCGAGCGGGACTTTCGCTGGGCAGATCTGAGGAGGGCCAACCTCAGCGGGCTAAACCTAAGGGGGGTGGACTTAAGCGGGGCCAGCTTGAGTCGAGCGAGACTGGGCCAGGTCAATCTAAGCCACGCCAGCCTGGTTGGAGCCAACCTCAGTCAGGCAGACCTCAGTGGTGCAGACTTGAGGGGAGCCGACTTAAGCGGAGCCAACTTGATGGGGGCCAATCTCATTGGGGCCAACCTGCGGGGAGCCAATCTAGCAGACGCCAACTTGAAGTGGGTCGTCATTTCCCGCGAAACGCAAATTGACCGCAAGTGGCAACTGATCTGGGAAATTGTCAACGGCCACGCCCAGGGGAAAAATCTAGCTCAGGCAGACTTGAGCGGGGCGAACTTGAGCTGGGCAAATCTGAGCGGGGCCGACCTGAGCAGGGCTGACCTGAGGGGAGCCAACTTGAGGGGAGCAAAGCTGGGTGGCACGAACCTAAAGGGGGCAAACCTATGGGGCGCAAAACTAAGTCCCGGCTGGGATCAATTCGCCGACTTGAAAGGGGCCATCCTCCCCGACGGAGCCATCCATCCCTAGCCTGATCCCTTGGCTACACTACCTACAGCCGCTCTCAGTGGATCCATGAGTCCCTCAGATCTCGCCTTTGCCAGCAATCACCAAGACATCCTCACACTGCTGGACTTAGTGGTTCGCGCCCGCTACCCTTTGATCTACCTGGTTACTCCCGAAGAAGCCCCGGCAGAGGAGCTCCTGCAAGTTCTAGCCGATTCCCTCAAGCCCAAGCGCAAACTCCTAATCTGGGATATCGTCTCCGGCTGGTCAGATAACGGCCAAAACAAAGGCCAATTGATGCCTGCTCTGGGCCGCATCGGCGCCATCAAAGAGGACGAGGCGGTTATTTGTGTTCTCAAAGACCTAAACCCCACCCTGAGAAATCCGGAACGCTCGGACAATTACCCCGTCATCCGCTACCTGAAAACCCTGGCCAGAGAGAGCCGCCACAGCCGCAAGTCCATCATCCTCTTGGGCCAAGAAGCCGTTGTCCCTGCCGAGCTGCGCGAGGAAATTGTGGTCTATGATTTTCCCCTGCCCAGCATCGCCGAAATTGAGCGGATCATTACCCGCGCGATCCCTGCCCGTCAACTGGAGCTAAGCGGCCCGGCGCGGGAACAACTGGTTCGAGCCTGCCAAGGACTGACCCGGCAGCGCATTGAGCGGATCCTGGCCCGCGCCCTAGCCGCCAAGGGCAAGGTCAGCGAGGGCGATATTGACCTTGTTCTGGAAGAGAAAAAACAATACATCCGCCAGACGGAAATCCTGGAGTTTTACAACCCCTCCGAGACCTTGCAAAATGTCGGCGGCCTGGAAAACCTCAAAGCCTGGATTCGGCAGCGCCGCAACAGTTTTAGTGCCCAGGCCCGTGCCTATGGCTTGCCCAGTCCTAAGGGCATTTTGCTGGCCGGGATCCAGGGCACCGGCAAGTCTCTATGTGCCAAAACCATAGCCCGCGAGTGGCGCATGCCCTTGCTCAGGCTGGATGTGGGGCGACTCTTCGGCGGGATCGTCGGCGAAAGCGAAAGCCGCGTGCGCCAGATGATCCAAATTGCCGAAGCCATGGCCCCTTGTGTGTTGTGGATTGATGAGTTGGATAAAGCCTTTGGCGGCGTCAACAGCGAGTTTTCAGGGGATTCGGGCACCAGCAAGCGGGTCTTCGGCAGCCTGATCACCTGGATGCAGGAAAAAACCAAACCCGTTTTTATTGTTGCCACCGCCAACAATGTCCGCATCTTGCCGGCCGAGCTGCTGCGCAAAGGCCGGTTTGACGAAATTTTCTTCGTCAATTTGCCCAACCAACGGGAGCGGGAGGAGATCTTCCAAGTCCACATCCAGCGGCTGCGGCCCAACCGCGTGCGGGATTTTGCCTACCCTGAGCTGGCCATGGCCAGCGAAAACTTCAGCGGCCCAGAAATTGAGCAGACCATCTACGATGCCATGCACATGGCCTTCAACCAGGATCCGCCCCGCGAGTTTACCCAGGAGGATATTCTCGGCGCCATTCGCCAAACCGTTCCCCTGGCCGCCATCGCCCGCGACCAGATTCAAGACTTGAAAGCGTGGGCTGCCGAGTCCGGGGCCCGAACGGCCTCCCGAGATCAACACCTTGTGCACGAGCTGCAAACCCTGGTGCAAAAAAGAGGGCTGGGCCCCATCGAAGTCGACAGCCCCTCCTCATTTAATCTAACTAAGGCAGCTCTACCGAGGTGGGCTTGGAGGCGTAGGTTAGGCCCCAGCCCAATTTCTCCCGCATGACGCGGAAAAACTCCGGTCGGCGTAGGCGAATCAAATCTGTGCAGTAGGGGGCGCGGACAACGCGAATTTGGTCTTCTGGCAGGATGTAGCAGCCGGCATTGCCGTCCGCTACCAAAACCAGCGGCTGAGGGCTGGCGGGGCTGATCCATACCTCTTCCGAATCGGGAAAGACCAGAGCCCGTGAGGCCATCGAGTGGGGACAGATAGGGATCAACTGCAACACCGGCAGGCCGGGAGTGATGACCGGCCCTCCCGCAGAAAGGGCATAGGCGGTGGAACCGGTGGGGGTGGCTAAAATAATGCCGTCGGCAGCCACATCCAGCGGTGAGTGATCCCCAATGGTTACTTCAAAGTGGCACATGCTGGTCAAGGGCTCGCGGTGGAGCACCATCTCGTTGAGGCTGAGCACCTCCCAGCGCAATTCGTTGCCGCGGTAGGCCTGCACCAGCAACATGCTGCGGCGATCGAGAATGTACTCGCCAGCAATGGCTGCCTTGGCCGCCTCCTCCAGGTGGGTTAGGTAGGTCTCTGTCAGAAAGCCCAGGTGGCCCGTGTTCACGGCCAGCAAGGGGATCCCTTTGGGGGCCAGTTGCCGGGCTGCTGCCAAAACGGTGCCGTCTCCCCCCAGCACCACGGCAAACTTCATGCTCTCGTCAAAGCCGGCGGGGGCCAGGCTGTCCACCTTGGTCAAGCAGACGGGACTGTCGGGCTTGGCGTAGCCAAGGATGCCGCCCCAGTTGGGTGCGACACAGACTTCCCAACCCTGTTCCTGAAACCAGCGGGACAGGGTTTCGCTGCTGCGCTTGGCGGCGGGCTTGGCGTCGTTGTAGAGGATCCCGGCTTTGGGCTTGCTCATGGGGCAGTGGTGAGGCAGAGGGTGCCAAAACTCTATCAGTTCTGGATCGGCTCTGGGATCCCTTCTGCAACCAGGACGGCAGCGGTCTCGGGTTTTGGTGAAGTAAACCTAGCTTCCGTTCCGGGGTGCCCTGGGCTCGCCTCCAGCTTCGCCCTTGGGCTGGGCAGCGGATCCCGCTTTGCGGGCGCTTTTGCAGCAAACGGTGGCCGGCCCGATGGCCATAGCCAATCCCATGCTGTTTCCTCCGCCCAGGGATCCCTTGCCTTAGAATCAGGCTGGAAGGCCTCCCCAGCAAGGTCTGGTTTCCCCTTGGTTTGGACAGGCTGAGGGGAGTTGCTGTCAACCTCGCTCCTTTCCCCATGCAAGCCTGTACCCTGATTGCCCGCGCCAAGATCAATCTCTACCTAGAAATCCTCGGCTCCCGCCCCGATGGCTATTCCGAGGTGGCCATGATCCTACAGAGCATCACTTTGGCGGATCGCGTGCATCTCCAGCGCCGTCCCCACGGGATCCTCTTGATTTGCGATCACCCGGAAGTGCCGGCAGATGCCCGCAACCTGGCCTACCGCGCGGCTGAGCTGCTGCAAAGGGAATGTCGGGCTGAGCTGGGAGTGGAGATCCAGCTGGAAAAACAGATCCCAGTAGCAGCGGGCTTGGCGGGCGGCTCAGCGGATGCGGCGGCAGTTTTGGTGGGTCTGAACCAGCTTTGGGGCCTGGGCCTGACGGTAGGAGAACTGCAGAGCTTGGCGGCCCGTTTGGGATCCGATATTCCCTTTTGTGTGCAGGGGGGGACGCAGTTGGCTACGGGACGGGGAGAAGTTTTACAGCCGCTGGCCGACTGGGAAGGGATCCCGCTGCTGTTGGCCAAGCCCCGGCATCTAGGGGTTTCCACCGCCTGGGCCTATCAGGCCTTTCGGGCTCGCCACGCCGCTGCCTCGCCTTCTGGCGCGCCCTCCCGGCCCACCTTGCCTCAGGTGCTGGCTGCTCTGGAGCGTCGGGATCTGCTGGGCTTGGCCCGCAGTTTGCGCAACGATCTGGAGCAACCAGTTTTGGCCGAGCACGCTATCGTGGGAAAATTGCGCCAGGCCTTGCTCGAGGCAGGAGCGCTGGGATCCCTGATGTCGGGCTCAGGGCCGACGGTGTTTGGGATCATGGCCAGCCTGGAGAGGGCCGCCCAAGCCCGTGACAGTCTGTGCCACCACTTTCCAGAGGTGGATTTCTGGGTAACCCAGTTTGCTCCCACCGGTATTCTGCTGGAGCCGGATCCCCAGGCCCTCCGTCTCCCCTAGGGCCGGTCAGCTCAACTGGGCTAGCCCGGCCTTGGGAAAGGTGCTTTGCCCGCCCCGACCTCTGACTTGACAAGCTTTGGTAACAAGTAGGACATTGAAGCTCTACGGAAAGCAGCTCAAAACTGGCTTGGCCGCAGGCCGGAGAGGAAGATGAGCGAGAGGACGTTGTTCGACAAAGTCTGGGACGCCCATACGGTGCGGGTTTTGCCCTCGGGGCAGACGCAGTTGTTCATCGGCCTGCACCTCATCCACGAGGTCACCAGCCCCCAGGCTTTTGCCATGCTGCGGGAGCGCCATCTGCCGGTTCTCTTTCCGGAGCGGACGGTGGCTACGGTAGATCACATTATCCCCACCGACAACCGGGCGCGACCTTTTGCGGATCCCTTGGCAGAGGAGATGATCCAGGAGCTGGAGCGCAACTGTCGCCAATATGGCATCCGCTTCTACAACAGCGGCTCCGGCCAGCAGGGGATCGTGCATGTGATTGCGCCGGAGCAGGGGCTGACGCAGCCGGGGATGACCATTGCCTGCGGCGATAGCCACACGTCTACCCATGGGGCCTTTGGGGCCATTGCCTTCGGCATCGGCACCAGCCAGGTGCGGGACGTGCTGGCCACCCAAACTCTGGCCTTGTCCAAGCTCAAAGTGCGCCGCATCGAGGTGCACGGCAGGTTGGGGCCGGGGGTTTACGCCAAGGATGTGATCCTCCACATCATCCGCAAGCTGGGGGTCAAAGGCGGGGTGGGCTACGCCTACGAATACGGCGGCAGCACCATCGAGGCCATGAGCATGGAGGAGCGCATGACCCTCTGCAACATGTCCATCGAGGGGGGAGCCCGCTGCGGCTACGTCAATCCCGACGCGGTAACCTTTGAGTATCTAAAGGGACGGGAGTTTGCTCCTCAGGGATCCGACTGGGAGGAGGCAGTGGCCTGGTGGCAAAGCCTGGCCAGCGGCCCCGACGCCGTCTACGACGACGTGGTGGTGTTTCAGGCCGCAGAGATCGCCCCCACCGTAACCTGGGGAATCACCCCTGGTCAGAGCATTGGGGTGGACGAGCGGATCCCGGCACCGGAAGAGCTGCCGGAAAGCGAGCGGGAGCTGGCCAAGGAAGCCTATGCCTACATGGGCTTGCGGCCGGGGGATCCCATCGTGGGCACGCCAGTGGATGTCTGCTTCATTGGCAGTTGCACCAACGGCCGCTTGAGCGATTTGCGGGAGGCGGCCAAGATTGCCAAAGGACGGCGAGTAGCGCCTGGAGTGAAGGCGTTTGTCGTGCCCGGCTCGGAGCGGGTCAAGCAGGAGGCGGAACGCGAGGGCCTGCGCGAGATCTTTGAGGCGGCAGGGTTTGAGTGGCGGGATCCCGGCTGCTCCATGTGTTTGGCCATGAACCCAGACCGCCTCGTAGGCCGGCAGATTAGCGCCTCTTCTTCCAACCGCAACTTTAAGGGTCGCCAGGGATCCCCCAGTGGGCGCACCCTGCTCATGAGCCCGGCCATGGTGGCGGCGGCGGCCGTGAGCGGCAAAGTGGTGGACGTGCGGGAACTGCTCTAGCCAGCGGGGCCGTTCAACCTCCCCCGGCAGCCTGAGCGGCTGCCGGCTGCGAAGAAGGGGGCTAAGACTGGAGAAGCGGGTAGAAGTGCCCCACCGGCCCTTGTCCTGCGCCGATGGCCAGAGGATGCCGCAGGGCTTCGGTAACATAGGCCTTGGCTGCTAGCGTCGCCGCCAAGGGATCCTTGCCCCAAGCCAGTTGCGCCGCAATGGCTGCCGAGAGGGTACAGCCGGTGCCGTGGGTGTGGCGGGTGGGGATGCGCTCGCTTTTGAGGATCTCCAGCCGCTCGCCGTCAAACCACACATCCACCCCCTGCAGTTCCCCTGGCATACCTCCCCCCTTGACCAAAACCGCCTTACAGCCCAGGGCGTAGATGCGGCGGCCCGCCTCCTCCATATCCGCCAATGACTGCAGCTCCATCCCTGCCAAAATCTGGGCCTCGTAGCGGTTGGGGGTAACGACCTGGGCCAGCGGGATCAGCCGCTCGCGGATGGCCTGGATGGCGTCTTCTGCCAGCAGCTTGGCCCCGGTGCGGGAGACCATCACCGGATCCACCACCAGCGGCTGCAGGGCCCACCGCTCCACTTGGCGGGCCACCTCCCGCACGATCTCGACATTGAGCAACATGCCGGTTTTGATCCCTTGCACCCCGATATCCTGCACCACCGCCTCAATCTGGGCGGCCACCGCCTCCGGCGGCAGCGCATCCACGCGGTTGACCCCGAGGGTGTTTTGGGCAGTTACGCAGGTGAGGGCGGAAGTGCCATGGACCCGCTGGAAGGCAAAAGTGCGCAGATCCGCTTGAATGCCGGCTCCGCCGCCGCTATCGGATCCGGCAATGGTGAGGGCGACAGGGGGGCGCTGCTCGGCCAACATTGGAGCCGACATTGGTTCAGATGTGGGGACAGACATTGGCCAAAGGACAAAAACTGCCGAGGGTACCGCTAGCCATTTCTGTCCTTCAGCGTAGCAACGAAATGATTCCCGCTAGCCTCTGAGGTCTTGGGAAAACTCTTTCAGACCCGATAGGCAACGCAGTTGCGAACGCGCCGGCGGCGCGGGCGCTATCCCCAACTCCCCTCTTCCTAAGGAGAGGGGTGGGCTGTCTTCAATCGGAATGGCCATCGTCGGTAGTAGCTACTACCTCCACCCAAGCCCTATCCCCCTCCACCGCCGTCAGGCTCCAGCGCAGAAGCTGAGCTGGCTGTCCTAGCTCCTGGGCCACCTGCTCGGTAAGGGATCCCTCCAGTCGAGCAGCAGAAACCGGCAGGCTTAGGGGCAGGGAAAGGCGGAGAAAGTGCAGCTTCACAGGCCGTTAGAACTCCTTTGAGTAACCCGCACAGAATTGCCCTCAACGGGGGTGGATATCCAAGCAGGGCTAGGAGCCAAACTGGAGACGATAGACCTCCTCCTCTTGGTCCGTCTCCACCTCTAGATCGGAAGTAGGATAGGCTACACACAGCAGCACAAAGCCCTGAGCCTTGAGTTCCGGCCCGATCCCCATGGCGTCAGGCTGGGCCACGGATCCCGACTTCAGCCTCCCTGCACAGGTGGTACAGACTCCCGCCTGGCAGGAAGAGGGCAGCTCTAGGCCGTGTTCGAGAGCCGCCTGTAAAACTGTCTGATCTGCCGCCGCGGTAAACCGGTAGGTTTGGCCCCGGTGATGAACGGTTACCTGGTAAACCATAGCCGTCATCAGGAACGAACCCGCGAAGGAGTGCGGACCACCGTCAGCGACTGCGGCTGGCGCATTTTCTTTATCTGAACCTCGATCTTCTCAGCCCCCTCCGCCTTCAGGTCGGCGATGTAGCGACCTTTATGCGCCTCTGCTTCTTTCTCGCTGGCGAAGGGGCCGTAGTAATAGGTGCAGTCGTCGGTGGTGATCTCAACCCAGACTGCTAGGCCCCGCAGCCTATCCAACAGCCAGACCAAAGGGTTGCCCACGGGATCCATCCCCCCTATTAAGCGCAAAGGATGACTCAGGATCTTTTGCAATCACCTAGATTCTACTGCCTTCGTTGAGGATTTGTTGAGAAATGTTTCGACCTCGGTGGGGGGAGCGCTGCCGGTGGATCTCGTAGAGGGCGATGCCCGCCGCCACCGAAGCATTCAAACTTTCCGTGCGGCCCGCCAAGGGGATCGACAGCAGTTGGTCGCAGTGGCGCTGGGTGAGCAAGCTGATGCCTTCCCCTTCGGATCCCACCACCAAGGCAATAGGTCGGCGAAAGTCGGCGCTGTAGATAGGGGCAGCCCCCTGGCTGGTGGTGCCATAGACCCAAAACCCCTGCCCTTTAAGATATTCCAGGGCGCGATTTAAGTTCACCACCCGCGCCACCGGCAAAGTAGAGAGGGCCCCCGCTGCCACCTTCATCACCGTCGCAGTGACGCCTGCCGCCCGCCGCTGTGGGATCACCATCCCCTGCATGCCAAACGCCTCCACGCTGCGGGCAATAGCCCCCAGGTTGTGGGGATCCTGGATCCCGTCCAGCACCACCAGCACCGGATGGGGGCCGGACTGGCGGCTCTGTTCCACCAGCTCTTCCAGATCCACATAGCGGTAAGGGGTGGCCTGGGCGGCGATCCCCTGGTGGTTGGCTCCAGCGGTGAGAAGGTTTAGCCGCTGGAGAGACACCTCATCGATGACGGTACCCCGTGCTTTGGCTTCTTCCAACAAAGACCAAAATTGGGGGCTGTAGCGCAACCGCGGCAGCACCCACACTCGGTTAAGGGTGGCCTGGCTTCTCAGCGCAGCCAACACGGTTTGGCGACCGTAGATGATCTCTTGTTCAGGTTCGGCTTCGGGATCCCGGTTAACCTGCAGCTCCCCGTCTTCTGGACTGGCAACGGGAGGGCTGGGATTTGGCTGGGGGCGCTCCTGCTCAGCCTTGCGACGAAGCGGCTTTACGGGCGGCTCTTGCGCCGCCGGCTGGAGATGGAGCGGGGAGCCCCCCTCGCGCCGTTTGGTCTGCTTGGGCTTGTTGAAGGGTTGCCCCGCCCCTTGCCGCTGCAGCTTGCTCCGGCGAGACAGCCGTAAGGGAGGTTTGCATTGGGAAGGCTTGGGCATGGGCAGAGAACGGTGCAGAGTAAAAGCCGATCTTAACCTTCCCCCTCGCCTATCGTCTTGGCCAAAACATCGGTGAGAGCGAGAATGTGGCGTAGCCGCTCGGGATCGGTGAGGTAAAGGTAGCCCAAGATGGTTTCCAGGCCACTGGCATTCTGGTAGTCGGCCAAGGGCAAGTGGCGGGGTGGACGACCGCAGCCGTTGCGGCCCCAGCGGACGATCTCCCGCTCTTCAGGGCTGAGATAGGGCAAAAGCGCCAACAACAATCTGGCCTGAGCAGATCCGCGTACCCGCCTTACCACCTGCCGATGGTAAAGCTCTGGCCGAGTGGGAGGAAACAACTGCTGCCGTCGCACGTGCAGTTCGTAAATGGCATCTCCCAGGTAGGCCAGGGCTGCAGGCGACAGGCGACCGATCTCAGCCAAAGAGAAGCTTGCAGAAGTGGGATCGGACAGGAGATCGCTCACGACAGCTTACAAAAACTATTTGGCTATTTGGAAAAATGCCTAGAACCGCTGCCGTCGGTTCATAGCAAATTCGAGACTCCACTGGCTGGCTCAGTCTATGCTAGGGCAAGCTTCCTGCCTTCTGCCAGTCTCACTGCTGCCCTGAACTTTTCCCTCGCCTGCTCAGGTTATTGGATCACAAAGACGCTGCAAGCCTTGAAAAGCCAGCTGAAACCCCGTCAAGAAGCTGGAGAGCAAAATCCAGGGAAGCTGTGGGCAAGCGGGCCGGCATCAACGCGAAAAGCTGGAAAGCAGAGCCCATCTGGCCAAGCCGCCGCTCAGCAGAGGATGGAGAGACTCGCAAGGCCGTCCAAGACAAGGGGATGGATGGAGAGGGGAAGCCGCTTAACCAAAATTGGGAAACAACAGATCTCCATTGAGCAGAAGCAGGTAGGCGACGATTGCCCCGCCCATGCCCCCTACCAAAAAGCCGGCGGCCAGTTCGCTCCAAGATTGGGATCCCTGCACCGGCCCGTCGTTGCGCTGCGGGGAGACGGTGCCGTAGAGAGAGAGAGCTGCCGTCATGATTAAGATCAGGCCACAGGCTCCCAGGAAACCGCTCAGCAGGCCGATGGGCTCGCTGCGCAGCGGCCCCAGCTTGGCAAAAGGCCCCACCAACCAATAGCCGTGGGCCATGCCAATTTCCAAACCCCGCCAAATGGAGCTCAATCCCGGCCGGTTGATGGGCAACCAGTCTATCAACAGACGGACAACAGGCGCGTGGTTGATCGGCGTCCAGAAATCGCCAATCTGCGGATCCCCTTCCGGGACGGCGATATATCCCCTATTAGGAGAAACGGTATCGGCAGTGGGTTCAACCATGTCGGCAACTCTGGTTCCAGTGCAAAAAGGGTTAGAAAAACCTCAAATTCCAAAAAGTCTGGCTTAAAAGACCAGGGATCCCTGTGGGTGTTGCTGGCGCGGCTGGGGATCCCTGGCTTGCGAGTTCAGAACGTCAAAATGTCGGGGAAGAAGCGGTTGATCTCGATGAACAGCGCAAAAACGAAGCTGGAAAACAAGATAAAGGCCACTGGAGCCGTGGTGAGAAACTTGGTGAAATCAGACATACATACCTCTCAAGTTGGATGGGTGAAGCTAAGCCAAAAGCCGAGGAGAAGCCCCTTCTTCAGCGAGGAGAGATGGGCACGGCCTCTTCCGGCTCCTGAATTTCGCCGCTGGCAATTTCCTTGAAAGCAGCGGCAGGCCAGGCCAAAGCCGTGAGGAAACAGCGCAGCGCCAAGGGGACGTCGATGATGCTTTCTTTCATCTCCGGCTCGTCGCTATTCCGGACAGCAATCAGATAGGAGCGCCCAGCCCAGCCCAGCCAGCCGGCGATGTAGAGGAAAAGCAGGCCAGGGATGAGAAACTCGCCTGCATGGCTCCAGCGGCCATCGGTAACCAGGTGGGGCAAGCCTTCTTCGCCACAGAGCAGCTTGCTGTAGCGCTCAAAGCGCTTCTCGGTTTGGGCCAACTTTTGCTGGTAGAGAGGAGCCAGGTTAGGGCTGGCATTGAGGATCTTCTCTTCGAGGCTGCTCAGCCGTTCGTTCATCAGGGCCTGAAAAGCGGGAACTTCGCTGCAAGGCTTCAGACCGATCAAGGGCTCTGCCTGCACAGCCTGGGCGAGGCCAAGCGCCAGGCAAAGGGCTAAAAGGAGACTCAAAAGGGTTCGCATAGCAGGATGTGTCCTTAAGCTAGGGGTCTAGGTCTGTTAAATGTGCAGGAATGCTAAGTGCAGCAACGGGCACTAAACGGTTAGTATCATACTCCCGAGTACCTCGCTCCAACGGATTGCGAGTTTTAGCTCACACAATTCTTAAGGAAACTCCCGCCTTTCCTCTATGCCCCGCCTCCTCGCCATTGAAACCAGTTGTGATGAAACAGCTGTGGCTGTGGTGGAGGCAGATGCGGCCTGGCCGACCTTTGCCCCACGGCAGCTCAGCTCTGTGGTGGCTAGCCAGATCGACCTCCATGCAGCCTACGGGGGCGTGGTGCCGGAGGTGGCTGCCCGCCGCCATGTGGAAACTCTGCCCTTTGTGCTGGAGTCCGCCCTGCAGCAGGCTGGGCTGGGCATGGCCGAGGTGGATGCTGTTGCCGTCACCTGTGCGCCGGGCCTGGTGGGATCCTTACTGGTGGGGCTGATGGCGGCCAAGACCTTGGCGCTGCTCTACAACAAACCTTTGATCGGGGTGCACCACCTGGAGGGCCACCTGTTCAGCGGCTTTTTGGCAGCAGCCGACTTGCGTCCCCCCTGCCTGGGCCTTTTGGTTTCAGGAGGCCACACCAGCCTGATCTGGATGAAGGACTACGGGGAGTACCAGACGATGGGCCGCACCCGCGACGACGCCGCCGGCGAAGCCTTTGACAAGGTGGCGCGGCTGTTGGGGCTGGGCTATCCGGGCGGGCCCCAGATCGACCGCTGGGCGCAACAAGGGGATCCCGATCGCTTCCCTTTGCCCGAGGGCAAACTGGATCACCCCTACGACACCAGCTTCAGCGGCCTGAAGACAGCGGTGCTGCGCCTGGTCCAACAGTTGCAGCAGGAAGGCCAGGAGCTGCCTGTGGCCGATATTGCCGCCAGCTTCCAGGCCTGCCTCACCCGCGTGCTCACAGAAAAAGCCGTGGCCTGTGCCGAGGCGCTGGGCCTCTCGACGCTGCTGGTTACAGGGGGGGTGGCCGCCAACCGGGAGCTGCGCGCTCGCCTGCTGGAAGCGGGCCGCCAAAAGGGCCTGCGGGTGGTGATCCCGCCCCCAAACCTCTGTACCGACAACGCCGCCATGATTGGGGCAGCTGGCCTTTGCCACTGGCTGCGGGGAGAGACCTCGCCCCTGGAGCTGGGGGTGGCCTCGCGCCTGACCCTGGAAGAGATCCCTGCCCTCTACGGCCAGGGGAGCGGCGGCTGCGGTCAGGCCCCGACGGGAGCTGCAGCAGCCGTCTTCTGACGTTGTCTCACCTCTAGGTAGATGAGCAGGGCATTGATGTCGGCGGGGTTGACGCCGCCAATGCGGGCCGCCTGGCCCACGGTCAGAGGCCGGACTGCCGCCAGTTTCTCCCGCGACTCTTTGGAGAGGGTGGGGATGGAGTGGTAGTCCAGATCGGGGGGCAGGGGGCGGTGGTACTGCTTGCTCACCTGCTCGATTTGGCTCTGTTGCCGCTGGATGTAGCCGCTGTATTTGACAGCAATTTCTGCTGCCTCCTGCTCAAAGGGATCCAGCTCCTCATTTCCCAACCCCAGCTCTAGCAGGTCGGCGTAGTGGATCGGGTTGCGGCGCAGGAGCTCGGCCAAGGTGGCGGATCCTTTGATCCCCTGGCCGGTCAGTTGGCTGAGGTGGATCCCGGCGGGGTCGTGGGCCTTGACCCGCTGGGTTTCTAGGCGCTCGATCTCGGCGGCAATGCGGGCCTGCTTGGCCTGGAAGAGGGCCCAGCGGCGGTCGTCGATGAGGCCCCATTCCCGCCCCAGGGGGGTGAGGCGTTGGTCGGCGTTGTCGGCGCGTAGGATAAGGCGGTATTCGGAGCGGCTGGTGAGCATGCGGTAGGGCTCCCGCAGCTCTTTGGTACAAAGGTCGTCGATGAGGGTGCCGATGTAGCTGGACTCCCGCGGCAGGGTTACCAGCGGCTTCCCCTGCACCAGGCGGGCGGCGTTGATCCCGGCGATCAGACCCTGGGCTGCTGCCTCTTCGTAGCCGGTGGTGCCGTTAATTTGGCCGGCACAGAACAGCCCCTGCACCTTCTTGGTCATCAGGGTGGGGTAGAGCTGGGTGGCCGGCAGATAGTCGTATTCCACGGCGTAGGCAGGCCGCAGCATGACGCACCGCTCCAGGCCGGGCAGGGAGCGCAGCATCTGGATCTGGATCTTTTCTGGCATCCCCGTCGAGAACCCCTGGATGTAGAGCTCCGGCAGATCCCGCCCCTCTGGCTCAATAAAAATTTGATGGCTTTCCTTGTCGGCAAAGCGGACGATCTTGTCTTCGATGCTGGGGCAGTAGCGGGGCCCCTTGGCCTCCACCCAGCCGCCGTAGACCGGCGTCTCGTGGAGGTTTTCGCGGATGATGCGGTGGGTCTCCGGCGTGGTGCGGGTGAGATAGCAGTCCATCTGCTCCCGCGGCACCCACACCTCCGGGTCAAAGCTAAACCAGCGCAGGTCGGGATCCCCTGGCTGCCGCTCCATCACGGAAAAATCGACGCTGCGGCGATCCACACGGGCAGGGGTGCCCGTCTTCAGCCGACCTGTCTCAAAGCCCAGTTGGCGCAGGGTGTCGGTCAGGCCTTCGACGGCAAATTCCCCCGCTCTGCCAGCAGGCTGCCAGTGGCGGCCAATCCAGATGCGCCCTCCCAGAAAGGTGCCCGTGGTCAGGATCACCGCCCCACAGCCGAAGACGCTGCCAAAATGGGTAACCACGCCCACCACCTCATCGTTGCGCCCCAGCACCAGGTCGGTGACAGTGCCCTCGCGGATGCTCAGATTGGGCTGGTTTTCCACCACCGAGCGCATTACCCGCGCGTACTCGCGTTTGTCGGTTTGCGCCCGCAAGGCCCATACCGCCGGCCCCCGCGAGCGGTTGAGCACCCGCTTTTGCAAATAGGTGCGGTCGGTAACTTTGCCCATCTCGCCGCCAAGGGCGTCGATTTCGTGCACCAGTTGCGACTTGGCCGGGCCCCCCACAGCGGGGTTACAGGGCTGCCAGGCGATCTTGTCCAGGTTCAACGTCAGCATCAAGGTATTACAGCCCAGCCGCGCTGCCGCCAGGGCCGCTTCACAGCCAGCGTGTCCCCCACCCACGACGATCACGTCGTAGTGGTCGAGAAAGTCCACGTTGTCCCGTCCAACTTTGAGCATAGGATCGCCCCCGCGGAATACCGGGATCCCCTATCCCAATTAGGTTGTTACAGCTTGTTTCTCCAGTCTAGCGACGGATAGAGGGCTATCCCCAAATCTCGGCAAGAGAAAGCCAGACCTCCACCAGTCTGCCGCTCCGAGGTTGCCCAAACCGGCTAGGATCCCGCTCTCCCCAGCCGGATCTAATTCAGACTATTTTAGTCGGGTTTAGTTGACGGGGTCGATCGCGGGTGATAAGATTGCCCTCGACGACGGGTAAACAAGATCCAGCCCTTTCTCCTGTCTGAGGCTTCCTATGACCCAAACCCTTTCCCACCGCCCGCTCAGCCCTGCCGATTTGCCGCCCAGCTCGGCCTTGCGCACCCTCCAGGTGGGCTTTAGGCGCTTGCGCTGTCGGGAATGTGGGGCCGAGTATGAGCCGGTGGCCAAGCACGTGTGCGACCTGTGTTTTGGCCCCCTGGAAGTGGTCTATGACTACGACTGGCTCAAGAGCGTTGTCAGCCGGCAGAGCATCCAGGCCGGGCCGCTCTCCATCTGGCGCTACCGACCTTTCCTGCCGGTCCTTTCGGAGCGGCCCATCGATGTGGGCACCGGCATGACGCCGCTGGTGAAGGCGGAGCGGCTGGGCCGGCGGCTGGGGTTAAAAAACCTCTACCTCAAGAACGACGCCGTCAACATGCCCACCCTCAGCTTTAAGGATCGGGTGGTGTCGGTGGCCCTGACCCGCGCCAAGGAGCTGGGCTTTACCACCGTTTCCTGCGCCAGCACGGGCAACTTGGCCAACTCCACGGCTGCCATCGCCGCCCACGCCGGCCTGGACTGCACCATCTTCATCCCGGCGGATCTGGAGGCGGGCAAGGTGCTGGGATCCCTCATCTACAGGCCCACCGTCATGGCTGTGGAGGGCAACTACGACCAGGTGAACCGCCTCTGCGCCGAGGTGGCGGATCGCTACGGCTGGGGCTTTGTCAACATCAACCTGCGCCCCTACTACGCAGAAGGCTCGAAAACCTTAGCCTACGAGGTGGCGGAGCAACTGGGGTGGCAACTGCCGGATCAGGTGGTGATCCCGCTGGCGTCGGGATCCCTGTACACCAAGATTTACAAAGGTTTTCAGGAGTTTGTGAAGGTGGGGCTGGTGGCGGAGAAGCCGGTTATCTTCCACGGCGCCCAGGCCCAGGGCTGTGCGCCCATTGCCCAGG
>Ga0272447_1001156_pt1 | contig 17293 bp, 13 predicted proteins | sample YNPCB0133_FD_194589 | JGI IMG/M metagenome (GOLD analysis project Ga0272447, IMG submission 194589) | Hot spring microbial mat communities from Yellowstone National Park, WY, United States - YNP-CB-013-3 | ecosystem: Environmental > Aquatic > Thermal springs > Hot (42-90C) > Sediment | place... | reverse complement strand
ACGTCGGGCGGCAGCGGACGACCGAGCAGTTCATCGCGCACAAGTCCGCCCACCAGATACAGGCGTCCTTCCCACTTCGTGCCGCGCGTGGTCTGGCGCAGTTTGTCGATGGCAGTTAGCAGATGGTTCACGTATCGAGTGTACCACGCTTTTGCGCGGGGCGAGTATTCACTCCGCACCCAGCACAGGCATTCTGGGCTATCCTCTTCGCCTTGTCCTCTGGCAGATTCCTCATTTACAGGTTACAATAAACGGGGTGCGCAGTGTATGACGGAGGCGGCGATATTTGACATCGACGGCGTGCTGGTGGATTCACCGCACGAGCGTGCATGGGGCGAGACGTTACAAAGACTCATGAACACCCGCTGGGCGGACATCGCTTCTGACTCTCGCTATGCGCCGGGGCGTTATACCTCAGAGGTATATCAACAGGTAGTGTCCGGCAAACCCAGGCAGGAGGGAGCGGCTGCGTTGCTGGAGTACTTCGGCATCCCCGACCCCGACGGCAGGCGCACACAGGAGCTGTGCGACCTTAAACAGCAGATGATGGTGGAGCTGATAGAACGCGACGAGTTTACTGCCTTTGAGGACGGTTTGCGGTTCATCCTCGCGCTGAAGGCAAGGGGAATGAAACTGGCTGCCGCCTCGTCATCCAAGAACGCCAATCGGATGCTGGAGCGGGTGTTCCTGCAACCCTTCTGCGAGAGGCAATGCCTGCAACTGCCGTTTGTCACCGCGCAAACACGCCTGATAGACCTGTTCGACGCCAACGTCTGTGGACGCGACTTCGCGCGGGGTAAGCCGCACCCCGAGATATTCCTCACCGCCGCGGTTCTGCTAAAGATTCCTCCCGACCGGTGCGTCGTCATCGAGGACGCGCCATCGGGCGTGCAGGCCGCGAAGGCGGGAGGGATGCGCTGTATTGGCGTTGCGCGTCGGGACGATAGCGACTTGCTGCGTGCGGCAGGCGCGGATTGGGTGGTGACGAGTTTGGACGAGGTGAATCTCGAGGAGCTGTGAGGAGGATGGACGAGTACGACTTTATCGACGGCTGGATTATCCGGGAGAAGCACTACAAACCGGAAGAAGAGAGCGCAAAAGCCACCGTTTTCGCGCTGGCGAACGGTTACATGGGATTGCGTGGAGCAGGCGAAGAGCTTCCCCCCACCATCCCGGGCGTCAAAGGATGCTACATCAACGGCATCTATGACACCCCACGTGGAAAGCTCACCGAGCGTGAGTTTCCCAACATGCCCGACTGGACGCTGATCCAGTTCTGGGCGGACGAAGAGCCTTTCGACCCCGCCAACATGGGCGAACTGCTGGAATACAGCCGCGAGCTGGACATGCGCGAGGGAGTGATGCGCCGCTCCATCCGCTGGCGAAGCCCTTCCGGTAAGGTGATCCGTATGGAGAGCGAACGCCTGATCAGCATGACGCACCGGCATGTGGGCGTTATCCGCTACCGGCTGGTCGCAGAAGACCCCGTGCACGTCGAACTGCATTCCAGCATCGACGGGGCGGTCAACAACCGCTGGGCGTACCATTTCAAGCGGTTCTCACGCCAGCAGGACGGTGAGGAAGACTATCTGGAAGTGGAGACCTTCGAGCCCGGCTACCATATCGGTGTGATGGCAAGGCATGAGGTGCGTACGCCTGCCCAGCTGAGCGTGGAGCGGGACGATCCCACCGATCGGTGTGTGCAGACTGTTTTCACTGTGGACCTGCAGCCGGGGCAGGAGTTCGAACTGACCAAATGGTGTGCCCTGTACGACAGCCGCTTCAGCAATGGCGACCTGCGCGCGTTATGCCTTGCTGATATCGAGGCGGCGCGCACACTGGACTACGAGGCGCTGAAAGCGCAGCATGTACGCCGCTGGGAAGAGCTATGGCAGGCATCCGACGTGCAGATTGACGGCGACGACGAGGCGCAGATGGGCATCCGGTTTGCGGTGTTTCATCTGCTCGCCGCCGCACCTTACCATGATGACCGAATCAGCATCCCCGCAAGGGGTCTGCAGGGACAGGACTACTACGGCTCTATCTTCTGGGACTGCGAGATATTTGTGCTGCCCCTGTTCATCTACACCCAGCCAGAGGTCGCGCGAAACATCCTGCGCTATCGCTACCACACGCTGGAAGGCGCGAAGCGCAAGGCAAAGAAACTGGGATTTGAGGGAGCCTATTACGCCTGGCAAAGTCAGGAAACAGGGGACGAGCAGTGCGACCTGTATGTGTTCACCAACCCGCTCACCGGCGAGCCCATACGCAGCTACTTTGCCGACGAGCAGATACATATCTCTGCCGACATCGCCTACGCGATATGGCAGTATGTGCAGGCAACGGGCGATGAAGGCTTCTGGCTGGATGGCGGCGCGGAGATTCTGGTGGAAGTGGCACGCTTCTTCCTGTCGCGGGCGACGTGGAATGCCGAGCGCGAGCGCTATGAACTCCGTTCGGTACTCGGTCCCGACGAGTATCATGAGCGCGTGAACAACAACGCCTATTCGAACGCGCTGGCGCAGTTCAGTGTGCAGAAGGCAATCGAGGTGCTGAGCCTGTTGAGGGAGAAACATCCCGAGGCATACGATGCGCTCAAGGTGAAAACCGGTCTCACCGACGGCGAAGTGTCCCGATGGCAACACTTCGTGCAGAAGGTGTACGTGCCTGCCCCCGACCCGCAAACGCGCTTGATACCGCAGTTTGACGGCTACTTCGGTTTGCGCGACGAGCCGGTGGAAGAGACCCGCAAGCGGCTGGCACATCCCGACCTGCACCCGGGCGGACCGCTGGGCCCCTATCAGGAGACGCAGAACATCAAACAGGCAGACGTGGTGATGTTGTTATACTTGCTGCGCGACCGCTACGATACCGAAACCAAGCGGGCGAACTGGCGCTACTACGAACCCCGCACCGCCCACGACTCTTCGCTCAGCCCGATGGCGTATTCGCTGGTGGCGGCGGATGCGGGCATGGTGGACTGGGCATACAAGTACTTCCTGTACACTGCGCACATCGACCTAGCGTCCTACGGACCGCACTGGAATCTGGGCATCCACGCGGCATCACTGGGCGGGGCATGGCAGGCTGTGGTCAACGGTTTCTGCCAGCTGGAGCTGACCGCAGACGGCATCCGGTTTCTCAAGCCGCCTGTTATCCCCTCACACTGGCGCAGTGTGCGGTTCCGCGTGATGTGGCATGGTCAGCCGGTGCAGGTGCATGTGGACGGGCAGAGCGTGCAGCTGACCAACGAAGGCACAGGCGAGGTTCCTGTACTGACCGCTCTGGACAAAACGGGCATTGCGCCCGGCGAAAGCTGGCGTTGGGATTACTCAGAAGGTAGTTCCGACTGACTGGATGGCGCGCCTCCCAGCTATCCCCCAAAACGCCTCCACACGTGGAGGTGGGGTGGGGGCAGCTGACGCGAGGGTTCGCCTTGCCCTGCGGACTGAACACGCGGTTGGTGGCGACGCAGTGCGTATAGATAATCCAGCCGTGCGCGGTGTCTATCACCGGGTCGGAGACGTAGCCGGGGCGCCCAGAGTGGAGATGTTCGTTCGGCTTGCGCTGACAGAGTTCGCTACATAAAAAAACAGGGCGACAAAGCCGCCCTGTCTGCGCAGATGAACCGCCTCGGCATCCCTCCTCTCCGAAGCCTCTGGTGTCCTTCGCCAGCCAAGTTAGAGATATGCACCCTCTCGAATCATCATGATCACCAGTGCGAGCGCCGCGATAGCCACGCCGATAGCGATAACGGTCGGCATCGTGCTTACACCTCACTTCCCTGCGTTGTATGAGAGAGGACGACCCTCGGAGTATCGGACATTTGCCTTCATAGAGGTCATTCCATCAGCGGTAGGGGGGCGCGCCTGCGCAACCTGCGAGGTCAGCCAAAAACCGAAAAGCATACTGACAGTAAATTGCGCAACAGTACGTTTACCGTTGCTTGAGTCGCTTGAGCTCCTGCGCCTGTGGCGAGCGTTTGTAAAACTCGTCTAGCGGATAGCATCCAGAGGGTAAACCGTTGCGCGGGGCGGTAGTGCAGTCGCTGAAGGTGCGGCAGAGGCGTTTGGTCTGTAATGCTCTGCCTTCTAGCACATCGAGCGGCAGTTCAGGATACGCCAGCATCATCCGACCCAGCCCCACGAAGTCCGTCCAGCCTTCTCGTACCGCTGCCTGCGCTACGTGCGGGATGTATTCCTGCAGGTAGGTGTATGCCGTGCCCACGAACACCAGGTCGGGAAACTGTGCTTTCAACGTGCGCACGACCTGCATCTGCCTTGCCACGCCCACCAGCGGGTCTTCCGGCGGCTGGTATCCGTCAGAGGGCGGGTACAGGGCGGGACGCTGGATGTGCGGATTGTAATACGGGCTTCCTGCCGACAGGTTCACCAGCCGAATGCCCAGCTCGCGCAATAGCTGGAGAAACGCGACAGGCTCGGTGAGGTCGGGTTCCACCGGGTTTTGTGGGTTCACGCCGAACCCCCAGCGGTAGGGAAGCAGATGCTCGTACGGCTCTGGCACTCCGACGCCCGGCTTGCCCGGTCGGGAAGTTGCCGGGTCGGGGCGGAAGGGTACCATGTCGAACGCCGACAGACGAACGCCGATGCGCAAGTCGGGCGTCTCCGCACGGATGCCCTGCACCACCTCACGCAGGAAGCGGGTGCGGTTCTCGAAGCTGCCGCCGTAGTCGCCTTCGCGCGTGTGCGCACTCAGAAACTCGTGTCCTAAGTAGCCGTGGCAATGCTTGATGTCGACAAAGTCGAACCCAATCTGCCACGCCAGTTTCGCCGCGCGGATGAACGAGTCGATAATGTGCCGAACGTCGCCATCGGTGAGCAAGGGATAGTCATCGGGCAGGTTTAATCGTCTGTCTAGAATGGGATGGCGGTACAGGATACGCGGGGCAGGCTTGTCGTCGGGACGGCTGTAGCGACCGGAATGGGTGAGCTGCAAGCCGATGACGAGTCCGTCGGTGGAGCCGCAGGCTTTACGGTGCTCCTCCACCAGCGCGTCGCGCAATCTGGCGATGTCGTCGCGCGTGTGTTCGTTTAATACGAGCTGGTTCGGGTTCGCCCTGCCATCGTGCTGTACGGCTATCGCCTCGCCGCCCCAGATGAGCTTGGCTCCGCTGCTCCCAAAGCGTCGCCATCGGCGGAAGGTCATCTCCGAAGGTCTGCCGTCGCGCGTGCCGTCCCAGCCCTCCATCGGCTGCACGGTGAAGCGGTTGCCGATAGTGAATCCGTCCGCCGTCAACGGTTGCGCCAGCGGCGAATCACTGCCCGACAGCACCTCCCCGTCGCACGGGATAGGCACACCCAACTTGCCCAGTGCAGCGATGAACTCTACGACGCCTGTAAGCGCAGCAATCTTGATGTAGCCCATTGCATTGAAGGGATTTCGCCAGCGGGCGAGAAAACCCCTGCGTCCATCAAAAATGATTCCACACGCCGTCGAGGTCCTTTACGCTAATGCCGATTGTGCAGGCGAACAGACCGTTCTCCAGAATGCTTGGTAAATGCAGAACTACCTCAGTGTCGCGCAATCTGTCACGAATACGGGATAACGGGTTCTCAGGATTGTTGGCGAGAATATCGTCAATACAGAACACCACGTATTGCAGGGCTCTGTCGTAGATGTCCGCAGTCAACCGCGACAGGGGTATCTCCACTCTTTCCCCCTGCTTAAATCGTGCCATCTCCTCTGGGGTAAGCACTGCCAGCAGCTCTGGCAACAGCTCGTCGGAGCGCTGATCCCTGCGGATGCCCTCGCCGAGTTGCTTCTCTTCTCCAGCGCGACGCCATACCTTCTGCTCTTCCGTGAGCAGCATCTTCACCTCTACCGGCGTCTGCAGGAGTAAGGAAATCGCCTCGACGACTTCGCCAGGAGATACGGATTGCCAGCGCGCAAAGATGCGGGTATTTTGCAGCTCGGCATCTACTTCCACTTTCCAGCCGGTCTCCTTCTCGAACTGCTCACAGAGCTGCTTCAGGGGTATTCCTGTTGCGCGAACGGTTACCCTCATAGTGCCGTCCTCATTCTTGCGGACACGCAACTGCAGCTGGCTACCCTGCCAAATTCGGTCGCCGAAGATGTTTGCAGCTCTTGCGTCGTGAAACCTGTCGTAGTAGTGTTGATGGAAGCCTAATTTGGAACGCAGGACGAGGATACTGCCTGCTCGTAATGCCTCGCGCTGATACACATCAACGATGTTCTCCAGGGTAGGCGCATCGCGGAGGAGGCGGACGCGACTAACCCTTCCTGCCTCTTCGCGAGTGAAATAGTCAGCGAGTATGTTCACCCGCTGCTGTTGAGCAAAGCGTTCCATCACTTGCGAAAACCGCACGGGCGTCCAGTCCCTTTCGGGTTCGGGTGGTGTCACCGCAGGCTGCGCGTATGCATTGGCGAACAGCAAAGTGAAGACCAGAGCCGCACTAAGATGGTTGCCAAGACGCGACATCTCTACCCTCCTTGCTACGGCTCGACATACACTGTCTGGGTAATGAGTAAAGGCGCATCCAAGAAGGGGTCAAGTCGTGAGCGGGCGTTTCGCAGTTCAAAGCAGTCATTAACGACACCATCGCTACAATGAGCCATCCTGCTCGTTTTGCCATGGTTTGGTACCTCCCTGAGAGGATTTGACAATCGCAGTATACCATCGAAAAAAAAGTCAAGGGTAGACTGGGGTGTTCGAAAAAAAGTTTGCCGAGCCAACTGGAGATAGCAGATAGCCCGACACGAAGCCAGGGAGATGAACCGCCATAGTGTCTTCGCTTCTTTCAGCAAATGCTGAGCGCAGGCTGCATCCAGCATCTCGCCCAAAAGGTCTTAGAGTGTGTTCGGCAAACCGTCTCAAGGCTTATCTCAGCGACTGCAGAGACAATTTCCTGTCATGCTAAGCGCAAGCGAAGCATCTCAGAGCCTCAAAGGAGATTCTTCGCTCTGTTAGTATAGACACGGGAAAGGGAACAGGATACATATACTCCTTCCACACACCGCCGAGGGGCTGGGACGTTCAGAATGACGGATGATGTCGCTCTCAATCTCTCTGCAGGAACATCACCAGGCACTTGCACGCGCCGCCGCTTTTGATAAACTCGCTCATCGGTATCGGTACCACCGAATAGCCCTTGCGCTCCAGCAGGCTTTTCAGTAGCCAGCAGCCGTCGGGCATCCAAACGGTGTTGCCGATCACCACGCTGTTGCAGGCGAAGCGCAGCGCCTCTTCCTGTGTGACATACAGCGTGTGGTAGTGTTCCTCTATCACGCGGCGGGCATAAGGGTCGAACGCGCCCGGATAGTACACCACCGTGTGCGCCTCCAGCACAAACAGCGCGGTGTCCAGATGATACCAGCGGTCGTCTATCAGCTCCAGCGAAAGCACCTCCTGCTGAAGAATATCCGCTGCGATGCGATGGGCGCACATCTCCGTGCGTTTTCGGTAGCCCGCCAGATAACGCTCGCCTGCCCACAGGATGTCGCCCTCGCCCTCGAACGGGCAATCTTCGGGCATCGTGAGCACCGTGTAACCATGCTCCTCGAACCAGCGGCGGAAGTGCGGTTCCTCGGGCTGGCGTTCGGGATGGCGGAAGCGACTGAGCAGCACCGTTTTTTCGCCCATCATCAACCCCGCGTTGGCGGTGAAGACCATATCGGGGCACTCGGGGGCAGGAGCGACCAGCTCCACCTGCGCCAGCCTCTGAACCTGTTCGTACAGCATTCTCCACTGTCGGGCGGCAAGGGGCAGGTCGGGCTTGTTCTCCAGATGCATCCAGGCGTTAATCTCGTAACGCAGGTCGTAATGGTCGGGTGGACACATCAGTACCCGTGCCATGGCTCAATCCTCTCCGCATAGCTGCGTTGCCAGCTCTTTCAAGAAGAAAGCGCAGTCGGTAACGATGCCGAACGCCTGATGCGAGCCGCGGTCGGTAAGCTTGATGACGGTATCGGCGTTGGCGTCGATACAGAAGGTGGTGACCGAAGCCGGCAGCAGGTTACCCGTGGCGATGGAGTGCAGGGTGGTGGCGACCATCAGCGCCAGCCCCACATCGCGGATGGCTTCGCGCATGGCATCCTGTGCCTGCACCGTGTCGGTAATGACGTCGGGAAGCGGTCCGTCATCGCGGATACTGCCTGCCAGCACGTAGTGAACTCCCGCCACCACGCAGGCGTGCATGATGCCGCCCTTCAGGATGCCCTTTTCCACCGCCTGGCGGATGCCGCCCGCCGCGCGGATGGTGTTAATCGCCCGCAGATGGTGTTCGTGCCCGTGTGTTTCGGGCACGCCCGTCTCCAGGGCAACGCCCAGCGAGGTGCCGTATAGCACGCGTTCGATATCGTGCGTCGCCAGCGCGTTGCCTGCGAAAAGCACGTCTATCCAGCCGGTGCGAATCAGTCGCTCCAGATAGGGTGCCGCACCCGTATGCACAATCGCGGGACCTCCCACGAACAGCACCTTTTGCCCCTTCTGTTTGGTCTCTCGCACGGCGCGGGCTACCGCCTCTACGATGCGCGTCTTGGGCTTTTCCAGAGAGACCTCACTGCCCATGAAGTGGAATACGCTCTCCGCCTCGCGACGGGGCATGGGGGTTACCCGAACGCCTGCGCTACCCACCACAAACAGGTCGCCCTTTCGCGCCCAGTGCAGGGGAACGCACTCCGCCCGCCAACCCGATTCGGTGCGGGTAACACGGATGCCGCAGTCCATCTCAATGCGTTCCACAGGTATCCACGTGCCCTCCGCGCGCACGAAGGTTTCGAGATTGGTGGTGGAGTAGAAGCCTTCGGGAAACACACCGTCCTGCGGAGCGGGTTGCAGGCTGGCGTCGTCCTGAGAGATGAGCGCGCCGTGTTGCTGCACTTCGTGCAGGGCACGCTGCAGGCTCTCCTCACTGGGCGCGAGGACTAGTATTTCCGCGTGACTGGGCTCGTCGTGCGATTTGCCGATGCGGAACTCGCGTATCTCGTAGTCCACACCCGCCGCCACCAGAATATCCAGCACCTTCGACAGCGTCAGCGAGTCGATGATGTGCCCGTCGAGCGTAATCAGTTCGGTGTACATGGTCGCCTCCTCGTCACGGTTGTGCCTGCAGCCACTCGTCCCAGTGGGTGGCTCGCGCGAAGGCGAGCAGGTTATAGCGCGTTTCAAACTCGCTGGGGCGAGGCACGTAGATAGACAGCCCGCGCGAACGGTTCACCCGCCGGTTGCTATGCGCTTCGGCAATCACCGCCTGCGACAGGGCGTTCTGCACGCCGTTGATGGCATCGGTCAACGCCGGTGAACTGGGCAGTCGGGTACGCAGTTGCTCGGTATAGTCCCAAAGGTCTTTGAAGGTGTATTCCGCGTATGCCTGCGCGTTCTCGCGAGCAGCGGCGACAGCGGCGTGGTCGGTCGCCACGCGCAGCAGCACCTGTGCAAGCACATCCACCCTCAGCGCGACATTTTCGATCAAAGAAGCGTCCAGCGCAGACTGCGTGATGTTATCGGTGCTGTCGGGGTTGTAGTAGTTGATGGTCTGTGTGACAATTTGCACCGCGAGGTCTCGCGCCGGGATGTTCGGGTTGGCAATGACCGGTGCCAGGATGCGATGGTAGGGGTAACCGGGTGCAGGCGGGCTCTCTTCGGAACCCACGATGTAGTCGCCCAGATTGCGTATCTCGTATGCCACCTCCAGCATCTGCATCAGCGAGGCATCGAAGGCGATGATGTTCCACTTCACGCCCACGCTCAAGGCAAGCGGCAGCTCCCAGATACGGATGTGATTGCCCGTGTTATCGTCATAAGAGACGCCGCGTGCGAAGATGTTCAACCTGTCGCGATACGCCCGCCAACCCGCGCCGTGATTCCATATCACCACCATGTATTTGCGCGCAGGGAACGTGCGCACGCCCCATTGCAGGAACTCACGCAGGGTGTTGGGATTGCCCATGTCCACCCCTGTGCCCATGTCCACCAGAAGGTTGGAGTTGACCGTGTCGGGGTCGTTGTCTCTGGTCACGTAATAGCGTCTAGTGGTGCGCCAGTCGCCGTTACTGCTGTCATAGCCTGCGATACGCTTCCACTGCACCACGATGTTCACGTCCGCCGTGGAGCCGAGCTGTTCCATTTCGTTCATGTCGTCCACGCTGTCTGGCTCCAGATTGTTTGCGGCGTTCATGAACACCAGTATCGTCCACTCGCGGGTGACGGTCTGTACAGCGATGGAAGCGTTCGCACTCAGCCCCAGACTGTCTAAACTGGCGGTCACCGTGACCCTGCCTGGGGCCAGCGCGCGGGCAACGCCGTCCGATTGCAAGTTCACCACATTGCTATCGCTCACACTCCATCGCACCACTGTACCGGCAGGCAGCGGCAGATAGCGTCCCTGCGCGTCCACGCCCAGCACCGACAACGGCAGTATCTGTCCGGGTGTGAGCGTAACCACTTCTGGCAGGATGGCAAGGGCAACAGGAGTGCCACCCGTTGCCACGTTCAGCCGCTGCGGGGTATCCTGCACAATCTGCACGGTGATGTCCCCGCTGGCGACCGGCGTGCCGATGGCGTTCTGGTTGTTGTAGACGGCAAGCTGCAGGCGATACGTACCGCTCTCGAGCTGGGCTGTCCATCCGGTAAAGGGAGTATCCGCCCGGCTCAGTACCACATCCTGAATCAGTTTGTCCGCACGGTATAGCGTGACGCGCACTGCATGGGGTGAAGAGGGGTCACCGCGGTTGCCCGTCCAGATAACGGTAAGCACCAGACTGCCGGAACCGTTGATGGGGGGATTGGTACCGCTGCGAAACATCCCGCAGCCTGAAAGGAGCAATACGAGCATCAGGAGCAGAGCCAGATATCTCAGACGGGATAAGGTCAAGGACCGAAAACCTCCTTTTCATCCAGTTTGAATATATCGACGAGTGCGACCGCCAGACCGTTCTGCTCAATCGACGGGGCAATGCGGTGCGCCAGCGCTTTAACGGCAGGTTTGGCGTTGCCCATTGCCACGGCGTATCCCGCCCAGCGCATCATGGGGATATCGTTGTTGCCGTCGCCGATAGCCAGCACCCGCTCGCGCGGCACGCCCAGCTGATACGCCAGCCTTTGCAGGGTGCGCGCCTTGTTCGCTGCCGGATGCATGAACTCCAGATACTCATCGTTGCTCTTGATGATGTTCAGCCGATTGCCAAACTGTTGCACGAACTGCTCGCGTAACATGTCGGTCGTTTCGTGGGTGTCAATGAGGATGAGTTTGGTCGGCGACTGCCCCCGAAAGCGTGTGAGGCTACCTGCTGATTCAATGATTGAGCCTGTGCGCTGGTGGTACAGCTGCGACCACGGCGTCTCCTCTTTCACGTACAGGTGGTCGTTCAGGTAGTAGTTCAGGTGGTAGCCGTGCGTCTCGCAAAAATCCACGATGGCATCGGCGAAGGCGGCTGGCACGGTGAGATGGAACCAGATGAAGCCGTCGCGCGGATGCTTGACCATCGCGCCGTTGTAAGAAAGGATGGGGGCGTTCAGAGCTGCCTCATGCCAGAAGCGTTCGGTGGCGGCGTGCATCCTGCCGGAGGCGATGACCACATATACCCCTCGTTGCGCCACGGCGTGCATCGCCCGCAGGTCGACGGGAGAACAGCGGTTATGCTCATCCGCCAGCGTGCCGTCCAAATCAACCGCTACCAGATTGAAAGGAAGAGATTTCATCTTGACCCCTCGGGTCTCGTTCAGAAGTCGCCTGGTTCCCTAGCGGGTCGGGGTGCGCCAACCGCTGTAGAGTGCCCAGCCAATCCAGCCCTGCTCCCGGTCGCTTTCCAGCGTTCGCACCTCGTTCCCTCGCTTTTCGCGCACCTTCACCGGGTAGCAGTTGCCCGCGAAGGCAATCTCACGCAGTCCCATAACGCACAACGATGCATCCACGATGTCAAAAAGCGGACGACGGTCGCTCTCCTCCGTGCCGAAGCCGTAAACAAACATGCCCAGCACCTCCGTGCGTCCACCGTCGCTGGTAAGAATCCTTATACCCCGACCTTCGTTCTTCATTCCCAGCACCCACAGGTCGCCGCCCCGATTCTGTACCAGTCCGACATCGCTGTCGCCCTCCGGGTTCAGCTGACGCGCCCACGCTTTTTGCCCCCGCTTCCGAAGCTCCAGAAACCCCGACACGTTGGTCGCGAAGATGTCTCCTCCGCCATTCCCCACCAGCAACACACCGCCGCTCTCCATCACCAGCGTGCGCGATGCAGACCGGTTTTCCAGCGTGACGGGTGGACCACCAAACGCATCCAGGTTTTGAAACTTGACCACCGGCGCCGAACGGTCATCTACCACGAAGCGCCCTTCCGAACCTCCCATGATTCGCCCAAAGCCCAATCCTATGATGTGTCGCACGCTGCCATGCACTCGCACTGGTCGTTCCAGATTATACCAGTTTGGGTCGGTTCCCCCGATGCCTCGCAGATAGACGGTCGTCTTGCCCTGAGCCGCTGCGGTATCGATGGCTTTTTGTATCGCCTCGGAGTCGTCCTGATTGTCCCCTGCCTTGGCACCGAAATCGTTGGCGCAAACCCAGCGCGATGGGTTGGTCTCCCACGGCACGGTCGGCTCCCGCTTGATGGGCAACCGCAAGGCGCGCCTGGGAGAATCAAACAGATGTTTGACCTCGTGCGAAACATACTCCTCGATGAACGGTGTCTTCACATCGCCGCTCGGTGTCTCTCCCTTCAGCGCAAGGCGGTAGCCGCGGGTGCGCACGTTTCGCGCGTAAAGCACACTCCGATTGTGGATGGCATGGTCACCCGGCGTTCGTGTGATGAACCGAGCGTTTACCAGTGCGACAACGCCCCCCCACCATGTCCAGTCGTTGGGAAAGTCACAAAAAAGTCCGAGTGGTGTGTTCTCCACCGTCAGGTCTTCGATGCCGACGGCGGTCCCGCTCACGTAGACGCCCAGCTTTCGGCAGTTGCGGATGGTGACTCGGGACAGCGTATGCCCCCAGTTCCACTGACACACGATGCCCGTTTCGAAGCTGTCGATTTCCACGTCCTGAATCAGGTTGGGGCTGCTCTGGTCGATGAAGCCCGCGTTAATGCCCACCTTACCCCTGCCGATTACGCGCACGTTCTTAATGATACCGGTGTTGGTGGCGCACCAGCGGATGCCATCGGTTTCCGGATTGTTGCCCACGTCGACGGTGAAGTTGTAGAGGTTGCGCATGAACCAGTCCGCCGAGGTCGGACCGCTTTCGCGCGGATGCGTGCGGATGACCGCATTGCAGTCCTTCACTGCGTCGTCGAGACGGATGACCACCCCGTCGCGCGTCTCGCCGTAAATCCACGGACCGATTGCCGCGTTCACGACCAGGGTGCGGGTTACCCGATACACACCGTTGGGCAGGTATAGCACCCGCGTCGGTCCGCCGATGCCGCAACTGGCGTCAATCCCCTTCTGCAGCGCGTCGGTATCGTCCGTCACGCCATCGCCCTTTGCGCCCAGGTCGCGCTTCGCGTCCAGCACCGACGGGTCCTTTGGAAAAACAATACGATCAGTGGCTACCTGCGGAACAGAAGGCGACTTCGCCCTCTGTTCCTGCGGCGCTGTGGTTGCGGAAGTCATCGTCAATAAGACCAGCGCCGCCCCGAGAAAGCGCAGATAAAAAGGTCTTATCATGTCTACAGGATACACCGTTTGAGGGGCGGTGTCAAGATTCGCAGCGGGTGTACGATAAATCCTCCAGACGCCTCTTGAAAGGCGAGGCTCCTGCCGAACCGTGAAACCAGTCCACACCTGCGACAATGTTGGGATGGGGTACGGCTCACCAGGAGGTTCTGCTTCCAATGTCACAGGCTAAAGCCTGCGGCTACATTGTGTGTATTTTCGAACTCCCTCCCATCGACTTGACAGTGTTGAACGAAAGATGCAAAATTGTCTCGCCATACCGGGAGGTGATGGTGGTGCGATACGCTGCGCGACTTTTTAACACGGCAGACTGGCTGGGCGTCGCCGCTGTGGTTGTTTCCTACCTCAACTGGTCAAACTACCAGATGGCACAGCGTCAGCGCGGGGAGGTGGAGGTGCATCTGGCGATGGCGCCGGCACTGTAGGCGCATGGTAACAAGGACCTCTACGCCGACTTGCCTGGCAACCGGCAGACCGTGTGCCTGTCCAACCTCAAGCAGCTGGGAACCGCCACCACGATGTAAGCCCACAATTGCGACAAGACCCTGTGGTGGCAGGCGTTCCCCAGTTGCTACACCGACCCGAACACAGGGCAGACGGTCAACCAGTTGCACTTACCTGACCAGCTGTACCTCCTGCGTGAAGAACGCCGCCATTTTCAAGGAACCGGACTTTAGCGGTTACCCCTGGCTGGCGTACTGCTGCTTCGCTCCATCGCCTAACGTGAAAAGCCTGGAGGACTACCGTCTGGGCTATGGCTACAATGAGTTCCTGATGGGAGGTAGCCTGCGATTCGGCGGCTGACCGCCGGCAGCGATTAACAGACCCGCCGAAAGGTGATTGCAGTGGTATACTGGCAGAGTACGCGCAACGAGCCGAAGCTGCCGCCTGCGCCGCCGTCCGGTCCGATTGAATTGCCCCCCAGCCAGCAGGGGCGTCCTATGCCGGGAGGAATGCTGTCCAACCCCATCCAGAATCCGCCCTCCCCGGGACGGTAAGCCAACCAGCACGAGCCCCTCTTGGAGACAAGAGGGGCTTTTTTGTCACTCTCCTGAACCGGCAAAATCTTGCAAAACCGGCATATCCTCTGGTATAATGCTAACTGCCGCAACCCGTCTATGTTGTCCAGTAACCGCTTTCAGTCACCTTTCGGGTAACACGGACGACGCGAACGCCCCAGCGAGAGCGACTCATTACTTGGAAAGGAGGTGAGGAAATGAGCCGTCTTGCGCAAGGACGTACCGTCGTGTTCGTGAGTACCTATCCACCTGTGCAGTGTGGGATTGCCACCTTCACCCGGGATTTAGCCAATGCTGTAGAACTTCACGGATGGACACCGCTGGTGATTCCCGTAGATAAAGGCGATGTGGACTATGCCGACCAGCGAGTCATCTGGCGAATCCGCAAAGAGCGGGTGGAAGACTACGAGCAAGCGGCGCACTTTCTGAACCGCCTGCAACCCGCTGCGGTGAGTTTGCAGCACGAGTTTGGTTTGTTCGCGGGCGAGATGGGTGAGGAGGTCTTGCGCTTTGTGCGTGCGCTGCGCGTGCCGCTGTTTGTCACACTGCACACCATAGAGCCGCAGCCGCGCGACATCATGAAGCGCATCCTGCGGGAGCTCGTGACGCACGCACAGGGCGTGATGGTAATGTCGCATACTGCCATTCGGTTGTTGAAGCAGGTATACCATGTGCCCACGCACCATGTGCGTACGATCCCGCACGGCGCACCTGATGTGCCGTTCACCAGCACAGAAGTCGCCAAGAGCAGGCTGGGTCTGGAGGGCAGAAAAATCGTCTCTACTTTCGGACTCATCAGCCGGGGGAAAGGCATCGAGGACGTGATTACTGCCCTGCAGGATGTGGTGCCGCATCATCCTGACGTGCTGTATCTGATACTCGGGCAGACCCATCCGAACGTGCGCGCCTATGAGGGCGAGAGCTATCGCGAGTCGCTGCTGGCGCTGGTAGAGCAGCTGGGTCTGCAGAATAATGTCCGGTTTGTCAACAGCTATCTGACGCAGGAAGCCCTGCTGCGTTACCTCGCCGCAACCGATATCTATATTACGCCCTATCCCAACCCGGGGCAGATTTCCAGTGGCACACTGACCTATGCCCTGGCGTGCGGGTGCGCCGTGGTGTCTACGCCTTACCTGTATGCGCAGGAACTGCTGGCAGATGGCAGAGGCGTACTGGTTCCGTTCCGCAACCCGAAGGCTATCGCAGAGGCGTTGAATCGCCTGCTGAACGACGATGCCTATCGCGAGGGGTTGCGCCGCAAAGCCTATCAATATAGCCGACACACCACGTGGTCATCCGTCGGGGCGCAGTTCGGGCTGTGGCTGAGCCGGGCAACTCTGGCTTATTACGCCACAGCGATGCCATATCCGGGGCACTATCTGTCGCCAGCGTACGCGCCGGCTGGTGATACCGCTCAACCCGTTGCGACATCGGAGCGGTTGTCCGATGCGGTTTGACTACCTGCACACTCTGCTCGGGCCTCTGGGGGTGTGGCAGCATGCCAACCTGCGCACCCCTGCCCCCGAACACGGTTACTCGATAGACGACCAGGCGCGAGCGCTGATAGTGGCAACGCTGGCGAGAGAGCAGATGCCCGCTGCCCTTCACCGAGCCCTGTGCGACCGTTGCATGCGCTACATCCGCAGCGCATTCCTGCCCGACGGAAGGGTGCGGAACTTTCGCTCGGCACAGGGCAAATGGCTGGAACCCGTCGGCAGCGACGATGCGCTAGGACGCACGCTGTGGGCGCTTTATATCTGGCTGAAACATCACCCGTCAGACCATGCCGTCCGGAATATGGTACGGCGCATGGAACGCGCCATGATGGAGGTGCATTCGCCGCGCGCGCTGGCATTTGCTGCGCTGGAGACCGAGAATACCGACCTGCTGCGCCGTACGGTGGATAAACTGCTGGCGGGCTACCGCCATTACAGCGACCGCGAATGGCGGTGGTTCGAGCCGCTAGTGACCTACGAAAACGCACGCCTGCCACACGCGCTGTTTGTTGCCGCTTATCGCCTGCATCATGCGGAGGGCATTGAGGTGGCGCATCAGACGCTGCGGTGGTTGATTCAGCAAACCTTTGCAGCCGGGCATCATCGTCCTGTGGGCAACCACGGCTGGCTGGTGAAAGGCGGCGTACCTGCGCAGTGGGACCAGCAGCCGGTGGACGCCGGCGCGATGGTGGAAGCCTGTACTGCCGCCTATCTGCTTTCGCAGGAGCCGCTCTATCGCGAGAAAGCGGTGCTCGCCTACGAGTGGTACCTGGGCAAGAACGACCACAGGCTCAAGGTGTACGAACCCGAAACGGGTTTCTGCCACGACGCGCTCACGCCACACGGATTGAATCTCAATGGCGGCGCGGAGTCTATCCTCTCGTACATGCTGGCGCATCTTGCCCTGCAGAAGCACGGGCTTCTTCGTCCCTAGCGGAGCCGCCCAGCACTCTGCGCAGAGAGGTCGTAGCGCATAGAGGTTCAACTGGGCTTGCGGTGATAGCGGGTTCAGGCATATAATGAAACCGTGAAGCCGCTGGAAAGGAGCAAGGTTCTATGCGTGCGATTGTGAAGACCCGCCCTGAACCCGGGGGCGAGGTAGTCGATATTGCCGAGCCGTCTGCGAT